>ERZ808252.224-NODE-224-length-59865-cov-12.460525_pt1 | contig 59865 bp, 86 predicted proteins | sample MGYA00521242_ERZ808252 | MGnify/ENA primary metagenome ERZ808252 (study PRJEB31516, sample SAMN03275581) | gut metagenome | biome: mammalia-associated habitat; material: feces | host: Papio cynocephalus | place: Kenya | collected 2012-08-07 ... | reverse complement strand
AAATAGTATATATAACGAAAAAATATAATTATTTTTGAAAAATCAAAATAAAATTTTATATTTTTTTTATTGAATTCCAATTCATCCCACATCTAAAGAAGTGGGCTTTCTTGGAATGTTATTCGTAAATAAGATAAAAAATATTTTTTTAATCATTAAAAAATCTCCTTTAAAACAGCCACCAATACCACTTGTTGTTATACCAATGATGAAAACGTGCCAGCCGCCTAAACCACACTATTTCTTTTTGGGGTGTAAAGGCAAACAAAAAAGCATCTCCAATCGTGCTATGTCCCTTTTCTCCTTTTAGAAATTTATTGATTTCATCAACATTATCCCCATATTCATTTATCAAATTATTATAATATTGTTGAAACCACCTTCTGCTGTGAAGCCATTTCTGTATTTCTCCCGCCGTTCTCATTTTATACACAAGTTTTTAACAATGCAAATATACAAAATAGATTGTTAAAAACAAAAATAACCGAAGTTTTTTTTCTTCGGTTATTCCTCATCGTCATTTTTAAATGAAATCTCGAAAAGATAAAATGTTATCCAAAAATTATCTTTTTTGCAATCTTCATCAATGAAATTTTCTTCTTCGGGATGGCTTTTAATATACCGCCAATAATCATCTGTCTCAGTATCTATTCCCTCATAATTGATATATGGACCATTTTTATAATACTTTTCAGTATCTCTATCCATGATATTTATCAATACCACATAATTTTTTGTGGTATCATCGGCATATTGCTTCAAATATTTCTTTAAAGATTCCCTTGTATTGGCATATCCATAAACAAGGGTTGATTCCATATGATTAAATCCGTAAAATATTCCTTCTTTGATACAAAATTCAACAAACCAAGTGTAAAAATGATATTCAGGAAGAAAGTCATTTAACGGAACTGCATATTTCTCTATTGTAGCCTTTTGGTCATCTGTCCAATCCTTGATTGATTCCTTATTTATTATCAATTGTGGTATCATCTTTCTTGTTGTTAATATTATCAATTCTTTTAGAATAATTGCCTATAATCTTTTCCATATCGGATATATAAAACCATTCCAACTTTTTCAAAAATTCTTCTTTTGTTAAGACTTTACATTTGGTTGTCAATTCACTTTCATCCAATATCGGTTCAAATTCGGCACGGATTAAGCCTTTTTCATTATTGAAAAAGTAACCAAAGCCTTCTAAAACAATAACCCCATGGTTATGGGCATACACATGCTCTACAATAATGTAAAGCAATTTTTTATTATAATCTTGAACTTCAAAACATTTACCGACATATTCCTTTTCTAAATCTTTTCGTATCATTATTCATCCTCTTCTGAATCTGCAATATCTTTATCCATTGTTTCTTGAGACATCTTAAAATATTTATCAAAAGCCGCTTGATATTCGCCTTCGGTAATAATTTTCAAATCAATTTTTTCATTTAAAATGTCTTCATATTCAATGAATACACAACTTCTATTTCTTATGGCAAATTCTTCGCCTTTGATGAATCTAAACCCTTTGTAAAAAAGGATGTAATGGTATTCATTTTGCTCTTTTTCAATAAAACGCCCTCCATGAATAATTAAACCATCATCAAGAATAAAATAATTATCTTTCAATTCATCAATTTGAGGAAAATCAATCATGCTGCGCAAATGTTCAATATTTCTCCTTAATTCCCAATCCCTTTTGCTGATAGGGGATAAATCATCACATTGGTTCATCAATGCAGACTTAACTGAATTATAGATATTCAGAATATATATCTTTGCAGGAAATTTTCCAAAGAAGTCAAAAACGACCTTGCAAAGGGAAAGTTCATATGGCTTGGCTACAGAACGGTCATACACGGTATATAATGCCCCTCCTTCTTCACCGTAATCTCCATTTAAACACAACTGAACTTCATCAGGTATAAACTGTGGTTCATCATCGGAGATTTCAACAATCAATTCTGTATCATCATTTGTAGTATGGAGGTTAAAAAATGTATCAGTTCCATAAACCATCTCACATTCCTCAAGTGTATGGTTCGGAACATCTGCATACCATTTTCCGTCTTTTTTATAAAATCTTACAATATCTGTCATATTCTTCATTATCTATAATAAAGATACAAAATAATTTCTATAAAAGCAAAAAAAAAAAGATGAAGATTACTTTCTTCATCTTTTTTTATTTATCTACTGATTTTTACAAAAATATTCCTTTTTGTTGATGATGGAATATGTGAATTTGAAATTATCTTGATGGCTGACCATACAATCTTATAATAAGAAGCAGGGGCATCCTCAATCTTAATTCCTGCATTTTTCCCCTTTCCACGGGCATAAAGATTGACATAACCGTCTTGGATATCAATCTTTGCTGAATGAATCTCACCCGGCTTCTGATGTGTCCATTTTTCCCAATTAGACAAATTAACTGAACGAAGTCCATTTACCTTCATGAACTGCTTTACCGCACCACGGTAAAGTTCTTTTTCAATTGAGTCGCCACTCATCTTATTTTTCTTGCACATGGTATTAAAATTTTAAATGATAAATTTTCTTTTTTTACAATGCAAATATACAAATTAATTTTGATATTGCAAAAGATTTTAGCCAAATATCATGGCGAATAGGCTGAAAACCAATGTTACTATTGCAGCCAATATAAACAATCCAAAACCAACCACTATGGGAATCCACAACGGGGCAAAAACCCACTTCCATTCCCAATCAACTGTTTTAGTAATTCTTAAAATAAAGAACACCAAAGTTATTATAAACAACATATTCTTTTTTTTGTTATTTTTCGTTAATTATTATTGTATCAGCAAAATCTTTGGAGATTCCCTTAAAGACCTTTTGATGATTAAAAATATCATCAATTGAAATAATTCCGTCTTTATAATCCTTCAACCGGGATTCATAGATAGTGACACATTCGTATTTAAGGTCACTATCTTTCTTACTCGGAAAAATATATAGATTACAAAGCCATTTTTGCTTGTTAAAATCTTCTGCCACTACAACCAATGGCACATCATAATAATCTAACGTTTCAAGAAAATTTAGAACCATTATGCTGATTCCTCCATATCAACTTCACCCTTATCATGGGCTTCTGCTTCTTTACTGAAGTGTCTTTTAGTTTTTAATTTCCATGCCCTTGGAGTTTTATCTCTGATAATTCTAATAACAATACCTTCTCTCGGAACCTTATTCTTGCACATCGGCTCGTCCAATTCCATAAGGAATCTATCCTTATCATTTTTCATTCTTTCCAAAAGATTTTCATGCCAATGCTCATCCTCCTTTATATCCGGATAAAGGTCTCCAAGTCTTCCATAATAAAGAATATTAAGGAACATGGTCTTATCAGCCAATTCCGGATGGGCAGCAACGAGGTCTCTTGTCCACTTATCCACAGCATCAATATCCCATTCCGTCTTATTTCCCATTTCATCGGTCATAGTGATTCTGTATGGCATAAATTTCCATTGTCCTGGCTTGCATCCATAGTCATGATTCTTTTGAATCATTTTATCAGAATTTTCAAGATATCCAACAATCTCTCCATATACAGTCATTCCCTTAGTAATATAAGGAGAGAAATCCCTATTCACACATCCCCAAATATCAATATCATAAAATGATTGTGCCCCCGGATTGATATAACGATTCTTGATTACAGAACGAGAACTATATATGTTTCCATATTCAGTTTCTTGCACTTTAAGTCCAAAGAACTTCTTAATTTTTTCCCATACTGTCAATTTTCTATTGCAAAGAAGATTTCCAAAGACTCCCGAAGTTCCGTGACACTTGACTGATATAGATACATTATCATTTGGAGATAAATCTTTAATATGTTCTTGAAGTTGCTGAGTATCATAATGATACGAGAATTGCCCTTCAATCAATTTGTCAAACCTACGGAGTTTTTTCATCCTCTTTTTCCAAATTGACTGATTGCCTCCACCGCTATGGACATCCTTGATTGGAGGAATATATTTCCAAATGAATTCATCATCCTCAATAAAATTGAACTGAGTCCCGACAAGAGATTCCCAATCAACATTTGACAATTTTGAATTATAATTGATAAGAGAATCCACTCCGGCAATAAATCCTTGTGAATATTGTCCCCTCAACTTAAGGATTCTGACACGCCCCCTCTTTCCGAAAAATCCACACATTGACTTAATTTGAGTGGCAATCTCGGTCTTTCTATCCTCCGATGCTGTCTCTGATTCAACAAGAAGATTCTTCACTTCCTCGGCATTGGAATTAAATTCGAATTCACTTCTCTCATATAGGTTATTTGCTGAAAGATATTTCTCAGAAATTGCAGACTCTACAGGGAAATATACCACAATATCCCCAACCTTATAATCCTTGGAGATTACGATATCGTATCCATTGATAACTGTCTTCACAAGACGGTCAGCCCCTTCAATCGGAAACACTTCGCCAATTTTGCAGATGGTTGCCAAATAATTAGGATTTGCATCCTTTTTCAAAATGAATCTTTTATCCATAAAAATAATTTTTTCTCTTTTGGCAAATATACAAATTATTTTAATAATAACAAAAAAAAGGAGACTACTAAAAAGCAATCTCCTTTTAAATTCTCAATATTATTTTCAAATATTACTGATTCTTTGACATCTTGGTGGCAAGGTCATACCATCTCTCAACACCCACAATTTCAAGTGGATTGATAGTTCCATTACCTCCGCCGACAATCACCTTTGGCCACTCGGTCTTTGCAAGTTCGGCAGCAATACCTACCTTGGTTTTATACTCCCATTCGGCTCGTTCCTGTGGAGTCAAACCTGCACTAACCTTAAGCCTGTTAGCCTCAGCCTCGGCTTGTCCCTCAGCAATAATCTTTCTCTTGTCAAATTCAGCCTTTTCTGCTGCAAGTTTTGAAACTTCACGTTCCTGTTCAGCCTTAGTTACTGCTACAGCCTTTTCACGCTCCTGCTCCCACTTTGCTCTTTCAGCAGCAGCCTTACCTTCCTCGGTAATCTGAACTGTTTTCTGCATAGCCTCAATGGACTTTGTTTTGGAAGTAATTACCGCAAGGTTTGCCTGTTTCTGAGCATCAATCTGGTCCTGTGTTGCTGAATCATACTTGATGTCAAGAATTGATACAAGCCCACAAGTAATTCCATACTGAGAAAACGGAGACACCTCTTGGCGTTTATATCCCGCAGGCGATGCCGGGTCCTCAATAATTTGAGCCTGAGTACGGATTTCCTTTTCACCTGTAAGTTCATTTACAACCTCAGTCTTTACCGCCTTTGTCTTATACACTCCATTATTCAACTGGTCTGTGATGTAAGCAATAAGGTCAGTCCTTGTTTCTGAAACTGATTCAAGAGATGACATAAGCGGTCCGCAAGCGGTGATTACCTTATAAAGCGTAGGACGTACCAGATTGTTAATAAGAGCACTTTCTGAACCGAAATCCCTCTGAATCTTTTCCATATTCTGATTATCAGATGGCATTACGACTCGGAATGAGCCAATAATCATACCTCTACCTTTCGTTATGTTATCCTATAAGCTCTTTATCCTATAGTTCTATATCTAATTATTCCGATTAAGTTTGATATAGTCCAGAGTAGATTTTCACCTTCACCATTATGTGTTAAGGGCCGGAGACTCTTGGGAAAATTATATTTATTCATTTCCTACTCGTTACGATGACAATCAGCCTTTCGCTATCTGATTGTTTATCTCGGTATTGTCATTTCAGATTCCACCGATATTCCCCGGTAATAATCTTTACAATTTCTCGTAAAGACGACAATGACTTAAATAATTATTACTTAAAGTAATACGGAAATATGTTAAGCCAATCTATCATTGAAAGTAACAGAGGCGGCAGGGTTCTTTCCCACTGCGGTATATCCATTGTCATTCTTCTCCAATCCAGAGAATTCAACCTGAGATGTCTTTGAATAAGATTCTACATGACCGAACATCTGAACCTGAAGTCCACCGTTTGTCCATACATGGTAAGTACCTGTGATTGGTCTCTGGCAAACATAATTGTAAGACTTGTCAGCATCCTCAAAAAGGGAGAATGACGCTGCGGCGAAGATTACCGCAATAGCACCGATAACGATGCCCAAAATTTGATTTTTTGATAAACTTGTCATAATGTTTTATATAAAAGTTTTAAAATTTAAGCAATCCAAATATACAAAATAAATTTTAATGTTCAAAATTATTTTGCATCATCTTCTTTTATATTCGAAGATTTTACATTATTGTCATTGGTTTCCACCTTATCTTTCAATCCCTCGAAAACCCGTTCATTGACCGTTTTCTTTTTTGTCTTAGGCTTTTCTGATTGTGGAGCAATCCAATAGTAAAAAGGAACAATAAGCCGTCCGAATTCCATTCTTCTATTTGTGATTCTTAGGAAACCACCCAATTGGGCAACTATCATTCCGTAATAGATAACCAATAGTACAAACACTATAGTAATAATTAATCTAATCCAAACCATATGTAATATATTAAAAATTAATCAATCGTATATTCTTTGATATTTCCATCAGAGTCAATGTAAAATGCTTTCCGACAATCAAGGCAAGCGAATTTATCTCCGATATATGGTTCATCGACCAATTGGGTATGCCCGAATATCATATATCCGTATCCTTCTTGTGGTGAATAAGAATCATCCCCCCATTCATGAATGTCTGCCCATACAAGTGAGGCATAATCTTGTCCTCTAAAAGCCCCCCGGTAATAATCATATATCCCAAGAGAATCAAGAACGCCATAATTCTGTACTTCCCAAGCATTGTTGAACAAATCAACCACATTGTCTTCGGTAACAATATCCTTTCCGAATACATTTTCAGCATATTGATGACTTATACCAGCGTGGCTGAGCACAAAATGCTTGCCATTAATGGTTATGTCATAAGCCAACTGAAATTTGTCAATATTGTTTGAAAAATCATCAATAATTCTTTTGGAATTTCTTTGGTCATAACGACAAGAACAAATGTCATAATTAACTGCATATCCACAATCATGATTTCCTAAAAGAAGGGTTATTCTGTCCGGATATTGAGTCTTAAGATTAAGAATTTCTTCGAAAACTTCTATTGCGTTCATTCTATAATCAAAAGACGGGTCTTCTTTAATCTTTTCCACCCATTCTTCATAATACGGGTCCAAATAATCTCCAAGGAATACAATTGGAATATCGCTATTCTCAAGTGCATCCATCACCGGAATCCTCCAAAAATCACGGCCATGGACATCCGGAATTATTAGTATTTTTGCGTTTTCATCCATAATTAAACATTGTCTGATAAATTATAAAGTCTTATCCACTCCCCGTTTTTATATTGGTCAATTGCCACACAATTATATGGAATTCCCCTTTCCTCTATTTGTCCGCTCCCATCTTTCTCATGATTGAAAACATCAACCTTGGTAGGACCGTCAAAAGAAAGCATCACATCATATTTCTTACCATTATGATGGATTATATGCTCATCGGTCTGTCCCAATTCTTCATCATATTTCATATCAGCAATGTCATCTCCGCTTCCGAGCAGTTCATTGGCAAGTTCATTCGCCAAGATATAAATGTACTTATATTCCCCTTTGAAAGGAAATGTCAGGCAATATCTGTTAATATTCTTTTTTGCTTCCATTTTGTTTTATATTTTCTTTTTTTCTTTTTATTTTTTTTACAATCTTACCTTTTGTTCCGCCATAAGATATTCATTATAATCTTGAAATGTCTTGCAGCCTACGCTATCTCGAATATCTGTAAAATGTTTATACAACTTTTCCAATGGAACGAATTCCAAATTTCCAAGTTTGGCATCAAACCCAACATCAACTCTAAGTTCTTTTGTTAAGTCATTGATATTACATAGGTTACCATGGCAGTGACCATGGACCATACAGGACCCATGAGGTCTTCTGTTCCAAGTCAACAAAGGATAATGACAAAGTTCCACAGCAAAAGTTTCATTTGGGTCAATGAAATCATATTGATTATTTGTGAATTTCACTTCTTTAATGTCACCGACCCATTCAAAGTAATTCTCAAGCCCGTTACATGACTTATCATGATTTCCCCTTATGAGATATTTTGTCCCATGAAGTTGTTTGAGAATCTCCTCAGCCCTTGCTCGGTTTCCAAGACAAAAATCCCCAAGGATATATATATTATCTCGTTTCTTGACGGTATCATTCCATTTATTGATAAGCCATTCATCATGTTTTTCAATCGCTGCCTTTTTATCCTCTTGGAGTTCCTCCAATGTAATACCAGCAGCCTCCCTTCTTTCGGGATGAAAATACAATATGGATGTATGGCTAAAATGTAAATCAGATGTGAAATATGTTTTTATTGATGTTGACATTTTATTGACGTTTTCTGTTGTTATTATCCTCTATGCAAATATACAAAAAAAATGTTAGAAAACAAAAAAAGGAGAGAATAAAAACTCTCTCCTTTTAATAAAATTGGCCAATTTAAGTTACTTAATCAACGAAAGAACTTCCTGATTAAGAGCGGTATTCACAATGTCTTCCATTGACGGCTGTTCAACCTTTCCGGTCTTAGGATTTATTTTTTGAGCCTCTCCCGAAAGCAAGAAACTACAAACAGCACCATCAAATCCGGAAATCATATATGTTCCTGCATCATCCATCGTTGATGGAAAATCAGAAGTCTCACGATTGGCACAATACCACCAAATGATTTTGAAGTCATCAACAAATTCCTTAGGGAATACTGTACGAAGTTTATTCATAGCAGTTTCGTAATTTGTCTTTTCAGATGTTTTAGTATATTGAGAACTCCAAATGGCTTCAGTCGGGTTAAACTGCATGTCGCTGACCACCATCAAAGTTGTAGGAAACTCTTCAAGAGGTATATTCGGATTTTTCTTTCGAGTAGTCACAATAAGGTCTATAACTGATTGGAAGTTGGTGCTTCCCAAAGCGCAAGAAGCATTCTTAATTTGATTCCACTTATCGACAAATGATTCTCCTTTAAGGGTCATAAGTGTTGAGTTATCAGAAAACATTGCCACAACATTATGGAATGCTCCCTCATTAAGGGCTGAGAAATAAATACCAAGAGAAATACATACATCATATGCTGTAGTTCCTGCATTATCAAGATTGCTCCAAGTCATTGAACCACTTGTGTCAAGGGCGCAAAGAACATTTCCCTTAATGGCTCCACCATCTTTCTTGCCTGTGGCAAGAAGGTTATCAAACTGCTTGTCAATTGTGATTTTCTGAGCAAGTGACGGACCCTTATATCCAAACTCATTAAGTTTTCTACCAAGTTCAAACGGGTAACCATTAAACTTAGCAACCGGCTGAGCCTTGAGCCAATTCACATAAGAATCAGTCAAATCATGCTTTTCAAGAAACTCTCCGCTAACAAGATTAAGAAGAGCCTTACCCGGAATAGTGTTCCATTTGAGGTTTGAATAAAGCCCCTTGCAAATGAATGTTTGGAATTCGTGAGCCTTTCCCGTAGCCTTATAGGTACGATACTCCTTATAAGACAATCCTGCCATAGTAGCAAACTCCTTTGCAAGCGCATTAGTGCGCTTCGCCCATTCAGTTGTACACTTCCTATCCGAACGGATACGTGGCATATACTTAAGCACAAGGTCCTTATGATTGGCATCATTCAACCCCTCCGCAATTACTTCAAAGAATTTCTTCTTGTCAAGATACTCAGTATCATCTGATGCGAGAAGCACCCAAAGGTCTTTCCATGAACCAATTACAGGCAAAAGCCAAAGATTTCTATAGAACTCATCTGGATGATATTTTGCAATCCAAAGGAGCCTTTTGAAAGCCTCGTCACGTGCCCCCTGCCCACGCTGTACCTTTTCAGTCTTGTCTCCGTTAAGGATATTAGACTGACGAGTAATCATACGGAGATAAAATGGAAATTTCAATGCAGCCTCAGGATTTTCTCCCCAAAGCGTTGACTGCTCCACCCAAACATCATTAACGTCCCGTCCACGATAAGCTCCGGCCTTCCCAAACTGGTCAAGAAGAGCCGTTCCAATGGTGGCATAAGAAATTGCACCATTCTCTGTTCTTGCATCATTAGCACCTGCGCCAAGTGTATTGGCTTTTACAAAAGCATTCATATTCATATCTTTTTTTTAAATCTATTTTTCTAAATCAACAATGCAAAAATACAAATAAAATTTGACAAAACAAAATATTTTCACTATTTATTTGTAAAGATTTTTCAATGATGAAATTAACTAATGAAGAAAAGCAATTGAAGAACGCTATTAAAAAGATGGTCCGTGAACATTTGGAGAATTACGGGGCATTCAATACATATGAAGATGACAGCAAAAAAAATAACGGCAAGGACGGTCGTAAGGCTGATATGAATTCCGAAAACGAAAAAGAAGAAAAACTCCGTTCGGAGGTTGAAGCATACTTTAAACAACCGGGTGTTGATTGTGCTTACTTTGCATACAGATTAGCCAATATTGAACCGGAGGACGGCAACGATACCAATGCGATGAAAAACGCCCGTTCTTCATTCATGAAAAAACTTAATCATGAAGAAAATGAATCAGGATATCCTTATTCTTTTGATTCAAGTGAAGTGAATAGGCTTCACTCAATGATATCAAGTGACCAAATCTCCGAAGCCGTCAATAAGGCAATGAAAAAGATTCTTGGATAAGAAATTAAAAAGCCTCGCTGAAAAAGCGGGGCTTAACTTTTAAATGCCTGCAATTTTGGCTATATCAAAATGTTTCATGATTTCATTATCAATTACATGAACATCTGTATCATGATTAGGGCATTTCTTTATCGGGTTCTTCAATGCCATCGGTTTCAATGAAATATTTTCAATCTCATATCCTTCGGGAACCGCAGCCATAATCTTTTCTTTTGCAATATTCAACACATTTTCATTTTTGCATGCAAAAGTTCCATCTTCATTCTCAATACAAAATTTGCAGTTGAGACACATCTTTTTGATAGCGCATTCCTCTTTTTCAAGGTCAATACCTGTTAGTTTACAATAATTTGCCATAATTTACACTAATCCTTTTTTCTCCAAAAACAATGTAACATTATCCATCATCTTTCTCATTGTGTATTTACATTGTTTGATTATATATTCTCTATTCTTTTTAATAAACATCTCTATGTTAAACCCTTCCTTTTCAAAGAAAGGAACCAATTCACCTGAATTCGTAACTATATTTTTTAAGGGAGTGGTCATGCATTCTATTATATAATTTATATCCATTGCTTTAGGTTCTATTGCCTCCATACAATTGAGAATATTTTCATAGCCTTTATACTTTTCGTTGTTTTTAATTGCTTTTGTTATCTCTACTGTCGGATTATTTGTTTTAAATCCATTCTTGAACAATTCTGCTAAATAATTACTTACAGATGATATATTCGCCTTTCTTTCATGAGAAAAACAAGCGTATAACCCATTAAAAAAATATTGGGAAAAATCAGTAGGGGCGTTCATTGAAAAATACGGTAAATAACAATAAAGATTTAATTTGTTTTCGTTAATTCCATCAATTGCTTTAATTGTATATTGATGTTTATGCATAATCTCATGAGCAAGTGTTGAAATTAAATTAGGAAAATATATTTTATCCGAACTAATTTTTAATTCAATAACGACTTTGCCATTTTTATCTTTCTCAGTTTTTCCATGACAAATTTTATCTCCATATACATTATTATTCCATATCAAGATATATTTGCAATCATCTTTATTTACTTCATAAGTTTTTAGGTCTCCTTCTGACTTAACATAATCATTACAATAAAGTTTAAATTTCAACGCATTAAGAATATCACGAACTTCCTCATATTGTCCATTAAACGAACCATATGAATCCTTAATTATTGATTCATACATCATTTGTTTATGATGAAGCCTAACATTATATTCATCCATAATAAAACCATGAGTAAATGAAGTTGCTTTCATTAACTGTTCATTAAAATCCATATTTGCAAATTCGTTGTATTGCCTTTCTTTATTTTCGGCTTCTGCTAATTTAATTGACAATTTATTTTTCTTCCAAAATTCATCTTCTTTTCCATCTAACGGTATTTTTGTAAGCAATTCATTCATAATAAATAAAAATTCCTTAAGAATATTATTCTTCAACCTTTTCCCAATCCTTAAGCCTTGGATGGCATCTATAGGTTCCTGGAACCAATCCACCTTTATTTGAATAAAAGATAAGCAACGACCACATATATTCCATATTGTTGGTGATATCATCATAAAGGTCATGAAAATGGGACTGCAACGGTTCCGGAAAACATCGTCCACGAACGTCTGTTTCCGACCCCGGTATTGCATCCATCCAATGCCCAAGAATCAATCCAATATCCTCAATCGGACGTTCTCCGCCCCAAGGGGCATATTGGTCTATTCCCCATCCGATTCTGCCGTTACGGGAATCGGAATCAAAAATAAATGATTCAAATTTTATCTCAGAAAGAAGTTTGATATGGTCTTCTGTCAATGTAATTGTTTTATATGCTGCCATAATTTTATATTTTTTTTTATTTCTTAAATGATTTATCCCCCGACAATGAAATTATAACCTCAGCCTCTTTCCGGAAATCATCAATGTTATCAACCCCACAATATGACATGCATGAAGCAAGATAATCTTTCATATTCTCTGCCCATTTGTCAATATGGTATTCAATCAATATTGGCTTGACATTGCCCTCAGAAGTTTTTGTTGCTTTGCCGTTTGTTAGTTTTTGAGCCTTTTTTGATGCCATTCCGTAATATTCCCTATATGGCTTAAAATTCTTTTCCAAATATTCCAAACTCTTACCATCACCCAAATAAAAAGATGATTCATTATAAGAAAGATATGTTTGAAAATCAATATCCGAAAATGACAACTCATCATTATATATGTCTACATCACCTTTTGAATTTGGTTTTGTCCATCTGATTTCTCCGCAAGCCTCCCAAGATTTTGCAAATATATTTCCGCTCATAACAGCAAACGCACCGAGAGCCAATGCCTTTTGAATTGTATCAAAATTGGAAACACCTCCGTCAAAAATGATTTCAGTTCCTTTTTTACCATATGATGCTTCCCATACTTCCTTTCTCATACGAAGTTCGTCAAGAAGGGTGGCGGACGGCATATGCACACCCAATTGAACGCTGGTGAGACAGCGACTTCCCGTCCCCACATTGCAACGCATAAAATCAATCCCGGCATCAGCATAATAGTCATAAGCCAACGGATTTGCCACATTGCCTGTCATTATCACAATATTTTCATTTCCATATTTAGATTTCAACGTTTTGCATACATTATAAAGGGATGACATTGTTCCATGGGCAATATCAACACAGATATAATATGGCCCATTAGAAAAATCATAATCAGAATTGCAAAAATCCTCAGCCTCCCTTAGTGAAAAGGATGCAAAAACTTCTTTGGACAATTCCATTCTTTTTTCAAAATCCACTGTTCTAGGAATAACACACATGAACCCATTATCAAGCCATGTTTTATAATTATACTCATCGGTTACCGCCCCCATAGGAGCAACAATCAATGGATAATATTCTTTGCCACAGATTTTGATTTTTGTATTACATTCACTTCTATGTCTTATTTCAGAAATTGGTGCTTGCATAATCTGAATATCCTCAATTTCATATCCAGTATTAATAAGTTTGCTTTCAGCCATTTTGTTTTAATTTTATTCTATTTTTAATATACAAATTTTTATCAAACAAAGCAAAAATTGGAAATCTAAATTGTTTTCAAAATTCCAATTGCAAGTTCTGTATTCTCATCAGTTAGTCCTACATATGAATCCACATGGACAAAATGTGGTTGTTGATTTTCTGTAAAATCAGCCCTATCATCAATGATTACATAATTGGTTATTTGAGGATGAAGTTTAAGCCATTCATCAATTTCCGAACCCCTGCTGTTTTCATAATCTTCATCTTCTTCTGATAACATATAATCTTTATAGCCCATTAATTTCCATATGTGCTCTGGTGTTTTGTCAATTATTAAGCCTTTTGGAAAACCGCTATTTTCCAACCGTATTAAACTTCCCGGCCATGATATTCGCCAATCACTTGACAATACAATTTTAGCACCGGTTTCATTACAAATACGGATTATTCTTTCAACGCACAACGGGTCTATATCCCCTTCATTTCCATCAACGTTGCCGGGATTTCTATCCGATGAATACCATTGGGTATAATTAATAACCCCGTCACAATCCATAAAAATTACTTTTGTAACACCTTCATTAATAATCATATATTGATTTTTCTTTTGGGATGTATTTTTTAAAGCATTCGCAATTCGGGTCATGTACAACTTCTATAACACTTTCCCGTGCTAATGAATGAAAATAAAGGTAAGAATGCCCGTCATAATTAAATTTAATGATTTCCAAATCTCTTTTAAAACATCCGCAATCATCTAATTTAATACTGATAGTATCTGCTTTAAATTCAGTTGAACTATTGCTATATTTAATTTCTTTTACAGTACAAGAAGAAATTATTGCAGCCATAATTCCGAAAACAAATATAAAAATTGCCACATAATCGGGCAACATCAATTTATTTTTTTTCATTTTAAAAATTTTTAAGTGCTTTCTTTTGTTTGTCTGTCAATTTGTTTGGATATTTATAACGGATAACAATAGCATAATCCCCAATTTCCCTTGGGTTGTTTGGATTGGTAAATCCTTTTCTTTTGAAAATGAACGATTTACCATGTGGTGTTAATTCATCCGCTTTTACTGTCACCTTACTTCCATCAAGGCATTTATATTCCTTGGTAAAACCCAAAAGGCACTCATTAAACGGAACATCATCATAATGTATAACATTAAGAGGGTCCGGACGATAATAGTATGAGTCTTCTTTAACGGTTACATTAATATACAAATCACCATTTATGCCGCCACCTTCCGGAGCATTGCCTCCATTTGGAATCACTATTGTCATTCCATCAGAAATGCCTGCGGGAATGGATATTTTTTCCGTAACACTTTCATATTCAATACCTGTTCCATGACAATGAGGGCATGGAGTGCTTATTATATTACCCGTTCCATGACAATGAGGGCATTGAGATTGAAACATTTGAAATGAACCTCTACCCACTTGATTCATTTTAGAGATAACTCCCGTTCCATGACAATGAGGACATTGTGTGCTCTTTCCATCAGAAGAACCAGTTCCATTACAATGATGGCAAGGCTTTTCCTTATTGATTTTTACATCGAAATCACCGCCTTTATATGCTTCTTCAAGTGTTATTGTTATATTTGCTTGAACATTGCTTCCCTTGCGTTGCCTATTACCACGAAATCTGTTTCCAAACATCCCCCCGAACATATCACCCATGTCCCCCATATTTCCAAATTGAGATTGCATACGGGCAAAAATATCCATAGGGTCAAATCCGGCATTGCCATCAAATTCAAATCCCCCACCATTATCATATTGTGTCTTTTTCTGAGGATTTGAAAGAACCTCATATGCCTCAGATATGTCCTTGAATTTTTCTTCAGCCGTCTTTTTCTCTTCATCCGTTCCCGAAACCCATCTATCCGGGTGCCATTTTAGAGCAGCGGCTTTATATGCCTTTTTCAGTTTTTCCTGAAATTCCTTATCCGAGAGATTCTTGTCTTCATCACTCAAACCTAAAATTTCATAATAATTCTTATCCATTATTTTTGTTCTCCTTTTTTTTACAAACTACTGAACAAAAATACAAAATATTGTAAAAAAAAGCAAACTATTTATGGTAAAGTACTTTTGAGAATGCATCAAAACATTAATATAAATAACGTTAGGGCAATTGATGCCAAATTATATAATGAGCATTATTATGATTATATGCTTTACAAGGGAGAAACCACAAAACAATCCTTGGATTATATCAACGGCATCGGAATCATTGATTTTTCAGCATTGCATATTGTCAGCGGAATCCTTTATTCCACAATAACATGGAGCGGAGCAACCAACAATGGTGTTGATATGAATGACATCGGACTGACCGGTATGGATAACGGTTTGATTTCTTTTGACAAAACAAGAATCACCAACGAACAATTCCTTGAATTATATCTCAACAGCAAATATCATATCGAATCGGGAGACACAAGATTATTTATGACCCCAGTAACAGGCAATACGGGAATGTTCGAATATCCAATGTATGCCGTTGCTGATGAAAATGATGTTATTCAATATATTGCTTGCAAAGGAGGCTTTTATCAAGGATTCTTTAAACTTGAAGGATTTGATTATCAAGTTGTTCCCGATAAGGTTGAAAGAGAATGGGTTATGCATTTTGAAGTACGCCCAAGAAGTGATTATGAAGTTGGTGAAAGGACGATAAATTTCATACACCCCGAAAACAAAGGCATCTTTTTCTTTATGGGAACACGTGCTGAGAACAAATACTGGCCATATTACAAAGTTGATTCCGATATTGTCAAGTCATTTGAAAAACCAACTTTTCTTAATGACGGATATCTTGATGATAATATGGATAAATGTGAAGCAAAGGATGATTGCCTTTATGATGGAATATGGCTTAAAGACGAACCTATAGAAGAAGAAAAAAAAGATGATAATGAATGCATAGACCCATGCGAAAATGGAGATGGATATTTTAGCGTGGGTGATAAATATTTTATGTTCGGGGAAAGTGATTGTTTTAGGGAAGGCTATCCAATATCATCTGCGGATACCCCAAGCGGTGATACTATCATTATAGATTCAGAATCAGCCAAATATCATATATCAAAGTTATATTTGAACACTTATGATTATCATCCGGAAAATCTTTTCTGTAATTGTTGTTCAAATGATGAACCTTCTGCGCCATCTGGTAAGCCTTGCCATTGCGGAGAATGCTGCAAAGATTATTTCAAAGATGATTATTTTGATAATCAATGTCCTGCTGACGATGGTAAAAAATCAATTGAAGATGAAGTTATTGGAAAAGATATTATTTTGGCAAGTGGATATACTGATTCTGAAGGGCATGACCCATCTGAAAGAGGATATTATGAAATCACTTCTGACAATAAATTCTTGATGTTTGACAAAACACCATCAGGTTTTACCACAGAAAATTGGGTTGAAGGAACCAAAGTAACTTTATATGGAAGAAAAAATTGGCCAAATGCCAATTATTTTATGCTGATGAACAGGACCCCTACAGGATGGACAGTTCATAATATTCAAAATTATAATGAAGAAAATAGTTATGACTATAATATATATAAAGATATAAGGAATAATGTTTTCGCATTAAGAATTAGAGAAGATGGAGCTGTTGGATATAGATATGGTGTGTTGGATTGCAGTGAAGACAATGTAAACCGGTATTCTGTTATTGAGGAATATTCTAAGCCAAACATGGTAAAAACCGATGAATGGAATTCCATAAATGTTCGTTTTTGTGTTATCAATCCCGCATTACATAAATGTGATAATAGACGAAGAAGAATGCGTATAATGATATATGTCAATGGCTTTTTAAAATTCATCAGTAAGGAACTTGATGCATTATCATTTAAGGCTTTGGATGAACTTTATCAAAAACAAGAATCTGTTCCATACAATATGTCTTTAGGTGGCGGTTCAATGGGACTTCTTGAAACTATTTTACCCGATTATTATAAAATACCCGAATATATCCTCCCTATAGAAAGAGACTTTTGCGGGTCGTTCTTGGGTGATATCAAATCATTTAAAATGTATGTCGGGTTCATAGATTATTCAAGCATTAAAAACTATTTATCAATAAAATAATACGTTGAAATTTTAGCAACATGGAAAATATAAAAGAGACATTGTTGAAATCTGAGACAGGTTCTGTGATAACCCTCCCGAACGGAGTCACTTATTACAAATTATATCCGGGTTTCAGAAAGGACGATTATCAAGATTATACAAAGAACTGCGGATTGCTTGGAGCAGACATTGACAACAATTTTTACTTCTTGCGTGGTTATGATATATATTCTGTTGAATATGACAAGGATACTGAGGTACTTACAATAACGAGAGTCGATGGTGAAACTATCACTGTTGATATGAAAAAGGTTATTGAAAAAGAAGGTCATCCTAAATTTGAATATGATAAAGAGACAGGTACAATCACCATAACATATGCTGACGGCACTATTGACACCGTTGATGGCTTTATGGTGGATACCAAACTTGCATCTGATGCAACATTAAAGGGAAATGGTTCCAAATACAATCCTATCGGATTATCTCCAATAGAAAGAACAGGAACTTATGCCTCTGCCCAAAAACTTGTAGATATTACCGAAACAATGGAAATGCCGGAAGGTAAGGGTAAAGGATATCGTATTGTTACGAAAGAAAAAATTGATTATTTTGGACGTTTATATCCTTATGCTGCTGTTGAAATGATAGAAGAAGCCCTTAAAGAAAAAGGTTCCGAATGGCATATCCCTACAAAAGAGGATTGGGATGATATCCTCAATTCTCTTGAATGTGAGGAAGATAGAAATCATAATGGCATGTCCATTGATAAATATTATGGTAGGATTGCCGGCAGCGGAATGAAATCGGCTAACCTTTGGAAAGAATATACCCCTAAAGATGGTGAGATTTCTACAGCAGGTGAAGATATTTATGGACTTTCTGTTTATCCGTTAGGAAATGTACCTCCAAGAAACGCCATTATGGATGATGTTGACCATGATGCCGAAGGTTTCGGAAAATTGGCTGAATTTTGGTCAACTACATTAGATGAGGTAGGAACCCCTTATGTAAAAGTGTTCGCCTACAACAATGCTGGTGTTCGCTCTGAAAAATTAGGAAAAGATGCCAAACTTTCAATCCGTCTTGTTAAGGATTATGATTATACCAATTATAATGAATATGAAAATATTTTAGGTTTGAATTACCCTACTACACTTGTCTATGGCAAGAGGGATGATTACAAATATGCTAAAATTTGGACATCTGTCAATGTTTTTGATTCCGATAGCATGCTCAGCGGAGTAACTTCTAATGAATGGTCAGAAGCATCTGATACTGAGAGTGGTAGAAGAATCGTTTATTTCATTAATGAATGGGACGGAACCAAATGGTATAAAAAAGTAATGTCTGAAGGTGATTCTGTTGTCATTATCAATGGTGAAGATGAAAATGGCAATGAAGTATATAATCACGAATGGAGAGTTTATAAAGATGGTAAGGAAGATGTTTTGAAAGATACTTACCAAATCATAATGAATGATACTAAAGAAATCGTTAATACTCTTAGTGCCTCAACCATTGAAATTGAAAACAATCTTAACGAACTCAGTGCATCAACTGTTAGCATCAATGAAAAACTTGTTTCTGAAATAGCAAGAGTAGATGGTAGAATTGATGATGAAATAAATAAAAGGAAAGAAGAAGTATCAAGACTTGATGAAAGGGTTGATAATGAAATAGATAAGCGTATTGAGGAAGTTACGAGATTAGATGGGAGAATTGATGATGAAGAATCAAGACGTGCTGAAGAAGATGGAAAACTCCACACTCGCATTGACAATGAAGAAACCAAACGTCATGACGAAGATATGATTCTTCATAGCCGTATTGATAATGAGGAAACAAAACGTGCTGAGGAAGATTCTAATATCCATCATCGTATTGATGCTGAGGAAGTACAAAGAGCCGAGGAAGTATCAAGGCTTGACGAACGTATTGACAATGAAGAATCTAAACGGCTTGAAGAAGATACAAAACTCACCGCTCGAATTGAAAATGAAGAAATTAATAGGGCTAAAGAAGATGCAAGACTTGGTGGACTTATTAATGATGAATCAGAAAAAAGGGCAATAGAAGATGAAAAACTTCAAAAGAATATAGATGAAGAATCTGATGAACGTGCTGAAGAAGATGCACGTCTTGATGCCCTTATTTCTGTAGAAGCCATCAAACGACAAGAAGAAGATGGAAAACTCGCCGAGGAAGATAAGAAACTCCATAGCAAAATCGACAACGAAATTGCTGAGCGCATTGCGAACGATATTGTGCCAGGAGATTATACACTTGGTTCAAATGACACTATGACAATCCCGACTAAAGGTGAAAAAGTTAATGATGTCAATATAAAAATAAGTGATAATTTCTTCGATTTCGGCAAATTTGAATAATCGTTAAACAATGTTTTTAAAATGAAAAGATTACAATTTAAGCGTTATATAAATGAAGAAACCCCAATATTTGAGAGCCGTGAAAAGGCTCTCGAATATTTCAGTTTAATGACAAGCGAGACTGATAACCGCCATATGGTTGGCGGCGGTCTTTATGGTGAGCCTGTTGTTGCCAAATATTATGATGTTGATGGCAATGAACAATTGTTATTGGGAATTGGTGTTGAAAATGGCTATGGTATAGGTTATCATATTATTGATTCTGCCAAATTAATTGAAGATATTAAGGCAAACAAAAATTCGATTAATGATGCAATTAAAAATATTGATGAGCTCAAAAATGAAATCAAAGATAATGTTGCAACAATCAAAGTTGTTGAAGCGTCAAATGAAAATGTAAGAGATGAATATGCTCTTATCAATGCCAAAAATGAAACTCTTGGAGAACATATTAAAATCTACAAAGACAATGCACTTGTTGATGCCCAAATAGGATTCAAAGGTGCCACCGGTGTTACAGAAGAAATTGTTGACGGAAAAAATACATATAAACTCCAATATGATATTGATGGATTAGATAAAGACCATGAATATCTTTATATTGTCTATAGAAATGAAACAGGCAGTCTCACGTTTGTTGGAATTGATTATGAAAATTTCCTTATGGAAGCAGAATTTGACAAAGGTCTTAAAGTTCTTGACCATGTGGTTTCTGTCAATATTGCTGATGGAGATGAATTCATTGGTTTCGATGACAATGGGGTAATTAAAACCAAAGGCATTCATGAAGCGATAAATGATTCTGCTCAATCGGTCAAAGAAGAGATTAATGCAGTAATAGAAGAAAAAATAAATGTTGAGGCGCAAACTCGTAAAGAGCAAGATGAAAATCTTCAAAATCAAATTACAGAAAACAAAGTATCATCAAAAGATATTATTGTAGAGCCATCAGCAACAGGTACTAAATTAACCCTTCAGGTTGATAACAATACTATCACAAAAACAGCCAATGCTGAAACGATATACGACAGCGGGATTGCGATTCTTGGAACAATGCTTAAAATCAAAGCAGTTACTCCATCATCTACCGCTATCAAACAAGCATACCAATTGGAAGGTGCTGACGGAAAAGCTATTGGTGATGTTATTGAAATCAACAAAGAAAGTTCTTTGTATGATGTTAGACCTGGTAAATTAGGAGACACGATTGATTCGACAACAGGTGAATATATATCACAGGGAGAAGGAAATGACACTCTTAATTTTATTTATCTCCGAAATGATGGCACTTATGAATTAGTTGCTGTTGAAATTTCAAGATATTTCACTGATGCTCATTTTGGAAAAGGACTTAGCAATCAAGACAATGTTATATCCATCAAGGAAGGTGACGGAAACGAATATCTTGTTGTAGGTGAAGATACATTATCCGTAATTGGCGTTGATGCTGCAATTGATAAATCTTCAAAATCAGTCCTTACCGAAGCCAAAGAATATGCTGATACCCAAATAACAAAATCTACCGAATCTATTAATAGTGTAAAAGTTGTTGATGTTGAATATAATAAAGAAAATAATAATTATATTTGGCTTAAACTTGCTGACGGAACCCATTCTGTAGGTTTTGATGCCAGTGTATTCATTAAAGACGGAATGCTCAATGATGTTGCTCTTGATGAAACTAAGAATACGTTGACATTCACTTGGAACATAGATGGAGGTGAGAAATCAACTGTGATTTCTCTTGATAAATTCATGGATATTTATACCTCCGGAAATGATTTCATAGGAATTGACGGAAAAGTGATTACCGCCCGTGTTGATAATGAAGGTGGTTTTGCAAATACCCTTGCATCAACTGATTTTGTTAAGAATACAGCGGCTGATACACTTACGGAAGCAAATAAACATACTGATGAAAAGATTGATATCCTTAATGGAGATTATGAAACTCCGGGTTCTGTCATTCATACAATAAGTGATTCCATTATCGTTAATGGACCTACAATCACCACGGTTACACCAGAAGAAGCAGGGAATATCCATTCTCTTATCAGGCGTGTTAATGTTGTTGGAAAAGGTATAGAATACTATGCATCAAGCAATGCAAAAGATATGTTCTATACTAAAGAAGATGGAACCACGGTTAATCTTAATGATTATATCAAGGAACTTGAAGGACGTGTTTCAAATATTGAGAACAACCTTGAATCCATGATTATGAATGCACTTAAAAACGTACTTGTAGGTACAGATAAAGAAATTAAGATTACAGAAAACAATGGCAAAATTACTGTCGGATTCGCTGATGATGCAATCTTCGGAGAAGTTTAAAAACTAAAAAAATCCATATATTAAAAATGAGGAACCTTTTTTAAGATTCCTCATTTTTTTTATTTCGTACATTCATAAATTGTCAACAAAGTATCATCCGGTAAATTTTTGATAAACATATCATAAAATGTTTTCATCCATGTAAATTGGTCTTTACCATCAGCATCAATCCATCCGGTCATATCCGAAACAAACGCATATCCCCAAAATGCTGTATTGCTTGCAACATAATTTTCCTTGGTCTCAAATTTTTTGAAATATGTTGTTTTATCTTGCATATTATCAAAAATCTGTTGCTCATATTCATTCTGTGGCTTTGAATTATTCATTACCATATCCCAAGCACGTTCATAAATATCACCTCCGTTAAGGTGCATCTTATCCCAATTGATTTCACTTTTCTTGGCTTGATATACTTCCCTTCCATCATTAAGAAGAAACGGTATTGAAAATAATTTTCCTAAAGCGCAATATGAATATTTTCCATTCTTGTTTTTGGTGGAATATATATCCCCGTTTTCATTGTTAATATAAAGTCCTTTATCTTCATCACTTTCAACAAGATTTGAAAAAAACTCATCATCATCCATCTCGGCAAGGTCTTGGATAGCGTCTTGAACTTCCATTTTTTGCAAATTCAAATATTCCTCATCCTTTTCCCCGCCATACGTAACATCTATGCATTCATCATTGATTGCCTTCAAAGCCTCTTGATAATATTCAATATATTTTTCCTTTATCTTTTTGGCATCCTTATATTGATAAACTACATATGGCTCAGCCTTTACCGTGGAATCATATTCCTTGATTAATTCATCTGGATTATCGCCCGCCACAATACAAACAAAGTGCTGATAATCGTCATTCCCCATCGCCATAATTAAACCCCTCTTGGTAATTGATTATTATGCAATTCTTTATAGATTGTAAGTATTCTGTTTAGGGACATTTCCTTTGCCTTTTGTTCCCCCAATTTTCTTCGGTTTAAGCCATATAGCAAAAGAAAATATTCATTGTATGTCATTTTCTTTTTCCTCCGTCCCATAATGAAACATAATAGTTTATAAAGCCAATTACTTCCCTTTATTTCAGTAATTGTCTCATAAAGCCATTCATTATCTATTTTTATTCCGTAATCTTCCATTATGGTAATGCTATCACTAAAGCCAATGCCGCTGCCGTTATTATCAAAAGCCAATATCTGCCGTCAGATGTCGGGTCAGTAACCTCACCTTTTTCATTGGTTGTGAATTTAGGGTTGATAACCAATGCAATCAATGATATAACAAATAAGCCCAATGCGGCAATGCCTATAAATCCGAAAATAAATTTAAGAATTCCTACAATCCAAGCCATGCTTATTATTTGTTTAATTCTTCTATTGTCTTATAAATCTCATCAGCCAAAACCAATCCTACCGTTCTTTTGACCTCTTCTCCATTCTTGTAATAAACGAGGACCGGGACATTCCGTATATTAAGGATATCCGCAATTTCATCAACATCGTCAACATCCACTTCTGCAAAAAGGGAATGCATTGTCTTTTCTGAATCAAGCCCTTTGATTGTGGTGGCCAACATTTTGCATGGCTGACACCAACTTGCTCCAATCTTTAAAATATGGAGAGTATCCTTCTCATAATCCTTAAACTCGTTGAAATCATCAACGTTATTAATTTCTCTTATTGTAATCATTTTTAAAAAATTATTTTTTTTCTAATTAGAAATATACAAAAAATATAAACAAAAAACAAGGAACCGTCAGCCATATCATTTCGATTCCTTGTCACAATAACATATGATACGCTGTTATTGTTTGTTTTTTGGTTCATGCCTTCTTGAACGAGGATTCCAAACAGTTTCTATTGAAAAATCTTCTTTATTATCCTCATCAAGAATAAAATTTCTGTTTTCGTCAAGCAACGTCAACAGCTCTTTCACATATTGAGGTGGCAACTCTATCTTTGTTCCGTTACTCATTGATATGGAAAGAGTCTTGATTTCTTTATCAAATTTCAATTCCATGATTATCAATTAATTAAAATGGCAAATCATCATTTGCTATATCATAAGCCGTTGCAGCATATTGAGGTGCTGGTGCCGGGGCAGATTGTACTTGTGGTTGCGGTTGAGACTGTTGCTGAACCGGTGGTGGAGGCAATGGCTGTGAAAAAGTGGTTGGAGTTCCACCCGTATAGGTTGATACCTTTGGCCTTTCCGCCTCTGATGTGCCATCATCATTTCTCCTACCCAATGATGGTATATCAATGGTTATTGCTGTTACATACTGATTAAGATATACTTTTCTGTCCGGCGTGATATTAACCTTAGAAAGAGGTGTTCCTGTTACAAGAACATATCTTCCCTTTGTCAAAGCCTTGATTCTGTTTTCAATAACATTTTTGTCAAAACTTGTTACATCAAACCACTCGGTCTTTACCTGCCCCATTGAATAACTATCATTGGCAACACTAAATCTCACATAAGGAATTCCGTTCTTTGTCTCCAAGACCTCAGCATCCTTTCCGAGGCGACCGTCAATTGTAATGCTTTTCATTTTCTTATAAATTTTTCTTAAAAATAAACAAACTAAATTTTATCCTCTGACCGAGGCTGAAACAAATATACAAAAATAATTTTAAAAATCAAATCTTTATAAAAGAAAAAATCTTACTAAAAAAAATAGTAAGATTTCCTTTTGTTGGGGTGCAGCGATTCGAACGCTGATTTTGGGAGTCAAAGTCCCACTTCCTAACCCTTGGAATACACCCCAATTTCAACATCACAAAGATACAAAATAAATATCAGAAAAGCAAATTATTTCTTTCATTAATTCTATTTTTTGCTAAATCATAATATTCCTCATTCATTTCTATGCCTATGAAATTTCTGTTCAAATCAAATGCGGCAAGGGCGGTTGTTCCACTACCCAAAAATGGGTCAAGAACAACATCTCCTTCATTTGACCATGATTTAATATGCCTAACAGCCAATTCCATTGGGAATGTTGCCGGATGGATTGTTTTATTTTGTGCCACCGCCATATTCCAAATGTTTGAATCAACCTTTTCATTGTTTATCTTAAAATGTTTTTCAGTTCTTCCATTTTCTCCGCCCATATTCTTGCAAGTGGAATCATAATTTTGCCCGGCACATTTGCATGGAACCATAATAGGATTAAATGTTTTCGGAGAACCTTTTGAAAATACAAACATATATTCAAAAACTTGATTATAACGAGGTTGTTTAACTTGTGGCAAAGGATTCGATTTCTCCCAAATCATTGTATCATTAAGATTCAAACCAATATCCATAAAATATAACGCTTGCCTAAAAGATGTTCCAGTCTCCGAACCTTTCTCTGTTTTGTCATTTACGTTCCAAACAATGACACCACCTTTCTTGATGACCCTGTTCAATTCATTGGCTATTGCCTTGAATTTCTCGTGATTCCATGAATCGCCTATTCCATTATATTTCCTCAAATTATCATATGGCGGTGATGTAACTACAAGGTCAATAGATTCATCATCTATCAACTTTAATTTTTCCTCAGCGTCACCTAACATTATTGTATTCAATTCAACCATATCTTTAATATACAAATTATATTGTTAAAAACAAACTATTTATCTATAAACAAACATAAATTTTATGAAGAAGATTCTACACATTTTAATCTTTATCATATTGTTCATATGGCAACTTCCACAAAACATCGTTGCCCTTTGTATGATGCCTTTCTTGGGAAAATTAAGGCTTATCTCATATAAGAAATATTGTTTTGCTTTTGAGGGCACGAAAATGATGGGTGGAATATCTTTGGGAACATTTGCCTTTGTCAGCCCTTATAATGCAAAGAAACCCGCTGTTGTTGCTCACGAACAGGAAGGGCATACTTTTGACAGTAAAATAATGGGGCCTTTATATTTGCTCATTATAGGGCTTCCGTCACTTTGTTGGGCTGCTTTCAGAGATACCAAAAAACATCCTAATTATTATTCATTTTATACCGAGAGATGGGCCAACCGCCGGGCAGGTCTTGAAGTGCTTCAGACATCATCCGGTAGATATTTCTTATCTTTTAAAAATGTTTTAGGATACAAAAGAATTTAAATAATTTATATTTAATAATTTATATTATGAAGAAATTTTGGATTTTTATAATTTTGATATTCGCTTTTATGGGAGCCGTCGGCACTATCGGATGGCTTGTTTATGTAAAGGCTTGGCCAATCCTTCTTGGAGCATTTGCCGTTGATTATCTTGCATACAAACCATTTGTTGAATATTTCAAAAAATTATTGAATTAAAAAAAGAGGACTTTTAATCAAGGTCCTCTTTTTCATTTTGATATGCCACGGAAGTCTTCAGCGGGCAAACATACTCCCATCCCAAATCCTCTTCTTCTCTCATGAAATCCCTAAGGAAGTCTTGATATTCCGGAGGAAGCATTCCTCTTTCCGTATAATAAACTCCATTTGTTCGGTATATAATAATACCTTTCTTGAACATCTCTTTTCCTGATTGAAGGATTATATCCTTAACAACCTCGTATCGTCCGTCTTTCATTTTTTTATAATATTTTACTATCAATTATTTCTTGCGCTGATGGGATATTGAGGGCATCCCTAACCCTTTGGCTCATATCCTCCAATTTTATCTTATCATAAGTCCCATCCGGCCTGACCCAAATCAACCTTCGTGCAACCACTTTAATTCCTAAATTTTCCATAGGAATTTGGTAACAAGCCAACTGCAATTTATAATAACTAAGGTCTTGGTCCAATAAATCTTGGAATGGCCATAATAGGGTTTGACCTTTAAAATTTTTATATAGGTCGTTATTAGTTTTGTAATCTCCTAATACTAAGCCACTTAGGCTACTATCTTTCTCGTTTACGTAATAAAAAAGTATGTCAAAAGTTCCTGCATAAGGGGTTCCTGTTTTATTAAAAACCTTGGTTTCGGCAAGAACCGGCACAAATGTTTCCGGCAAATCATTCCAAAACTGTACAATAGCCCTTTCTTGTGGAGTAGTCGGATTCGGCTTGCCATCCTTGAATTTTTCACTACATTCCGGTAATATCTTATCATATTGTTCTGTCATATAATAAAACATGCTTTCACCAAATGCATGGGTTTCCGTACCGAATTCACAGGCCGCCCCGGATATTTCTGCCCATTTATCCAATATTTCTTGCTTGGACATTCCATAATACTTATATGACGGGTCTTGGTCTCTCTGCCATTTTTTGACGCAATTTTCTGCCATCTGTTCTGATGTGGTCGGCTTGTATTTGTGAGTAACCTCCGAAACACACATATATTTAACCCCGTCAAGATAATATTCATGTGGCTCTTCAAGGAACACCAATTTGTTTGTATATGTATTTATAATCTTTTCCCTAATCTCATCAATTTCGGGTAAATGATAATATTTTTTCCATTTCATCTTTTCATAAACTCATTATTAATCCATCAAGCATAGTTCCGTAAATTATAGAAATTCATGATAATCTACATTTCTTTCTTGTTTCAACCTACCACTACTTTTTAGGGGCAGCATTACTGCCTTGTCATCCATAGTTGGACAGTCCGCAAGCGTCTATTCGGGCGAACTCAACCCTATTATTCTTTCTCCTTCCTCCAATATGTTCAATTATCTCATAGAATTTTGTTTTCTAAAAAGAAATAGTATGTTTATAGAAAAAATTAAATAGTAATTCAATTATTTTCTATAAAATATTTAAAGTTTTACAATACAAAAGCAAATATTTGTCCATATTCTTCAAACTCTATTTCTTCATTTTCATACAACTCATCCAATAAAGCAAATCCTTTTGAGTTTAAAAATTTCTGTTGCAATGAAGGACATATTTCTATTGTTTCATCAATTAATTCCAAAGCAAATGTTTCTTTCCATATATCTTTCTTTACTAAAAAACGCCACCGTTGATAAATTAATGCTTGCCTAATTGCTTTATATAAGCCATCATAACATAAGCCTCCACTGATAGCATAGCCATAAATCCATATTTCTTTAGGTTTGTCAATCTTTCGAGAAATTAATTTCTTCCATAAAGAAAAATCAACAATATTATCAATATTATGCTTTTCAATATATTGATTTAAAAACTCTTTATTATAAAAATTTAAAAGTTGATAATGAATTTTAATTTTACCAAAACTTGTTAAAAATAAAAAGGTTCCCTCGTATTTCCATATCTTATCTTCTTCATCCAATCTGTTTTCTTTATTAAGATTCTGTTCTATTAAATTAACTATAGATTGTGGATATTTGAAAGATATATCAAATTCAATTGAAAATTCTTTACGAATTATTTTATTAAGCACATCAATCATTCCGATTTATGTTTAATTTCGCTTATTTTCTCCTTCAGCAACCGTTGTTGAAGTTTTTTTGATATAATATCGCAATGGCATGGCAAAGGTTTGCAATAACATTCAAGATAGATTGTCTCACCGTTCTTATACTTGTCATACATTTCGTCCACAATAGCCTTAAATTGCCCGTCTGACGCATATTTCATATCAAAATAAGTATCATATCGGCTGATAGCTTCTTCCCTCGTCTTGGCTTGATATATTGCCAAAGTTTTCTTTAAAGGTTTGTCGGTATATGGATTGCCCAATATACTACCCCCACGATAGCAGGGGTAGTTATTAAGATTTGCACTATGGTCTTCTTTTGTTCTGTTATAAATTATTATCCCCATAATTTATTTGCCTTCATCATACAAATTTATCCAAAATGTAGGTTGTGGCCTAAGTTTGAACAAATTCTTTTCATGCATTTGATTAATTCTATCAATTTTCTTTACGGAATCATCATTTGTAAGATTTCCTTCCGGAACAATTCCCTTTCTGATATAATCATCAAGTTCAGCATATGAGAAACCGAGTTTAACGGAATCGGGCTGTGAGTGAGGAAGTCCATCATCAGGTTCTTTATGTACCCATTCATAAGGAAGTCCGAGATAATCACCTATGGCAAGAACCTCTGTAACTGTCAATTCTCCAATAGGCTCACAATCTGAGGCTTGGTCTCCCCATCTTGTCATATAGCCAATACAATTCTCTGAAAGATTGCAGGTTCCGATAACCCTTCCATTATAAGTTTGAGCAAGGGCATAAAGCATTGTCATACGAACCCTTGGAGGAATATTTTGTTCCGACTGCTTTGACCATTTAAAATCTTCGTCGCCAATCTTATTCCAAATTGTATCAAAGCCCGAAGTTATTCCATCGATAGGAACACACATATATTGTATTCCAAGATATTCGGCAATCTTGTCAGCATCATTAATTGATTGTCCTTTATCAGGCAAAGCCACGCCTATAACATTTTCAGCACCAATGGCTTTCGCACAAAGCGCACTGACTATCGTCGAATCTTTGCCGCCGGACAATCCGATTATTGCCTTACATCCTTTTCCATTATATTCAAACCAATCTCTAATCCACTGAACAACAGATTCAGTTACTTTCTTAGCATCAAATTTATACGTTTGTTCCAAGCAATTCATTTTCACTTTCTTTTTTAAAATTATTAATTCTTTCTTTAGCAAAATCAATTTGAGCATTTGACAATTCACTACCAATGCAAGTCAAACCATTCTCTCCATTATTATATTTCATACACCCAATCATTGTTGTTCCAGTGCCGACAAAAGGGTCATAAACAACATCATTGTCATGGGCATACATATTAAGCAGTTGTAACACAAGTTCTGATGAATAAGTTGCCTTGTTCAATTTACATGGGCCATCATTATTTGGAGCCTCAATAAAATTAAAGACATTCTCATAATATTTTTGCCCACGGGCATTTTCACTTGTTACTTTCTTATTCGCTTGAAATGTTTTGAATTCGTACTTTCTGCATATGACAAAAACAAATTCTGTAATCCTTGTGAGTTTATTTGATGAGGTATTGTTTGGCAATGCACTCTTCTTTTTCCATACAATTGTATCAGCAATCATGAAATTTGTCTTTCTAATAGCCTCCAATGCCACCCACATCGCATTCGGATTTTCCGAACCATAACTGATATTATATAATATAACGCCATTGGTATTCAACACCTTATCAAATTCATTGAATAAGTTCTTTGTCCAATCATGATATTCATCATCTGTCATGTTATCAAAATGAATATCATAACGTTGATTAAGAATTTCTCTTGACCGTTCTGTATTGACACATCTTGCCGTATTATACGGCGGAGAGGTAAGGATAACATTAACCTTGTAATCCTTTTCCTCCATCTTCTTCAATGTATCAAAACAATTCTCGTTGTAAAAATAATTTTTTGTCATATAGCAAAAGTACAAAAAAGTTAATTCTTTTCCAAAGTCTTTGCAAAATCGTAAAGACTGTCAAATCTTTCAATCTTGTTGCAATAAGAATTGCCTGTCAATACATCCAAATCAATGTTTTTGTTGTATGGGGCATTAATAAGAATTCCATTGGTTACATGGCTTCCTTGGAAATTCCAATGATTGTCATCTATCAAATAATCAGCATGAAGCAATGTCTTATCTTTCAAAAAACAAATATCATCATAATATATCTGATGCTTATCAAGCCATTCAAGACAATCAATTTTATTAACCAAAGATTTTTGATAAGTTACAATGACAATCTTTCCTTGTTGCCTTAGAATATCCAATCCTTCCTTAATATTCGGAAGAGCCGGAGCGTTTGAGAAAAGGTCATGTCCATGTTTTTGAAAAAAGAAATAACTTGATGGAACGTTGAACATTTTTTCTATCAAAGGAAAAGATATTTCTGTTTTGAATTCTGTAACATCCTCAAATTTAAGATTAGTTGAGCAAGCCTTGTTATACAATTCGACCATTCCGGGAACAAGTGCTCTCAAAACCTCATCAACATCAACGGCAAATACCAATTCTTTTTTATTATTTTCCATATTATCCTTCTATATCAATTGATGGCCTATTGTCTTTCTCATATTTAAGCAAATCAACCATCGCTTCATCAAACGTGTTGTATTCAATATCGTTATACCTTGAATATGAAAACAATTTTTTCTTAAAAATCCCCCATTTTTCAGGAGAACCTTCTTCGTCTTTAAAATATCTGATTTTAAAATGCCCCATAACAATTAAAATTTATCATTATTAAGTCTTTGCCTAATTTCGTTAAGAGATTCCTCCTTAACCATTTTTCCGTTCTTGAAAACCGACTGCATAAGAGTTCCTTGCATTGATTCAAGCCAATTGAGATTATCAACAAACTTAATTTCTCCATTTTCATTATAAACTCGGCAGCATCCTTTTTGGGATTTCTTGAAGCCGTTACCCGCTCCTCTATCTGTGATAGGGTCCTTGAATACCGGCATTTTAGTGATGTTTCCATCTTTATCCGTAAATTCAGCATAAATTGCCTTGATTGCAAAAGAGAATGTATCACGGGTAAATGGCTTTAATATACCATCTTCCTCGATTGCATGCATTGAAAAACTGCCTACACCAAGGGAAACATTGCTTGCAGCGAATCCATTATCTTTCAAAATCTGATAAATCTTCTCTGCCCTTTCAATTGTGATTGAATCACCATAAAGAGCCTTTACATGTGGATTAAGAACCTTATATCCCTTGTTATTAACAGTTCCTCCAAAAATGTTCCAAAGATGGAAAACAGTATCGGTTACAACTTTTACACAATCCCCCGAATCACCTCTAACAAGAAAACATCCGTTATGATTCAAAATCTCATCTTTAAGGGTAGGAAGAATATTATCCACCACATTCCAATAATCATAAGAATCACATACACATGAAAATGACGTATTCGGATAAAATTCGGTAAGAAGTTTTTTAAGGAACACTCTTTCCCTATACGGGTCTATGTCCTTATATTCATAATCTTCACTGTTGTTGGCAATATCATATGCTGAATTTGAACACATTACAAAGTGTTCGGTTGATACGGCACCAAATGCAACTTCCTCTTTTTCACAATTACAATTATACATCTTTTCAAGATATGGAATAACCGGAACCGTGGCACTGTTGACAAAAGACAAAGCCCATGCTGAACCAGCCTTCAACGCCGCCTCTACTCCTTGGTCACCTCGGAAATCAAAGTTTCCAAGAGCCCTTCTCCGTGGAATATCATCATCACATGTTTCACCATAATATTTATTGACAATCTCCCTATAACTATGTCCGACCGTGGCACAAACCATAGGATACCACATCTCCGCACTGATAAGAGATTCAAGGGCTTGACCCAACCAAGCAAAATCGGGATGTGTATTGGTTATCCGAAAACTTAAACATATTCAAAAGTATTTATTTTAATAATGCAAATATACAAAAGATATTTTACATTACAAAATATTTCTTATTGAATACATTCACTCCCAGCCTTGGGCAGGTGTTTCCGAAACGATAACAGTACCTCCTTAACCTTCTCCCTTTTCAGTTTCTTCGGCTCGTAGGCACCATTATCCTTTTGTTTTAAGAGCCTATCTCGAAGCACGGCTTCGCTGACTCTATTCCTTATATTTATAGATGCGTTGAAATCAGCATTGCTTGAATGACCGCATTCAACGCAGCAGAATGTCTCTTGGTCGGGACGGTTCTCGTCCTCGATACAACCGCATATAGGGCACATCTTGGACGTGTAACTCGCTTGCACCGTGGACAACGCTATTCCGTAGTTCCTTGCGATGTGCTCCACCTCATTCTTGAGGCTTGACAATCCAAGAAATTTGACCTTGCGGTTATAGTTGATATCATCGTTGTCATTATCCTTGGCATAACACCGACCGAACCCGTTATCCAAATCTTCCATCACTATATGATTGAATCCCTCAGATGCCAACTGCTTGCACATCAAGGCAATAAGGTTCTGCTCGGATTTGGCCATTTTACGTTTAAGGGCATCCAATTTCCATTGGGTTCTCTTTCCCGGTTGGTATTCCTTATCCTTCTTCTTGCGTTTATCTATCTCCAACGCCAATTTGCAGTAATCATTAACCAATTGACGGTCATAATCATACGTAGAGTTATCTGATAATGAGAATAAGTTATGTTTGCAGTTCACGTCAATACCGATGAGGTTATTACCCGCCTCCGGGATAAACCTCTCTCCGTCCTTACAGAGGTTGATGGATACCGATTTCTTTCGTTCATTGAATACAATGGTGTATTCGTAATCAGGATTCGCCTTGAAATAATCACCCATCGAGCCGTGGTAATCCTTTGCGAATTTGACGGGGATATCCATGGATTTACGGTTGAATCCCGACAATGAAACGAATGCGTTAATCTCCGAGTTGTAGTTCTTATTCCAATCGAGGATTTTCTTTTTACGGCTTCTTCCACTGAAGGTAAGGGATTTGAATTCGATGGGGTTATCCTTGTATCTGGCTATTGCTCGCTGACGTTTCTGCATCGCCAATACCATCAATCGCTCGAATCCAAACTTGGAACAGCAATCCAAAATGGATTGGTAATAGCCTTTCTTATTATCATCACAATTAAATAACTGTGATTGGATATATTCAACGGTATTATCATTCCCGTATCGTGCAAGGTAACTCAGACAGATGGACAACCTTGTGGTTTCGTGTTTGTTAACCACTTTTTTGATATCACCTTTTTTATTCTTTTTGGTATTACGTTTATAGAGTTCACAATGGGAATAGGTGACTTTCTCGAATGTTAGGTTTCTCCTTATGTTATCAAATTTGTTCTGATAGCAAGTCAGTACTTGTGTATAGAGTTGAGCATCGAACGAGGAACCCACTTGGTTTTTGAATTCAGTTCTCATTTCCTTCATGAATGTCAGATTGGAGTAATCCAAATATTTAAGGAGATTATGAGAAACGAATTCAGATACCTTGTTCTTATGTTCACGGATATTGGCAGCAACATCGTGTAACTCGTTGTATTTCAAACGGGTTATATCGTCGGAGACGAACACATTTGTATATTTGCCGTCAATAATCATAAATCAAAAAAGGCTGTAAAGTGGCCTCAGGCACTAAAGTGAAGCGATACCAATGAGGAGACTACAGCCGATAAATTTCTAATATGTGTTAAGCAACGCTTCACTTTTGCTTTCTATAATATAAATAGTATAAAAAACGAAAAATATTAATAGTATATTTAAATAAGTTTAGATATTTTTGGGTAGGTTATCTATCAACAGTTGCATTCCCATACTTCAAAAATATAATTTTTAGCATTAATTTCCAAATTTTTCTTTTTCAAATAATCAATATGACGTTGAATATTATATATCATTCGCCATAATATTCACATTATTGTCATAAATTTCTCTATCTTTTTCAATCCATAGTTTTGATTTAAATGTCATTATGCATTTCAAGACAAACTCAGTGATAAAAGTTGAATATATAAGTGACGTTATTGCGAATACCCAAACATTATATTGAATGAGACATAAATATAGGGCAAGAATAAGCCCAATCAATGATTCCGATATAGCAAGAATGGCAAAGTATTTAATGGCGGTTTTCCTCACTTTCCCTTTCCAAACAATACCAAGCAATAATCCGGATATACTTCCTACCAATGATTGAACAGCCAACCATTCAGCAGGTAATTCCGAAACAATCGCTTTTGTAATAGTAGGATTAACATAAGTAATCAATAATCCGGACAAAAAGAAACTCATCAATATCCACCTTTGATTTTTATCAGGATGGATATTTAGTAAATTCAAGAATTTCTTAATCATATTTATTCCAATAATAAACAAATAAGAAAGGATAAAATACTGCGCATATTATTAAGCAATAAATGACTACAATAATGTTTGCATTAATAATGGCAGGTTCTTTCTCATAAAGAGCCCAAGCAAATGAGAGCGTTGTCAAAATTGCTCCGATTACCAAATAAATTGTCAAAAAAGTTACCATAGGGCAAAATTACAAAAATTTTTATTTTTTCGCAAAACAAAATTTGCAATAAATATAATTGTTAAAATAAATTTTATTATTTTAAAAAATCTTTTTTTCTACAAAAAATAATTTATTTAATTAATAATTAATATATTATATAAAATTTATATTTTTATTTAAAAATAATTTAATTATCTAATAATTAAACATTTTTTTCAAAATCATTTGTTTTTTCAATTTTAATTTTGTAGTTTTATTCCAAAAAGAAAAAAAATATGGAAAATAAAAAGATTCTCGTTGTTGTTGATATGCAGAATGATTTCATCGACGGAAGCCTTGGAACAAAAGAAGCACAAGCAATTGTTCCTAAAGTCTGTGAAAAAATAAAAAATTGGGATGGAGAAGTTATTTTTACAAGAGATACTCATAATAATGAAAATTATCTTCTGACTCAAGAAGGTAAAAATCTTCCGATTAAACATTGCATACAGGGGACAAATGGGTGGCTTATCAATAAAGATGTATTGAATTCTTATCTTGATACTTTTGATGAAAAACACAATCAAATTTTAAACATTCTTGATAAGCATACTTTTGGTAGCATACATCTTCCTTATTTAGTTGATAAATTAAAAGACTATGTAAATAATTGTGACATAACTCTTATCGGACTTTGTACGGATATTTGTGTTATTTCTAATGCTATGATTCTTAAAGCAAACTTTCCGGAAGCAGAAATAACTATAGATGCTTCGTGCTGTGCAGGAGTTACACCAGAATCTCATAAGAATGCACTTAAGGCTATGAGTGCTTGTCAAATTAAAATTGAAAACGAATAATGGCAAAAATTTTAGATTACATCAACCTTCAGATTTTATTGGATGATATTGAAAATAAAATTCAACCATTGATTGAAGAAAAAGAATCTCTTTCATTACAAATGGAAAACGTATTGGAATCTCTTGATTCTGAGACTATTAAAATAATTGCCAATCATCTTTGGTCTAATATGTCTAATGAAGAAAGACAAAATGCAGAAGAAAAAAGAAGCATATCTGAAACGTTGGATATAAATTCTTTTGATACTAAATATCTGCCTTTTCACCCATTTATTGATAAATGGAGACTCACTTCTTATTCATTTGATAATGATAAAAGCAAGATAAAATTTACAGTCGTTTGTGATAGGGAAGCAAACCATATAAGTGGATTGATGACTTATTATATTCCACATGTTACTGATTGGATTGATTTAAAAGAATTTGAAAAATGATAATTTTTTTGATAATAATTGGCATTCTTAATGCTCTGTTTTTCGGAATGTGTGCTTTTTGTAATAAAAACATTTCATCTAATATCATTGATGATGCAACTGACGCAGAATATGAGGAATGGCTAAAAAACATTTATAAAGAAGATGAAAGGCATAATACTGGCCGGGGGTAGTGGAACAAGATTGTATCCTATTACCAAAGGAATCAGCAAACAATTACTTCCAATATATGACAAACCGATGATTTATTATCCATTGTCGGTATTGATGCTTGCAGGTATTCAAGATATACTTGTTATAACAACACCGGAAGACAGCAACGGATTCAGACGTTTGTTGAAAGATGGAAATCAATGGGGTATCAATATTCAATATGCGGTTCAAGAAAAGCCGAAAGGGATTGCCCAAGCATTTTTGATTGCTGAAAATTTTCTTGACGGTGAAACGGCTTGCTTGATATTGGGAGACAATATTTTTCATGGAGCATGTTTTACGGAAATGCTTTCATATGCCAAATTTAATGCAATTGATGAAACCGCCACAGTTTTTGGATATAGGGTCAATGACCCGGAACGTTATGGAGTAGCTGAAATTGATGAACTCGGATATTGTGTGTCAATTGAAGAGAAGCCTAAAAATCCTAAAAGCAATTATGCTGTAACAGGATTATATTTTTACCCAAGTGATGTAGTTGAAAAAGCCAAACAAATAAAACCTTCCGACAGAGGTGAATTAGAAATAACCACATTGAATCAAATGTATCTCGAAGAGGATAGATTGTCTATGGAAGTTCTGCCACGTGGTTTTGCATGGCTTGATACAGGTACTTTTGAATCATTGTCAAACGCCTCCAATTACATTGAAACGGTTGAGAAAAGGCAAGGTTTGCAAATCGCTTGTCTCGAAGAGATTGCTTATAATCATGATTGGATTTCCAAAGATAATGTTGAGGCTGCTGCCAAACTTATGGAAAAAAATGATTACGGGCAATATCTTAAAACATTAATCAAGAAATAACACAATTTAATAATAATTAACGTGTTACCTAAGTAGTAAATATGTTAAATCCACGGAAAATAATTCTGTGGATTTTTTAGTTTTAAAAGAGAAAAAAACTATTTATAATAAAAATATATATTAGAATATGCAAACTTTTGAAAATTTTGTCTTAACTGACAAGCAGAAGGAGATGTTTCTTAAATCAATATATAATCGCCGTTATGCGAAATATATCAAAGAAAACGGAACAAATCCAATAATAACTGATGATTTTTATAATTATACAAAAGAAGACCTTGAAAAGTATAAAAGGGCTATCTTCTCAACCACTCTTGATGAACAACCGGTTGTTTCTGATTTTGAAAAAAATCTTGTTGATGAAGTTAAGGAAGATGTAGTATTTAGGCCATCTTCATCTGATGAAGCAGTTAGAAAATTTGCCGATTATGATGATATTATCATAAGTACAGATATGGAACTGTCTAATCCTCTTTACACCGGCGGCTTTGATTCAAGTTGTACTCCTTCTACCTCAGATAAAGTATTAACTGTTGATGGTAATTTGTCTATTAAAAATGGAAAAACTCTTATTAATAATGATGAACTTAATCACTTTAACCTTTATATTAAGGGAAATGGAACTTTATCTAATCTTTCTACAAACGGTAAATACGTTGTTGGACAATGGGTTGAAAATACTAAAACTGTTATTTTAGGAGGAAAATTTGAAAGTCAAGCTGAGAAAAAGGTTGAAAGTGGCACTCCTTATACAGAAGTAATCTATGCTTTTAAAGGCTTGGTTGAAATTTATGGTGGAACTTTCCGAGTAATAAGTGACAAAACAACTAAAGAACAACTTGAAATGGTTGCTAAATTTATGTTAAATTGTAAGGATGATTCATATGCCAACGGAACAGCCAAAATTAAAGTATATGGAGGAGAATTTTGGGATTTCAATCCTGCTGAATCTCATTCTGAAAATCCTACAGCAAATTTTGTAGCCGAAGGTTACAAATCAGTAAGCAAACTTGTTTCTGAAAACGGTGTTGAGCATACAGTTTGGACTGTTATGCCTGAATAATTTTACAAATAAAAATATAAAATTATGAGAAATTTAGCATTAATTCACGGAATTATTGTGATTCTTGGAATATTGATATTTAGTGGATTGAATATTGAATGGATTTTCGGAGTAACCATTCTTTTGTTATGTGCTTTTGATTCTATTGTTATGTGTAATATATTCACCGGTAAGCCTAAGTTCATAGAAAAGGTGATAGCATGGCTCGATGAAAAAGACTACGAAAGTAAATAAGATATAAATTTCATTTTTTTGAATGGTGGAGATAGAAATATCTCTACCATTTTTTTTTGTCTATCTCAAAAACTTTTTGTACTTTTATCCAAAAGAAAAAATTCAATGGATATATTAAAATATAAAAATGGTCCGAAAGTGATTATTCCCAAATTGTTTCAAGATGAACGGGGATATTTTTTCGAGTCATATAATGCTGATGAATTTGAAGAAAACGTTGATACAATTGATTTTGTTCAAGACAATGAAAGTTGTTCATCAAGAGGCGTTTTGAGAGGATTTCATTATCAGAAGCCGCCATATGACCAAGCCAAATTGGTTAGAGTTGTCAAAGGCAGTGCAATTGACGTTATTGTTGATATAAGAAAGGATTCTCCTTATTATGGTGAATGGTCAGCGGAATTCTTGACAGAGGAAAACCATCATCAATTTTATGTTCCGAGAGGTTTTGCCCATGCTTTTCTTGCATTGGAGGATAATACCATATTCCAATATAAATGTGATAATTATTATAACAAAGAAAGTGAGGGTGGAATTATATGGAATGACCCAACAATTAATTTTAAATGGGAAGAATGGATTGATTTGAAAGATATTAAATTATCTGAAAAGGACGAAAAACACCCTCAATTAATTGATTTTGATACTCCTTTTACCGACAAATGGTACTTGAGAAATATTTCTAAAGATTAAAATAAAAGATATGGATATTATTAGACGAATAGAAAATGCAGAAGATAAGCCTCTTAATATTGTAAAAAATAAAAATTACAAAAAAAGAATCTTGGTTACGGGGGGCTGTGGATTCATTGGCTCGAATTTCATTAGAATGATGGTTCCCAAATATAAGGATTATCTATTTGTGAATTTTGATGCTTTGACTTATGCAGGAAATCTTGAGAATCTTTCTGATGTAAAAAGTCATAATTATGAGTTTTTCAAGGGAGATATTCGTAATATTAATGATATTGAAAAGGCTTTTAGTGAATTTGGAATTACCGATGTAATTCATTTTGCCGCTGAAAGTCATGTTGATAGAAGTATAATTGACCCAAATTGTTTTGCTGAAACAAATATTATTGGAACATTAAATCTTTTAAATGTGGCGAAAGAATATTGGAAAAAAGATTATTCAAAATCACGCTTTCATCACATTTCAACTGACGAAGTTTTCGGAGCATTGGATAAAAATCCAAAAAATCAATTCAATGAAAAGACTCCTTATAATCCGCATTCACCATACAGTGCGTCTAAGGCATCATCTGATTTTTTCGTAAGAGCATATCATGATACTTATGGAATGAATGTTACTATCAGTAATTGTTCAAACAATTATGGTCCATATCAATTTCCTGAAAAATTGATACCATTAGTTATCAATAATATTCAAGAAAGAAAAGAGATTCCTATCTATGGAAAGGGAGATAATATCAGAGATTGGCTTTATGTTGAAGACCATGTTCGGGCGATTGATTTGATATTCCATAAAGGGAAAAGTGGCAAATCATATTGTATTGGAGGAAATTGCGAAAAAACAAATCTTGAAATAATTGATTCATTGATTATCGGATATGTGAATCTTTATGATAAAAAACATGGCTTATCTTATGAAGAGCATCATAATTCAATCAATCATCTAATGTCATTAAAAAAATTTGTTTCTGATAGAAAGGGTCATGATTTTAGATATGCCATTGATTATTCAAAGATTAAAAATGAACTTGGATGGGAACCAAAGATTTCTTTTAAAGATGGAATTACTAAAACGTTAGAATGGTATATTGACCATTATCAATGGAATCAAAATTGTTTAAATGGTTCATATCGAGATTATTATGATAAAATATATGGCAATAGATAATGGGCAAAAAAGGTAATAGAAATTTAAAAGATGATAAAGAGCGGCCTCAATGGTCTGAAAAGGTTATTCAAAAGGCTATAAAATGGCAAATATTATCACCATCCACAATTAAATATGAGATGGAAAATTTAAATGTATTTGATTGGGAATCTGATTCTTTGTTTATCACCCGTTCAGGATACATTTACGAATGCGAAATTAAAATCAGCAGAGGAGATTTCAAACATGATTTCAAGAAAAAGAAAAAGCATCTAATTCTTGAAGGTGAAGATAACTCTGAACAATCTCCTAACTATTTTTATTATGTTGTTCCAAAGGACTTAATAAGCGTTGATGAAGTTCCTGAATATGCAGGATTAATATATGTTGATATATCTTATGATTCTAATGGAAAAATAAATGGTTATCCTATATCATTTGTTAAAACCGCTCCTTTAATCCATAAGGATAAGGTTGATTTGAATACATTGGATTTGACCGATAAATTTTATTTCAATTATATCAATTGGAAAGATGTGGCAAGAAATAAGGATAAACAGATAAAAAATCTTGAAAAAGTTATAGATAATATATTAAATTCGGATTCTGCTGAGGCTTATAATTATAATCTTAATGAATCAAAAAAAATTATTGATGAACAAAATAAAAGAATTGAGGTTTTAGGAAAAAAAATTAACGATGAAGAATATAATTCCAAATATTATTCTGAGCGGTCAAGATTGTTTCAAAGGCTACTTAAAAAGAATGATATTGATTATGATAAAGAAATAAAAGAATTTGATAAAAAATTTGATGAAGAATATGGAAAAAAAATTAACAAAAAGTAACACTGACAAAATGATTTGCGGTGTTTGCGGTGGAATGGCTGATTATTTCAACATTGATGCAACTTGGCTTAGGCTTGGTTTGGTTCTTGTTTCATTGTGCTATGGCATTGGTGTTTTCGCCTATATTGCTGCCGCTATTATTATGCCGAAAGGAGAATAATTAAAATAAGAAAAAATATGATTTGGATAAACGGAAAAGAAGTTGAGGTAAATCATTATCCTGATAATACCCAACTTCTTAAAATAGATATAAATAAACTTTATTTCTATGAAGAAAGTGCTACAATCAGATGGCGGTATGAGAATGATGAGGAATGTATGACATTATGGTACATTGTAAATCATATTAAATCTCACAAAAATATTAATTTTCCCATCAATCTTTCTCTTATGTATATTCCAAACGCAAGAATGGATAGGGTGAAAAAAGATGATGAAGTATTCACATTGAAATATTTTGCACAATTCATTAATTCAATGAATTTCAATTGTGTATATGTTATTGACCCTCATTCTTATGTATCTGAAGCATTGTTTGATAGAATATATAAGAAAAATCTATCTTTTGATTATATTTGGAGATGGTTTGAGGAAAAGGATAATATTGATTTGGAAAATGTCATGCTTTATTTTCCTGATGATGGGGCTTATAAAAGATATAAGGATATTTTTACAGGAGATAATATTCTTTATGGAAAAAAGAATCGAGATTGGGACACTGGCAAGATTTTAGGATTGACCGTCCATGATAAAAATGGAAATGAAGTTCCAAATTATTCCATTGAAAACAAAACCATTTTGATGATTGATGATATAATATCATATGGCGGGACTCTTGCTTACAGTACGGATAAACTTCATGAACTTGGTGCGGCTCATATATATGCTTACGGAACCCATACTGAAAACAGTGTTCTTGATGAAGAAAAAGGAACTTTGATTAAAAGATTGGAAAATGGAATTGTTGATAGATTATTCACAACAGATTCTCTTTATACCGGAAACCATCCTAAAATTACTGTAATCGCATAAAAATGGAAGAAAACAAGATATCTCTTAAAGAAAAATGCAAATCATATCAAGAAAGGGTAAATTATTACCTTGACCCCGAAAAATGGATTATTGTTCATATTGATGGAAAGAATTTTTCATCGTTGATTAAAAATAATTTTCATAAACCGTTTGATGAAGATTTTGTTCAAATGATGGACAACACAGCAAAATATCTTTGTCAAGAGGTTCAAGGTGTTAGATTTGCTTATGTTCAATCTGATGAAATATCTTTGGCTCTTAAAAAGAATACTCCAAAAAGTGATATTTTTTTCGGAGGAAGATTATGCAAACTCCAAAGCATCATAGCAGGAATGGCATCATCATTCTTTACCAAAGAAATGATAATATATAATCTTAGATATACAGATATTAATTTTAATGATTATTTAGAAATAGCAAAGAATTCTGATGTATATCAATTTGACTGTAAAGCATGGAACGTTGATGATGCAAATGATGCTATGGCATGGTTTTTATTCAGAAACATTGATTGTATCCGTAACAGCAAACAACAAGCGGCTCAAGCCTATCTTTCCCATAAACAATTGCTGGGGAAAACCGCTGATGAACAAATTGAGTTGCTTAAATCATCTCAAAACATTAATTGGAACAATTATTTTGACGGATGGAAATATGGAAGGATTTTGGAAAAAGATAATGTTGAGATGGTATTTGATGGAAAATCATTTGTAAGAAGCATATGGAAAGTGAAAGACGGTTGTAATTTGACTGTTTCCGAAAATAGAAATAAATTATTTGAAAAACATTTTCAAGAATATTTGGAATTCTAAAATGAGTTTTGTATATTTGCATTGTAAAAGAAAATTTAATTTTTTAATTTTATCATGAAGAGAAAAGAAACAAAGATTAAGATGTCGTTCGAAGGTGTTGAGCCCATCTTTTATGTAAACAAGTCCAAGAAAACCGTGGCATGTAAAATCAGAGGAAACGCTTATGAAACAATGATTGACCCTTGGTTTGGAGAACTTTCAACCCCTTCTTTTGAATCTGTTGGAATAGCCTATTGCAGTGATAATGATAAGTTTGATGAGGAAAGAGGTAAGAGAATTGCTCTTGCCAAGGCTGAAAATAAACTTTATTGTAAGTGTGTCGATTTCTATACCAAGAAAATTAATGAATTTAGTGAGTCTATTGCAAAAATGGACGAATTTAAAATAAGGGCTAATAAGTTCTGCTGTCATAATGATGAATATATTGAAAATATTTCAGAAGTAGATAGCCCTAATTACAAAAAAGAAGTCAATCCTGTAAAACGTGGAGAGACCTTCTATACAAAGAGATAAAATTGCGAGAACCTATCTTTATTAAACAAAATAGAAAGAATACAACCATCTTTGTAACTCTTTCTATTTTTTTTGTTTTTATAAAAATAATTTGTAATTTTAATCTATGACAGAAAAAAAAGCAAAAAAGATTTTGATTGAATCCGGATGGATTAGTAATTACTATTATGTTGTCAAGGTGATGCAATCTTGTGCAAATAAAAATAGTAATTTAAATCCTATGTTAAGAAATATAAGCCTTCATAAGGCATTTTGGTGGGGAAAGAAACTATTAAAGGATTCTATAGATAATATAATTTCTAAGCATAACAGTTTAGCAATACCAATTAATGAAATTTATAAAGAATATGAAAGTTCTTTATGGTCAGAAATGAATAAAGTTGAAGATAAAATTGGTATTCTTCTTGCTGAAGAGATTGAAACTAATTCTAAAAAAGAACAATAATTATGCAATACATTGGCTCTATTATAGGAGATTATTGTGGTTCCGTTTATGAATGGAATAATTTTAAGGGAGAATTTCCGGGGAATGTCGAAATTCTTAAAACGGGTAAATTTACTGATGATTCCGTCTTGACCATTGCGGTGATGGATTGGTTAAACAAAACTAAAGGTGAAAACCAAGACGAACTTGTTAAAATAATTAAAGAATGGGCTCATAAATATCCTAATGTTGGTTATGGAGGGCGTTTCCATAAATGGGTATTTGGAGATAGTACAAAGCCAATAAATTCATTTGGGAACGGTTCCGCCATGCGAGTAGCCCCTTGTGCTTATTTTGCAAATACTGTTGAAGAATGCCTTACTCTTGCCAAAAAATCTGCCGAGGTTACACACAATCATGAAGAAGGTATAAAGGGAGCACAAGCAATCGCCGAAGCGATTTATCTTGCCCGTTGCGGTGCTGAAAAAGATGATATTAAAATGGTAATCCAAAATGAATATGGATACAACTTTAATTTAAAACTTAATGATATCGGAACAAAAGCCCATCCATTTGATGCGACTTGTCAAGTAACTGTTCCGGAGGCAATTATATGTTTTGCAAATAGTAAGGGATTTCTTGATTGCATTCAAAAAAGCATTTACATCGGTGGAGATTCTGATACTATTGCAGCAATATCAGCGGGAATTGCTGAGGCTTATTATGGAATTCCATCATTTGTTGAAGAAAAAATTAAGGAAAAACTCCCAAATGATTTTAAGGAAGTGATTATTGAATTCAACAAAACCATGTTGGAAAGATAAAGAATTAAATATCAATTATAATCCGTTTTAAATAGAAATATTTGGACGGATTTTTGACTATTTATAGGAAATAGAGTTTTTAATATGAAACCGACTGTAGAATGGATAAAAGAAAAATATATATTGTTCAATAACCAATTTTTTGGTAATTATCTTGAAATGCCTATATTGAAAACAGAAGCAATTACAGCAAATAAAGGGCAAATATTAGGACAGTTTTCAATAAATCCAAATAAAAGTGTTAAAGCAAAAAGAAATAATATGCATATGTTTTATTATGACTATTATTTAGATAAAGATGTATATGTTAACCATGACAATTTCATTCAAATAATGAATCCATCAATTACATTAAACACTTTATGGGATGCTGAAGAAATTTATTGGGAAACCACCTTACTTCATGAAATGTGTCATTATAGGACATATATAGACGGTTATTGCCCCAAAAAACCGCATTGTGGGGAATTTGTACAATGGGCAGACTATATAACAATCGCAAGTAACAATAAATATAAAATAACCACATATTGTGATTGCTATACAGAAGGTAGGACAATGGATGATAGCGTTATAACAAAAAACGCAAAAAATCTTTGCGGAATTTATGTCAAATTCATTGATTTTGGCAATGAAGGAAATATTGACAATAGATTTTATTTGGTAAAAAACAGTTTTAAAGATAAACTTATTGAACAATTATCCCTTATATTCACACGGCGGAATTTTGAAATAATTATATGCTCAGACCCAAATTGGGCTAAAGAAATGGTGGCAACCACCAATCTGACCAAAACTCAAAGGACTGTGTGGACTTATTATGATACATCCGCAGAAAGAACTAAAAAAGCAATTGAATTAATGAACAATTATCCTACAGAAAAAAAAGTAGTACATGCACAAACCTCAAATATTGTAAAAGAAAGAACAATGTTTTCAGATATCATCAAAGAAGTTTTTAACGAACTTGCACAAGAAAATGATGTAGTCAATATATTACCGGGAAAAAATCTTTCAATCGAGACACCTTTTGAATAAAAAATATTTTTGTATATTCGGATTATGGGTAAAACTATTATTATAACAGAATCTCAGTTTGATTATATAACTGAAGGCAAAATGAATGAAGATAAACGATTCATTAAAAGAATGATTAAAGAACTTCATGAATTTGAGAATAAAAACAACCTTATTCTTGAAAGAGGTGCGGTTGCTGCGTTCCCTTATATGGGGACTCTTAAGAATATTTGTAAATATATTCAACAATACATATACAATAATGAGCCAGTAGTTGATTCAAGTGCCAACTATATAAGTTGGAATTTTATCATACCAAATCTTTTAACCCGAAATATAGATTTTTTCAAGGAATTAAAGATGGATGTTACTGTTTTTTATAACCCGAATGGTGATAGATATTCGGGACATGGCGGTTGTACCGCATACAAAAATCCAAATCAATATATAACAACTGATAGAAAATGGGAAAGAGGGGAAATATTTCTTTTTTGCTGTTGTGATGGAAGCCGAAGATTATTTGAAAGAACCTTTTACTACACAGCAATTCATGAATTAAATCATAAATATGAAGAATTAAAAAACGCATTATCCGATAATTCAAATCGAATTTTTTATGATGGCACAACTTTACGAGAATTAGCACAAAAGGAAACATTCTCACATATCGCACAAGTTGATAAATTTGTCAAAGATATATTATATCGTTTATTTTCAAGTTCCGAGGTTAATGCTTTAGTTTCTGGTACTTACGGTGATTTGTTATCAATGAATAGTGAAAGGAAAAATTTCATTAAAGATAGGGAAAAATTGATTTCATTTAATATGTATGAATATTTTAAAAATAATTTATATCTTTTAGATTATTTGTCTGATGAAGATTGGGAGCATCTTAGGGATTTCCTTGATGCTTATAGACAAAATATTTCAAGGTCATCATATGGTTTAGAGTCTTTCAAAAACAAATTTTACAAAAAGGTTAATTTTTATTTGAGAAAAATATATAACGGCATTATTCGGGCAGCATTCCTTTATTATGACAATAAAGATGAAAATAAAAGAGCAAACACCATTAATCAATTTGGAGATTCAACCATAACCTATTGATTAAATTTGGAAAATCATTTTAAAATTTGTATTTTTACCCCAAAGTTAAAATTTGGATATTATGGAAAAATTTTATGAAGGAAATATCACTCCGAGTGATGATACAATTTTTGTTTTTGGTAGCAATCCGGAGGGAAGACATGGCGCAGGTAGTGCTTATGTGGCCGTAAAGCAATTCGGAGCAAAATATGGGCAAGGAGAAGGGCTTCAAGGTTCGGCATACGCTTTGCCTACAACTGAATTGAGATTTAACACCGGGCAAAAAACAAGGCATTCCCTTGCACCGGAAATCATTATTGACAACATTAAAAGAATGTATGATTGCGCAAAATCCTTACCGGGAAAGAAATTCAAGGTAGCATATAGGTCAATGCCCGATGAGGTTACATTATGCGGCTATTCCGGAAAAGAATTGATGGAAATGTTTAATGTTGCTGGTGAATGCCCTGAGAATGTTATATTCTCAAAAGAATGGTTTGACAGTGGAATTTTAAATGTTTCAAAGTGAACTACCGCCAATCTAAAGCAATGCATCTTTCTCAGTCTTTTAATTGTAATGGGCGAGATTATATTAGGAATCATCATTTTGTTGATAATACTCAAAGTTATCCTTGGAAAGGATGAAGAAAATTCAGAAGATTAATTATCATGGATTATTATAAAGAATTATTCACTGAAAGCGATTTAGAAAAGGAATTGAAAGAAAAAAGAAAATCTTTGGATAAGGCATTTGTTAGTTCACCGGAATACAAAGCATATATTGATTCCATTTCTGAAATTAACCATCAAATTTTTACAGAACAATCTAAAAGATGGGAATTTATTCACGAAAGATATAAAGGAATAAATCGGGAAAGGAAAAAGATAGAACGTATTCCTAAGAATAATGATTTTTATATAGACACATTTGACAATGATAAAATCAATTCATTGTTCGATGAAGTCTGTTCTTTATCTGATTCTGAAAGAAAAAAGTTTTTAAAGAAAGTTACCAACCATTTCAAATATGATGAATTGGATGTTTATGAACATCCACAAACAACAATTGATGATATCAAGGAACTACAAAAAATTTTGGCTCAATGTGTGATTAATTTTGTTGGAGAAAAAGACTTGAAGGACATTGATGAAGTTCATTTTTATTTTGATGGGATTCAAGATTCCGTGGCACAATGTGAATGGGTTCCTTCATCTGATTCAAGCATATCTGTTATAGGTTGGCAAAAAGAAAATGAAACGGAATTTAATGAAAGAAAATTAATTGGCAATTATTTTTAATATGGAAAAAATGAAAAATATTGATAAAGGAATTTGGCAATATAAAAATAAAACCATTGAAATAAATGATGATGGATTATTTGGCGTAGATTTTTCTGGTAAACAATCTATAGCCTATTTTGATACAATTAAAGAAGCCATGCATTTTATTGATAAGGTTGATTTTAATAAACTCAACAAATGTCTCAGCCAATAAAGAAACATAAATGCAAGAAAGAAGACTCTATCAAAATAACAGGTGTTGATTATTGTGATGATTGTCCATTTTTATTATATAATAATGGTTCATTAATTTGTTCTCCGAATGATTATAAATTTGATGCTAATATTGATTCAAAAATAAGCGTTCCTGAATGGTGCGGAAATAAAAAGAGAAATAATGAAAGAAAGGTATAATATAAAATCTGATAGATATAATCATATTCACTATTTTGTCAAAAAAATAGATAAGGATGATGAATATTTGTTTGTGCCCGCTGAAGATTGGATGCCAATATATGTTACAATGAATGAAGATAACAAATCCGTGAAATTTATTGATACGGAAGGCGGTCCTTGTATTGGCATTGGGTGGAGGAATAATGAGATTGAAGTAATTGACATCATTAAAAGATGCCCTAATGAGACTATCTTCAAATTGAAAGAATTGTAGATATGGAAGAATTGCTAAACCATATAATGTTGGAAATCCAAATTCATTTATATACTGAAAATAATGTGGTAATACCTTAATCGAAAATGGAAACAATATGTAAAAATTTCCGAGAATTTCTTGAGGCTGATAAAAGATACAGCAATTATTTGGAGATGGTCAATAATGGGCAAGTTCCTTATGTCTACAGATTTGGCGGAGAAGAGCAAAATAAAGCCGATATAAGCAATTTCTCTCATTTTCTATATAGTTATATGATTTTTGATTTAAACGGTCTAAAAGAGGCTAAAAAGTGGCAAAGCGGGACTGAGGTTTTTAGGGATATTGTAGATGAAGTCATTGAAAATTTCGGTAAAGAGTTCTCAAAAGGAAAATTGATTGGGTTGGAGATAACCGAGGAAGATTGTTATTATATTTTTGATGATAATGGCGATAAAAAATATATTTCTTGCTGCGAAAACTTGGAACAAAAATGGTGAGGAAAAAATTCCACACCATTTTTGTTATTTTTGATTTTGCTTAATCAATATCTAATTGTACTGTGTTGCTCATCGTCCAAACTCCGTTAATATCTTTACCGGTCAAATAAACATCATAAACATTTCCTCTATATGCCAATATACCTGGCTGATAAAAATTTAAGTTAGCAGTTCCGCTTGTAGATGATTCATTATCTATTCTTATATTGTTTTCTATATCAGAAAAAGATGTTACTATAGATTGAATCTTTAATGTCGTAGGCTGTATATTGTCATAGATTACATTAAATTGAACGCCATCTTCAGTCGCCATTGTTAAAGAATTTGGTGATATTTCTATTGTTCCGGTTGATTCGCTTCCACTTCCTCCATTTTTAACAATAGAGATATCTGCTTCGGTACAAGAAAGTTTTCCATTCATTCCCTTTCCGCAAATTTTTATTCCTATACTACTTATTTCTTCTCCATTGGCGAAAGCATTATCATCAACATATGTTATACGAAAGCCCATTTGATAGTCACCGTTGGTTTCATCATTTACAGTTATACTTTCAATCGAAAAGTCTAAACCAAGAGACGATATGTTATTTTCATCCATATCTTCTCCATTTATTTTTATTATTGAACATGTTATAGAAGTTACATCTCCGCCAAAATACATCAAATCATAAATGTTCTCAGTATAAGAACCCAATCCATCATCTAATGACAACACTGTCCAATCGCCATCCTCGCTCCATTGCATATCAGGATAATTCACAACTATTTTAGATTTTGGAAAAAGTCTCATTCCGTCTCGATTCGGAACAGATAAATTAAAATTATTTTTTCGGAAATAAGTTATTAAATCATTAACTTTCAAGCATTTATTTACCCCTCCCCCTAAAGTTGAGTTATTGCATGTATATCCATCGTCTAAAAGGTCTTGGACCTTGCACATTCTTTCCGTAAGTTAAAAAATTGATTTATATGCTTATAAATAGTTTTTGGACATTTAAAATAAATTTTGTATTTTTAATGCAAAAAATAAAATATTATGAGTGGAGGACATTTTGAATACCATCAATATTACATTGATGAGATAGCGGATTCAATTGACACATATATCAACGGAGAAGACGTTGATGAGGATGAGATTGAAGATATCAAACGTGAATATGAAAAGGGATATTCCTCATTGGATGAGAATGAATACAATTATGTTCTTGAGCATCACCACACTATTCCGAACCGTTATAATTTCTCAAAAGAAACGATTGATGAGATGAAAAAAGGGTTGGAAATATTAAAAAAGGCCTCAATATATGCCCAAAGGATTGATTGGCTTATATCTGGTGATGACGGTGAGGAAGAATTTCATGAATCCTTGAATGAAGAATTAAAAGAATTGAAATTTAAAGATTAAAAATATGGGATATCAAACAACATTTAGATTAAAAAAAGAAATTGATGATAACTTTGTATCTTGGATGGATAAAATCAAGCCAGAAGAGTTGGCTAAGGCAAAAACAATATTGGCTTCAACTTGCATGACAGCCATTGATGATTATAGTGACAAAAAAAGTCATATTATTGACAAATATAAAATTTGGGATTCCATCAGTTCAGCATTGAAACAATATCTCTATCTGCTCAGAGAAGACTGGAAGATTAATCTCAAATCGAGATTCAATGAGAATAAAGAGGTTGATTTCTATGGATGGAATTATTCGGATGGGCATGGCGGTTCGGCTTTTGATACCCTTGATGATTATTCAACTTTTCTTATGGAACAAATTTATCCAATAGCCATTTCATCAACAAAGGGAAGATTTGAAAAGGATAATGAAGATTTTTATGAAAAGGAACATCAAATATACGAATATATAAACGAAATGGAAGATGAAGTTTGGGAAATAATGAACCAAGAATTCATCAAGCGATATCGTGACAATGAAGACGCTGACGAAGATGATGGATTAACACATTTTTATCCGGAAAACAAAAAAGATGACACCATCGAAAAAGAAGATTCTAAATAATCAAGGCTGTCCTCAAAAAGGACGGCTTTTTTCATATATAAAATGCAATCCACAAGTCGGGCAATCAAAAGAATTTGAGCAATACAGTTCCAAAATTGAAATATCGAATAATTGATGACATGATGGACAATCAACAGTAATCTTGTCAAGATTCCGTTTTTTCATATTCAATATCTCTTGCTTTATTAGCATAATAATAATCTCTATTTATTTATATATAAATAGTTTAAACAATGAAAGAAATTATAAGATTAAATGAAGAACAATTAAGGGAAATGGTCAATGAATCTTTGAGAAAAAAGATTATGGAGACCATGGGCATTAATGACGAAATGGAGTTGGCGGCAAGTGATTTATGCCATTTTATTCAAAAAAATATAAAAAAATCCCCTATTGAATATGATGAGGAAATAAAACAAAACTATCATATTTTAAGTTATGACCATCAATTTGAGAATAAAAAATGCCATTGGACTATTGTTGGGTACATTTATCCGGATGATGTCATTAATTTTGAAAAAGGTGCTGAAGTACAAATATCAGAAGCAAGAAGTGCTTCTGATGGTAAAGCCATATTTTTTGGATGGGTTTATTTTTCAATGAATGAAGACGGTTGGTTTAGTTATCCGGAAGTCTGTGATTCGGTTTATCATGAAATGCTTCATTTGTTAAAGGCTAAAAAAGCGGAAAAATATACCGGTAATTTAACATTCATTAATACATCTAACAAGCAATACAATACTACAAATGGCATTGAAAAGGATATTGCAGCCATTTGTTATATGTCACGAGAAGATGAACAAGACGCTTTTATCAATGGTTTATATGGAATGTTGAAAGAGGAATTTCTTTATCATCAAAATATTAATGTTGTTCAAATTTTTAATAAATCGCCATTATGCCAAAAGATAAAAGAAGTAAAAAGTGCTTTAAATAATCTTTCTCAATTATCGGCTATAGACATATCTGAATTTTTAAAGCCATACAATACCAAAGAGACAAATCTTTCTTATAAAAAATTGATGAATTTAGGCAAAAATACTTTAAGAAGACTAATTAAGAAAACTGTATTAATGTTGAATCATTATAGGGCATATATGCTCAATTATGGTTTTCGAAGCAATCCCCCAAGGGATGTTTTGAATTTTTAAATTTATTTTGTATTTTTGTTTTGTAATTTATAAAATTTGATAACTATGCGAAAAAGTAAATTTGAAAAAATAATTGCGAATGATGATGCTGAAAGAACAAGATTAAGGCAAAAATTTTATGACGCTATATCTGATTCTGGATTATCCTCAACGAAATGGTATTGGACTACTATTGCCGAATTAGAGAGAAAAGGATTTTCTCAAGTATATTATGATTCATCAAATTTTGATAAAGGAATACAAGACTCTTATAACAGTATTATTGACATACGTACTTTTATTGATGAAAAAATTGCTATAATTGATAAAGTCAAAAAAAAGATTGAACGGAACAAGGAAAATTGGGAACGATTCAAAGAGAATTCCACAATGTTTCTTGTTGCTCAAGATTATTATGCTAATAATGATTATTTATTTGCATATGAAATTAATAAAACAGTAGACGGTATTGAAGTAAATGGTTTTGATTCTGAAATTGCAAAAAATATTGTAAAAAAATATAATTACATAGATTATAATTTAAGACCTATGGAATATTATGAATTTGAAAATTTCTATATTCCATACCGTTGTAAAATGCATTCTTTTAAAGATGAAGAAGACTTGGTTAATTATGTCAATTACTTAAGAAATCTTTGGCATGAATCCATGGATAAAATTAATGAAGAAGAATATAAAAAATACAAAGAGACTGATGAAAAATACTACTTTTGAAAATCCAATATTGCCTGATGAAATAAAGAAAAATTTTGAGGATTGGTGCAAGATAAAAAACATTCCTTATTCTGATAATCTGCTTGAGGCAGTTGCTTTGATATTTGATGGAGCATTGTCAATGTTTAAGGAAATGTCAAATCCGTGGCATTTTTGCCATGAATCCATGCCGGAGGAATTCACTCCAAAATATTCAAACGATGGGCATACTGAATCAGAATACGTTCTCACTTGGGATTCTTTTTATGGACCGTCTGTTGATAAACTATGGAACGGAAAATGGGTTTCCGAAAGGAGAAATGAAAATAGAATAACGCCTGATGTTTGCCATTCCATTGTTGCTTGGATGGAAATCCCTACAGAAGGTCTTGGAGAATATGCCAAGTTATAAACTATGGCATAATTTTTGTATAGTACAATATAAAAGAAAAAAATATATGGCAGTCAAATCAATTTCATATCCGAAAAAAGGTGACGGATACATTTATGATAAAATAAAAAGGCCAATTAAACCAGATGTGTATTATCGTTCAAGATACAAAAAAGATGAAGATACATATAAGGAAGAAATGGAACAATACCAAAAGGATATGGAATATTATAAAGAACATAAGGGAGAATATATTCTTAAATGTTCCAATAATCTTGTAGGAAAGAAATTCACTTTTGATGACAAAAAAATCAACATTATATTCGGACCAAACGGTTCGGGTAAAACTACCATTCTTAAATCCATTGGTGCTGTGGCTTTGACTACAGACGGTTTCTCCCGTGTTCATGAACCGTTGGATTTCAGAGATTGGGGCAATAGTGATTCTAAATATGACCCTAAATCAATCGTTAAAGAAATGGATAAAAACACCGCCGTTGTTGAATGGGAAGGGAATCCTATCTACTACAATAATTTTGAAGGAACTCTTTCAAACAGAAGAGGATGCATTGGGGAATTGCAAGGTTCATTGCTTAATAGTCTTGAAGATGAAATAGTCTATAGAATATCTGTTGATAGAAAGGCTTCGGCAGGTGAAAAATCTGCATATATTTTCAACAAGATAATAACAATTGCCTCAACCAAAAAATCATTGGAAGAAATTGTTATGCCGAAAATTAATGATTTTTCCCATTGCAACATTGCATGGGAAACCGCCGGAAAAAACCAATTGAACTATTTCAAGCAATTTAAGTTGTTTTCCGAAAAATGCCCAATAACTCTTTTGTTTGATGAGGTTGATAAGTCATTAGATATCACTACTGTTATTAGTCTTTATACAAATATTTTTCCATTAATGGTGGAAAAATTTGACTGCCAAATAATCACGGTCTCTCATAATCCACTGATATTGTCTGACAAAATTTATGGCGACAATGAAAAATATAATATTATATCAATGGACGATAATTATACAAAAGAATCTGTTGAATTGGTTAAATCATTATTTTAAATAACTTATGAAAATCATTGTTTTTCAATTATATGGAGAAGCATTAACATATGATGTTGATATTAATGGAAAAATCATTCCAATCGGGGAAAGTAAATCTGTTGCTCAAACAATAACTGAAATAACAGGTAAAAAAAGGAGAATGGTCAAAATCATATTATTTGTTCTTTAATAAGACAAATTATAACAAACTTGAAAAAGAATTGTTTTATCATGGAACGTTTATTTTGGTCGGCAAAACATACCTTGTAAGGATTGATAATTGTTATATTCAAGATTATGGCAATCTAAAAGAAATATCCCTTGAAAAGGGAACATCTATTCTTGATTTTGATAAAGAGCAATATATCTGCAAAATCAAGGAAGATAAAGCAAATGCTTGGCATTATGCTGAACAATATCTTGAAACCAAAGATGAAAAATTGATATTCAACATATCTTATATCAAGCCAATCAAATTGGACACAAACGGTATTGAAGGAATCTATGTTACAAAATCTACAATTAAAAGAGATGTTTTCAAACTTGATGATTTCTTTTATGATTTGCCTTTACAACATATAAAAAGAATGTTTTTGCCTTGGATTGAATGTAAAGAAGATTATAATAAAATGATAAATAATATTATAAATTTTAATGAAGCGGCATATTAAATCTTTCAAGGAACTTAAATTTCTTGTTGAAGAAAAAGTTAAAGAATGTTTAATGAAATATATTGGTCATGGAAAAATAATTAATCATGACCCAATAATAGAAATGGCTCGTTTAAATAAACGAGATAATGGAGCAGTCCCTTTTCCATATAATAAATTTGAAATTAAAATTTGGAGTAATGACCATAATCCGCCTCATTTTCATGTTAAATCTGAAGGTTGGGATATTTCTTTTTTAATTGAAAATGGGGAAGTTTATAAAGTAAATTTAATTGGAAGCAACAGTTGTTTATATACTTATATTGTAAAAAACATCCCTATTTGGCTCAATATGCATAGTAATACTGATAAAAATTTGACTAATAAAAAAATTGCTGAAAATACTTGGGACCTTATTAATAATGATGATGAAATAAAAGAAACCTCGGACAATTAATCCGAGGCTTTTATTTTAATATCTCATATAATTATCAAGATATTCTTTCTTTCCATCTATGAGAATATAAGGTCTTCCTTCTTCTAATTCATTACCATCTTCATCTTCATAATCATATTGAATTTCAGCCCATTCGCTTGGTTCACTTGGACCGTTACCATAATTTGTTCTAATTCTCGCCGCATCGCCTGATGGCGCAATTTCTATTTCTTTTCCACCCCAATTACTATTGGCATAATATCCACATGGATTAAAATCATTATCCAAGCCATCATTCAATCTCTGAGATAATACTTGTTTAAGAGCCTCAGCAACCATTGCTCTAATATGACTTTCATTCAATTCTTTTTTCTTGAACTTGTTTTCCTCCAATTCAGAATTCATATCGCTTTTATATTTTTGGGCTTTCTCTGAATAATTATTAATTTTATCAGATGCTCTCCCAAATTTTCTTAAATCCTTATCATTTAAATTACTGTAAAACTCATTTGGTGTTATCTCGCTTCGGCTCACCCCATCTGGACTATAATTATATGAATTACGCCCGTATGTATGTATATTTGATGAAAGGTCTCCCGCTCTAAATTGTCCTGCCATATCTAATGTAGATGGATTAAAATATCCCACTAATCCTAATTCCTTTTCCGCATCTTGCGTTGCTGCATCTGCAAATCTACGAGATTGCCTGCCATATTTCTGTTGTTTCCATGAAGGAAGGCTTCTGTTTTTAGCATTATGTGCAGCCTTTATAGCAGCCGCTCCTTTCAAATCCGTTGAAATCTCATTAATCTTATCAAGATATTTTGTTATTGATTCGTTGATTAAATTCACCAAATCATTTCTTTTCATTGTTACTTTTGCCATAGCAATTTATTTATTTATTTAATAAATAGTTAAAAGATGCTAAATAGATTAAAGTTTCTATTCAACATCTTTTTATTTTTTTTCAATACCGTCAATTACCCACGAATGAATTCGTGGGCTTGAGCAAAGACTAAAAGTCTTTAACAATGCATATTGACAAATGCTCTTACATCATTTGTACTTAATGATTTTCCTCTTTTCAACACAATCTAAAATTGTTATCCATCTTGATTAAAAGCAATTGATGTATTAGTTATAGCCTCAATATTTCCATTCTATTTTACAAGTAGCAATATAGTCACCACCTATATTTTTCCCCGCTTCTTCTTTTGAAACATATACCCAACTACCGATAAAGCCGTTCTCGGTTTTGTACACATTTATCCAACCTTCATGCTTTTCTGGTGCGAAGAAAAGGTCATTATCCTTTTGGGCGCTTCCATTATAAAGATACTCCCCGTTTGTGCAAAATCCCAAAAGTTTCTCATCTTCCTCTCCGCTTTTAATTAATGCAAGGATAGGCGGTAAACCTACTGCGCTCTTTCTGTCTGTGCAAATTATTCTCACTTCCTTGCCGTCTCTTGTAACAACTTTTCTGTTGGGGTTCTTGAGGTATTCCTCCAAATTAAACTGCTTCATATTTTCTTTGTCTTTGTTTACTCTTTTAATGCCACGACCGCCCGGCAGAGATAGGAATTATACTTGCCCGTGCCGGTGCAATAGCCGGAGCCGAAGTTGACGACCCACTCATTATGTGAACTATACTCCGACGAAGACCCAAACCAGCTGTTGAGTGAATCACCGTTATGTTCTTCAAGAATACTGTTAATCTCCTCTTTCTGAATATACATTTGAAGTAATTCTTCCTTTGTAGCAATCTGTACATTATGCTCTTTAGCATAATCCATATAATCATGATAAGGCATTTCTGGAACATTATCCTTAAGCAATACCTTATTAATCAAAGGAATATAAACTCCTTGTTGTTCCTCAATCCAACGAGGGGTAATCATTTCTTGTAACTGTTTGTTTATCATACCTCATCAAATTTTTTGTTATCTTCGATTATTTCTCTAATAGATTCGATTTCCATCCAATCTTGTTCAAAAGTAAGGCTCTCTATTTCCTCATTTGATAAACCATTAACTCTATACAAAATCCATTTGTATACTTCTAAAGCTCGTTCTTCCATATTTATTCCACCATTGTTTTCTTGAACTCAATAAAGATGTCTTGCGCTAATCTTCCCCAAGCGGAGTATTGCACTGTTGGTTGATTTTTAAACCAGTCTTCAACCTGACTAAGCATCCATTTAGCGCCTCTACCGAATGCATCTCTTTTCATCCACATTTCATCGTTGACATTTTCACATTCCGTATATTCTTGCGCAACGAAAATTTCTTTTGCTTTTTCTTCGATAGTCATAACTATTTGTCTTTATAACCAATCATTTCAAGATACTCATCAACAGTTAGTTTACATTCTACACTCTTACGAATTTTTTCGTCGAGTGCTTTTTGTTCATCTGGAGTCATCTTATCAAGACTTTCCTTAAGTTGTTTAACGTAATCTTTCATAACTAACAAAACTTTTCTACGTACTCAGCACACCTTTTGGCAAGACATTTAATCTCATCAAAAGCGTCTGAATTTTTCATTACAACTCCAGTAAGTGTTTTTTTATCATCCGCTATTTGAGCGATATGATTAAACCATTCAATGATTAATTCCTTATCTTCCATAATTATAGCAACGGTTTAGCGGTTTCCAACAAGTCTTTGAAAGTGTCAAGAAACTCTTGTGCCATATCTTGGCTTAGAAAAGAAAGTCCAGTTGTCTCATAATAAAGGCTCTTTATTATTAAGTCTCCGTTTGCTACGCAAATTCTATACCTCTCAAAATCCGATTCCTTATTGTTTTTTACCCAAGCATTCCTCAACTGAATGAGTTTCATATATGCCACAAATGCTTCACAAAGTTCTTTTGACATAACATTAGCATCTATCTCAAAGTCTCTTCTTGTCTTAGTGTCACATCGAAAAATATCACAATCCTTATTTATAAAGTAATCATTTGCTGTTATAGGATTCTGTTCGCAATATTCCTTCCAAGACATAGGTTTGTCGTTAGAGCTATACCATTTCGCATATTCAACAGAACGTCTGCTCCAAACCTCATTTCCCTGTGCAGTCAATTCATAGTCAAATGCGGTGATTATAAAATCTCCGTCATAAGTTGGGTACGCTCCATACTTGACACAATTCTCATAAAACTCATTCTTCCACGGCTGCTTGTCGAGCCATTCAATTATTTGTTCCTTTGTTTTCATGATTATTCTTTGTTTTTAGTTCTCCAATACCAACTCAACTTCTTGTCTACCTCCTCATTATAGTTATACTTTTCATTTAAGGACTGCATATTGAATTGTCTTGAAGTATTAAGGTTATATAATCCGCGATGTATAGCCTTATCGGCTAAAATTACATCTTCATTCCTTTTTGACTTTGGTTTCTCAAGATTGAGAATCAAATCAAGAATACTTGTGTTTGACTCAGTAAGACTGTCCTTCAAATCATCATTGTTATGCTCTATACACTTCATGTATAAATCAAACATTCTATGAGAATCGAGTTTGCCTTTAATCATCAGATAGAGTATAGCAT
>ERZ808252.223-NODE-223-length-59879-cov-36.225361_pt1 | contig 59879 bp, 67 predicted proteins | sample MGYA00521242_ERZ808252 | MGnify/ENA primary metagenome ERZ808252 (study PRJEB31516, sample SAMN03275581) | gut metagenome | biome: mammalia-associated habitat; material: feces | host: Papio cynocephalus | place: Kenya | collected 2012-08-07 ... | reverse complement strand
GGTCAATGATGTGGTTTTCCTCTCTCACGCGCTTGATTAGCCTGCAAACTTGCTCTACGGACAGGTCAAAGGCAAAGCCTGTGAGGTTGCGGATGCGTAACTGTGTTTCTGTCCGCAATCCCTCGGAAATGTCCTGTAACATATCGTTCTGTGCGTTTGTTGTCTTGGCAAGCTCTTGGAGGCTTTCCTTGTTGTCTTGCATCATTTGGTTAATGATAGCTTTGAACCACTTGAATATAGCCACCATCATTGCAGCCGACAACAGCAAGAAGAAAGCAGCCGTAACCGCCATCATACCGAAATCGCTTATACCATGCGCAACGGTTGTTACATCAGTTGTATTCATCGGCTTCTCCTGTTCTTGGTACGTTTGTAAAACTCAAAGTTCTCCCTATCTTCCTTGGTTATCTCACTCTTAGGCGAGAACACACGAAAACCGTACATATTGCCATAGCTCACTACCTTTATGATAGCACGGAATGGATAATGCCGATTGGGGTTGCAAAACACCTCTTTTAGCTTTTTACTGTCCGTGAAGAAAGCAGACCGATTGTAGCCCTCACCATAAGCCACAAGTGTACGGTCGCCATTCTCGGTTGCTCTGTTCTGCCAGCCTGTGAATACCATTGTCTGATTGACAACCGCATCCACAGATGTAAACTCACAATCGAAAAGGTCGCTGTTCTCGTTGGGGTCTTCAACGAAATCTTCTATCTCGTTCATAAGTCCATAGGAATGTTAAGGGTTTCACAATCGTTGTCTATCATTGTGCGGATAGCCAGACGGTCTTTCAAGAAATCCTCATAGGGTTTCTTTGCGGATTCGTCCATCAAGCCAAGCGTGGCACTCTGATACTCGTTCACCAACTTGCTCTCGGTCTTAGCCGGGTACTTTGCAGTGATTAACGTGCTGAAAATGTTATCGGCAGTCTTGGGATATTCAACACGGAGGCTGTCGTACTGCCACATCTTGCCTGTCGGGGTTTCCCCCTCCTTTGCTTTGTGAATACTGCCCATTTCGTCTTTCACAACCTCCACTTCTACGATATTGTGGTTGTAGAGAAATGTTCCCTGTCCGTTGTTGTAAGGGTCTATCACTTGCGGACGCTGTTCTGACAGCAGACCCATTGATAAAATGCTTGTGTCCATAGTTTGTAATTTTATTAAAGACATTTTTTTTGTGTACCTCACCGCATCTGCTTATCCAACCATATTCAGACGAAAAGAGGTGCTTTATATCACTCTCATCTTTAATAGGACATTTCTTAGCGATAATGGATGCCTTGCGGTAGAACTTCAACAATATACTTTTTCTAAGCAATACGTTGTAGTGGTTCTGCAAAAAGCCGACATAATCAATGCCTCTATCATCAACGGGGAATATCTGCCAGTTTGCCTTATACTCCACTTTCAGCTCGGCAGCGAGATACAAGCCTGTTATATCAAGCACATAGTGCAGTGCTTCCTTGCTCTCGCACAGGAAAACCATATCATCCATATAGCGGAAATAATACAGTTTCACTCCAAATCTGCGTAGGATGTAAGGTGCCAGAACTTCCTTAATCCAATGGTCAAAGAAAGCCAGATACAAGTTGGCTAAGTATTGGCTTGTATAGTTCCCTATGGGCAACCCCTTGTCTTTACCGTTACTGTCAATTATCTTATCTAACAGGCGCAACATCTGTTCATCCGCTATCGTGTACCTTATCACAATCTTCATGGCGGCATGGTCAATGTTATCATAGAACTTGCGGATGTCCGTTTTCAGACAAAAGCGTGTTCCTTTCTTGTCACGCACAAGCGCACTGCGCACATCAAGCATACACTTGTGTACACCACGCCCTTTGATGCAAGCGTAAGTGTGTTCAATGAATAGATGCGTCCAATGCTCGCCTAACACATTTATCACGCAATGGTGAATGATGCGGTCGGGAAAGAATGGTGCAATCATCAAGACACGCTCCTTTGGGTCGTGTATCGTCCTTTCCTTATACTTGCCTGGTACATACGTTTCATACGCCAACATTTCATACAATTCACCAAGCCTTTCGCAAATGTGCTCGTTGAAATCGTTAATCTCGCTACGTTCACCTTTGCCGTGCTGTGCATTGTACTGTGCCAAACACAAGTTTTCATTTGTGTAGAGCAAGTGATATACGTTCTTTAGTTTTTTGCTTGGAGAACAAGCCAACTTGCCAGTATCGCCTATGTAAAGACCGCAATCATCAAAGTCGGAATATTGATACAAATATGTATTTGCGCTCATATCCTATGTGTGCCGTTAGTCTAATACAGAGCTTTCGATTGCCTACTCACACCGTGTTAATCACTATTTTTCTACCAAGAGGTAAAGTGTCGGCAGCTATCAGTATCTTATTTCTCAATTGAAACCAAACGGTAAAAGCGGAAGCCACTGTTCGCATTCGAGTTCGAGGAACGATTATTCGCATTCAGATAACCGAAACCCGCATTCGCACCATTATTCGCATTAGCAGACAGGAGGCAACCCCAAACTACCGACACTTAAAATATTTTGTTTTAATATTTCCTGTTTATTCTCTCACTCACTTTGCCCCGATTTTCGTTGCGCCGTGAACCGTTTTTGCAGTCTGTCAAAAACGGCACAAGCGGAAGCCACTGTGCGCACTCGAGTACGAGGACCGATTAGCCGCATACAGATAACCGAAACCCGCAGACGCACCAGCATACGCAGGAGCAGACAGGAGGCAACCCCACCATCCACTTGCTGTTCTACCCGGATGCCAATAGTAATCACAAGCACCTTGATTGCTGTTACCACCTATTGCATCGGGGAAACATATACCATTGGTTGAAATTGCGAAGTGCAATATCCAGCCACTATCACGAGGCATATCACACATTTCCTCATAACCATCTGGGACGGTAGTAGCGTTGTCTGAATGTGAGGTGAACTTTGTGGGGTCTTGGCACAGGTAAGCAATACTACGACCGCCCTCTGTGTCGGGAATATGTCGTATCAGCACATCATCAGCAAGCAGCCACAAGTATTCAAACGGTGCTTCAAGTCCACGGTATGATGTTACATATACGGTCTTGTCGCCACCCGTCCAGCCTTTAATTAGATAAGGTATGCGACCTGTATTGTTACCAAGTGTTGCAGTCACTCCACAAGGGACAAACGGGTTATAACCGCCCCATGTATTCCACTGCCCACCATCAACAGCGGGACCACTGCCCAAACCGCCCTGTCTGAATCCGTCAGCAGTCAGCGTTTCGTTGTAAGTGTCTTGGCAATGCAATGACGCATATTCAATGCGTTGTAACCATGCAATTTCTGTATAGACACGATACACGCCAAGGTGAGTGTCATTCTTACAAGTAGGGCGTGCGCCCGCCTTACTGATAGAAGTTCTTGGCATACCAAGCATTGAATGGAATGTGCCATCCCAAGCCGAATTAGAACCGTTGCCACCACGGAAGCGTGCGGCATTATCAGCCAATTTTAGTATGCCATCATCATCACGCATCAGTTCGTCACCATTCCACAACAGCCAACAGCCAGACACGGCAGTATTGGTATCACGGTCTATGGTAGCGCACCAAGGCGAGCAAGTCTTGCGTGTCTTTTTAACAAAGCCGGGCAATGGATATTCAGAAATGCCATACACCCACTTTGTGCCCTCGAACTCAACACGCAGATAGTATTCGGGTTTCTCCAACATCACGTTCCCATCCGTGCTGTCAATGGCAGCCTTTGCGCCCGAATCCTTTTTACGGCTGTCGTTTTGGTGCAAGTAGTATTTTACAGAGCCGTCCGTGTTTTCCACGAAACGCCTCAACTTTTTCTGAATGGGCAGTGTGCGGTGCAAGTCAAGGTTGCCAACTCTTGTGAGCTTGTAGTCCTTGCTTGTCAAGTCACCTTGCACACCGTACCACATATCATAAGGGTATTGCGGTTTCGTTGAACCGCTGCCTAAAATCAGTCCCATGCGCTTATACAATTTTATTTGGTTGTTCACTTGCTCCCCAATATATCTCGAACTTGCCCAAGTCAATAGCGTTTGGGGAAATGCACGCTATCATTGCGGGCGTCCAGTCACCAATCGGCACGGGCAATGGACTTGCCTCCTTGTCGCCTATCAGTCGGCAGTCAAGCAGCGTGTCGTTCAACATCGTGTTTTCCTTGCTACGGACATACACGGAGAACGGCACACCTTTCAACGAAAACCCCTTTGACAGGTCGGCAACTGTACCCTTGGCTATCAGTCTTACATCTTCCATAATTTACTTAGTGAATGTTCACTGCAAAGATACTAATTTTGCGTCTAACAAACACATTTTAAGATATAAATCAGCAACACTTGGAGCGTTTGCCCAACGATACCGCCTAATATGGTTGCCAATATATCCAACCATTCCCATTTACCACCATAAGCTCTGTCCTTAAACTCCATGCCACAAGCCAGTCCACCCACAAGCAAAATCGTGAGTGGAAAGGCACATGGTATAGCATATAGAAAGTGCTTTTGTCTGTTGCTCACTTTATGCCAGTTCATAGATTGTATTGCCAGCCCGGGGCATAAATTATAAAGTCGCAACTTCCATCCGTTTTAGAGTCACCACCATAAATCCAGATGTCAAAATAACCAGCCCCGGTTTCCATAATGGTAGCCGTGACTGGAGTCTCTTTAGTATAATTATATCCAACCCCTGTTGCCATCACATTATAGCCAGACGGAATGTCTGAACTTGAAAATGAGATTCTGTATCTCCCCACGTCTTGCCGTTCTACTGTGAGAATGGAAGAAAGCTGACGGCCATCCCACCAAGTACCTCTTAATGAAGAACCGTTTTCCTCACCGTCCAATTTTCCTATTGCAAGAATAAGTGGGTGTCTACCTTTTGCCCCCGTATTGACAAAATCCTCCCATGAGAAACGACTTGTTATTTCCCATCTCCCCATTCTAACCGCAGATGTTGACCCGGGCAACTCGAAGCACGTCATTTCTACGATTTCCATAGGTCTTACCAAGGCATAATATTCAACTTTTACGGCTATTGCAACACCACCATCTATTATAAAACTGTACACACCTATCTTGTAATTGCCTTGACCGTAATTCCCACTGTTATACAGACGGCATACCTTGCCTATGTCTTCCGCGTCCGCCCCCATATCAATAGTTGTTTCGCTCGTTACTGGCGGAAGATAGAAAATGTTTGCATCCGAGTATTCCCCCGACCAACCGGTTGATAGTTGCAATGTTCCACACAATCGCGCGGTTCCTTTTACTCCGTCCAAATACATGCTGCCACTCTGCGCTTCCAGTCGGTTGTTCTTGAACACCCACCCTGCTATGTTGGCATTTTCAGCCAGAAGCAAGTTGGTAGCCACGCTCTCGAATTGCGCACCGAAAGGATTCCACTTGCTTGTATCAGATGGCAAGACATTGTAGAACTCGCCCGCATCAACCCGCGCGACATAGTAATTGCCATTGTACATGACTGCATCCACACGGAACTGATTGCCGTAATAGGTTTTGCTGCTGTCATATACACCACGATACACCAAGGCGGGACTTTTGCCATTCTCACCATCCTTGCCGTCATAGGGCGTAATGCGCACAGGCTCGCTCCAGTTTTCAAGCAATGCGCCTGTTCCGCTTTTCGTGGCCACAATCATCCACAGATATTCAAGCGTGCCAACAGACGGCTGTATGGTAGTCCAACCGCTCGGCTCTGCATCCGTCCTAACCAATGTAGGCGCACTGCTGCGTGAGCCATTCTTGGCAAATCGGTATTCTTGATAGTCGGGGCGGTTGTCGCTTGAATTTGCGTCATAGGCAGTTGCCACCTTGCCAAGCTCCAACTTTGGCATACAGACTTGGAGATATTGCGAGTTGCCCTCAATTATGATTGGCAGCAAGCGGAACAGCACATATTCGGTATCGGCGAAACTTGATTTGGTCTTAAAGGTGACAGTATGCTTCTGCCATGATTCGCTTGCCGTGTAGCCAACGGCGCAATCAGCTCCAATGGCATTGCTCTTTTGCACACCGTCCACAAACACCTTGCCTGTGTCAATGGCGCTTGGGAACACATAGGTCTGGAATATTGCACCGTCCACTTCAAGCAAACGCACCCAATTAAGGGTTGCTGTTCCCGTGCGCGGGTCTGTGCTGTCATACATATAGGCACCGAAGTTATATTCGCCATCTGAGGGAACGTCATCAAAATCAAGTGTACCTACCGTGTCGGCTGTATTGCTGACAGAAACATATTTATGCCATTCCCAACCTGTTTGCCACACATACACCCTTAGCTCCTTGCCGTCCGACTTTGCCTGTGCATCGATTCTGCCACTGAATGTTAGCCTGTACTTGCAACCCTTTTTCAGATACAGGGAACGCATAGCAAAGCCATACGCGCTGCTTGTCTCGTTCACGGTCATCGTGTTTGTCCCACACTTTGCCCAAAATGACAGAGTGTACCATGTAGAGGGCTTCAGCTTATTGATGGACGGGGACTGCAATACTTGTCGTAGCACATCCTTGTAAACGGCTTCTGAATACCTCTTGTCATTCCTGTCGTAGAAATAGTTATGTCCGTCCACGCCTCTTGTATAGAGGTGAGTGACATTCGTGTCAATGCCACTGCCTCCGCCATAGCGAGAGACAACATCCCACTTATCCAACCTATTCATGCTTTCAAACCCTGTTTGTTCAAGCAGGTTTGGATTCCACACAACGTAACTGTTCCACAAGGTCGGCTCGGAAAAAGCCCCCCATTCGCCATTTACCTTGCGCCTTACAGAAACCCATTCAAAAGGATAGTCTGCATCAACACCCCGCGGTTCGTCCGTCCAACCAAGAGGCACCGCGATAGCATCGGAGACGGATGGCTGGCCGGGAGCCGTTTCCACCTCTGTACGCTTGAATATGTATGTAACGCCATCGCCATCCTGCCCCCTGTCTCCCCATTTTGCCCAGATTACAGGCGTGCTGTAATCTGACCAAGTGCCAGTGCCGCTTGGCTTGGTTCTGACACAAACCCACTCGTATTTATATGTTTCGGTTATTCCCTGCGGGCTGTCTGTCCAACCGTCCGGCACATCATCATCGGTGTTTACAGATGTTGGCTTACTTGGAATGTCGCCTGTGTTGCGCAAATAGATAAACTCTATATCCGTGCCGTCTGCTCCATTTTCCCCATTCTTTCCAGATATGCGTATTGGTGCAGTCCAAGAGCCAAACCGCCCTGTGTTCGGGTTGTAAATGGCTTGCGACATATACAGATATAGGGAGCCTGTCGGCTTTGGCGGTTGGACAGTCCACACCTCCTGCCCACCCAAGGCGGATGGCGTTGCGAATGTCGGTGTGTTAGGAGTTGTGGCAGCAAGCGTGTAGATGAAATGGAACACAGAGCCATTGTTTCCGCTGTTGCCTTTCTCGCCAGAAATCCTTACAGGCGTGCTCCAGCTGGTTTTGAGAGTGCCGTCTGCATTTATTTCAGCTTGCGACATCCAAAGATATTCACCTGTTGCAAGTGCTGGCGGTTCGTCATTCCAACCGCTCGGATTGCGGTCTCTCACAACGATTGCGGGATATGATGTACTTGATGTATTCTTTGCGTACTTGAAATCTGTATAAGCACCATCCACTCCATCCTCTGCCGTGGTTTGCACAGGCTCGCTCCATGTTCCAGCCTTGCCAGTTACACCGTTGATTGTAGCCTTTGACATCCACCATTTGCCATCTGCGCTTGGTTTGTCACTCCAACCATCGGGTATAGTTGCCGTTGATGTGGGTGTTTCGGGGCGTTCTTCGCTCTGCTTGAAAGCAAAGCTCACCCAATCGCCATTGTTTCCACTAATTCCGTTTGCTCCCTGTGCCACAATTTCCCAATAGACGGAATTTGTAGGCAAGTTGCCTTTGGAGGGTGTGGGGTGTATGTAGCGATAGGTACACGTTGCGCCACTGCTTGTATAGGCTACTTCATCGCCCGAATAGTAGATGTAATCCTTATTCCATGCGCCACGGTACACGCCCAAAGGCACGACATCACCGCTGCCACTTGCCACGCTTACATTCTTCAATGTAAGACGGCTCTTTGCTGACACGTTCCAATCAATAGAACTTGTGCTGTCACCAATGCGGAACTTGTTGCCGTCCAAGTCCAAGTAACACTCGCCATCACTTGTAATGATGCGCCCTGTTGTGATAGTGTTGCCGTTGATGCGTGTAAAACCGTATGTTGTCTGAAAATCTCTGAATTTATCATCCGCATACAGGCTTGATACTATGCCAACTTGGAAATAATAATTATTGGGGTCGCTTGTAGGTTCAAACTTCAATTGCTCTTGCGAGAGAAACCACACGCCATTTTCGCCACTCTTGGAACACTTGGCAAACAGATAGTAGCCGCCTGTGCTTTGCAGTTCAAACGAGGCATCATTCATCTGCCAGTTTCTGATTTTGTCATTGTCAATGGTGAGGTGCGAGAGTATGCCAGCCGTAGCCACAAACATATTGGGGTTGCCTCCAAAGTTGGCTTGGAGCACACAGCCAGACAAAACAAACTGTTGGCTCTTTGCCCCAACGGTAAGCATATTTGTGTCTATTGAGTTTGGCTTGATGTTGTCCGTGTCAAAATAGCCGTCCGTGTCATAGACCATGTTACGCAAATCCTCCGTGGTTCTCCAACCACGCCTTGCCTTGTTAATGTCACGGAGGCGGTTGTTGTTGATTATGTTTTCGTGGTCTAAGACGGTAAGCACTGTTTGCGTCTGTATAGATACGGTTGTTGTGTCTGCCAAAGTGATTTGGTAGTCCTGTTCCAACAGCAGATTGCGTGTTATTTTCTGTATGCGCATCTGTTTCTCAATGCCAAAGCGTGTGTCCTTTACAGGCACATAGTCGCCTACCTCAAACACGCTTGTGTCTGTGTCACGGCTAACTTCTTGGAGGAAGTAAAGCCTATCCAGTGTCAGCGTGTATTGAGCCTTAGCCTGTGTCGCTGTCTTGAAATCTTCCATAGCGGCATACCACAGGTTTTCTTCTGCCCTATGCTCGTAGCTTTCGGGCAGATATATGTCGGTTATCTTGTAGGTGTTGCCGACCTCAATCTTGTAAGCGTCCTGTGTTTCAGCGGATGGTATGGTCAAGCCTCGGCTGTCAGTGAATGGTATTATCTTGAATTTCTTTGTCTTGTTGTCATACCCACCTTTCGCCTCAAGCTCGAATTGCTGCCCAGCCAAACGCCCAGATGTGAATGTTATCTTTGCGCTCGTTCCGTTCACAAGGTATTTTGTCCCCTTATCGTCTTTCTCGTTAAGGTCAAAGTCCATTGTATCATCAACGAAAGCGCAAATATCATCAGCCACAACAGCAGTGACGGTTCCCGTGCGTGTCGGATAAATATCATCATAGGTTTTCACATCTTCCTCGCTGCCTATTTTATCACGCAGTTCGGCATCCTCAATGTAGCGTTTGCTATCATCAGAAATGCCAATCGTTTCAGTACCGACCTTTACAACAGTACCGTCAGAAAGAGTATGCTCGTATTGGTTCTTTCGCTGTGGGTACGGCAATTGCAGTCGCTCGGCATACTCCCTGTAATCGCTCCGAATATTGGTTGTGCCACCCTCTGCCCACAGGCGGGTTATAATGGCTTTATCGTCTATCTTCTGTTCTTTAAGGTTATACAAGCCGTTACCCTTGCCCCATTCAAAGAAATCAGCTCCGCTTGGCGGATTGATACGCTTGCCGAACTTGCCAATATGGATAGTGCGAATACCCTTGTCTTGGGTTATCTGAAATTCCAAGTTGAACTGCTCGCTGTTGCATAGTGTCTGCAATGCCTGTAAGCAGTTCACACCCGAAAACTGAATAGTCTTGGCTTCGGTTTCGGGGCAATTATCCACATCAAATTTCCACAAACCCGGATAATCCCTTTCCATGTTGTAGATTAGGACTTGCACAAATTCCTTGATTGTATAGGTCAAGTCAAACGTGCTTTTGTCGCTCTTGCCGTATTTGTCGCAGTTGCGGTAGATTGTTTTCATAAGGTCGTACATCACGCCATAGAAAACAGGCTCATAGTTGTAGTAACCCTCCGAAACAATCTCACGGGTCGTTGTGGCTCTGATACTATATTCCTTGCCACCAACGGTTATCTTATCGCCTTTGGCAAACGAAAGCCACTTTGACGATACGATTTTAAGGCTTATATAATCATCGCCCTTGAGTGAGCTTGTCAGCGTAGCCTCTTTGACGAAACAAAACGGCTCGTTGGTGTTGAGCTGTATTGTTTCACCATTCCGCTTTGTTATTTGAGCAATTCCCATACTACAATATCATTTGTTTCAAAACTTTCAATATCTTCAATCACGCCAGCAACAATGATGTCATACTCGCCAGCAAGTGCATAGGTGTGCTCTACCGTGGTTTCGTTGCCACTCACATTGAACGTGTGCGTGCCGTCCCCCCAATAGACATTAAGCAGCTTTGCAGATGTTACCTTTATCGTTGCCTTTGAGTTGTCGTTTGCCGATATGTGGCGCAACACTCGCTTTACAGGCTCGTCTTCCACAAGTTTCATCTTGAACGTGCCGACCATAAGCTCATTGTTGTACTGCCCCCATGTCTTTGTCATGTCGGTTTCATCGTACAAGCCAACCTCATAGACCAATGGCTTTGCCTTTCCGTCATACTCCACGGTCAAACGGTGTGTACCGTCACCATCGAACAATGACATAAAGCGGTTAGTCCATTCCACAAATGCACTGCGACCGCTCGCCTCAAGGAAACAGTCAAGTGTAATGGTGCGCTCCTTATAACGTTTTCTGTTCCTGTCACGCACAATGCCGTGGTAGTTTTCCCAATCCACTTGCAATGCGTCTTTCTGTGCAAGTCTGCCAACCAAGCCAGTAGAGCCAGACACATACACGCCATAGTCTTTGAAGTTCACACCGTCAATGTAGTATTCCACATCGTTGTCAGCCTGTGCCTCCAACAGGTCTTTCTCGGTCTTTGCCACATTGTACACCCTCAATTCGTCAATGTTTGCAGTCGTTGTAAGCAGCTCATCCGTACATAGGCACAAGCCCCGTGGAGTGTAGCCGCCAAGTGAGACTGTGTAGACACAAGCCGAATCAAGGTACACTCTGAACGTGTCGTAGTCACGCACAAAGGCAATAAAGTACCATTGGTTAGGCACAACATCAATCCACTTTTCACGGTAGTTATCTACACCAAGAGAATTAACCACCCAGCCGATACGGCTTTGTGTTGTCATTACATAGGCAGACACTGTGAAGTTGCCGCTAAAAGGAATGATTTTTGTTGTCAGACACTCACCGCCATTCAAAGCAAGTGCCTTGCCTGTCTTGGCGGTCTTGGTAAATGCCGCACCGTCTGAAAGTGTCGCATCAGCACGGCTTGCCGAATAGTCGTAAGCCGTATTGCCATCGGGGTCGTCAAATGGCAAGTAAAGTATCAAGTTCTTATCTACCATATCAGTATGTAGTTTTATTGTTATAGTTCACAATCACGCACCTTGGCTTTTCACCGTCCACAAAGTCTATTTGGGCTTTACTGCCATACACATTGATTATAACGCTTGCATCATCACCAACCACAGACAGGTGCAACTTGGAAGTGTCGAACAAGTCAATGGTAACAATGGCATGGTCGGACACGTTCACGGCTGTTTCGCTTGAGTGGCGCACATACAGGCGTGACACGCTATATCCGTCATACTCCAACATACCCCTACAAGCACCATTAAGCACCAAATCGGGCTTGTTTGCGAGTGTGGGCATATCTTCATCAATGTAGACACCGTAAGGCTCGCTGCTGCCCTTAAAATGCGCCCTTAGAAAATCAAGTGTCGGGTAATCCTCACAAATGCAAAAGTCAATGCCCTTAATATAGAGCTTTACCAATGCCTCCGTGTCTAAGTTGCCATGCAATTTTCGTTGCCAAAGGAGGCACAGGCCTTTCTCCGTGCCGTCCTTTCTAAGTTGTTCTACCAGTTCCATGTTACGAAATGCCTTGTGATAGTAATGAATTGTCCTTTGTTTCAATGCGCCTAAGCGTGCTCTCAATGTTTTGCAGCCGTTCAGCCGACAATGCCGTGTTTCTCGCTATCTCCGACTGTCGCAACAATTGTTCACGCATTACACTTGTCTGTTCGCCTTGGTTTATGATGAAAGCGTTGAGCCTGCCCGCAATCACACCGCCTGTTTCCTCGCTCATTGAAGTTACGGCTCCCGTCAGTGGGTCGCTTGCCGCATCATCAACATCTTTTATCCAATCGCCCACGGCTTCCAAACCTTGCTTGAATTTCTCGCCCGCTGTGTTGGCTTGCCGTTCAAACTCTTTCTTTTCATCGTCAGTCAGCACGCCATCTTCCATTGCCTTGCCCAGATACTCAACCGCATCATTGATACCCTTTGCAAGGAAATTCCTTTTGAGAGCCTCAACAACAGCGTTTTTAAGCACTTTCTTTGTGGTTTCACCAAGTGCCTCCGCTGCATCCTCACCAGCACAGTACGCATCAACAATCGCATCTGCAAACTCATCAATGGCACTCTTTACATCAGTGCCAGCGAATGTTTCCATCATCTTTTGGTCTAAATCTTCTATTTGCTGATTTATTTCCTCAATTTGATTTTCCCATTCCTTGATTTTGTTCTTGTCGGTCTTTTTCTTGCTGTTCTCCGCCTGTATCTGTTGGCGCATGAGTTCCTGTTGCTCACGCAAAGAATCCTTTTGCTGTTGCCACAAGCCAAGCATATCATCACCCTCCTTTGCTTTGGATAGCTGCCTATTGAGTTGCTTTATCTGTGCTGTCAGTTTTGCGTATTGGGCGAAGTCCCATGATTTCTTTGCAACCTCACGTTGTTTCTCCAATGCTGCGATTTGGTCATTTATCGCCTGTATGTTTTTCTCGTAACCTTGTCGCTGTTCCTCATTGAATACCCAATAAGTGTTGTTGAAAGCACGTTCAAGCCTTGTGTAGGAACTTTGCAACTTGTCAATCTGCTTTTGCAAGTTCTGTATCTTCTTCTCGTACTTTGCATCATGCAACTTGGCGAATATGCCAACCACGGATGTAATGGACGATACCATGCCAGTAATGCCACCGAGAATGTCACCGCTCATAAACTTGCCTACTGAAGCTGCTGCATTGCCCAACTGCCCCATAAGCTCCATTGCAGTACCCAAGCCACTTGCCACACCGTCCATGCCTAATGCGTCAAACATTGATTGTAGGGACGAGGCACAATCAGAACTAATGCTTGTTACTTTCTGTATTGAGTTGGTTATGCCTTGCGCTGCTGATTTGGTATCACGCTTTGCATTCTCCACATCTTCTTTTGACCCCTCGCCCTTGGCGAGTGCTGCTTCCGCTGCTTTAAGCCTTTTTCGTGCGGCTATGTAGTCTTTATAGAACGTGCCTAACGCTTGGAATGGGTTAAGTTCCTGCATGCGCTGCTTGGCTTGGTTCAAACTGTCAATGACCGCTTTGTAATCAACAGGGTTAAGTTTGAGATTGCCAGCGTTGAGTTGTGTTTGGATGTCGGCTATCAGTTTTTCTATTTGGACAACCGTAAGCGTGTCTATGTCGCTAAACAGGTTCTTCCAACTTTCAGACTGCTGCAAGTATGACATATTGAGTGAGGATAACGCCTCTTGCTCTGCCTTGTTTATCTGTGCCAAACGCTCTGTGTCGCCCATTTGCTCTGCCTGTGAGCGCAACAATTCATATTGTTTGGTGATAGACAACTTTTGCTCCTCAAACGTGCGGTAATCGTTAAGCACGGTGTTTTGGAGTTCCTTTTGCAATTCTGCGTCCTGTTGCGACAGGCTAAGGCTTGCCTCTGCCCGTTCATCAGTGCTGACAATTCCGCTTTCGCCATTCTCCAACTTTTCTTTGGCTTTTGCAACGGCTTCTATCTTTTCGGCAAGAGTTTGGCACTGACCGATAGAATCACTAACTTGTTGCTTGAACTTTTCAAGTGCTGTGGTTTCACCGTTCAACTCGCCTTTCTGTGTGTTAAGCGATATAAGGTAATTGCCCTCACCCTCGGTTAGAGTGCCGTTCTTACGCTTTTCTTCAAGTTTGGATATTTCATTTTCAACATATTGTTTGTAGGAATTACCATCAGCAAGCAACTTTTCAAATTGCTTGTCGGCTACTTCCTTGCCCATATTCTGCACCCAACGGAAATATAGCTGATATTGCTTTTTCTTATAGTCAAGCTCACCCTCAAACAACTTGTTTTGCGATTGGGTGTAACTTGTGTTTTCGATATTGCGCCTTTCTTGGAAATTCGCCTTTTCGTCAGAAGTAAGACCACCCTTGCCCGCTTTCTTTCGTGCATCGGCAAGTTCCTTTTCTTCTTTATCTATCTGTTGGAGGGATTGCTTGTGCTGCAAGTCAAGTTGTGCCTTGCGTTTCTCATATCCCTCTTCCATGACTGCAATTCTCGCCTCTTCAAGCCGTCTGTCAGCCTCAAGTTGCTTTTGTTTGAGGTTATCCGCATTGCGTTGTGCATCATTGCCACTTTTGCGATTGCCACCGCTACCATTAGACTTGCCAGTGGCAGTGTTCAAGCGTGTTTGTAGCCTTGTAATCTGGCTGTTGTAATCTTTCCATGCTTGGCTACCAAGTTGCGCCTCACTCCTAAGTTTTTTGAGGTTCTGAATTTCCGCACCGATACCGCTTTCTGTATTCAAGTCATTCTGTTGCTTGTTTATCTCTTTGTTCACTTCTCGCAACAGGGAAAGCGCATCCTCAAAGCCATAGGTCTTGCAATCAATCGTTACCTCTTTGCCGTTAAGGTTGTTGGCGAGTTCATGCAATTCTTCAAGGCTCATTTTGGTAATATCCACATTGGTAGTGTCCTTTGGTGCAAGGAAATTCTCCAAGTTCTGATTTACCAAGTCAATTGCAGAATTGAACGTGCGTACATCCCTAACCTCGTTATCAAGGTATATTTTGAGTTGGGATGCAAAGGCTTCCATTTCCTTGTCGGTTGCGTGTGTGCCAGCCTTTGTGCCAGCAACAACATTATTCACAATCTCGTTATACTTCCTTGTGAAATCATCGCCCGACAGGGTAGCCAATTCCTTTGCACCAGCCTCCACCAAACTACGCACAGCCTCTTTTATTTCGGGTGCCATATTTTGTATATTTTCGGCTGCTTCCGTTATGGCTACCTCATAAGTTTCACCATGTGACCTATTCGTTATAGTCCTTTTCCGTCCTGTATCGTATTGCAAGTTATCCATGCGGTCGCCAAACAAATCATAGTTGTTGTCGCTCTTTTCGTTCAACTTATTCATTTCTTCCTCAACACGCTTTGCCTTTATCTTTTCTGCGGTCGTGGCTTGGATTGCATCTTTGACTTCCAAGTATTTTTTGCGTTGCTGTTCCAACGTGTCATTTTCTTCAAGCAACGTGGAATTATACTCTTTGCACACTTCATTGATTTTCTCCAGCATTTCCTTGTGCGTCTTGCTGTCTTTATTGGAGCGTGAAAGAATGGCAAAGTACAAATCCAACTTATCCGTTACTTTCTTGGTGCTATCCTCAAACTCATTCATCGTGTCTTTTTCTTCCTCGGTCTTTTTGCCGAATAGCGTAAAGGCACTGATAAGCAAGCCGACAATGGAAAGTATTGCACCAAGTGGATTTGCAGTCATTGTTGCCCACAATGCTTTTAGTCCAGCCGACAACTTTGTGGTTGCCACTGAAAGGATATTTGTCGCTACGGTCTGTGCTGTCTTTGCGCCTGTGTCAGCAATAGAAGCCGTGCGAGCTTGGAGTGTGGCTGCTGTTTCAAGTTGTTTCTTCTTTGTATAGAAATCTGTCTGTGCGGCAAGTGCCGCCTTGCGTGTGGCTGCTTGCGCATCCACTGCTGCATCAAGTTTCTTTTGTGCGGTTGCAATGGTTGTCGCATTGCCCGACTGTTGCGCCCAATATACCTCATATCGTGCTGCCTCGGTTGCTTGTGTAGCTGCAATAGCCTTGGCTTTAGCTGCTTCTACACTCTGTGCTGCTGCCCTTACATCGCTACGCATAGCCTCAACCGTTTGCGCTTGGTTGGCTGCTTTGGCTTGTGCCTCTTGCATTATGGCGGCTCTATACGCTGCGCTCTTGGCTGTGAAATCTTGCTTTGACAAAGCCAAGCGTTGCTCTGCCGTCATAACACCAACGGCTGCTGCCTCGTAACCTTGGCTTGAGGCTGTCAGATTGAGATTGGAGAGATATTCTTGCTGTTGTGCTGTCAGTAGGCTTTGAATGGCTGCTATACGCATTTGCTTGGTTACTGCTGCCTTTTCCTCGGCTGTCAGTGTGGTTTCAAGTGCTGCGTAATTGGCTTGCTCTGCTGCTGCCATTGCCTTTTTCTGATTGATAACCTCACCGCTCAATGCCGATTGCGCTTTCATCAAGGCAAGCTGTGCTGTCTTTGCGGCATTGTCAAGCACGGTTATTCCAGTGTAACCCTTGGTGGCTACACTTGCAAGCACAGTAGCGGCTTTCACAGAGCCGTAAGCAATGGCTACTGATTTGAGTATGCGCACAACATCATCCATGTGTTCAACAACGTATGTTGCGCCCTGTATGCCAGCCGAAAGCGCACCCTCGGTTTGCTCACCGAAACTATTAAGCGCACTGTCCCAAGCATCCTCCAAGTTTGCAATCTGTCCTGTCAGCGAAGAACTTTGTTTCTCCATGAGCTGATAGAATTGACCGCCCGCATTTGTCATTTTGTTTAGGACTTCCTCAACATCTGGAAATCCTATTTTGCCAGCCGATACCATAGCGTTTATGTTGTCGGCTGTTGTGTGGTACTTTTCTGCAAGTTCTTTTACAAGTGGAATACCACGACCCGTAAACTGCCTTACATCCTGTGCGTACAAGCGTCCCTGTACCATTGTCGTACCATACAGATAGACTATATCGTTAAGCGGAATGGAAAGACCACTTGCAATGTTACCCAGCCTTACAAGCGTGTCGTTCACCTTGTCGGCACTCACACCATAGGCTAACAATTGCTTTGCACCCTCGGCAACTCCCATGAGGTCGAAAGGCGTTTTTGCAGCCGTATCTACCATCTGTTGCATTAAGTCAGTAGCCTTGGCTGTGCTGCCTAACATCGTACCAAAGGCAAGTTCTAACTGTTGGAACTGACCACGGACAGACACAATGCTACTGACAAGATTATTCATACCTTGCCCTATCAGATAGTAGGAAATGTATTGTCCCGCCTTTTCTGCCATCTGCTGAAAGGAATCCTCAACGGCTGCTGCCTCTTGTGCTGCCGTGTTGGAAAAGTCCTTTATGTGCCGTTCCATTGTCGCTGCCGACACGTTGAAATCGTCTATGTCAAGTGTAGCCTTAAAGCCTAATCCACCGCCTATATTCTCCATTTATAACATTCCTTTGATATAGTTCTTAATATCTTCTTTCGTTTTCAATTCGTGGTGTTCAATCTTACTTTCATCAATAACATTGCCGTTTTCGTCTGTTGGCAATTCCTTTGTGCGTGGTGCATCCGCTATCATCAATTGCACATTGAGCCACGAAATACCCCAAAGCAAGTAATCATAAGTCCACCCATAACTGCGCATGAGTTCGCCACGATTACCCCAAGGACTGTTTAATCCTGTTACTCTATCCGCTCCGCTTCGGGGTTTGGTTTTGTCGTTCCGACTTCCCGTATCAATCGAATAGAGGTCGTAAAACCCGCTGGGTTCATCATTTGGCTAATAATGGCTGTGAGTTTCTGCAACCGTGCAACAGTCAAGTGTTCCAAGAAGAACTTTGATAGCTCCTTAACCGCTTTGTTGGTCTTGTCGGTAACACTTGCATCATTGATTACTGCAACGGCTGCTATTTCTGCCATCTGCCTTGTGTACTTGAATAGTCGTTTGCTTTCCTGTATCGGCTGTTCCTGTATGGTCTTTTCGTCATACTCAATGCCTATGTACATTTGGCGCAAACGGTCTATTGTGCCAAGGTATAGCGGTTTTACATTGAATTGGCGCATATACACTTCTTTCATGCGCTCTGTTTCCACATCGGGAATTTCAACAATAGACACATTCCAATCTTTAGGAATACGCTTATCGTGCCATACCTTAGTGCATTTCGGAAACAGGCGTTTTCGGAGATTGAACCACTTGGAGGGTTTTACTGGGTAAATCTTCAATGGCACGGAAAACTTGCATCCCATTTGTAGCAAGGCTTGCAATGCGTTTTCTTCTATCTCTAAACGCTGTTCTTTTGTAAGTTCTTTCTGTTCTTGATTGTCTGCCATAGCTTGTAAAAGTAAACAAGCCCCCTAACCATTTTAGGGAAAGGAGGCTTGAATTGGTAAGTTGTTCTGTTGTGTTAGCTTGTCTTGGTCGGGTCTGTGATAGACTCATCAACCGTGAGCTGGTCTTGAAACTTGATTTTCATCGGGCAAAGACAGATACCCTTTGAAGAATAGGTAATCTCGAAAGAGGGAATGATGCAAGCGTTGGGACAACCAACAAAAAGACCCTCCTCTGGCTGAAGCCATATTGCCCATTCCTTGTAAACAGGCTTGCGTGGACGCAACCATTTACGCTTTGGCTTTGTACCCGACACCGTGCCACCGAAATAACGTGCCATCAAGTCCATATCCGGGTCCATGAGCGTAAGCTCAACGGTAGTAACGTAATCGCCCATAAGGGTAATCACCTTGTTTGAGGTTTCAGACTTGTGCTCCGTGGTTTCCACATCATCGTCTTTCAACGTACAAGTGTCTTGGTACACATCGCCCAAATCAAGCCAAGTGTTGCCGTTTGCGGGCATGACACCTGCTGTTGTTCCTGCTGGGGCAATATAGATTTTCTTTAACCCCATTGTAGAAAGTATTGGCATAACTTATAAAATTTAATTGTTCGACTTCTTCTCTCTGACAACAATATCCAAGGAAAACGACACAAAATGCTCATTGTGGTTTGGCTCTTGCATAGGTGGATTTATCAAACCAATCACCCAATTGTAACCGCAACCATGCTCATAATGGTTTTGCAGTACCTCCATAGCCTTTTTGCGCAACTCTATGAGCCTTGCAAAATTGATATGGAATATAACCTTGCCACATCCTACGCCTTGCGGAATGTCTGGCACATGAATATTGACATTGATACTACCATTACGCACAGACCCCTCACCATCAATAGACCTTGGCACTATAACAATGCCCTCTTTGGAGTAGTCCTTTCGTTGGTAGTCGGGGTTTTCCGCATACTCGGTGTTTGTCCCCATGCCATCAATAAGCATTTGGCGCACCTTGATTGCTATTTCTTCTGTCGTTATCATAATACATTACCAAATAGTTCATCTGCTTTTCTTTTCGCTTTATCCATGAGCATTTGCATCGCCCTTGGAAAGTCTGTTTTCGCTTTGAGTTCTGCGGGCAGAATGACATTGTAACCTCTTGCTTCGACATAGGCGGCATAGTTCATACCAGCCACAATGATAAGTGTGAAAGAGTTTGAAAGGTTTTCTGCCATTTTCATAGCCACCTTTAGCGCATTGTCTGCGCCCTCTCCCTGTTGGATAGCACCACCAAAGAAAACTATATCACTACCTCGCACTATTGCGTAGCCTATTGAGTTGGTAAGGTTGCCCGTCCTGTCTGTGTAATTATGCTTTCCCTTGGCATACTTGGTGAGTTCTTCGCCCAAGTCTTGCAACAGGAATAAGGCGGCTTTCTCCAATCGTTCTTGAAACTTTCGGACTTGTGCGCCTATTGCATCATCACCAAACATCGGAGTTATCCCCATATCTCAATATATTTTCGGTTCATATCATCAATGCCCAACACGGAAAATTCGTCAGTCATTCCATTTTCGCCTGTAATCCGTACGGTGCAACCAATAGCCAACTCACCATTAAAGTATTTAGGGATAAACACATCAAAGTTGTAGGCGTATATCTGCCCATCCGTGCCGACCACTTGCTTTGCAGGAATGGATTTGTCAATCTGGCACTCACAGCCTTTCAAAAAGGGTGCATCGTCAGCACTGACAACAAAGCCTGTTGTCGGGTCTGTCTGCACTTCCCCAACTGGCTTGTAATCGAAAGTTCCGTTTGTTCTCATAGTTACCACAGATTAGAGCCGTCAGTAATTGTTGGCACTTCATCGAAATTCTCCAAGTCCAAACCGTTTTCACTGCAAATAGCCTTGATGCGCTTGCGCAACATATCCACGTTGTAGCCTTGTGAGGATTTTCCGAGGCTATCGCTGCTAAGTACAACCATTTGAGATAACACCTTTACGGCTGCTTGTGCGACAATCCTTTTGTCCGTTGTCGGGTCATAGGGCGTTTCTGTGTCGCTCACTCCAACATCGGATAAGGCTTTCACCATAGACAGCTTGCTTGGCACATAAGGCTCAATTTCAGCGGTCAGTGCTTGGAATTTCGTTAGCTCCATATACTGTTACTCTGTTATGTTGTTGTCATTCTCGTTAAGGTATTCGGCAAGTTTCTGTGCCTGTTCCTCTGTCAGTTTGCCGATAGCGTTTGCAACACCACGTTCTTTCACGTTGGATGCAAGGCTTACACCGATAGATGCAAGACCCTCTTTCAGCGTTTCAAGCGAATAGGCAGTACCATTGAATACAACAAAGCCTTTGGTGATGTTTGCATCATCATTGGGTGCATTATCATCATTAGTGTTGTTGTCATTCTCGTTAGGTGTATCAGACAGGGAAACAATGACGCAAAAACCACCACCAACAAGGGCATTGATACGCTCCACATTCGTAGAGTGTACCAAATCGCCTTTGTTCATAACCTTGTTTTCAATCTTGCCGTGAAATGGCTTGACAACTTTCAGTTCCATACACGAAAGGTTTAGAGTGAAACAAGAGTTGTGTTTGCGTCAAAAGCTGACTTTGTTACATAGTAAGGTGTTACACCGTTTTCATCGGCTTTCACAACCTTTTCTGTAATGCCACGCACCTGTGCGCAAACAATCTGTCCCATCTCTGTAATGAGCGGTAACAGGCGAGCTGCGCCCTCTGTGTACTCGCCAGCGGTCTGTCCTGTGGATGCACCCGTGCGCCACTTGGATATGCGAATACCGTTGCCAGCATTGATGTAATCCACGTTGTCCTCTTCGATAAGCTCACTGTCCTCAATGGCGGGTTGTATCTCGCCAATGACACCAGCGGGTTTGATAGCGATAAAATTAGGATTCCACGGCTGTATGGTGTTGCGCTTGCCGTCCTTATCCACACCCATCTTGCGCTTGATAACCGTGATAGGCGGTATCTCGTTTTCAGTGAGCAATGCGGAAAGTTCAGACGAAGTAACGACCTGTGCCTGTTTGTCCGTGCCATGAGCAAGCAAACGTGTGGTTGCATCCATGCGCAACCAAGTGTAGAGTTCCTGTGACATAAGAACCTCGCCCGGCTCAATGCCACGGTCACGCAAATCAGAGCAAAGGGCAGAGAGCCACAAAATAGGAATGAGCTTGCCAGCCTTGGTGTTTGCAGTAGTCCAGTTGCATACGCTAACTAACTTGTTCTGCTCTTCCATGCTGTAATCAACCTCGTATGAGCGACCGCCCGGATTGTTGATTTCTGGCTTGAACTGTGCCACACCCCAATTGGAGAAAGCCATAAGGCAGATAAAGTCCATTACATCCTTGCAACCAAGATATGCGTCTTGAATGTCGTGTGTAAGGGTCTTTTCAATCTGCTTAACCTTGTCTGCCTCCTTGAGGCGAGGGTTCTCGTAAACTTCCTGTAACTTGCGGTAGTCACGGGCAAACATGACAAACTTGTGACCGACACGGGGAATTTCCTTAGTCCATACATCAAAGCCGTCAGTCCTACGCAATGGTGAGGGTGATTCGTCAGCCAACAGAGTAGCCATGAAACGAATGTTGTACTTGCCCACAATAGCCTCGGCTGTCAATGACATCTGGGGCGTGTTGTAGGTAAACCAACCATCGGAGTACATCTTCTGAAAAAGCGACACTTCCTTTTCAGAGGCTTTGTCAAAGGTCTTTCTCCATGTTGCCAATAAATCCAAAGGCGCACCGTTCTTGTGCAAGCCAGTGAATGTTGTAAAAATGGATTTCATTGTAATTTTACCTTTTTAGTGAATAAACGATTAGTACGACTGCGTGAGTTTGATGTGAGGATTGGCAGACAGGAACATTCCCGTGCTGTCTTTCTGTGAGGTCGGGATTGGCGGCACTCGCCTTTCATACAATGCGTATTGCATCGTGTCTGCCGACACATCAACACCTGTTTCAAACTCGCTAACCTCATAGTCACGGAATGTAACCGAGTTAGCCTTGCCACGTTCTACGGCATTGCTTGAACCGTCCTTTACAACCTCAACAAGTACATCGCCAGCTTTCAGACCGCTAATAGCGGCACTAAGCGTAATGATATACACGTTTCCTGTGTTGTTAAGGCAGTTGCCGTTGTCAATGGTTGTGATAGTTGGAGCGGAGGCGAATGTGCCTGTAACGGCACCAGCCTTTAACACGCTATCACCGACAGCGAAACACGGTGCGAAAAACTCATCAATGTAGAGTGTCACTTTCTTTGCGTTCTCGCTGTCCACCTCCACGACTTTTGCAGTCTTGATTACTTGCATCTTTCTTGTGGTTTCATCCCGAATGGCGAGAGTTCCAGCGGGTATCACATCGCCCACACGGAACTTCTGACCGTCCACATCAAGATTGAAGCCACCCTGTACGATAGACGGGCTACCTGTAAAGATAGGGCGCATACCCGTAAATGAAGCTGTCTTGCGTTTCATCTTTGTTTGTTATTTTGCGGTTATAGACTCCAGCAATGCGTCAGCAGCTTCATCAACTTGCTTTTCGCTTGCTGCCTTTGCACCCTCTGCTTGGTTAGACACAAGTCCGTTGGTTATACAGTCCTGTTTGAGTGCCTTAACCGCCTCCTCCACATCTTCATCGTCAGATATGGACTTGGCAAGCCTTTCACGCAGAAACGAGGGGATGCCGTGCTTTTCAAAAGCGGCATTGATTGTAGCCGTGCGCTCGCTGTGGCTCTTTTCCGCTTTCAGCTCGTCAATCTGCTGTTGCAGTTTCTTGATAGCCTCGCTTTCTTCCGAACTGCCACCGCCACCTTTGCCGTCAGTCCCCTCATGGTTGTTTTCCTCCGGGGTGTTGCCCTCTTCCTCATTACTCTTGGGATTGGTCTTTGGTTTCGGTGTTCCCTTTGCCTTGTTCGCCCACCTTGTAGCCTCACTCTGGCTTGCCGTAGCAACCGAAAGGATAAGGTTTGCGGTGCTCTCAATCGCTTCGTTGTCGGTAGAATCGTCTGACACGCTGCCACCCATAGCCTCGGTTATCGCTGTCAGATACTTCTCCGAAAGTCCCGTGTCTTTGCACTTGTCTTTGACCTTTGCAAAAAGTTCTTTGTTCATAATTTTTATGGATTTATACCCCTTGGTCGGGGTTGTTTGCATACTACATTTGCAAAGGTAAACATTTTATTTAATAATGTGTTCAAACAACACAGATAAATTTTACTTGGTAAATTTGGTTATTTTGGGGGTAAATTATTCACTTGGTGTATTTTTTTACAAAATTTCTTGCAAAACATTTGGTGTATTTAATAAAACACACTATCTTTGCAATGTGTTTAAGAAACACAGATAATAACAGGTAAAAACAAAACGATTATGAAAGCAATATACGCAAAGGACATTAAAGCAATGGTTAAGAAATTCAATCTCACAGAGGATGAAAGCGAGTATCTGACCGACATAGCCGAGGCTATCAATAAGGAGCGCACCGACATTTGCGAAGAAATACAAATGACACTTCTTTACGGCTCATGGGCAAAGGCAAAACGTGATGCAATCCGTGCAATGCTTGTTTACTTCGGTGCAAAGGCACAGAAAGAAAACGATTTGCGCAATGCTCTTGATAAGACAACTTGGGAGATTGCAAGAGTTCTCAAATGCGGTTCTTACCAAGTGATGCAATGGTTAAAAGGCATAGCAATCACCAAAGACCGTTTCGGCAAATTCGTAGAGTGTTCAGATACATACGGACTGAATTACTTGGAGATAGCATAATAAAGGTAACGCCCCACCTAACCAGTGGGGCAAACAAAACGACATACGACATGATTACAATTGTCAATAAATAAACAGGTGAGGAAATTTGCAAGTATAGTAGTGCTTTGGTGAGTGAATCCACAAATGACAGTTTTATTGCCCCTGTCAAGGCTTCGGGCATTTTCCGTGGTCGTTGGAATGCTGTTGTTGATTACTTCATTGTACTTGGCGATGGCAAAGGTGGTTACACTGCCACACAATGCTTGCTCAAAGACCAATACGCAGTTAAGGAATGTTGAATAAAAAATAAATGGTTATGGAATATACAATTGAAGAAATGCAAGCAATGCTGAATATCGTTGCTGCTGTGCTTGAAAACAGACACTTTCAACAGTGTAGCGCATTACGCACATCCACGGCTTATGACATTGACGATTTCGATATAGCAACAATGCAGAAATGGACTGCATACTGGCAGCAAACCATTCAATACGCAAATGCACATATCAAAGAATTAAAGAAAGGAAGAAACAATGATAACGATTAAGTTTAGAGGAAAGCGCAAAGATAATGGAACGTGGATAGATGGAGATTTGGTAACAACCCTTACGCCACAAGGTAGCATGACGAAATGCCCTGCGATTTACACCACATACGGAACAAGAGGAACGTATTTTGTTTATCCCGAAAGTGTGGGGCAGTTCACAGGCTTGTATGATGATAACGGCAAGGAAATATACGAGGGTGATATTATACTACAACGTGGTTATTACGGCATAGAGCCAATGGTTGTAAAGTTTGAGCTTGGAGCATTTATTGTAGGTCAGCATGGCGGTTCTTCAACAAAACGCAGACCGATGCTTATTCAAAACAGGCGTGAGGTAATAGGCAATATAATAGATAATTCAGAATTGATGAAAGGCAACAAAATTGAACAGAAATGAAGAACAAGAACATTGAAGAAGTCCGCAATTTCCTATTGTCGGCTTCAAAACAATTTGAACGTGTTGGCATATACCTTGAACGTGTACGGTTCAATCGAAAGGAGAACGGGCAATGCACTAACATTATCCTTGATTACGAGGAAAGGGATAGTCAACAGGGCGAACAGGGATAAATCGTACATATACAGTGTGTTATATTAAATATATTTTGTACCTTTGTGTTTGATAAACTCATTATTGAATGAAACAGCAAAGAAAGGTTATTCACGTTGAACTGAAAGAACCATACAAGGACAAGCACCATTGGTATTTTGGCAGCATAGCAGCAATATACGACATTCTGCCTGTTGATGTGGTAGGCATTGCCCACACAACTTTGTGGAATGTGCTTTCAAAAAATGGCAAGTACACAACAAAGACTGCAACAATAAGGCTTGGCGTGCTCCACTCAAAACAGACTAACAGAGGTAAACATTCAAACAATAATTAAATTCTTAACACGATGAAAAAGTTTATATTTATGGCATTGCTTGCGCTCATTATGGCAGCGTGCGGCAATGGTGATGAGCCAGAAAAGGCAAACGCCACGCTCAATGTAAGTGAATTGGTCGGCTATGTAGGTAAGACTACCGACTATGTAAAGGCAAACATCAAAGGTGCGACACTCTTAACAGAGGGAGGTTCACTCGGCAAGACAACGCTCACCTACACTTTGCCCACCGATGATGTGAGCCTGTCCGTCACGTTCAAGACCAACACGAGCGGAGTTATAACTGACATTGATGTGTACGGCAAATATGACGGCTACGACAAAGGCATTGAGTGTTTCAAAAAGGAAATGGATAAAATAAACGCTACAATTTCGCATGATACCTATATTGCACGCTATTACAGCAGTACAGCGGGCGCAATGGACTTTCAAGACCGCACGGAATTTTGGAACTATGTAGCCGATAAGAATGTGAGCAAGTACATTCAAGAAATTTGGTGGATTGAGAACACAGCCAAAACCAAGTTCAATGTGGATGCCACTTTCACAAGAGGTTCAAACTCTATCTCAATAGAGATTGAAAAAGACGAATGGTAATTACTTGTGTGTCAGAGCAACACATAATGCAACCGAAAGCCAAAATTTTCAGCGGAAAACTTGGCGGTGTGGAATGGAAGCGTTACCTTTGTGATGCGTTACATTTCATACTCTAAGGGCGGTGAGAACCGCTAACATTCCGTGAGCGGTATTTTTATATCCTCATGGCACATATTATATATACGGCATTGTACCCCCGTGTGGAGCGTTAATGCGCCCACTGCCCTTAGATGTGGTGTAACGCAACGGGAAAGGCAGTGCCGTTTTTCTATTGCCTGTAATCTTTCATAAATGCGTTACAATGAAAGACAACAACAAACAAGCCGCTATTGGCTTAGTCCAAATCGCACGAATGAGCGACACGGACACAATCACGCTCACCAAGGGCGAAGTAATCAACCTGTTACAGGCGTACATCAAAGCCTCAGCCGAAAAAGGCTACACTATGGCTTGCGCCTACGTTCAAAAGGTGGCAAAGGAGGGGCGGTTATGAGTAATAAGGTATTCAGTTATGATAACAACCCTATCACTTTCCAAATCGGAGAGGCTATGATGGTGAACGCTACCGAAATGGCAAAGCCTTTCGGAAAACGCCCGGCTAAATGGTTAGAGCTACCAACAACCAAGAATTTTCTTGCCAAATTAGCCGAAGTCCGAAAATCGGACAACGGCTTTGTAGTAACTGTAAAAGGCGGCAACGACCGCACGGCACAAGGCACATGGCTACACGAGGATGTAGCTTTGGAGTTTGCCCGTTGGCTTAGTCCGTCCTTTGCTATATGGTGCAACGACCGCATAAAGGAGTTGATGCGCTACGGCATGACAGCCACACCAAGCACCATTGACGCACTGCTGAACGACCCCGACACGATGATACAGACCTTACAGGCGTTGAAGTCGGAGCGTGAAAAGGTGGCACAGGCAAACAGGCGCATTGCAAAGCTCACCGACCAAAGGGACTGTTTCCACTCGGAGAACCAGCGGTTGCAAAGACTGCACACTGGCTACATCAAGACGATAGAACGGCAAGCACCCCTCGTTGAGTATGCAAGCAACGTGTTGAACTCCGAAAGTACCTACACCACGACACAGATTGCAAAGGAGCTTGGAATGTCTGCCCAACTGCTCAACCGCTTGCTCCATGCCTACGGTGTTCAGTTCAAGCAGAGCGGACAGTGGCAGCTATACAAGCAGTATGAGGATAAAGGCTACACAAAGACACGCACCCACACTTACACCAAGAAAGACGGTCGCATCCAGTCCATGCTGACAACGGTGTGGACTGAGGCAGGGCGAATGTTTTTGCACCAGACAATAGAAAAATACCGCAATCAGTTGAATTTTCAGAAAGGAAAGCGGTAACTTTGCACCATTCAGATAACCAAAAGGGGCAACGCTTTAAGAGCTGTTCAAGTTTTTTGCTTGGGCAGCTCATTTTTTTCCTTGGCAATTTGCTGAAACAAAAACAATGTTGTATCTTTGCATTGGTAAGAGGCGCGGATTGTAGTTCCGCGAGGTCTGCCAAACGGAAAATAAGCCAATCCAAGTAAGGCTATTGATTGTAGTTCAATAGGTTGCTGCTTGGAGGGGCTTATTTTTATTTTGCCATTTTGCTTAGTTTGTCGGAATCCATAATTGAGTGTATCTTAAACCCTCACCGTAAACTTCCCTAACGACAATCCAAGCCTTTTTGCCGTTTATCACTACCTCAAAGATGTGCGCTTTTGCGTTCGGGTCGTGCTTGTCGGTAACAAAGCCTTTATATGTTGCGTCCTGCATAAGGCTTTCAATCTCCAACAAAGCCTCATTCTTTGCCTCTGCATCATCGAAAGGTTGATTGAGCCATTCTTTCACCTTGGCATTTGAAACGGTGGCTGTCTGTCCTATTTGTGGCAAAGCAATGTATTTTCCTTTCAAGCTCTGAAAAGCTATTTGTTGTATTGCCTTGCGCCTGTCCTTTGCTTCTTGTGATAGCGGTTTCCTTACTTGTCGTTTGCCATTGAGTGCGTCCCTTATCCGTTGTTCATTGTCCTTGTAGAAATATGGCAGTGTTCCAGCACCCTTTGCTTTCTCCATACGTTCCGCATTGTCCCTTGCCCAACTGACAAAATGTTTTGGAATGTCGGTTACTTCATCGGCACACTCTACGCTGTTAGGACTTTTGCCATCAAGGATGTAGTCAATCATCTTTTCAACCTCGCCATGTGTGGCAAGCACAGGCACTTGGTAGCAACGGCAATTCGGGTGCCAGCCAGTCCACTTTATTGTCTTGGGATATATACCTTTCAAATCATCGCAAATGTCGGGGACAGGGTGGTTGTTGCTCAACTTGATTTCAATGCCTATGACAAAGGGCATATCTTGCCATCTGTCATATTCTGCCGTGCGGTAGGCGATATTGGTTTCAGTCCTTGCAAGCCTTTGGGCATTTCTGTATGAGGAACGATAAACGCCTCGTCCGGGGTGGTAGTCCTTGGGGTTATCATCTATCCATTTGTAAGACTGACTTTCTTTGTCATATATCCTACGTTTCCACACTCGCCCATATACAGGATTACCGTTTTCATCTTCACCTACCTTTACACGGAAACGCCTATACCATCTTTCGGGGTCGTTCAAATACTTCTGAATGGTGGTAGCCAAGCGATTTGCAGCCGTACCCTCACCAATAGCCAAGTCAAGCGTATTCTCCAACTCTTTCTTGTAGGCTCCCGTGTATCTCCACACCCTTTGAGAAAGGTTCAATCCGCTTGCGCCTGTCTTTCTTGAAAAAAAGGCTTTCATCGCTTCTTGGTTGTGCTGAAAGTATTTTGCGAAGAATGGGTTTTCAATCGCACTATCACCAAACACCGCCTTAACAAGTTCGTCTGTGTGTTCGTTAGATTTGAGCCATTCCCTTTCTACTCCCTTGCGTATGGTCTGATAGATACGGCTATACATATTGCGCAACATGGGTGTTACTTGCTCGCTATACCCATAATCAGCAAAGGAGAATGGCTTTCCACTCTCCAAATCTGTATTCTTCACCAAGTTAATAATCTGCATCATCACATCACGGTACACCGCCCTTACGTTGGCAGCATACCCCTCTGTGCGCTTGAATAACTCGGCTTGCGCTTTCTTATAGTCTATCTTTGCCATTGGTGGTTACTTCTTACTGAATTTGTCGCAAATGTCCCTTTCAAGAAACTTGGAGTATTGAAAGAACTTACAACGGCACAATATCATGTGTCCGTCAAGTGCCTTGCTGTGTGGGTCGTATGAGTGTTTGCAATCCTTGCACGACAACCCTAATTCCTTGGGCGATTTTGTTTTCTTAGCCATTGAATAAATTTTTAATCAGTTCTTCTTTCGTTGGGAAACACGCACTATCCAAGAAATACAAGTGCTGTGGGTTGTTGCGTGTGCCTGTGTTGGTATGCTCCACGTTACGCACGAATGTACGCAATGAGTTACGGAACACCTCAATGCCAGCGATACGGAAACAATGCGGTCTATTGTTAAGCATAGTCCACACTTCATCACCTATGTTGTATTTGGTCTTTACTTCCATCATTCAGCCTCCCCGAACACGTCCATTTTGTTTAACTCCATTTGCTGTGCAAGTCTTTCGGCTTGCTCTGTCTTGATACGCTCCATTTCTGCCTTGCTGTCCTTTACAAGGTAGGACTTTTCAACATAGCTTTCAAGGCTCAATGCCCCATCGTTGTACTGCTTGGAAAGGTCGGCAAGCATTTCACTGACATCATCACCGAAAGGCTCTTGAAACTCATGCCCCAATTCAAGCGCATCATATTCAGCCTTGTGTCGGTAGTCAAGCACGTTGCCCATTATGGCTTTCATCAAGGAGGCGTGTCGGTTCATATACCCATCGTGCTTTTCCTTGTGTCGCTCTGCCTTAATGACTGCAAGCAACATCACTTTGCGAATAGCCTTTGCCGACAGATTGCCGAGGCTCTTCATGTTGTCAAAGTCAATGTTAGGAGTGAACGACTTGGAAAGAATGTGCTTATCCAACCGCTCAAACTGATTTTTCTTGCTCTCGCTTGCCTGGTCCCATGTGAGGTAACGCACATCACCGCCATTTTTTAGTATAAAGAGTTTTGCCTCTTCCTCTGACTTGGGCAAAGAGTTGAGGATTTCAGCGGTTGCCACCATTGCGGGATTGGCGAAGCGGTCGTTTACATCCGCATCCACACTCTCCATTGTTTCCTCACGCTCAATCATCGGCTGTACATCTGCGTGTTCTGGCTCTTGCTCAAACAGCAACACAGGTATCTTGCCTATTGGGTTCGCCATTCTCTGAACTTCCCAACCGACATTACCACGCTTGCACAGATAGATTGTATCTGCTGTATATACATCTATGTGGTGAATGGTTCTGTTGCCTTGCTCTGTGAGGTAGTAACCCCACGCAAAGGCTTTGAGCCGTCCGTATTGGTCTTTGAGCGTGTATAAATCATCATTGTTTTTCTTGCTCAATACATTCAGCAAAAGCCGTGGTGTGTTGTCTGCATCCCTGTAAACATGGTAGAGAATGGCTGCACAACCCTCCGCACCTGCTGCTCTCTTGGCTTCACGCACGGCACTGTCAAAGCGTGTTTGGCGCATCAGCTCTTGGTAGAAGTCAAATGCGTTGTCTGTGTTCTCTGACAATTGCGACCATTTAACAGGTCTGCCATACAGGAACACAAGGGCAATCTCATTGATGAATTTCTGATAGGGGATAGGTATCTTGTTGCGCTTGCTCCAGCGTAGGAAATCGCCCTTTTTGTCGAACACTGCCCTGTCCTTGCGCTCCATTACCTTGTGAGTGCTTACCTCGTATTCCAACAGATTACGGCTCGCCACCTCTGAACGGCTACTAAGCATAGCAACCGCCCTTGTTACATCGCCAGCGGTTAGAAGTTCATCGAAACTTTGCTGATAGCCAATAGCCGCCTTTAACTCGTTTGTGATAGTCTGAATTATGCCCATTGTATGATATTGTTATGTTAAACCTAAAATTCTTTCTATGTTATCGGGTATATCCACTTCATTGTAATCAAACCAACAGCGCATCAAAAGCATATCTCGCCAGTCGGGGGAACAACCGATTTCAACCTTTATTTCTTCTTTGGGTTTGAGTTTCAGTTTACCGTCACTATCCGCTTTCCACGTTTGCAGTTGTTCAAGCTCTCTGATTATCTGCTCCCTTTCCACTTGGCTAACAATGTCCGCATCTATGCCTATTTTGTTGGCATTGATATGTTCGGCAAGTTTATATCCGCATTGCGTCTGTAAATTTTGGTAGTTCTCGCCTTGCATCGGTGTGGAGTTATTCACAAAGCCGTTGATGTCGCAGAAGTCCACCACGCCACCGCCCACACCGTCCTCATCAACAATCACCCTGTGGTTTGGTATGCGGTACTTCCTTTGCTTTGTGGTTATCCACGTTTGTATGTCCGTTGTCTTGCTTATGGCAAAGCAAACCTTATCAATGATGAAATATCCATCCCACACAGACAAACGTGCGTAGTCAGCACCAAATCGGGCAATATCGCCCGTTATGTAGTGCTTGCCTGTCCGTATGGCTAACTTGTTACCGAATATGGCGCATATATCATCATGTGAGCAAAGGGCGTTGGGGTTATCGTCATACTCCCAATCTCCAAGAAACAGACGGGCAAACTTAACCTTGTCGGATGTCGTTTTCAATCCCTCTATATAGTCGGGGTCAATGAATGGGTTTTCCTGTACCAAGCAAGCAATGTAGTAGCGGTATTCTGCAAGCTGATTTGCCTTGTATGGCTTGTAGAATATATCGTACATCCAATTTTTCTTGGGGTTACAGGTGATGAATAGCTTTCGCTTTAGTCCGTATTCTTCATTAAGGCAGCGACCGATACGAGTTTTCAGCGTGTCATACGCTCCAAAGTTCACCTCACCGCCCTCTTCAATCCAACCGCCTGTGAACTCAATAGAGCCGTAGCGTTCATATAATGGGTCAGACGGCTTATATTGCAAGTCAAGAAAATCAATGCGTGAGCCATTGTAAAACTGAATGTAGTTCAACTGTCCGTTGAAACTCCACAAGTCCTCTGGCACTCCATACATCGTGCAAACTCGCTTGAATGTGATGTAAGTTGATTGCGTGATACGCTTCAACTCGGCACGACCAATAAACCATTTTGTACCCGGATAGGCAAGACACATAAAGAGCAACCACACGGCACCCGTCCACGACTTTGCACCACCAGCAGCACCACCATACAGAATTTCAACGTGTTCGCTGTCTGTAAGTATGGTTAAGGCTTGCTGTTGCTTGTCGTGGTTCTTTCCGTCACGGCACGTTATAAAATCGAAACGACCACGGCGGAAAAGCTCCGTTTTGACTGCAAGAGCCACTGGCATTGATATGTCTTTATTGTTCCTTGCCATTCTTTGCGCTGTTCCTTATCTTGTCAAGTAGCGTGTTATATGTTATCAGTTCATCATCGGACAGAGCCGACAAATCCAAGTTGTTAGACACATTGGCGTTTATCTCGCCCTCTATGTTTTGGGTAGCCTTGCCAAACACACGGTCAAAAAGCATTTCAACCGTGGATGTGCGACCGTACCGAATATCTGAATTTATAGCCGAAATGATGTTCAATACCCAAATGGGCGTGTCCTTGTTTGGTTTTGTCCTGTCGTTTGGGTCTTTCAGTAGCGGTTCAAGTTCCGCTGTTGAACTCTCATAAAGGTGCTGTATGACTTTGAGTATTTCTTCTTTGCTGCTTTGCGGATTTACCTTTTTGCCTGTTGTGGTCTGAATGTATTTAAGCACAGAAAGATTGCCCCGACCCCTTTTCTTGGGTTGGTTCTCGGATGTAAAGCGGTTGCCCTTTTTATTTCCTTTCTCAAATAGTGCCATTCGTTGTAAATTCGTTGATTTCTTTTTATAATGTGTTCGCTAAACACACTTAATAACTGCAAAAAATCGGACAGCGAAAAACACCGCCCGACTTCTTCACTTGGTAAATCGGCTTTTATGCCTGTTCCTCTTGTGCTTTATACTTATCGTAGAACCAAGCGACCAAGCCACCCTCCATGTAATTATCCAAATCGTCATAGGCATCCAGTTCTTCCATGAGTGCCTCGGCTTTGTCAATTACACCTGTGAGTAACTTTTGCTGTTCATCGGTAGCGTTCCACACTTCGATTTCGCCATTTAGCTGCTGCTTGATTACTTTAATCTCGTCAGCGGAAAGTTCAATCTTTTTCATCGTTATACTGTTTTATTAAGTTGGTCGTTCATTTAGAGTTTGTACTTCTTGGCGATAGCCTTAACCGCCTTTGTGTATTTGTCGGACTTGCCATGTACTGCCTTGGTTACGGTTTCTGCCCAGAACTCGCTAACATTGGTTGTGGCATACTTGCCATAGCCTTTCTTTTTCTTGTCACGACTCCATTTCTTGTATAGGGCGTTTACTTCCTTACCTGCTGCCTTTTGGTTTGCGCCTGTCATGTGGGCGTTCCATGTAGCGTGTGCAAGTTCATGTGTTACCGTATGAGCAACAGGCTTGTTCGTGGTCGTACTCCAACCGCTTTTGTAATTCTTGGAGTGTTCCCTTGATACATTCTTTGCGCCTGTGTCGAAATGCTTTCTATCCAAGTACACAGCCTCGGACTTGCCGCCCCTTGTAACGTGAACACCATAGGCAGAACCGCCCAAATCGGCTAACTTCACGTTTCTTTGACGCACACCCATAACAGCATGATAACGAGATATAGCCTCTTTTGTCGCTTTGTACATAGCTTTGTCTTTCATTTCAACGAGTGAACCAACACGGCTTATTTTGCCCTTGTATTGTCCACCTCCGTCATTGGTTCCAGCCTTAACGCCAGCACTATTTCTTCCCATAGCTGTTTACTTTTGACGATAAAACAATGAGGGGTTGTCAAGTACGCTATCAAGCACCACCAATCCCTGTTCCTTTGCCTTGATTTCCTCTTTGAGTTTTTCAAGTTCTTCTTTTGTAAGTTGGCTTTCGGTCAAACCGTTTTCTTCCAACACTTGCTTTATTTTATCTTCCATATTGCAAAGTTATATATTTAGTTGTTCTTTTTACTATAATCCCATCCGTATTTCTTGGCAAGTATTTTCATAACCTTGTGGAAATGTGTAACTTCTGCTCTTGCTATGTTGCTTTCATTCCACCCTGTTTTGGTTAGATAACTATGCCCCTGTTTAAATACCGTTCTGTTCGCATCCGCAAAAGCCTTTGACGCAACATCTGCTGATACACCCCAACCGCCCTTTGGTCTTTTCACAGAAAACGTGTATGTCGGGGTTACGGCTCGTATTTCTTTTGCATTTACCTTAATGGCAGACCTTATATCATCGCTTGAAAACGAGTTACCTATGCGCCTAATGCCATTTGTGCCAAGTGAGCGAGGGTGATTGTGGGTCAATATACTATTTGCGGGTATCTTCTTAGGGTCGAACCGCACTTGTGCGCCCTTACCACCTATTGAAGAAACAATATCGCCCTTGGAGTTGAAAACGTGCAATGTTTCATCTTTGTTGCGTCTGTACTTCTGCTCCATGCCGACAATGTTCTTCACCATTTTTGCAGTATATCCCTTTTCTGTTGCTCCTTTGGACCCGCCAGAGCTTCCACCCTTACCGCTTGATGTTACGCCTCCGCTGTTCCTACCCATAGCCTACTTCTTTTTAGCGTTGATAAAATCGGTAATGTAGAGTAATCCGTGCTTTCGACAAAAGTCTTGGATTTCCTCACCACCACCATAAACCACCAAGTTAGGGCGTTCCAATCCGCTTATTTCCTGTGCAACTTGTAGGTCAGACTTCAAACTTTCCATCCAGCCATCCAAGCCACGGGTAAAGAAAGCGTTGTACCCCTTGGGGATGCCCATTTTGTTGTACTCAATAAACTTGTGGCTTACATTGAGGTCTGCATATACCTTAATGCCGCACTCTTGGAAATAGCGAGAAAGCCACCGCTTTTTGTATATAAGTTGAACACCCCAAGCAATAGGGGTTTGGTCATGGCAACTACAATTAGGCTCAACAATAGCCTTGCATCCGCTTGTCAGTATCTTTATGGGGTCTTTGAACAAAGCCTCAAAGCGATAATCATCTACATAGAAATGATAGGTCGCTACATCCTTGCGTAATCGGCTGTTCGCACCCCACGGACTAAGTGGCAGCTCAACTTTACCAGCTTGCATTTCAAGCAACAGGTTAGGTATTTCCATTTCGTTGTCGCTCTCATACAGCACATCCTTGTACATGGAACGATAGAAAGCCTCCTTGTCGTTATCTTCATCGTCAGTGTCGCTTTCTTCATCTTCTGTGTCGGTGCTATCCTCGCTTTCGTCTGCCTGTTCCACCACCTTTGCAGTTTTCTTGCCCTTTCCTTTCTTGGGTTCTTCATTTTCGCTTGGAATATCCAAACCTATAAAGTCAAAGTTCACATCGGCAAAGGTTGTTTCCACTTGCAAGGCGTTGTAGTCCCATTCGCCATTATTGATGTTGTCCCTAAGAATGAGGTCTGCCTCTTCTTCGTCTGTTACATCCTTGTAAAGCACGGTCGGCACTTCTGCCACCTTGCATTTCTTGGCAGCTTTCAACCTCTGATTACCGCACAAGACAATGAATTTGCCCTCACGCTCAATAATGGCAAGCGGTCTGTGTTCCCAAAAGCCATTGATACGGATTGAATCAACAAGCCTATCCAAGTCAGCCTTATTGATTGTGCGAGGGTTTTCGGGCAGTGGGTACAACTCCGACACCTTGCGGAACTTCATAGGCTCACTTTTCATCTGACACCTCGCTTTCTTCGTTGTCGGTTACATAATCCGTGCAATCGAGAACAAGGTTAGCCTCATCCTCAATCACACGGAAACATTTGCGTATGTATTCAGCCAAGCGCACAAGGCGGTAGTGCTTTCTGTATTTCAGAAAAACAAGCCTACTGCCGTCATTGGTATCAACACCCCAACCATAGAAACGACCTCTGTAATCAAGCGGTAGCTTTATTCTGTTGTCGTAGAGATATACGCTATCAGCCACAACCTTTGAGATTGTAGCCGTGCGGTTGTATCTGCCGTTAAGGAATATAACCGCCTTATCGCCCTTTTGGAGCGTGGCTTTTGGCAGCAAAAGAACTACTTTTGAGCCTATCCATTCCCAACCGCCCAAATACAGGACAGCCAGAACGATTAAAGCCGTTGCTATGCTTAGTATTGTCGTTGTCATATCGTTGTAAATTTACTTGGTGAATACCCTTTGCAAAGATACTAATTTTGTGTTTAATAAACACATATTTGAATAAAAATCTGCTTATAAACCATATACGAGCATTGCGGCATCACGATTATGTTCATTCGTGCGACCTTGCCACTTTGTTATTGCCTTGAAACTCTCGCCTGTCAGCTTGGTTACATTGCGTTTTGGGGCAACCATTTCATACTTGATATTAGCCTTGTCTTTGCACAGGTCTGAAAGGTAATCATCCCATATACTTGCATCACGTTTGACAGAGCCGACACCTTGCAGTTTCTTCCGCTCTTGCTCACGGCTCATTCTCTCTGTTCCGAACCAAGTTCTTTGTCGTGGGTCTTCAACACGCACAACCACTTCAATACCCGATTGGACGTATTCATTCACAATCTTCATTGCCTTGTGGATAGCCATTGTTTCAAGCAAGAGAAACTGCCCACCGCCCCATATTGCCACGCCTGTATGCGTTCCTGTGTCTATGCCGATATAAGCCTTTCCAATAATCTTAGCCATTGCCCTTTTTGATTTTGGTTACAAACTCGCCTGTCTTAATGTAGCGTAGGCGCATCATAAACATTATCTTGTAGTAGTTTTCACGACCACAAACCTTGATTACATCCTTTTTGAGTTTACGAGGTAAACGGATTGATTTAATTGTTCTCATTTTGTTTTGTCTTTTTGTATTCTTTCATTGCTGAATGTAGGCTGTTGGTGCTGTCAAGCAACGTAATGAGCTTATCAACATCAATCATCTTTTCACCGTCCAAATACGCCCACACATTACGCAGCGCATCCGCAATGGCTTTTGCCTGTTTCGCCTCCTTGAGGGAGCTTTGCACTTCCTTGTTGGTGGCAGTGGCACGACCATTGGCTTTTGCAGTTCTCAATGCTGTTTTCGCTGCTCTCACTTGGTCGCTCTCATGTGTGTAGCTGTTGCTTATCTCTCTTGCTGCCATTGCCGACAACTCGCCAGTGGCTATCTTGTCTTGCAAGTATTGGGGCAAGTCCAACAGCGAGAGGCACTTGCTGATAAATGCGGGCGATTTCTTGAACTTTTCGGCTATCTCAACTTGTGAGTAGCCAAATTCTTCTTTGAACCGCCTAAACATTATGGCACATTCCAATTCGGAGAAACGCTTACCCTCGTTGCGCATCATCTGCTCAATGTAGAGCTGTTCGGTTGTTGCGCCTTTCGGTGCTTTAAGTGCCTTGATGAATGGAATGTTTGCACCCTCCGATATTGCAAGCATTGTGGCACGGTATCGTCTTTCACCGTCCACCAGCTTGTATTTCTCCACGCCATCCTCTTTGTAGGGGATAACAGTAACAGGGTTAAGCACTCCATTTGCCTTTATCTGTTCTTTGAGTTCTTCCAAGTCAAAATCTCTACGCACATTGAAACCCTCCATTACGACAATGTTTCTTGGGTCTATCAGAAACAGGTCTGTGCGCTTTGTTGCGTTCACTTCCATATTAAGATTGTTTTTATTAGAATAAATATTGCGTTCTTTGTTCCCATTCAAGCCGTTTCATCGCCTTTTCAAAGTATTTGGGCAATATCTCACATCCTATAAACTTGCGTTTCTCCTTGTAACACGCAATGGCTGTTGAAAAACTGCCAGCATACGCATCAAACACCACATCACCCTCGTTGGAGTGCAACATCAACAGGTGGCGTAACAGATTGATTGGCTTTTCCGTTTCGTGTAGCCTGTTCTTTGCCTGTGGCGGTTGGTCGTGAAAGGTTTTCATTTGCAGTTCATAACCGAGGTTGTTGTACGTTACACCCTTGGAGCGCACATATACGATAAATTCAAGGTTATTGATGTAGCAGCCATTGCCCAACGGCATAGGGTTCGGTTTATCCCACACAAGCAAGGTTGCCACATACCCCTTGTTTTCCCACCATGTCATTATGCGCCCTATCTGTTTGTTGGAGCAAAACACGCAGATGTTCACACCCTTGCAAATCCGCTCAAACTCGCCAAACACCTTGTCATAGTCAATACCTTGCGACACGAAATAAAGCGAGCTGTTCTTGCGTGATTGGATTTGCTTTCTTGTGCAAAAGTCCCCATGTGAGCCTCCACCGTTCAAATCCAAGTCGTAGGGAATATCAGACAGTATGAAGTCCACGCTGTTGTCTGGCATATCTTTCATCACATCCATGCAATCGCAATTGTAGCAAGTGCAGTTCTTCAGTACCAGTGGCTCATTCATCATCATCAAAGTATTCTTCGTTTTCCTCAATGAAATTATCCATTGCATCATCGCACCAAGCACCCTCGCACAATCCATCTGCTCTATGGTCTATATCGCCATTGCGCCACGGACAGAACTTGCATATTTCTTCACCGAGTATATTTTTATATCCTTCTCTACTCATAGCATTATACTTTTGCAACTCACGCGTTGCCTTGCGTAAATCTTCCGCATCAAAAACATTTGCGCTCATAGTCAGTATCTGAAATCTGTAAAGTGGATTATCACTCCCTCAAACACGTTGCTCTTGCATCCGCACTTGCCAAAGAAGTAATCCACGAAATCATCAACACTCAATCCGTCATTGCTTGCCACATCCTCAACAGGAACACGCTTGTTGTCAATCCAGCACTGAGGCAGCGCATCATCAGACGAATATGTCATAGTTATGTATTGCAGTCCTATCTGGCTTAACTTCTTCAACTCTCGCTGTTCCGAGCGGTAAGGTCTTTCCGTCCATTCACGCACAGAAAGTATTTTCTTTCCGCTGTTCACTTCCTCACACCGCTTTGCCCACAATCCGCTTGCATCCACACGCACGGTATGTATTTTGTGGCTTGCGTAGAGCAAGTTTGCAAACATCGTAGGCTTTCCCTCTTTCTTGTGCTTTACGGGAAACACTCTGTTCAACATCAGTATTACATTCTTTTTCATGCTGTTTTAATTTTGGATAACCATTGTTCGTAAACTCTACTTGCGATTTGCGCAATCATTACAGGCGGTACGCTCATTCCACAAACGTAATATGGCTTTTGGTTGCCAAAATCGTAGTCTGTCGGGAAAGAGGACACCTTGCATACACTTTCGTTTGAAAGCCAGTTCATGCCCCAACTTGGCATAGGCGAAGCTTTTTGCCGATACCCGGCTAATATCGTGGGGTGTACCATATTCTTATCAACCAAGGCGCATTGTTGGTATTTAGTTTCCTCGCCATTCTTCAACCGCTTATATTCGTCAATGAAGCAAGGTGTTGTTATCGGGTCGCCAAGTGTGAGGTGCGCCTCCTCGCACGTTATCGGCTTTTCGTCAAATTTCAGATTGAGCAACGGGTATGTGTCAAACAATGTGTGTGCGGTCGGTACATATTGCATGAGGTCGTTTCTAAGGCATACAAAGAAAACACGCTCTCTGTGCTGTGGCACACCCATGTATTGTGCATCAAGCAAGAAATGCTGACAGGTGTACCCCGCATTCTCAAACTCCATGTGAATACGTTGAACGTATTTCTTGGCAGCACCTTGGAGCAATCCTTTCACGTTTTCGGCAATCACTACTTTTGGACGCAGCTTGCGCACAACATCAATGAAATCAAAGAAAAGCGTATCAAGCACTTGCTCTGCCTGTCCCTCTCTGAAACGCTTTTCCTTTCCCCATGTTTCCTGTCGGGTTCTTGCCATTGCGATTGTGAATGTGGAGCAAGGGGGCGAGCCGTCCAGAATATCAAGGTTGTACAGCGCATCGGGAAATGCAGTCCTTTCCTTGAATGTCTGTATGGGTTCAAGAAAGGCATACTGTGGGTGGTGGTTCTTCTTGTACAAGTCCATTACACGCTTGTCTATCTCGTTGCATCCGACTACATCAAAGCCAGCTAATTTGTACCCCATAGAACTACCCCCCCCACAGGCAAAACAACTGAATACCTTTCCTTTGTCCTTGGTGAACTTGGCATTTTTCAGCGTCCAGTCGTAATTGAATTTATGTTCCGTCTGTTCTAACATTGTTTATCAAACACACTTTATGGTTAAATAAAAAACGCTACTTGCGCCTACTTCCACCGTGCAACTCTATCACATTGAAACTCTTGAAACGGTCTATCAGTCGTGCCTCAAAGCGTTCTTTTAACTCCTTTACCGTAAGATTGCTTGTTATGTGGTAGCGTTTGCCGTACTGTTGGTATATCTCGTAGCGAGCAAACAGAAATTCATCGGTTATCTGTGTTAGCAGCGTTCCAAAACTCTTTTGTTTTTCGGTAGCCAGTCCCAAGTCGTTAAGGCATACACCGAAAGGCGCAACGCCATCATAAGCCTCTTGTGTGGATGCTCCTTTCAGCTCATTGTATGTGTACTTGTCAATATGCCCATACACCTTGTGGTAGTTCATTAGTTGGGTCATGCTGATATTGCGAAAGTAATTCTCGTTGTTAGTCGCTCTAAGGTAGTCTGAAAAGATTTGCATTATCATGGTCTTGCCTGTGCCGGGTTCACCGATAAGCAATATATTCTTGTGGAGTTTGTAATCCTCGTTGGGGAATACTTTTTCTGCCATAATGCAGTTGTTGAAATAGTATGTCAAGAAACGCAGCACCTTGGAGTTGTGTTCATCAACAACGATATCCGAAAACTCACGCAGCATATAGTTCTTGCCTATGCTGACAATGAGATTACAGTGTTGTGCGTATTCGTTAGGGTCTGTAAGGTCATACCTAAAACCTTTCAGAGTAGCCCTCCTGTGTTGCGCTATCAGAGCCTCCGTCCGCTGTTTGGTCAAGTGGTAGCGTTCCGCTTGCATATCCCGTATTATTTTCAACGCCTCTTCCTGTGTATGGGGCAGTTGAATTTGTTTGCCGTTGAGTTCCATTTTCTGTTATTTCTTTGTTATACCTTTCGACTACCCAATTAAGGATAGTCCTGTAATCACTCTTGTATCGTTTACCCTTTGAGCCTTTGTAGTTGTCAAGAATTTCAATCATCCGCTTTGCCCCCTCTTCTGTGTGTTCGGCACAGAGCTTGGTGTATTCGTCACGGGTGAGTGTTACATATTCGGCATAGTGGTACTTTCGTTTCTTTTCAATCTGCTGCTTTTGCTTTTCTGTGAGTGGTGGCGGTACATCATCGCTTTCTGTATCGTTGGAGAATAGCAAAGGTGGTTCTTGCTGCTTTGGCTTGGGTGGCGGTTCTTTCGGTGTCGGTGGGGCAACCTCATTTTCCTTTTCAACAAACGGTGCTTTGTCCTTTTCTGTCAGCCGTTGTTTCATCGCATCACCGCCTTTCTTGCCAGCATTGCGCCTTTTCTCGCTTATATCAGCCTGTTTTACCATGTCAGCGGAATAGTACACGCCTTTGTGGTTTAACGACAGTACACCGCAATCTATGAGTTCCTGTAATGGCTCATCGTCTGTAAGACCTAACAGCACAACCAACTCATTCAATGTGTATGGCGTGTTATTAGGCTTTACAAGCATACCACGTTGGGAACTTTCCCACATATAGCAGAGCATTGTTACCCACACACCCTTTGCAATTAACGAAAGGGCATTGATACGAGGGTCTGACAACCACACCCTCGTATCAAAAGGCATAAGTGAGTATTTCCGCTTGTCTGCCATACCCTTAGTGTTAAGCCTCCATTATGGCAATGTCGGGTGCAATCTCACGGATTTTCGCCAGCACATCGTCAATGCAACGGTCACGGTATTCATCGGCAACCTCCTTTGCACCAGGCGATACGAGTTGCAAGAACACATCACCGTCTTTGAGGTAATGGTCAAACTCTACCTCAATAGCAGTTTTCTCTGTACCCTTGAAAATGGAAAGGTTCACAATAAAGCTCTTGGGCAGATTGCTTTCCACCTGTGTACGGTACACATCGGCACGACTTCCAGACGGGTCACGCTGCTTCTCAATCTCCGACTTAGCATTTGCAGTGAAATTTTTGAGGGCAGATACAAGTTTCATGTTCTCTGTCTTGTCGGCAAAGACCGCACGGTTAAGGCGCAAGAACTGTCCCAATTTTGCGGGTGCCCAGCCAAACTGTTCATCGTTGATGCGGAATTTCTCAAAGATTTCAGAGTAAGCAGCCTTGCCTACAAATGTGGACTTGGTGTAATAGTCGCTTTCGTTGATTGTGAGCGTAATGGTCATATTCTCACGGTTCACTACGATATTGGCTTTCTTCTGTTCGATAGTGTCAATACGCTTGGCGAGCCAGTCAAGAGGCGTTGAGAGTACGCCTGTCACGTTGATACTTTCGGGTTTCTTCAACTCCAACTGCTGAACTTCGGGCGCAACGCCCTCACGCAGTATTACTTCGATAGGCTGTTCGCCTGTGTAGTTGCCGATATTGACGGCAATCTTTTCGTTGTTCTTTTCCATCGTTTTGTTATTTTTTACTTGGTGAATAACTTAATCTTCTGTTCCTGTTCTACGCACGAATTGCATGACTGTACGCTGTCTTTCTTCGGGGGTTATCGGTCTTTCCTCCAACTTGTAACCCTCTGGCGAGTAAAATGCAGTCTTTCCCTCGTCCACATCTACGAACTTGAAACAATCGCCCTTTACATACTCGCCTCTTGCTTTGAGTTCATCAAGGATTAAGCCTCGTCTTTCAAGCAACGGCTTAATGCGTCCCTTATAGTCGGCTCTGATTTCAGCGAGTTTATCTTCAAGCTCTGCCACTTGGATAGACACGTTTTCAAGTTCTTCACGCCTTGCGTTCACTTCGTGCTGTTCAAACTTGCGTGTGTAGCTACGTTCCACAATTTGGTCGCAGTTGTCACGCAATAGCTGTTCCCGCTTTTCAACGGGTTCTTCAGCAAACATTAAATCTTGCATAACTTTTTATTTTAGGTTCAACATTCATTTCAAGCGTTCACCCACAGAGAAATTGAAAGCTATTGCCTCCGCCCACAGCTCCAAGAACTGTTTGCCAAAGTATTCAGCCTTTTCTTCTGTGTCAAGGCACAAGCGGAAGCCACTGTACGCAGACGAGTGCGAGGAACGAGAAAGCGCACCCAGACAACCGAAACCCGCAATCGCACCAGTACCCGCAGTAGCAGACAGGAGGCAACCCCTTTGTTTGTCGTTCATGTTGTCAATCTCATTTTGATTGTAGAGCGCAAACCAAGGATACCAGTAAATGCGATTTCCATCAGGGTCGGGATATACCTTAACCTCACCACCCCAAAGAGCCTTGCAAATCAGCTCCAGTTTCATTTGGGCGATAATGTGCTTTGGAACACCAGCCTTTTCCAGTGCTTCAACATCAACTTCTTCGCCCAAAGCCTTGCAAGCATCCTCATAAGAGCGGATAGTCTTGTAATCTTTAAGATTGGGAGTACAAGTTGGTGTGATGTCAGACACCATAGTCCAAGAAATTACATTCTCTTCTTCTACAATATCTTTCCAATCTTCATCATCGTGCATTTGGTAAGAAGAAATATTGTACCACTTATCCACCAACAGAACTGAAATAGTCCCTTGTCCCGCCATTTCGGGTTCTTCACTTGGCTTTCGCCAAATTCTTTTGAGGTAATCTTGCACCTCATTTGTTTTCTTTTCGTTGTTCATCGCTTAATCTTTTAAGTTTCTGAATATTCTTTTTTGTTATTCTCATTGCGTTGTACACCCTTGTACTTGTGTCCTTGGGCAACAACTCTAATAGCATTGGAATGTGCCTTACCAAGTCAGTAACCACGTTGTTAGGTACTTGTATCATTGCTTGTTCTCCAATATTTGTCGGGGTCGGGTATTTCAATTCCAAGGTATTCACGCCCATACTCACGCAGTTTCTCGCAATAGGTGGAGAATGTCAGCGTGTCCATTGTTGCAGTTGATGTCGGAAACTCCACAATCTCGCCCGTGTGCTTGTTTACCACACTGTCTTTGGCGAGCATATTTTTGAAGTATTCATGCACTTGCTCAACACTCACAAACTCCCAACCAGCATCCAAGAGCGCATCAAGCAGCATGGGGTATATACAACCCCACAGCCATCCGTTTTGGTCGTTGGAGCGTGGTTTGCGCATCCGTTTAACCTCAATTCTGTACATTCCGTCACAGACTTGCCTAAACCATTCGTAGAGCGGTTGCAACGTGAACAATCCTTTTCGTTTTTCAACCAAGACCTTTGCCATATCAGAATTTCGTTATGTCAATCTCCATATTTGGCGAGGCAGCATACACGGCTTTGCCAGTCTGCCTTTCTATTTCAGATACAAATTTCAACCTGTCGCTGTTGTGGTCTGACAAGTGCAAAAGCACTATGTTGTACACATTGGCAAGGTCTAATTCAGAGAGTACCGACTTGCACGTTTGCAGTTCCATGTGCGAATTTGGCAAGCGGTCTATTTGGCTTTTGGGCGTTACTCCAGCATTGACGGCTTCAATGAGCTTTGGCATCGAATAGTTGCACTCAATCAGAATGTGGTTAAGCCTTGGAAACAGGCTAAGACATTCGCAACTGTCAGTGAGGAACATTATACGCCCACATTCGGGGTGTTCTATGAGGTAACCGACACAAGGCACATCGTGGCAAGCGTTGAACGGCAACACCTTAAACCTACCAAGTTTGTAGCCGTGTTTGGGAACAATGGCAACAGAGCGTGAACCCCATACGCCTTTGTTTTCCCAAACATCAGCCAAAGCCAACGTGTGAAAGCCATTATCCACCATTGCCTTTATATACTTGGCGTGGTCGTTGTGCCTGTGGGTTATAAGACAGCCTACGACTTTTCGGAGATTGTAGCCCAAAGCCTTTTTCACTTCTTGGAAACGAACACCAGCCTCAAGTATCAAAGCCTCCTTGCCGTTGTCAAGAATGTAGCAATTGCCGTTGCTGCTTGAACCTAACACTTTCAACTCCATAGTTCACTTGGTTAATCAAAATCCGGGGTCTGGCTCTACGGCTTGCGTGTTATCTTCAATCTGTGGAGCATTGCCGACTTCCTCATATTCCACGTTTGCATCATCAACTACTTCTACCGCCTGTGCATCGGCAACAATGATTTGCTTTTCGTCTGTGTCGCTCTGTGCATCCGTGGCAATACCCTCTTGCAATGATACCGTAAGATAGCCATACTTGCCCAACAGATTGCGTAACACGGTCTTGATAGCCATTGCGTGAAAGTTTCCTTGCCAACCAACTTGTGAGCTGTCGGCATTGACAGGCAGTTTGGCGAGATTGAGCAATGTTTCAATCGTCACACTTCGATTGAAAGCAATAGCTTTGGAGTACCGCTTTGCGTGTGCTGCCATATCCTCAACCGACATATAGATTGCCTTGTGGTAGCCGTCCACCAACTGAATGTAGGCAAAGTAGCCAACAACCTTTTCTGAAACCTTGCGTCCCTCAACATCAATCTCGCCTGTCAGCTTAGACACACGCTGTAACTCGCCCTCGTACACTACATCAGCGTTAATGATAGCATACTTGCCTGTACGCATTGCAAGCTGATACAAGCCTTTGTAGCCTATCTGAAATACTGGCTCGTACTTCTTAACCCTGTTTCCCTTTTCGTCCGTTACCGTGTTGTAGAAAGGAATGATGAAAGCCTGTCCCAATGCCTTGTTTATGGGCAAGTGCAAAACCGCTGCTTTCAGAGCCTCTTTCACCACTTGGTTAGGGTCGCACAATTGCAGTTTGCTGTCTGAACTGTACAAGTCTATGAGCGAAGCCACGAATGTAGATGCGTTCTTGCTAAGTGCGTTCTTGAACTGTGCCATCACGGAATCAGCGTTAAGCACCCTTTTCAGCGTGTCTAAGTTCTTCGCCTGTGGCTTTGGTGCAACCGCACCGCTTTGTTGCGGTTGCTGTGCTGTCATTGTTCTTTGTTCTTCCATATCGAATTATGCTTTAATGGTAAGTTGTTTATCGTTGCTCACTCGCAAATTCACAATCTGCGATATTGTAGGGATTATCTGATTGAAACTCTCCCTATTGTCAATAAAGATTGGAGCGGATATACCCTTTGTGGCACATATAGCGTTGATTATATCCAAGCCAGCGTTTACCTTGCCACAGGCATTTACATCAGCATAAGGCACTCCATTCACGGTGCAATAGCAAGTCACTTTCTCGCCTCCGTTCTTCTGTTCCTTAACGAATGAGAACGAAACGACATTGAACAAGCCGTTGATGCGTTGCATGAGAACTTCATCCTTGGCTTTCTGAAAGCGCAAATAGACATCTTCCCATTTCTCCAAGTCTGCCTTGGCTTGGTTGTTCGCTATGCGCTTTTCTTCAAGGTCGGCAATCTCTTTGTTCACTCGCTCTATCATGGCACGTTTGCCAAGTCGCTTGTTTATCTCTGCTATGGCAGCGTTGCGGTCGGCTTTCTCCCTTTGCAGTTCCGACACATCGGCTTGTGGCACTTCAACTTTCAGTTGGTTGTCTATCTCGGTTATGCCGTTGCGCAAATCCAAACATTCCTTATCGCTTGCAATAGCCTCGTCAGCATTGCCAGCAACAGGGATGTTGTTTTTCTTGATTTCGATATTGCCCTTGATTTCAAGTGCCTCATCTTCAAGTTTGGCAATCAAGCCTGTTAGTTGGGTCTGTCGCTCCACAGCCTTGTCGTATTCGGCTTTGTACTGCTTGCCTTGGAACTGAATGTCTTTCTGTCGCTTGGCTTTGTTCTGTTCAAAGTTCCCACGCAACTTTGCAATGGCATTTTCCAAGTTCTCACCCTTGTAAGGCTCTCCACAAGTAGGACACACAAGCACATCACCGCTTGGCTCTGGGAACTGTTCTTTTGCTACCGCCTTGAACTGCTCACGCATTTCAACCAACTTTCCATCAAGCTCTGCTACCTTTGCATCAACCGTCTTTTTTTCCACACGCTTGCTATCAATGTTGGATTGAGTAAGCGACAATCCATTTTGGAGTACTTGGAGTTCTGAAAGAGCTTGGTTGTGCGCTGCGCTCACTTCCATGCGTATAGCGTTTTCACGGTCTTGCAACTTTATACGCTTGTCGGCTTGTTGCTTCATAAGTGCCATCTTGCGCTTGTATGCCTCATCGTTCAAAGCTGACTTGTCGGCAATCTGTCGGTCTATCTCCTTAACCATGTCTTGCACTCCTTTCAGCTCGTTTTCAAGCATTGCCCAATCCTCACTATCGGGCATAAGTTTCTGTGCCGTTTCGATACTTGCGGGAATGGTGGCAAGCGCATCATTGCAAGCCTTTTTCTTGGCTGTTATCTCTCTTGCCCACTTAGCGAGGCTTGTGCCGTTTATTTGGTCAAGCAATGCAAGAAAATCGGGGTCGGTAGCCGCCACTTCTTCATCATCTATGTTGCCTACCATGCCAAGCAACATTTCCTTTTGCGTGTCAGCACTCAATGATGTAAAGTAGTAGGGGTTGGTTATCATACGGAACACATCTTCGGGTATGATTTCCGATATTTCGGCTTGATACTCTTTCTTTGTGCCTGTCCGCACATCGTTGATGAAATACTGTGTTTCGTCTTTCATCACTTCGTCAGTGGTCCCGTTCACTTTCTGCCACTTCTCAACCAGTGAGCGTTGCAATTTGATTTCCTTTCCGTCCACTTCAAGTACGGCTGTAACGGAATGCTCCAGTCGGTAGATAGGCTTTCCGCTTTCGTCTGTGGTCTTTACGTTAAAGCCGTTAGCACCGTCACTTCTGCCTGTGCTGTCCTTGCCGAACAACAGCCACAGATACGCATCATAGAGCGTTGTCTTACCCGTACCGTTATCGCCACACACGGTTGTAATGCCGTCATTGAAAGCAATGCTAAAATCACGGACACCCTTAAAGTTCACAAGGGAAAGCGATTTCAAAATAATCTTCTTCATTGTACGCCAAATTTGATGTTGTTACTTTCGATATACTTTTCTCTGATTGTCCGTGCGTCATTCAGCACCGATTGCACATTCTCCACAAAGCGAATGTTAATCAGCGGAATGTTGTTGTAGCAAATGTAGAGTTGGTTTTGGAACTCCATCACTTGCACTACTTTCAAGGACTCGCTTTGCATCACCGCTTTCTGCTGTTCGGCTTTGCGCTCCTTTCTGCCTTTCAGATAGGCAGAAATAAACTCGCTAATCTTCTTCATAGTTCTTTTATCTGTTAATGATTGTTTTTAATGTTTCGGCATTATTGAGCGATTGCAACTCTGCCATTGAATAGAAACGCTTTGAGTTGGGGGCAGCACCATTACGTTGTGGAGTTATAAGACCTTGCTCAACCCACCGCCTCACTCGCATTTCTTGAAACAGGCGATATGCCTCACGCTGTGAAACCAAGTCCTTGCTTGGTGTATTGCTCTGTATTATCGTGGCAGCACCCAAAGCCGCCATTTCTTTACAGATGTTTTTCAGTTCGTACAACTCCATCGTAATAGCCATATCATACCCTCCTATTACGTTTACGTTTGAAATAGTCCCTTACGCTTTCGGTGCAATACTCATTTTCCACATAGCAGAGCCAAGCAAATGCCCAACCAGCAAGGGCGAAAATGATATGTCCCCAATTTACAAACATGGTAATTGTGCAACACAGGGCAATAATACCCCAAACACACATACCGATTAAGTTCATCAAAGTGTCCCTGTTCATTGTCTTGCAAATTAAGCGTTAAACAAATTCTCTTCCTTTACGCCAAGATGTTTAGCGATAATGGAAATTCTCAAAGGGTCTGGCTTCTGTGTGCCAGCAAGCCAACATCTTACGGTGGTGGGATGTACCTTAACCAGTGCCGCTATGTCGTTCACCCAAGCCGTTTTTGGTGCTTGTGGGCGTTCGGTTGGCAGTGCATCATACATTTGCCGAAAGACAGATTTTTTCTTATACTTCATTTTCTCTCTGATTTAGTGTGTTTTACAGACATAATTTTATATCTTTGCGACACTATTAAACTTGTTGTGGTGCAAAGGTAAACAATTTACCTAAACCAACCAAATAATTTAGGCAAAAAGTTTATGGTGTGTACAAAATAAATTTCGTAACAATTATAAAGTAATTGATAATGAGTAAAATAGACAGATATAAAATTTTGATACGCCACCTAACAAAATCGGGAGTTGTGGCAAATCAGAGGGAGTTAGGGCAGAAAATGGGGTATAACAACCCTTCGGCTTTCTCACAAGTAATCAATGGAAAGACCCAAGAGCCTAAACTATTTACCCAAAAGCTGAAAGACATTGTGCCAAATCTAAATCTTGATTGGTTGGATAATGGCAAAGGCTCTATGTTTGGAGATGGGAACGAGTCTACACAGCAGACTGCAAACAAGCAAGTCCAAGTAAACGAGGATAGCCTTGATTTCATCACAGCAGGAGGCGAGGCTTTTTCCTCAATGATTGTGCGCATGATGAATGAGAAACAGATTGCGCCATACGGCTTGCTTGCCGACAAGGACAGAGAGATTGCAGAACTTAACCGCCAAATAGGAAAATTGGAGGCTCTGTTGGAGGTAGCCAAAAAGGGAACTGCCCAACAGGTAGGCAATGCTGCGGTTGCAGATGTCGGATAACCCCATTTGGCAAGTTCCCTAAGTATTGAACGACTAAAACAGAAAGACATGAAAGAATACTATCGAATGGTGATTGAGCTTTGTAAGCAAGCTATCGCCATACACCAAGTAAATTCAGAAAAGAGTTTAGAGGTGCTAACAGAGTTAGAAAAGGCTATCACGACCGCAAAGATTAAAGGCTTGCCCTTTGAAGAACTGCAAGAGTTGAAAGCCGATGTTGAGCAACTAAGAGCTATGGGTATATGAGAAATATTATATTGGGATTGTTTTTGTCTGTGTGTTTAGCGACAAATGCACAGGTTAAAAACGCTGGCTGTTATTTGCGTATGGTCGAACCTGTCAAAAGCGGCACTTTAACATACACAAACGACAGTATAAACATTTCTTTCACATTCAACTCTCTAAACTACTTTGTTGAAGTTGAAGTTGAAAACCACACCCAAGAAACAATAGCTGTTGATTGGGATAAATTTCTTATTATCAATGGCAAAACAAGTAAGCCTATTATTTTTGACGATACGGTTATAGCATTGAAAGATGCGCCAAAGGGAAAAAGCCAGATTGCACCAAATACTAAGGCTTATAAAAGTGTGATGCCAAAAGACAATATCGAATACCCCACAACCTTATACAGCAAGAAATATGTAAAAATGCGTCCATGTCAAATTGGCTTTATTGTCCCCATAGAATATGCCAATGGGTGCAAGGATTACAAGTGTATAATAGAAGCATATATACCGAAGAAATGAATACGCCAGTAAGCAAGCAGATAATGGAACGCTTTTATTGCGCCCTTGATGCGATAATAGCGATGAAAAAGATACGAGGTGTAAACACATATTGCCGCCTGTATGAGATTGACAGGCGTAACCTCATAGCCAACCGCAAGGACTTGGATAGAGGGTGGTTTCAAGTTTCGTGGATGTACCCAATGGTAAAGGACTTTGGAGTAAATGCCAAATGGCTTATGTTGGGTGTAGGAAAGATGTTTGAAGAATGATAGCCGTACTTGTGATTATCTTTTTCGTTGGTCTGCTTTGGGCGTATGGTAAGCGACAGACTGCAAACAATGGTATCTACCAGCCAACAGGACAGACAACAAAGAGAAAGCGGAAACGCAAACCCAAAGTGCAATCATGGGAGAAACAGCAAAAGCAGATTTGGAAAGCCAAAGCAAGGTCGGCAATGCTCAAAGCAAACTATGCCTTTCTATCCATAGACGAGGCAAACGATTTGTTCACATACAATCATTCAACAGATGAAATGAAATTGCTTGATGTCATTCTTGATGCAAAACTAAACGGACAGGCTTATGTGAAAATAGACCGTCCTCTGTATGAGCGTATGAAATCAGAGAAAGACTTGAAAAGGCAAATGGATAAGGAAAAAGAGTGTCAGAAATAGGCACTCTTTTTTCGTTTCGTTCAAAATCGAAGTTAGCGTGTTCTTTCCCCCATACCCCCTATTTCATATATTTATACTTAATAATATTTTATATATAGAGTGAGTATATACGCGCGTGTGCGCATTATGCGCGTGCGCGAGGGAATTTTGCCTAAGCAAAACGGAATACTTAAAGCGTTGAATATCAAGTAAGTATAATTTTTGCTTAGGCAAAATGTGGTTTGCTTAGACAAAAATCACAAAGTATTGATTATCAATCAATTAGTTATTTTGCCTAAGCAAATTGCCTAAGCAAAATAAGGCTTAATAATTTTGCCTAAGCAAAACAGAATACTTAAAGCGTTGAATATCAAGTAAGTATAATTTTTGCTTAGGCAAAATGTGGTTTGCTTAGACAAAAATCACAAAGTATTGATTATCAATCAATTAGTTATTTTGCCTAAGCAAATTGCCTAAGCAAAATAAGGCTTAATAATTTTGCCTAAGCAAAACAGAATACTTAAAGCGTTGAATATCAAGTAAGTATAATTTTTGCTTAGGCAAAATCGCTATTTCTTTGGCTCTGTAACATCCGACAAATCCCAATTCATAAGGTCTTGCACCTTTCGGTTGGCTTTGTCTATGCTGTCCCACGACTTGCGGATATAGATGTCAGTAACACGCATATTTTCGTCCACATGGTTTAGTGCCGTGTGAACAGTATACTTATCCACTTCTGCATCATTGGTTGCAATGGTTGCCCAAGTGTGCCGTGCTGCGTAAAATTCCAAATCGTCTATACCAAGTGAATTGCCTATCTTTTTCAATCCCTTGTTTAGTGCTGCGCTGAAACTATCCATTGAGGAATACAGCTTGTAGAACTTGAACACACGTTGCCCTGTTGGGTCTTTATACTTGTTGAATAGAGCCTGTGCTTCTGGCTCAACTCTGATTGATATTTCCGCACCATCTGCCCGTCTGTACCGTGTCTTTGTGCGTTGGTAGGTTATGCGTCCATTCTTGTAGTCGGTGGCGTTGTACAAATCCACAGCGTTCATTCCGATAAGCAAGAAACTTAACAGGAATACATCTTTGGCGAGATTGAACCGATTACACCCCTGTTGCAATATCGTGGAGTATGGCACTTTTGCAAACTCTCGCAATTGCTCCACGGTTAAAGCTCTCTTTCTTGTGAGTGGTGCTTTGGGTATATCAACCTTTGCGAAAGGCGAGAATGGAATGAGTATCACGCCCGCCTCTTCATCGTTAAACTCTTTCTTGGCTCTGTTGTACATTGCCCTTACCTCTGCGAGATACAGACTTTGCGCACGCCCGCCCTTTTTGCAGTTCTTTCGTGCCGGCTGCTCACCAATCCACTTAATCCAGTCATTAAGGAACTTAACGGTTATTTCCTTTATATCCACGCTTTCACGCCCCACAAACCTAACCAAGCTGTTAATGGCTACTTGGTAGGCTTTGGCATTGCCTATGCGTCCCATATCAAAGAGTTTCTGAATGTATGCCCTTGTGTACGCCACGATGTCAAGTTCAAAGTGTTCATCCTCTTTCTTGCGTGTTATCAACTCCACGACTTCCTCAACGGTCATACTATCCAACCCCTCGCCCACGTTGTTGCATATCGTGCGGTAACGCTTGATAACATCATCCACCATGTCAATGTACCTTTGGTTTTTGAGTTTGAGGGAGCGTGTCAAATCTTCCTTACCCACATACCAAGGCGTAGCAAGGTATTTCTTGCGCTGCTTGTGGGTAACTCTTATCTTGATGTTGTATGTACCATCAGCTTTCTTTTGGTGTGCGTACACCTCTGCCTTGAATGTTGCCATGTGCTTTGTAGAATATTTGTAGAACTTATTTCCGCAAATATACTCACTTTTTGGCGAAAGTGAAAAGAAAAACCGCCTAACCTTGTGATAAAGTTAGGCGGTTGGAGTAGTCCCGTTGGGAATCGAACCCAAATCTACGCTTTAGGAGAGCATTGTTCTATCCATTGAACTACAAGACCTTACATATATTTTGTTTGGCGTATTGCCCGACATTCACCGAGTGAACCGTGAACTTTGCCGACTTCCACGCTTGAAAGTAGCTCATAAGTTTAATAGACAGATGTTGCACGGCTCCTCCGTGTTGCTTTCAAGGTTTATTTTCCGGGTGGAGAAGAATTCGCGTAAAAGAGGATGGCTTGAGGTAAAACAATAATAGACCCAATTAGAACTACAATATGAACGAAGCGATAAGTAATTCCAATTTCTTTACGAATAGGAATGGCAACACTCTTATGAAAGAGTTTGAGGGTGTGTTACAGCATAACAATCATATCAAGAATCTTGATGCGGTAGTTGGCTTTCTGCGTGCATCTGGATATTTTTCCTTGCGCCCATTCTTGGACAATGTTAACAAGGTGCGAGTTCTTATTGGTATTGATGTTGACAAGTACATAGCCCAAGCTGCAACTCAAGGAAAAATATTCTTTGGAGCAGAAGAAGAGGTAAAAGAGGATTGCTTGCGCAAAATCCGCAAAGACATAGAGCATTCCAATTACTCAAAAGAAGTGGAGAATGGCGTGCTCCAAATGGTTCAAGACCTTACAGACGGCAAACTTGAACTTCGTGCTCACCCTTCAAAGAGAATACATGCAAAGTTATATGTACTATATCCCAATGATTTCAACCAGTATTCACAAGGTATGGCCATAACCGGTTCAAGCAACTTGTCTGGAAACGGACTTGGCATTTCCCAGGATAAGCAATATGAGTTCAATGTCAAGCTTGACAGGTTTGATGATGTGAAATTTGCCAAGGACGAATTCGAATTGTTATGGAAAGAAGCGGACGGATGCGAAATAACTGCTGAAGATATAAAGGCATCCATTGACAGAACTTATTTGAAGGGTGATGTTGCTCCATACGATCTGTACATCAAAATGCTTATGGAATATTTCTCCGACCGCGTGTTGGCTACAGATGATAATAATCCGTTTGACATGCCCGAGGGATATACCAAATATGACTATCAGATGGATGCTGTTGTGGAAGGTTATCAAAAGCTCATAAAGTATGATGGATTTTTCCTCGCGGATGTCGTTGGCCTTGGCAAGACTGTCATTGCGACCATGATTGCCAAAAAGTTCTTAATAGAGAATGGACGAGACAAAACTAAAATACTGGTAGTATATCCTCCGGCTGTAGAACAAAACTGGAAAGCAACCTTCAAGGACTTTGGAATAGATAAATATGCCAAATTTATTTCCAATGGAAGTTTGGCAAAAGTCCTTGACGAGGAGAACTACAACTATTGGAATGCAGATGAATATGATTTGATATTGGTGGACGAGGCCCATAAGTTTCGTTCACACACAACCGCAGCCTTTGAACAGCTGCAGGAAATCTGCAAGATGCCTCGCATAGAGAATGGAAATATTCCGGGATATAAGAAAAAGGTGATGCTCATCTCGGCGACTCCGATGAATAACACTCCTGCTGACATCTATAATGAAATTCAGCTTTTTCAAGATCCCCGCCGCTGTACCATAGACGGTGTGGCTAACTTGACAGCGTTTTTCTCTCCTCTGATTAAAGAATTTCAACAGCTAAGAAAAGACCCAAATTTCGATGTCACACAGTTCAAAAGGTTGGCAGAGCATGTGCGCGACCGTGTCATCAAACCTTTGACCGTCCGCCGTACAAGAACTGACATTGAAAGTGTGGCTCGTTATAACAAAGACGTAAACGGATTTCCAAAGGTTGAACGTCCGATAGAGAACAGGTACGAGCTGAACGAGCATTTGGCCAATCTGTTTGAAAGCGCAATGGAGACTCTTGACAAGAAATTGAGCTATGCACGTTACCAGGCTATTGCCTATTTGAAACCCGAAGCAGCAAACGGCTTATATGACAATGCCGAATTGATAAGCCGCAGCCTGGCAGGAATACGCAAGAATGGATTGGTAAAACGACTTGAAAGCAGTTTCTATGCTTTCCAAATATCGTTGAACAATTTCCGTCAAGCCAACCAAAACATGATTGACATGTTCAGTCGCGACAAGGTTTTCATTGCACCCGACCTTGACATAAATAATTTGTTGGAGGCAGGATTATCTGACGAGGAAATCGAAGAAAAGCTGAATGCCAAGGCGGAGGATAATCCAAAGAACTCTGTATTTAAGGCAGAAGATTTCGACTCCAAGTATATTGATTTGTTGCAGCAAGACCAAGCCATTCTTGAAAAGCTATACAAAGACTGGGAGGGTATATCTGACGAAGATGATTCCAAGTTTGCAAAATTCAACGAACTGCTAAAGCATGAGTTATTCAAGACAGAACTTAATCCAGACCAGAAGTTAGTAGTGTTCTCTGAGTCTGTCGATACCGTCAAATATCTCGAACGACGCATTAACCGCAAGGACGTATTGGTCATCTCTGCTGACAACAGAAGCAAACTGTTCAAGACAATTCGTGAGAACTTTGACGCAAATTACAAAACAAAACTCAACAAATACAATATTATCCTTACAACCGACGTTTTAGCAGAAGGAGTAAACTTGCATCGAGCCAACGTGATAGTCAACTACGATACACCTTGGAACAGTACACGACTTATGCAGCGCATTGGCCGTGTGAACCGTATAGGTTCCTCGTCAAAACACATATACAACTACGTGTTTTATCCGTCGCGCGAAGGCAACAGGGAAATCAATCTGAACCAGATAGCGTTGAGTAAGATACAAACGTTCCACTCTACTTTTGGCGAGGATAACCAGATTTACTCACAGGAAGAAATTCTTGATCGTGACCTTACCAAATTGTTTGACGAAGGCATGAAACGGCAAAAGGAAGAAAGCAATCAAGAATTGCCTTTCTATGAGGAGCTTCGAACTCTTTACACGACCAATCGCAGGGAATACAACCGCATTGAGAAACTGTCATTGCGCAGTAGAACCGGGCGTGAAACAAGGCAGGTGAACGGTGTGACACTGTCTGGAGACACGCTCGTGTTTCTCAAGACTAACTTCCGTAAGGTGTTCTTCCTTGTGTCAGAAACAGCCAAGGAATTATCTGTGCTTGATGCGCTCAAATATTTCAAGGCAGAAAAAGACGAGCAACCGGTGGAGCGCATAGATCAACATTACAAGCATATCAATATGGCATTGCAAAAATTCAATGCCATACAAGATGAGGAAATGCGCAATCAAGAAAATGCACAAGACACACAAAAATCTCTTGGTGCACAAGTGACAACCGCCGTTAGCCTACTAAATCTTTTTATCCGCGAAATAGACGATCCTGACATACGTATAAAAGTCAACCAATTAAAAATTTTAGCGGAACGAGGTGTTATCACATATATTCCCAAGCGTTTGCAACGCATACAAAAGGATCTTACTCGCAGTGGAAAAAATAAACTGTCACCGGCAGACGCTTTAACTGAAATAACAGACATGGCCAAGAAGTACTCTCCATATTTCATCGCACAAGAGTCTCAAATAAACGAGCATGAAACAAATGCAGAGATTATTCTGTCAGAGTCATTTAAATAAAACAAAAAAACAATGAATTACAAAGATATAATAGAATCAAAATACAATAGAGAAGCATGGCAACAATTGCTTCATGATATATTTCTCAGTAAGGTGGTATTCAGAACACCTTATGAAGTAAAAGTAAATACCTGTTTTGCCAAAGAAGCCCTAAAACTTGGTACAATAACATTGTCAGATGATCAGCAACTGGCTATATATGAAGTCGAACTGTCGGATAAAGTCGATATAGAACGCAACAAGCGTGGCATTCGAGACATGCTTACTGCTGACTGGCGCCGTATGGGCTATGCAGGTGCCTTCATGTTCTGTTATCGTAAGAACGAAAGCGTATTGCGTTTCTCTTATGTCAGCGAAACATGGGGATTCAACAAGAAGGGTGACTATGAGAAACTTTCAACTAACACGAAGCGATACACCTATCTTCTTGGCGAAGGTCGCGGATGCCGCACTGCCATTGAGCAGTTTAGCGCGTTGAAGGAAAGCAAGCAGTCGCTTAGTGACGTTACTGCGGCCTTCTCTGTCGAGGCTCTTACCAAGCAGTTCTACAAAGATTTGTTTGATTGGTATCAATGGGCGGTAGACCCTGCATCGGGCGTATATTTCCCCAACAACACATCAACAGAAGATGATGACCGCGAGGATATTGAAACAAAGATTATCCGCATGATAACCCGAATCATGTTCGTGTGGTTCATCAAGCAGAAAGACCTTGTGCCAAACAAAATCTTTGATGCGGATTTCCTCGGCACGATATTGAAAGACTTTGACCCCGAAAGTAAGAATGCGGGCAATTATTATAATGCCATCCTCCAGAACTTGTTCTTTGCCACGCTCAACCGTGCCATAGAGGACGAGCAGGGCAACAAGCGTCGTTTTGCAACCAATGTGAAGAAAGACATCAAGACTCTTTACCGCTATTCCGAAATGTTCAAAATCAGTGAGGATGAAGTGATTAAGATGTTCTCGGAGGTTCCTTTCCTGAATGGTGGCCTGTTCGAGTGTCTTGACAAGACAAAGACAATTGACGGAGTGGAACAGGCATACAACTATGACGGTTTTAGCCGTAACGACAAGAAATTTGCTGACGGGCACTACCGCAACCGTGCCGTGGTGCCGAATATTCTTTTCTTCGATGAGGAGAGAGGATTGATATCCATTCTCAGCCGCTATAATTTCACCATTGAAGAGAACTCGCCCGAAGAACAGCAGGTGGCACTTGACCCAGAGTTGCTGGGTAAAGTCTTTGAGAACCTTTTGGGCGCCTATAACCCTGAGACGAGAGAAACAGCACGCAATCAAAGTGGCTCATTCTACACGCCACGAGAGATTGTGAACTATATGGTTGACGAGAGTCTTATCTCTTACTTGGGTAACACAGCCTTTGTACGCTCACTGTTTTCACCCGAATTCAGTTACGATAAGACGAAGGCAGACGAATACAAAGCTGTTGCTGACAAACTGAAAGCCATCAAGATACTCGATCCTGCCTGTGGTTCGGGAGCTTTCCCTATGGGTTTGCTCAATCGCATGATAGATATTCTTGGCCATATCTCTCCCGAAGAGAATACTTATGACTTGAAATTGTCTATCATTGAGAACTGTATCTATGGCAGTGACATTCAGAGCATTGCGGCCCAAATCACCAAGCTTCGCTTTTTCATCTCGCTTATTTGTAATTGCGAGAAAGACGCAAGCAAGCCAAACTATGGCATTCCTACTTTGCCAAACCTCGAAACAAAATTTGTCGCTGCAAACTCATTGATAGCCAAGAAACGACTGACATGGCACAACGTGTTTGAAAATCGCGAGATAGAACCAACCAAACAGGCCTTGACGGAAATCCGTCATGAGCATTTTGCAGCAAAGACGGCAAACCGTAAAAGCACATTACGCAAGGAAGACAAGAAACTCCGTGAGAAACTGGCTCGTTTGTTGGCTGCGGACAATGACTTCGCCCCTGCTGACGCTAAGCAGCTTGCGGACTGGAATCCATACGATCAAAATGCCGTTGCCGATTTCTTCGATCCGGAATGGATGTTTGGTGTCAGCGATGGCTTCGATATTGTAATTGGCAATCCACCGTACATTCAGCTTCAGAGCGATGGCGGAAAATTGGCAAAATTGTATGCCGATTGCAACTATAAGACATTTGCGCGTACAGGCGATATCTATTGCCTGTTCTATGAGCGTGGCTATCAGCTTCTGAAGCCCAATGGCCATCTTTGCTATATCACGTCGAACAAGTGGATGCGTGCCGGTTATGGTGAAAAGACACGCGACTTCTTTGCCAGGAATACCAATCCCATGCTCTTGATAGATTTTGCAGGGGTGAAAATCTTTGAGAGTGCAACCGTAGACACTAACATATTGCTCTTTGCCAAAACTGCCAATGAGCATAAGACATGGTGCGCGGTCACAAACAAGCAGAACAAGGATAGTGTAAAGAATTTGAGCGTTTTCGTGCAGCAAAGCGGGACAGAGTGCGAGTTCCGCGGCTCTGACTCGTGGGTGATACTTTCGCCCATTGAGCAGAGCATCAAGCGGAAGATTGAAGCGGTAGGCACTCCTCTGAAGGACTGGGACATAAACATCTATCGTGGTGTACTTACTGGTTATAACGAGGCTTTCATCATCTCAACGGAAAAGCGTGATGAGATTCTTGCTAACTGCCAGACAGAGGACGAGCGCAAGCGGACGGCTGAACTTATACGGCCGATTCTCCGTGGCAGGGACATCAAGAGGTATGGGTATAACTGGGCTGGGTTGTATCTAATAGCCACATTTCCATCACGTCACTATGACATAGAACAGTACCCAGCTGTGAAGAATTACCTTCTTTCTTTTGGCATTGAAAGACTGGAGCAAACAGGCAAGGTGCACAATGTGAATGGAGAAAAGGTTAAATCCCGTAAGAAAACCAACAACAAATGGTTTGAAACGCAGGATAGCATCAGCTATTGGGAGGATTTTTATAAGCCAAAGTTATTCTATGCAGATATCACTCAGCAATTAAATTCTGAAGTTTCCCACCCTTAGAAAGATAGCGTAAAATAACAGTTTTTCAAAAATA
>ERZ808252.222-NODE-222-length-59891-cov-8.874240_pt1 | contig 59891 bp, 49 predicted proteins | sample MGYA00521242_ERZ808252 | MGnify/ENA primary metagenome ERZ808252 (study PRJEB31516, sample SAMN03275581) | gut metagenome | biome: mammalia-associated habitat; material: feces | host: Papio cynocephalus | place: Kenya | collected 2012-08-07 ... | reverse complement strand
TCGCTGGGCACGTTGATCGTCAGCTCTTCGATCGGCTCACACTTCTTTCCGTCAATCTCTTTGTAGATAACTTGTGGCTGTCCGACCTGCAATTCGTAGCCCTCACGACGCATGGTCTCGATGAGAACACTCAGGTGCAGCACGCCACGGCCGCTGACAATCCACTTGTCTGTGGATCCTTCTACATTCTTTACCCGCAGGGCAAGGTTCTTTTCCAGCTCCTTCTGCAGGCGTTCATTGATATGACGGGAGGTGCAGAACTTTCCTTCACGACCGAAGAAAGGCGAGTCGTTGATGGTGAAGAGCATTGACATGGTCGGCTCATCAACAGCTATGGGTGGCAAAGGCTCCGGATGCTCGTAGTCGGCAATCGTATCGCCAATCTCAAACCGCTCCAATCCTACTACGGCACAGATGTCTCCTGAGCTGACAGCGTCGGTTTTCTTGTGTCCCATGCCCTCAAAGGTATGCAGCTCTTTGATCTTGGTCTTCTCTTGCGTGCCGTCGCGGTGGCAGATGGTGATGTTCATTCCGTCGCGGAGCGTCCCCCTGTGGACACGTCCTACGGCGATGCGTCCCGTGTAGCTGGAGTAGTCGAGCGATGTGATGAGCATCTGCGGCGTACCCTCGAGCACGCGAGGAGCGGGAATCACTTCCAATATCTTGTCGAGCAAATAGTCAATGTTGCCCGTTGGGGTCTTATAATCCGGACCCATCCAGCCATTCTTGGCCGAGCCATAGACAACGGGGAAGTCCAGTTGGTCCTCTGTGGCATTGAGGTCGCACATCAAGTCGAACACCATTTCATAGACTTCCTCCGGGCGACAGTTGGGTTTGTCCACCTTATTGACGACCACGATGGGCTTCAGCCCCATCTTCAAAGCCTTCTGAAGCACAAACCGTGTCTGGGGCATAGGACCTTCAAAGGCATCCACAAGCAGCAAACAGCCGTCTGCCATGTTGAGGACACGCTCCACCTCTCCGCCGAAATCGGAGTGGCCCGGGGTATCGAGGATGTTGATCTTGACCCCTTTCCACTTAATACTTACGTTCTTACTCAGAATGGTTATGCCGCGCTCGCGCTCCAAATCGTTGGCATCGAGCACCTCACCGCTGTTATCCTGTCCCTCACGGAAGAGCTTGCCGGCGAGCATCATCTTGTCGACCAGCGTGGTTTTACCATGATCGACGTGTGCAATGACTGCTACATTACGAATCTCTTGCATCTTACCTTAAAACTATCGTCATTATAGAAATTCAGTGCAAAGGTACGAAGATAATCTGAAATATGGCTGAGTCGGTGGTTTTTTCCTTACGAAAGGCCGCCTGTATGGAAAAAAAGTCGTAACTTTGCAGCCGCACTTTCGGAAAATCCGATGCATTCGACACCGCTGCGCAAAGATTGATGACCATGCAGAAAGGCGGGGGAAGGATGTAATGGTGCGATTATTTAATCATCAACAACATCATGTACTTAGACAAGACTAAGAAGCAAGAGATTTTCACCCAGTTCGGTCGCGAGCAGAAAGCAGAGGACACGGGATCAGCTGAGAGCCAGATCGCCCTCTTCACCTACCGCATCAAGCACCTCACGGAGCACGTGAAGAAGCACCACAAGGACTTCGTCACCACACGTTCCCTGACACAACTCGTCGGTAAACGTCGTGCTTTGCTCAACTATCTGTATGACCGCGACGTGGAGCGCTACCGCGCTATCGTCAAGTCTCTTGGCTTGCGTAAGTAATTAAGGGCACACTCCATGCGCCTCCCAATTCCAAAGACGCATGGAGAGCGACTTGCTCTTCGTTAGAATCTGAATATCATTCCGTTCCGAAAGGCCTTGCGGCCGAGGACAGAATGATATTTTTTAAGACTGTCGGCTAAGATAAACTATACGTTGCCGATAGGAAAATCGACCTAAAGATGCCATTGCTCGTCAAGGTAGGGATGGCTTTTTCACCTGACGAAAACTGCAAATCAAACATTTTGCTCTTGGAATAATGCCACAGACTGGGTTTGTGGAGCACAATTTGTATAGGAATCGGATCTTCTTAGTCATTCTTCCATCATATAAAGGGTTCGTAAGCGAGAATATTTTTAAATTAAAAATGTCTGGTTTTTAATTTATTTTTCTCAGATTTTTAATTTAAAAATTTTCGCATTATGGCCTTAATGGCTTTTCAATACGGTTGAGTCGCCCACTGACTTCAGACAAAAAAGCCCTTCCATCTGTATACTTCCGAGAGAAAGCGGCTTGGGATACACGCACGATTAACCCAAGTCGGTCATAAGCCAGAGCACGGCGAGAGATTAAACCCACACAGGACGCCTGGGGAGAAGGTCAATGACCGAGTGGAACAAAGCCGCGTAGGGGAGGCTAAAAGGAAAGATGCGACAGAAGAACGTCCTCCGTCGCATCTTTCCGCTATCTATTTCCGAGTAGTATCATACAGGTACTCGCCCCGTGTGATCTTCGCAATCGGAAGGTCAATGTACTTAATGTTATAGTTGGGGTTGTCAGGATTAGGCCCGTTCAGGTCTTCCTCGTAGAGCAGTCCGATGCCATCCTGCCCGTTGAGCACCATGGTGGAATAGGCAGAATAGGTGGCACTCACTGCAAACTGGCTCCACCCCGTAGCCAATTCGCTCGCATGGAGCACACCTTCGCCACACTCCTTATAATAAATGCCTACCCTACTCCGGTCAGTCCCCAACGGAAGCGACTGGAGAATGAGGTGGGTGCGGCGGCCATCCCTAACCTTTCTGACGGGAACCACCAGCGTCTCGCCGTTGCAACGTGCTCCATGGAGCGCGCGGGTGGCCGAATCGGCCGAAAGCACGGGCTGCTCCCATTCGCCTTCGGCAGTTGAGGGATGGGTGAAATGGAACACATTGAGGTAGCGTCCGTCCGCATCGCGCGCCCTACAGCTCAAGAGCACATCGCCGTTGGGCAACTCTGCCACCTTGGCCTCGTCACCAAGTGGCGCAGGCTGCACCATATCGCCACCCAAGATGTGCCAAGACTGGCCAAAATCGTCGGAGAACAGCACTATCGCCCCAAGGTTGGTGGTCAGCGAGGTGTAAAGTCTTCGCGGCTGCATCGGACGGGCCGACATTCGACTCTGGCAGATTCGCCCGCTCGTGACAAATGCCTTGATCACCCTGCCATGGAACAAGGAATAAATCTCTTGCGTCACTTCCTTCACGCTGTCCTTCACAATGGTGTTGCCTTCGACGTGGAAATAGGCGCGATAGATGCCGATTGGGTCGCGGAGCGTGGAGTTCCAGTAGCACACATTGCCGTATGCGCACATCAGGAGCAGCCGGCCGGTCTGCTCGTCATAGGCCGTCGCCGCGTCGCCAAAGCTGAACAGTCGGCCATCGGGATGCTTGCCAGCCTTGAGCAGGGTCATCGCACCACCCCACTGGCGGTCGAAGACCTTGGCCAGAATGTCGTTTTGCAACGTGGCACTCTGCCCCACGTCGCCGCCTTCGGGGCGATAATCGCAGAAAGCCAGCAGCTTCCCGTCAGCCAACCGAAGGATGGAAGGAATGCGATAGTTGCCGCCAAAGATCGTAGTTTGCGCCCAAGCTGCCACGGAAAGCGTCGCCCATACGAGGGCGGTCGTCATCATGCGTCTCATACTTGTGGCTGATTGGTCCTTAAATCACGGCCCTCATAGCGGTTGAGCGCCTCTATCCACTCCGGCCATACCTCGGTGGACTCACCTATTTCCAAGTCGTAGGCCACCATGATGCTGAACCCCTCACACTTCACTTGCCCCGACTTGCGGTCGACAAGCCGCTGTGAGAGCTTCATGCTGCGGTGTCCAATGTGGGTGATGGCCGTCTGCACCTCCACCTCATCGGTGGTATAAACCTGTCCAAGGAAATTGAACTCTATATGGGCTATGACCATGGCGTGGTCACGATGGAAGATGTTTGCCCCGACTTTTTCAAAATAATCCACCTTGGCTGTGTCGTAATATTGCAGGTAAACGCTGTTGTTGACATGGCCGAAACGGTCGGCGTCGGTGAAGCGAAACTGGATGGGCAAGGTGTGATGGTATGCGATGTGCGCGTCCTCCGCTATCGCCTCGGCTTTCTTCTTGTCTTGTTCTGTCATAAAATATGGTCTTGTGACGATGTATTTTGCGCCCACAAAGGTACGAAAAAATCTTTGCTCGTCTCAGCATTCTGTGGGTATGGGGCTATTTACTTACCGACTCCAAACAGGCCGTGCCGCTTTTTTGCCAAAGCGGCAGGCTGCGTCAAGGCTGCAGAATGATGCCCGAGTAGATGCGGCCTGAATGGATGCCCAGCCTCCGAGCAGAGAAATACTGGTCGCTCTGCGTGTAGGTGCAGCTGTTGGAATCGGCAATTTGATAGGCCGGGACACTGAGTTGCTCCAGTTGCAGTCGGTTGCAGAGCGGGAGATTAAGGTGCCATTTGTCCTCCTTTCGGGCCATTTCATCCATGTTGAAACCTGCATCGGCAAACGCTTGCCACACCTCATCACCCACCTCAAAGGCATGGAGCGAGATGGCAGGGCCGATGACGGCATGCAAATCTGCAGCTCTCGTCCCATATCTTTCCGCCATCGTTTGCAGGGTATGGCTGACTATGCGGCGTAGCGTGCCCCGCCAGCCTGCGTGTACGGCCGCCACGACATGGCACACAGGGTCATAAAGGAGCACAGGCACACAATCGGCAGTAGAGACACCGACACAGACGCCGGCCAAATTGGTCGTCAAGGCATCTGCACCCTCAAGCTGTTCTGCGCGGAGTTCCGCCGGAAGGTTCCACCATTCAGCATCGACGATGCGCGTCTCCGTGCCATGAACCTGGTGAGGCAGGATGATGTGGTCGGGTTCAACGCCCAACCTCAACGCCAGCCGACGGCGGTTCTCGGCTATGTGATCATCCGCATCGCCACAGTAGGGGTTGATATTCATTGAAGCATAGCTTCCCTTGCTCACGCCGCCTGGGCGCATCGTGCTGAATGCCATGACCCCACGGCCGAGCGCATAGCGTGCCAAGACGATGTCTGCGTCCTCGTAAAATGGCTTAATCGACATACTCGAAATCGTCCAAAATATCAATATCGTCGTCGTCAGCAGCTTCCGCCTCCTCCGCGTCGAACTCCTCATCCTTGTAGTCAGAGGCTACAATGTCGCGATGGACAAGCGTATCCTCGGCGGTGATTTCCTGCAACTTGTTGCTCTCGGCGTTGAGCTCGCGCCATAGCGTGTCCTTCAACTCGTTGATACCGAAGCCCGTCACGGCGGAGATAAAGACCACAGGGAGGTCGGTCGGCAGCGTCTCGCGCAGCATTTCCATCAGCTCTTGGTCAAGGAGATCGCACTTGGTGACGGCCAATACACGGTGTTTCTGGAGCATTTCCGGGTTGAAATTGCTCAGCTCGTTCAAGAGAATCTCATACTCATGCTTGATATCGTCGGTGTCACCCGGCACCATGAAGAGCAGCAAGGAGTTGCGCTCGATGTGTCGCAGGAAGCGCAAGCCCAGTCCTCTGCCCTCGCTTGCCCCCTCGATGATGCCCGGTATGTCGGCCATGACGAAACTCTGATGGTCGCGATAGCTGACGATACCCAGCGACGGTTCCATCGTAGTAAAGGGGTAGTTGGCAATCTTCGGCTTCGCACTCGACAGGGCTGACAGCAGCGTCGACTTCCCAGCGTTGGGGAATCCCACCAGTCCAACATCGGCAAGCAGCTTCAGCTCCATGATAACGGTCATCTCCTGCGCCGGTTCTCCGGGCTGAGCATAGCGCGGAGCCTGGTTGGTAGCAGTGCGAAACTGGAAGTTGCCCAGTCCGCCACGGCCTCCCTTGAGGAGCAACACGGTCTGTCCGTCGTGAGTGACATCGCAGACATACTTTCCCGTCTCGGCATTATAGACCACCGTTCCGCAGGGCACATCGATGTACACGTCCTTTCCGTCGGTGCCGTGACACTTGTCTTTGCCTCCGTTTCCGCCATGCTCCGCATAGATATGGCGCTGATAACGCAGGTGGAGCAGGGTCCAGTAGTTGTGGTTTCCACGGAGATAGATGCTGCCACCCTTCCCGCCGTCGCCGCCATCGGGTCCGCCATTGGGGTTGTACTTGACGTGCTTCAAGTGCATGGAGCCTTTGCCGCCCTTACCAGATCGGCAACGTATTTTCACGTAATCGACGAAATTTGATTCCATTGTTTATCGGTTAAAAGAAAAAGATGGGGAAAACGGGGCTGTTGAAAACTCAGGAGTATGGGATTAATGCGTACAAGACATCAATCCCATACTCCTGTATGGTCTATGAGTGGATTTACAAATTGTCAATGACCGCACACACACGGTCGAAGATTTCGTCTATCGTGCCGAGACCTTCTACATGGCGATGGATGCCCTCCTTCTCATACCAATCGATCAGGGGAGCCGTCTGTGTGTGATAAACGTTGAGGCGTTTCTTGATAGTTTCCTCATTGTCATCGCTGCGTCCCGACTGCTTGCCACGAAGCAACAGACGCTTCATCAGCTCGTCCTCGGGCACATACAGCTCAATCATGGCCGCTACCGCATGGCCACGGTCGGCAAGCATCTTCTTCAAAGCCTCTGCTTGAGGGATGGTACGGGGAAAACCGTCGAAGATTACTCCCTTATGGTCAGGGCCAAAGCTGTCATAGACGCTGGCGAGAATGTCGATCATCAGTTCGTCTGGAATCAGTTGTCCCTGGTCAATGTAGCCCTTTGCGGTCTTGCCCAGGTCGGTTCCCTTCTTAATTTCACTGCGCAACACATCGCCGGTGGAGATGTGTCCCAGTCCATACTTCTCAATCAGCTTGTCACTCTGCGTACCTTTACCAGCACCAGGTGCACCAAAAATAACGATATTCTTCATATTTCTAATAAAGAGAGCGACCGCCTAAGCACACACGTACACCCGCGCAAGCCTGCCGACCTCTCGCGAACTCATCGCATGGAGGGGGCATGCGTCCGCGCCAGCAGGTCGGAATCGCCTATGCGCCCGCAAAAAATGATTATTCTACCAAAGTGTAAATGTCGCGCAATCCGCGTCCCTGCTGGTCGTAATCAAGCCCATAGCCTACGATAAAGTCGTTGGGTATGCGCAACGCGGCGTACTCCACGTCGAGGGGAACGGCCAGTTTGCCTGGCTTGAGCAGCAGTGTACAGATGTGGACACTGGCCGGCTGATGCTTCTTCAGCGCATCCAGCATAAACTTCATCGTGCGCCCTGTGTCGACAATATCCTCCACTATGACGACATTGCGCCCCGTGATGTCGGCAGAAAGCCCCATAACCTCTTTCACAACTCCCGTGGACTTCGTTGCGTCATAGGACTGAAGGCGTACAAAAGTCACCTCGCTCGGTATATTGATACAGCGCATCAAGTCCGCAGCAAAGACGAACGAACCGTTGAGTACGGCTAAAAATATGGGGTTTTGCCCCTGTAAGTCATGGTTGATGCGGTCGGCTACGGCACGAACCCGCTGCTGTATCTCCTCCTCGGGGATGGATACTTCGAAGGTCTTGTCCTTTATTTTTATTCTGCTCATGACATTGCGTTGATTATTTTGCGCAAAATTACAAAAAATAAAGCAAACCCAACGGCTTTAATATAACCTTTTTTCGTAATTTTGCATCGTCATGAAGATTTTCACAAGCGCCCAACTGCATGAGTTGGACAAATACACGATAGAAAAGAATCAGGTCAGCTCGATTGACTTAATGGAGCGTTCTGCCAAGGTACTCACCATGGCTATCACCGAAGAATGGACCGACCGCACGCCCATGGTCGTCTTTGCAGGACCGGGAAACAACGGAGGAGACGCGTTGGCTGTGGCGCGCCTGCTGCTGGAACGCGGCTATCATGTGAGAATTTATCTCTTCAACATCTCCAATCATCTTTCCTCCGACTGTGCGACCAACCTCCAACGGCTGCGCGACGACAACCATCCGAAGACGGTAGTAGAGGTGACCACGCAGTTTGACCCGCCCGAGTTGCCCAAGGACACGGTTGTCATTGACGGCCTCTTTGGCTCGGGGCTTAACAAGCCTCTAACGGGTGGCTTTGCCTCGCTGGTGAAATACATCAACCAAAGCCCAGCAACGGTGGTGAGCATCGACCTTCCATCGGGGTTGATGGCGGAGGACAACACGTTCAACGTGCGCAGTAATATCATTCGTGCCGACCTGACACTGACGCTGCATCAAAAGAAACTGTCCTTCTTCTTCGCCGACAACCAGCAGTTCATCGGACGGGTGCGCGTGCTGGACATCCGCCTTTGCCAGCAGTATATAGACCAAACCGACGCACGCTACGCACTGACCGAGGAGTCGGCCGTACGCGCCCGGCTGCGCCACCGGGGCGATTTTGTCAATAAAGGGACAATGGGTCACGCCCTGCTTGTGGCTGGAAGCTACGGCATGGCAGGCGCAGCCATACTGGCCACAAAGGCATGCTTGCGCGCCGGAGTGGGGAAAATCACAGTGGCAACTCCCAGACTCAACTACGCCATTATGCAGACTGCCGTGCCCGAGGCAGTGCTCCACATCGACGAAGACAGTACTATGTTCTCGGAAGCCATTGATTCATCCGACTTTGACGCAATGGCCATAGGCCCCGGACTGGGCCAGCAGGAGACCACAGCCATAGCCATGATCACGCAAATACGGCGCACACAGTGTCCTATCTTGGCCGACGCCGACGCGCTTAACATTCTCTCTGGCCACCGCACATGGACGCAACAGCTGCCCAAGGGGATGATCCTTACCCCACACCCACGCGAGTTCGACCGCCTGTTGGGTTCGACACCAGGCAGCGACTACGAACGTTTGCAACGATGTTCGGAGATGGCCAAGTCGCTCTCCGCGTACATTATATTAAAGGGTCACTACTCCGCGCTCTGCTATCCTGACGGCCATGTGGCGTTCAACACGACTGGAAACAGCGGTATGGCGACCGCTGGAAGCGGCGATGTGCTTACAGGAATCATCCTCGGACTACTCGCACGGGGCTACCCAACCGCCGATGCTGCCATGGTAGGGATGTATCTTCATGGCCTCGCAGGCGACCTTGCGGCAAAGGACTTGGGCAAAGAAAGCCTCGTAGCCAGCGACATTGTCAACTATTTGCCAAAAGCATTCATAAGGTTATCAGAATAGAATGCTTTACTGTATAGGCTGAATCCGCTGAGGAAAGAGCATTCATGAGTATACCAATGAGCCCCTGATGCACTGGCAGCAGGGGCTGATTGTATCATGAAGAAGGGGTAATCGCAGCAGGATTCCGCCCACACTGCGGTAGAATAGGGCTATTTTGCCTTCTCGCCCCACCCTTGTGACCGAAGTTCAAACTCTTGCGCATCCCGCATAATCAGGTAACGGCCCAGCGATTCCTTGGTGATATACCCTATCTGACGGATGCCTTCCATGGCCTCAAGCTTCTCATGATCGCCAATAGGCACGGTGAACAGCAACTCATAATCCTCGCCTCCGCTCAACGCCGCGGTAGTGAGATTCATGTTAAACTCCTCGCAAGCCGCAGCCGTCTGGTAGTCGATGGGGATGTTTTTCTCGTAAATCCGGCAGCCACAATGGCTCTGTTCGCAGAGATGTCGCAGCTCCGCAGCCAGCCCATCGGAAATATCAATCATCGCAGTGGGCCGTATGCCCGCCTCACGGAGCTGGCGCAGCACGTCGCCGCGAGCCTCTGGCTTCAGTTGCCGGTCGATAAGGTATTCTTTTCCCGCAAAGTCGGGCTGAAAACTGGCAATGGCCGCACGACGACGCTGCAAAGCCTGCATCTTAGCCTGGTCACCGTCGGCCTTCGCCTGGCGCATTTCCTTGTTGTATTCGTCTACTTGCTGATAATAAACCGTCTTCTCCCGCTCCAGTATCTGCAAGCCCATATAGGCTGCACCGAGGTCTCCCGTGACGCAGACGAGGTCGGTTTCCGTGGCGCCTTTCCTGTACACAATGTCCTCTTTGGACACCTCGCCGACACAGGTCAGCGCAATGGCCAGTCCGGTGTAGGACGATGTGGTGTCGCCTCCTACGATATCGACCGACCATTTGTCACACGCCGTGCGCAGACCTTTGTAGAAAAGTTCCAAATCCTCAACCTTGAAGCGCTTGCCCAGTCCCACGCTTACGGTGAGTTGGCGCGGCGTTCCGTTCATCGCAAAGACGTTGCTGATTGTCGCCATGACCGCTTTGTAGGCCAAATGCTCCAAGTCTATGTAGGTAAGGTCAAACTGTACGCCCTCCATGAAGAGCTGCGAGGTGAGCAGTGTGAGCTGCTCTCCGCCACCGATTACGGCACTGTCGTCACCCGCCCCCATCAGCGTGGAGGCGTTGTGCACGGGGAGTCCTTTCGTCAAACGGTCTATGAGGCCAAACTCCCCTATCTCATTGATTTCCATTCTCCTTATTATATATGGACAACTGGGCTGCTGCCGATGTCCTATGCCCTGTTGATCATCTCGCGCATCAACTCCGTCATGCGGGGCTGAGCGGCATTGGCAGCCACCTGCACCTCCTCGTGGCTCACCTCGACAGGCACATCAAAGCCGCCCAAGTCGGTGATCACACTCACCCCGAAGACGCGGATGCCACAGTGGCGGGCCACGATGACCTCGGGAACGGTGCTCATTCCCACCGCGTCACCGCCAAAGTGGCGGTACATCCTGTACTCGGCAGGAGTCTCAAAGGTGGGGCCCTGCACGCCGACATAGACTCCATGCTGGAGCTTGATGCCTTTCTCGCGGCCTATGGCGTCGGCCATCTCGATGAGCTGTCGGTCGTAAGGCTCGTGCATATCGGGGAAACGGGGACCGTCGGGGTCGTTTTTGCCGCGCAAAGGATTCTCGGGGAAGAAGTTGATGTGGTCGGTAATGACCATCAAGTCGCCCACATGGAAGTCGGGGTTCATTCCTCCCGAGGCATTACTGACGAACAGTGTGTCAATGCCCAAGGCGTGCATGACACGCACGGGGAATGTTACCTCCTTCATGGAATAGCCCTCATAGAAGTGGAAACGGCCTTCCATGGCCATGATATCCTTGTCACCGAGCTTGCCGAAAATCAGCTTTCCCGCATGGCCCTCGACCGTTGAGACGGGGAAATGGGGAATATCCTTGTAAGAGAACTCATAGCTGTCGGTTATTTCTGAAGCTAATTGTCCGAGACCCGTGCCCAGAATGATGGCGGTTTTTGGACTTGTGTGCATCCTTGCCTTGAGCCAGGAAGCCGTTTCTTGTTTTTTTTCGTACATAGCTGATTATCTTTTCATTGAATTTTTCTTCCTGATTGAGCATGAAGCCTATCCGCAACGGAAGGACATAGAGGCTCTTCCGCAGCGCATCGCTTAGTCCTTCCACCCCTTCCAGGCGCGCTGCGTCCTTCTCCGTAGTAATGACCAGCTTGGGTTCTGGAAGGTTTTCAAACGCCTCGTTGATTTTTCTGATGTCCTTATGCTTGAATGCGTGGTGGTCGGGAAAGGACAGGGGCGTGATGAGACTGGACATTCCGTCGGCTTCCGAAAGGCGCATGGCGGTGTCCTGCGACCGCCCTGTGAGATGAGGAGACAGGTCCAGCTCCATCTGCCGGGGCGAGGCGATGCCCGTCAGCAGCAGCACATGATGCCCGGCGATGCTGTCCAGCTTGCGCCTCACACCGCCAAAGAGGGGGCGGAGGTCATCGTAGACGAGGCGTGAGAAGTACAGTTCCTGATAAGGGAAGAGACTCATCGCCTTCGTCAGCACACGGAAATCGACGGGTTTCAGATCAGGCGGACACTTGGTAATGATGACAATGTCTGCTCGGTTCTTCCCGCTCTTCGGCTCACGGAGTCTTCCCGCGGGCAGCAACTCGTCGTAAAGGATGAGGCGATGGTAGTCAACGAGCAGGATATTGATGCCCGGTTTGACATAGCGGTGCTGGTATGCGTCGTCGAGAAGGACGACATCGGTGTCCCGTGTGGCCTCGTCGGAGGTCAGCCGGGCTATGCCTTCGCAGCGATCCTTGTCCACTGCGACATAGACATTGGGAAATTTGTGTTTCATCTGGTACGGCTCGTCCCCAATGAGGCGCATCGGGGTGTCGTCCTCGGCCAACAAATAGCCGTGGCTCTTGCGCTTATAGCCCCGGCTGAGCACCGCCACCTGAGCCTTGTCCTGGAGCAATCGGATGAGATACTCGACATGTGGGGTCTTGCCCGAGCCGCCCACAGTGATGTTGCCCACCGAGATGACCGGCACGGAGAAGCTCCGTGAGCGGAGAATGCCCAGTTCAAAGAGCTGGTTGCGCAAGCACACGCCCAGTCCATAGAGCCAGCTCAGGGGGCGCAGCCAGTGGTTTATCTTGATGAAATCGCCTTCCACAATGTGTTTCTGGGGTTGGGTGTTAATGAATGTTCGGCTCAAAAGGCAGACGAGCCTGCACAGGATTCTGGGCGTTGAGGTCCCTAATCATCGCAAAGGGCTCATAATAAATGCCCAGCGACTGCCGGAGTTGCTCGTCCAGATAGTCACTCTGTGCAGCCTCCTGCAATCCAAGCAACTGGGAAAGGTAGTCGGGAAGCTCCGGATAAGTGGCGGTGTGCCACTTGGAGAGCTTTGCCAACTTGGCGGCTTTGCGCAGCGCTGCGTCCACGCCTCCCAACTCATCGACAAGTCCTATCTTTATGGCGGCCTGGCCTAACCACACATGACCCTGTGCCACCTGCTCCACTTGGTCCACCTTGAGCTTCCGCCCGTCGGCCACACGCTGGCGGAACAGCTTGTAGCCCCGGTCGATGTAGCGCTCCAGATGCGCCATCTCGTCGGCACTGAACGGGCGCGACATGGTGCCAAAAAGGGCGTATTTGTTGGTTTTCACCTCATCAAACTTCAGTCCGAGCTTCTCTTTGAGCAGCCCACTCGCATCGGGGAACATGCCAAAGATGCCGATTGAGCCGGTCAGCGTGGTGGGTTCGGCCACTATCCAGTTGGCCGGACAACTGATGTAGTAACCGCCCGAGGCGGCATAGCTGCCCATCGAGACGACCACGGGCTTCACTTTCTTCAGCTCCATCACCTGATGCCATATCTGCTCGGACGCATAAGCAGAGCCGCCCGGGCTGTTGACGCGCAGCACAACGGCCTTCACGCTCTTGTCGCGGGCCAGGCTCTCCAGGTCGGCACAGACCTTCTGCGCATCTATCACGCTCTCACGCGACGGCATGGCAGCCATGCCATCGACAATTTCACCCACGGCATAATACACGGCCACCTCGTCTCCCGCAGTGTCCGTGGTGCTGTCGTCAGCCAACAGGTCTTCCGGATCCACCTGAGGGATGTCGTCATCCGCACCGAGTCCGAGTCTTTTCTTCACCATCTGGCGCATCTGGTCGGTGTAAAGCAGTCCGTCGACCATCCGCAACCGGACATAGTCCTGTGGCGCGGCGAGCGTGATAAGGCTGTCGGCGTAGCTGTTGAGCTGTGCGGAGGAGAGCTTACGGCTCTTACCCACGGCTGCGACGACGTTCTGCCAGACTCCCGTGAGGTAGGCGGTGGTCTGCTTTCGGTCGGCGTCGCTCATCTTGTCACCCGTAAACATCTCCGTCGCGCTCTTGTAAGCACCGACCTTTGCCACCTGCATACGGACGTTGAGCTTGGCCAGCAAGTCCTTGACAAACACAGGCTCTGCGCCCAATCCGTGCCAGTCGAGCTGTCCCTGGGGGTTGAGATAAACCTTGTCTGCCACCGAAGAGAGGTAGTATGTGCCCTGGGTATAGGAGTCGCCGTAAGCGACAATCCACTTCCCCGACTTGCGGAAGTTCTCCAGTTCACGACGGATGGCAGCCAGAGAGGCATAGGAGTCGGGGATAAATGCGCCCGCCTCAATATAGATTCCCTTGATTTTCCCATTCTCCTTGGCTTTGTGGATGGCCTCGGTCAGGGTGGAAAGCCCCACCTCGGGGACGTGGTCGCCCATCAGCGAGGACACAATATCATCACTGGAACGCTCCTTTAGCGACCCGCTGAGCTTGAGCACCAGCACGGAATTGTCCGCAATGGGCACCGTGTCGGACTGTGCAAAAGCCATCCCCACAAGGCTGACCAGCATAAAGAGACCCGTAATGAAGCCTACGAGCAGCACTCCAACCACCGTGGCCAATACGTATTTGAGAAAATCTTTCATGTCGTGATAATCGTTTTATCTTGCAAACCGTTAATGTTGCAAAATTAACAAGAAAAGGCGATATTGCAAAATTTATGACGTACAATTACATTTTTTATGTCATAAACTTTTTGTAATGGGAAACTATTGCTACATTTGCAAGCAAAAATAACTAAAAACTTTTTACGGCTGACAGCCAAAACAATTATGACCAATGAATCTCAAAGTCCTGAAAGCCAAGCTACAGGCAAGAAAACGGGGCTGTTCGGATGGATTCCGAAAGGTTTGACGTGCCTTATTATCGTCAGTGCACTATTCGGCTACATCGGTTATCGGATGGGTGCCGCTCCCATGCTCAACACTGTGATGCACACTGCGCACGACCTTCTCCTCAACACTTGCTTCTATCTCATGGCCATCTGCGTGCTCACGGGCGCGCTGGGCAAGGTATTTGTGGAGTTTGGCGTGGTGGATCTGATCGAGAAAATCCTCCGTCCGCTCATGAAACCCATCTTCAACCTCCCTGGCGTGGCCTCGCTGGGCGCCGTACTGACGTTCCTCAGCGACAACCCCGCCATCATCACGCTGGCCAAGGATGCCCACTTCAGTGGCTATTTCAAGAAGTTTCAGTACATTTCCCTCACCAATTTCGGCACCGCCTTCGGCATGGGGCTCATCGTGATTGTCTTCATGATGGGGCAAGGCTACATGGTCGAGCCGCTCATCGGATTTCTCGGGGCCTGTGCGGGGTGCATCGTCTCGACCCGCTGCATGCAGCATTTCGTGCTGAAGTCATACCCCGCATACCGCAATGAGAGTGCACTGGACTCCCAGAAGTTCAAGGAAATGCCCAAGAAAGTGATTCATAAGGAGGAGAAATCGACCTTTCTGCGCACGCTCAACTCCCTATTGGACGGTGGAAAGTCGGGAGTTGAGGTGGGAATGTCCATCATTCCAGGCGTGTTGATTATCTCCACGCTGGTGATGATCCTCACTTTCGGCGCAAGCAAGGACGGCACATTCACCGGAGCTGCCTACGAAGGCATTGAGCTGCTGCCTGCATTGGCCAACAAAATCGACTTTCTCCTCAAGCCTTTGTTTGGCTTGAGCGACCCACATCAGATTGCTTTCCCCATCACTGCGCTGGGTGCGGTGGGCGCGGCGCTGAGCCTGGTGCCCAACTTCGCCGCCCAAGGCTGGATAGACGGCAACGCCATCGCCGTCTGCACGGCCATCGGCATGTGCTGGTCGGGCTATCTGAGCACGCATACCGCCATGCTCGACGCCATCGGCTACCGCGAACTGACTTCCAAGGCCATCCTCTCCCATACCATTGGCGGACTCTGCGCCGCATTGATGGCTCACTGGCTGTTCCTCCTTTATCAGATGTTTTAGGGCTGACGGGGCAGGCATGGCGTCTACATTCCGTATCAGCACCAGGTCAGCATAGCATACTTTACTCAAAAAGCCACACCGAGTCGTCTCGTCTCGGCGTGGCTTTTCCTCTCTATACCGCCACGACGCTTCCCTTCAAGACACTGGGAGGCAAGGCAATCCACAACCCATTGAACATCAATATGTTAGGAAACATAATGTAAAACAGCCCGAATCGGCCGAATTTTTAATTTATTTTTCTCAGATTTTTAATTTAAAAATTCTTGGTTTTTAATTTAAAAATCACAGCCAGCCTTATCCTTTCACCCCGCTATTGCGCCACTGTCAGCACGAGAGAAGGGGCGAAAAGGTAAACGGCAGGGCACATCGGTCGAGACGAAAAGGCCCACCAATACCAAGAGGGCAGCCAGAGGCGAAGGTCAGATCAGATGTGGAGCAAGCCCTTCTGGCGCACCACGGCCAAGGCCTTTTGCAGTATTTCGTCATGGTCAAAGGCCAATGGGGGCACCTCGTCGAGGGAGAACCAACGCGCGCGGGCAGCATCGTCGCCGCCTTTCACTGCGCGAAGGGGGACGATGGCATAGAAGGCAATGCTGATGGTGCGCCCCCGTGGGTCGCGTCCGGGATTGGAAAAGGTGTACAACTGCTCGGCATGGACTGCCGCATAGCCCGTCTCCTCCCGCAACTCGCGCAAAGCACCGTCCTCGGCACTCTCGTCCATGTTGAGAAATCCGCCCGGAAACGCCCACCGTCCCTTGTAGGGGGCATGGCCCCGCTCCACAAGAAGCACCTTCACCTGAGCGCCTTCCACGCCAAAGACGACACAGTCGGTCGTCACTGCAGGGCGTGGATATTTGTACCAAAAGCCTTTTTCTTTGTTGTTTTCTTCCATGACGCTATTGTATTCCTGTTGTTCGTATATTCTTCTTCCCACCCTACCGCAATGGTTCGCGTGGCAGATAGGGGCACTGTGCCCGCACGGCTAAACCGCGACGGGCAGTTGGCTCGTCGGCAAAGTTAATCAAAAATCATCACTCCAAGGCACCGTTTGATGAAGCAATATATGTTAAATGCCATAATTTCTCGTCCAGCCTACTCATTATTCGTGATTTTTTGCGTACCTTTGCAGCCGCTATCTGGCGTAACCGCTGGCCGTGGAAGAGTCGCGAGCCACGTTGCGTTGGGGCTAAAACAACAAAAAGGTATACAAAGAAATGGATTTAATTAAAGTTGCAGAGGAAGCATTTGCAACCGGCAATCAGTTCCCAGAGTTCCGTGCCGGCGACACAGTGACCGTCGCTTACAAGATCATCGAGGGCAACAAGCAGCGTATTCAGCTCTACCGTGGCGTGGTCATTAAGATTTCAGGCCATGGCGAGAAGAGACGTTTTACCGTTCGCAAGATGTCTGGAACGATTGGCGTGGAGCGTATTTTCCCTCTCGAGTCGCCGAATATCGACTCCATCGAGGTGAACAAGCGCGGCAAGGTGCGTCGTGCCAAGCTGTACTACCTGCGCAAGCTCACGGGTAAGGCCGCCCGCATCAAGGAGAAGCGCACTGCCGTTGCCAAGTAATCCTGGCCAAAGCGCGCACGGTGCGCAAGCAGAAAGAAAAAAAGAAAGGCTCGTTCTCGGGAGAGGGCGAGCCTTTTCTTGTCACAGAGAGGAAACGAAGGAGCGGGGTTGATGCCGAGAGGGCATCCCCGAAGCCACTGTCAACGAATCCAGACAGACTGCGTGTTGACCATGTGCGAAGCACCGCGTCAGTCTTTGTAGTTAAGCGTAGCGTCGTTGGTGCCGTGCAGCGCCTTCTGTAAATCCTTCCAATTCTGGAATCCTGCGAAAAGCGCAAGGCGGTTGAGGGTGCGTTCCGAGGGTCTCTCCATCCTTGTGGAGGACACCCATTTCCATACTCTGTGGAGGGAACGGGGGGCAAGATGTATGCTCATGGCCTCCAACCGCTTAGACAATCGCTCGAAATCTAAAGGTTTTTCCAACCGGCTTGAGGAGCGATGACCCCAGCCAACGATAAAATCCTTAATCTCTCGTTTCATTTTTCATACATCATAACAACTGCAAAATTACTGTAAAATGCAGACACTGCAAAATAAAATTCCTAAGATTTTCTGTCCGACAAAATTATGCCGCAACCAGATTTTTGCGTTTTGCCAACCGCAGGCCAAAAGCTTCTGGCAGCACTCCGGGTACACTCGTCCTGCCTATGCCCCCTTTGAGCTTTCCACCCCGGTGGCTGTCCCCTTCTTCTCTGGCCTGTGACGGCAACAGAAAAGCCGCCGAAGATTTGTCAGGACAGCAGAAATCCTTTATCTTTGCATAAGATAAGCTGCACTCGGCAATCAGAGAGCAAGCTCTCATTGCGCTCGTTTGCATTATCTTTGCATAAGATAAGCTGCACTCGGCAATCTGAGAAGGAGTGCTCATTGCGCCGAATGGCATTATCTGCTACAACAGAAAATCATCAATAACAATAGCCATCATGGAATTTTTGAAGTTTGAGCCGCTGCTGAAGCCAACCATCTGGGGCGGTGACAAGATTATCCCGTTCAAGCATCTCAACGAGCACATCGACCAAGTGGGCGAGAGCTGGGAAGTGTCTGGAGTGGAAGACAGCGAGACCATCGTCGCCAACGGCGAGTATAAGGGCTGGAAGCTCAACGACGTACTGGCAGAACAGAAGGAGCGTCTTGTCGGAAAAGACAACTACGAGCGGTACGGAAACCTCTTCCCCTTGCTCATCAAGTTTATCGACGCGCGCCAACAACTGTCCATTCAGGTACACCCCAACGACGAGCAGGCGCGGGAAAAGGGTTTCCCAAGGGGGAAAACTGAGATGTGGTATGTGATGAAGAGTGACCCGAAGGCATCGCTCCGCAGTGGTTTGAAACAGAAGATAAGCCCTGACGAATACAAGGAGATGGTGGAAAACGACACCATCACCGACGCATTGGCGGAGTATCCGGTCAAGGAGGGCGACGTTTTCTTCCTTCCTGCCGGCCGCATTCACAGCATCGGAGCGGGTTGTTTCTTGGCAGAAATCCAGGAGACGAGCGACGTAACCTACCGTATCTACGACTTCAAGCGCAAGGATAAGGATGGCAACTACCGCCAGTTGCACACCAAGGAGGCCGCATCGTGCATCGACTACACCGTGCAGGACGATTACCGCACACACTACAAGGCGGCAAAGAACCAGGGTGTGGAGGTGATTCACTGTCAATACTTCACCACCTCGGTCTATGACATCGACGAGCCGATGCTCATTGACTACACCGACCTCGACAGTTTTGTCATCCTTATCGCCACCGAAGGTGAGGGAACGGTGCAGGTGGACGGCGGCGAGACTACCTCTTTGGCTGCCGGAGAGAGCATCCTGATTCCAGCTACGGCCAAGGAAGTGATGGTCAAAGGGAAGGTGAAGTTTCTGGAAACCTATGCTTAGCATCGTCCCTGGCAGACCATAAGCCTACCCTGCCGGCACAAACGGGCCATAAAAACAGAAGTGGACAGTCTGCAACGACTGTCCACTTCTTTTATGCTTTGCTTTTACTACAACGCCTAAAGCGGCTTTTCACGCTCCAAAGGCCACAAGCTCAACGCCGCGACTTCCACTTCATCGCTGCCGCTTTGGATGGGAAAAATACGCCCTGCAAATCCATATCGCCCGCGTAGCGAATGGCATCCCGGCTGGAAGAGAGCACCGAAAAGCCTGCTTCCCCGTTGTCGAACACGTCAATATCGACTTCATAGGAGTCGAGACGGTAACGGCAAGTCGCCTTGATGCGCACATGTCCGTCCTTTGCAAGGGTCTGCTGGTAGCTGTCCAAAGGCGCAATGAAGAACATTCCCGGTCCTTTGCCAGGGTCAGGCATGTAGACCTGGCCGAAATAGGGCAGGAAAAATCCGATGGAATCGCGTCCAATCTCTATTCCCCAGTCCTCATTGAGCCGCACACCAGGCGCACGTTGCGGATACATATAGTCGGCGAAGATGCGGTATTTGCGCTGTTCGAGCCGCTGGCGCACGACATTTGCCGTCACACGCTGCTGCTCTTGCTTGTCGAGTTGGCGACCTTCGGAGTCGAAAACCGTCATCGTACCACATGAAGCAAGCAGAAACACCATGATTGCAAAAGTCAATAATCGTTTCATATTCGTTCCTTTCATTATTATATATAGAGGGGAAGTGCGCAAGAAAGGATAACATCCCAGCTCTCCGCCACCCCTCTTCATCATTCATTCCCAATGGCTTCCACCCTGGGAGCAGCCACCTTGTCAATCTTTGGAGCGGCAGTGGAGGGCTGTGGGGGCGAAGTGGGCGTGGGAACAGTCTGCGAAGGCTGCGCTCCCATCTCCTCTACGGCCGCCACATCCTTGCCCGTGGCAGGCGAAGGCGTCAGTTCCTTGCGCTCTTTCGCCCGCTCCGCGCGTGCCTTCTCGGCTTTATCGCGGTTCGTACGCAGTGCAGAGTCCGACTTTTCGCTCTTGGTCACGTCGCCCCAGAGGTAGTTTCCCAGCACGTCGAGCGTATCATAGACCGACTTGGCCTGCCCCGGCGCCGCCTCATCCGCCATCCCCGGATCGGCCATGCCGCCGTCATCGTCGCTCATCAGGTGGAGGAGCACTCCGCATAGCAGCACCATCGCAGCCAAAGCGAGCGCCACGCGCAGCACCTTGGAGACCAGACGCCCGCGCGAAGTACTTTTGTTGGGTCGTGTCATTGCTTCAAATTACTTTTCTTGCAAAAGTAAATGAATTTTGAAGAAGCACAAAACATTTCAGCTCTTTTTTCCGTTTTCCTTCAACGAATGCACGCCTTTTCAGCGCAGAAGTACTACCTTTGTCCCCCGATTATGTACACACCAGTTTACAACAAGCGCCGTGTACTGAAGTTTACACAGTTCAACAACCGCGGATACTCCCTTTTCAGCGTCTTGGGAAAGGAGGTCATCATCGGCGTTCTGAGCGTTGCGACACTCCGTTCGGCCGATGCCGTGGCGCAAAACGTGTCCTCCACCACCCTGCCCGACACCACTTGGCAGCGCAATGTGGAGATGAACGAGGTAAACATTACCGGAACAAGGGCGCCGCTGGACACACGCCAGCAAGCGAGAATGGTAACTGTACTGCGCCGCAGCGACATAGCGGCTGCGCCGGTACAAAGTGTTAACGACCTGTTGAAGTACGCCACGGGAGTCGATGTGCGGCAGAAAGGCCCGCTGGGGGCACTCACCGACGTGAGCATCCGCGGCGGAAACAGTGAGCAAATCGCCATATTGCTCAACGGCATCAACATCTGCGACCCCCAGACGGGCCACAACGCGATGGATTTGCCCGTGAGCATGGATGAGATTGAGCGCATAGAGGTGCTCGAAGGGCCCGCGGCACGCGTCTATGGCACCTCGTCGCTGCTGGGCGCAATCAATCTCGTCACACGGATTCCGCAGAAAAGCAGTGCCACCGTGCGTGCCGAGGGCGGCAGCTACGGCTACATGGCCACAAGCGCACGCGGAAATGTCAGCTCAGAGAGTTGGGGCAACCAGCTGTCGGCGTCGTATCTGCGCAGCGATGGATACCTGCGAAGCAAGGAAGGAGCACTCAACAGCGACTACCGCACGGGGAAAGCATTCTACCAGGGACGATATGACGACCCTAACGTGGCCTTGCGATGGCAAGCGGGGCTGACATCGAAGGACTATGGGTCCAATACTTACTACAGTGCCCGATACGATAATCAGTTTGAGCACACCTTAAAGACCTTTCTTTCGCTGCAAGGCGAGAACCAGAGCGGGCCAGTCCACTTCCGCCCATCCATCTACTGGAATCATCAAGAAGACCGTTTCGAGCTGGTCCGCGGCAGCGAAAGCCAAGTTCCCTACAACTATCACCGCACCGAGGTGTTCGGACTCAACCTCAACGCCTACTTCGACTGGACGCTGGGGCGCACGGCTTTTGGGGCAGAAGCGCGCAACGAGGACATCATCAGCACCAACCTGGGCGACCCTCTCGAGAGAAAACACGCCATCAACGGAACGGACAGGTTCTACACCAACGGCCTGAACCGCACCAATCTACAGTTTTTTTTAGAACATAATGTCACACTCGGCAGGCTGTTTGTGTCGGCAGGGCTTACAGCAGTGAAGAACTCGCAAGCCGACATGGACTGGAAGGTGTATCCTGGTGTCGACATGAGCGTCCGCTTGAACCGCCATTGGCAGGCATTGGCGAGCTACAACGCCTCGCTGCGCATGCCTTCGTTCACGGAACTGTACTACTCCGTCGGCGGACACAAGGCCGACAGTCACCTGAAACCAGAGGAACTGAGCGCCATCGAGGCTGGACTGCGCTACACGGGGCAAGCCATCGACGCCAAGGCAAGCGCATTCTACAACCGGCACCGCAACCTTATCGACTGGATCAGCGACGGTGAGACCGACGAGACGGGTAGCACGGTGTGGAAAAGCGTGAACTTCGGCCACGTCAATGCGCTCGGATTGCAGCTTTTCCTGCAAGCCAACATGCTGCGGCTGCTGCCCGGTCAGCGCGTCGTGGAGCGGCTATCGGTGGGCTACACCTGGCTGAACCAGCGCGAGGAGGTGCCCGAAAGCATCGTGAGCCAATACGCCCTGGAGTACTTGAAGAACAAGTTCTCGGCACAGACCGACCTACGCATAATGCCGAAACTTACTCTCCGTCTGGCCTACCGACTGCAACACCGCATGGGAAGCTACCTCGACACCAGCAACCAGCGGCACCACTACGCCTCCTATGGGGTGCTCGACGCACGACTACAATGGTCGGAAACAAGATGGAACGCGTACTTGGAAAGCAACAACCTGCTGAACAAAAAGTACCGCGACTATGGCAACGTGCCGCAACCCGGCATTTGGACGGTGGCAGGAGTGGCTTTCCTGATTTTATAGACGCCACAGACTGACACTCCATGGAGTGCCCAACGCATAGAAAGAACTTGTCTTTTCGGTCGCTTCCCGGCCCTTCCTGCTTGGCACAATAGATCCGAGCCCATCGGAAAACGACCGGAAAGACAAGTGCTTTTTACAGGATTTACCGAAATCAGTTATAAAGTAAATCGTTCAAATAAGAGTCTCTAAAACTGCTGCAAGTGTTAAAAATATAAACATTAACAAAGATTAGCATTTTTCGGGGGGGTAATGAGATTAATTATTAATTTTGCGATTGCAAAACATAGTAGTTAGAAGATAACATGCTATGTCGGGGGATTACACCACATTTGCAATTCGGCTGTCGTTGATGGCTGAAAGTGGTGGGACGGCTCTTCCTCCTTTAAACAACATAGTTCGCTGCGTCCCGTCTTGCAGCATTGCAAAATTTGTGCCTCAAGGTGCAGAGCAGACGAACTATGGAGGTTTTACATCTACTGTTACAATCTATTTTCGCTTGCCAGCACTAAAAGAAACTAATACATTTAAGGTATGAGCAAAGAATATTACAAGAAACTCATCATTGACCTACGTGCTCGTGTAGCAAAGGAGCGCGAAGCAAAGAAGAAAGACAATGCCCATTATGCCGCATTGGTCAAGAGTAGTTCATCAACTTCTTCGAAGGCGTACTATCGCAAGGCGAAGGTAGACCGTGCTGCAAGTCATGACCGACAAATTGAGTCTTTGAAACGCCAGATCGAGTCGGCCAAAGCCTCTCTGAAGAGAGAAAGATAGGCAACGTCGGTTTGTTTGAATACTTCTAATAAAAATTACAAACTTTAAAACTATGCAAAACAAAATTCGAGTACACGGAAAAGCCCAGAACCGTACAGCCTTAGGGATTGTAAACGCCTATCTCGTTCTTTTTCCTAAAGCAACACTTGAAGACTTGAAGCAGGCTTTCCCAGACAGCTTGAATCCCGATTCGGGTGTTAGGGTCAATTTCGTGGATATGAAGAAGGTTGATTCTGTTAATACGGAGAACTGGAATGGTTTTTTCACTGCCGAGGACGAAGTACTTCATCTTGCGGATGGCACGACAGTAGCTGTTGTTAAGATGTGGACAAAGACGAGTTTTGAACGTCTTGTCAACCAAGCTGCGAAGTATGGCATTGAGATTGCTTCCTTCGAACAAGCGGAAAAAGGAATAGGCAGGAAAGGCGGCTTTACATTGGAGTATATTAATGGATGGACACCAGAACCAGAGATTGAGGCGCCGAAACGCAAATCAAAGGCATGGATATGGATTCTTGCTGCTGTATTGTTGTTGTGCATCTTGGGATTCGTTTTCTTCAAATGCAATGGCAAATCCGACACTGTGCCTATAGCTAAGCCAGTTACAAAGGTGGTTGCAAAGAAAAAGACGATCACCAAGCAAGTGGAGAAAATCCAGAAAGACTTCAACGCTGCTCAGTTTAGTGTTAATAACGCAGAGTTGAATGACAGTGCTAAAATCATCCTAAACAACTTGGCAGATTTGCTAAAGTCACATAGCCAAGTGAAAGTAAACATTATTGGGCATGCTTCAGCCGAGGGAAATGCTGAGCACAATCAGAAGCTCAGTGAAGAAAGAGCTAAGGCTGCCTTTGACTACCTGGTAGAACTCGGCGTGAATGCCAGCCAACTTTCTTATGAAGGCAAGGGCAGCAGCGAGCCAATAGACTCCATCCGTCCAGAACTGAATCGCAGAACAGAATTTATCGTCAAATAATCAATTTAAATCATCTAATTATGGCTTTACAAAAAACTCAAAGCGGAAAGGTTGACAAGCGTACAAGGGAGTATAAGAATATGTGCGCCAACCTTGCCAAAGCCCGTGCCGCACAGAAGGGTGGAAAAGTGAAAGTGAAGAGAAGCAGCACTTCTGTCATGAGAACAAAATCTGGTAAATTAGACAAGCGCACAAAAGCAGGGAAGGAAGCTTGTGCCCGTATGGCTAAGGCCCGTGCCGCCAAAGGCAGCCTGCGGAACCGTATTGCCCGCTTATTCTTAAAATAAATCAAATTTCAAGAACTATGAAAACAGACATTCAAGCAGTAGCCGGCCTGATAGCATGTGCCATCAGCGCCGATGGAGAATACGATGAGGCAGAGCGCATTACGGTAGCCGAGATTGCCGAAGCATTGGAGTATAACGAGATTATGTTCAATTCCGCCGTCAACAATGCCGTGAACAAGGTGACGACGATGGATGAGGATCAGTTGAGCAGTTATCTGAGCGATTGTGCTTCAAAGGTTGATGATAAAGAAATCGGTATGATATTCGAGGCTGCTATGCAAATCATCCTCTGTGATGGTGTACTCAAACTCGATGAAGCCGAACTCATACATACTATGGGCACAGCCTTAGGCATGTCTACCGCTATGGTGCTCATGCTCTTTGCCGATATGATCAAGCACGAGCCAGAAGTGGAGATAGACTTTGATACAGACGACGCAGAGCAGTAGGCTGTAATCAGATGAAAACAGAAATAATCAAACATTATAATTATGGAAAAATCAGCAATCAGTGGAGAGTATGTTATCTCCCAGCAGGAGGACAACTCTATTAAGGTGTACAGAATTTTCGACAATGTGAAAGGTTCTCTTCGTGAGGCAGCAGAAACCGTAGGCTTTGAGTACGATCCGAAATGGACTACCCGCCAGTTTGGAACCAAGCTCTGCAAGCAGTATGGCGACGGCAGCTATGCCCAGGTAGGCAACTACTATGTGAAGGTGCTTAACTCTGGAGCTATCGAGTGCTACCGTGAGTACGACAATCAGAAGGCTGCCTTGAGGGAGATTGCTCAAAAGATTGGCTTCGAAGTTGATCCGAAATGGAACACACGTCAGTTTGGCAGCAAGCTCATTGATGCTTTAAACAAGTAAGAGCCTGTTGCTTAAAGGTCGTAGCATACGATCAACTCCCTATTCCCAAGGCTCTTTTTAACTTGAAGAGAGCCTTGGGACTGTGCTGGTAAGCAGGACCAGGCGCGACGGTTTGTGGATGAGAATATCCATTGGTTTGTTATTTATGTTGACGGTTGTACTTCTGATGACGAAGCTAAGACCAAGAGTACATTTGGCAGTACTGTTGTCAGGCAGAAGCTCTATGATCAGATAGACAATGTCATTGCCTATGAAGCAAGCAATGAAGAAAATACGAATGCAGCCACTGATGTAGAAAATGACGTAAACAGTAATCAAAAATAAGCTCATGAAAAGATATGGATTTGTTTTCTTGCTGACACTTCTTGGCACATTGCAAATTTTAAGTGGATGTGGGAAGAATAGGGGTAACTCCATGTCTGAGTTCGAGCAGCTAAAGTACGAGAAAACTTTAAAGAAGCTCAAAATGCTCTATGCTGAAGCTGAGTACGTTGCATCTTCCGGCTCTCCCGACCAGCGTTACCATTTGGAGGAAGAAATCAATGATTTGGACTATTCTTTCAATGGTGATAATATGAATGATGAGGACCGACAGAAATGTCAAGCTCTGGCAGAACGCATTAAAGATTTGAAAGCTAATCCTGATGACATTTTCAAAGGAAGAAACGTACAGCCGTCAGGACTGAAAGGTGTTGTCTTTTCTCGTGCTAATACTTCTATCAATGGCCTGTTACGCCTGCCTTGCAGTTTCAATGCCGGCGATGTCGCTACATTGCATGTGGACTGTTCCGCCCCTTCGACTATTTCTTTCTATGATGTGTCGCATCAGCAGCTGCTACAATCGTGGAAGACAAACGCTGAAGGACAACTCACCATTACCTCGCGCGGAATTTATCTGATAGAGATCTCCTCTAAGTATAATGGTGCGAAGGCAAATGTGAAGTTATCATATCAGGGAAAGGACGGTACACCGCGGCCATACGTCGGCGTAAGGTTCGTGGACTGTAAGGCAGGAGAGTTTCTTGCTTCGCCTACAGATGTGATTATCGCGAAAAAAGTCTTTGACCAACCTAAGAAAATCGGGCTTCGTGGACAGTTGAAAGTGCTTTTCTCTGGGAAAGGACGTGCATTGGTGCCTATACGCGTTCCTAAACATTGCGATGCTTTACTCTATTCGCTTCGTATTTCCACCAATGAGAACACGGTATCCTCGGATGGAAAGTTCGCAGATAATCTGTCAGCCTACAGCAAGTCTATTCGCATCTTCGGCATGAACTTCTATGAAAAGCGTATAAGTAGTGGAATCATTGAACGCCTTTTGTGCAATACGCGTCCGCCTCGTGAAGATGATGCTTTCTGCAACATGTATGTATTTACGAATCGCGCACAGGCGAAGAAATTCCAAGATGGTACAGCTTCTTCCGGATCATACAAATATGATGTAGACCAGAGCCAGATGGGAACGCAGTCTTGCAATGGACGACTTGATTCCAAAGGCAACAGTGTCATCTATATGGGATTTGAAAATGAGCGGATGAGATACGAGAATTATATTTGATTAGAGGTTGTGGCGCTCAAACTTTCCTTGAAGTATCAGAGGCCAATCTATTACACAAGATAATTATTAACAACTATGGGATTGTTCGATATAGACTTTCATAAACTGAAGAAGGATATCGGTTCTAAAACAGAAGAACTGGCAAAGACCGCTCAGAAGAAGGTGAATGGAGTTTCAAACAATGTAGCACCGACGCTTAATCAGGCAGTCAAGACAGCGAAGAGGACTGCGAGCAATGTCTCTAAGTCAGTTGGTGAAACAGTAGTCTCAGTTGGAAAGACGTTGCAACAGAGTGAAATTGTCCAAAACGCCAAGAAAACTGTCGGGGGCGCCGCTGATGCTGTGGGCACAAGGGTATCCGATGCAGCCAGTAAAGTTGCCACAAAAGCCTCTCAATGGCGTGATGACTTCTGCGACATGTTAGTGCAAAAAATCAAAGATATGATTGCAGGCATTGACATACAATCTATGATAGGCAACATTCAGCAAGTTGGGAAGGAAAAGAATATAGATGTTTCTTCTCTTGTCAATTTCTTACCCTGGACTTCAAAATTTCACTACAGATGGGAAACGCTAAATCATCCATTCAGCCATTGGCCGACTTCGTCGATAATATCGATTTCGATTCGGTATTGAGTACAGCGGAACTCGTAGCAAGTTTTGCACCTATTCCATATCTGCCGAAAATCATTTCCTTACTAAGATTCTTCGTTAAACATAAGCAGCATATCACTATTGCTACGACACTTACTCGTAAGGCTTCAAACACATTTGACGATTCGAATAATTTCTCACCTTTATCACTGATTTCTAAAGGTAAGTAGTCGAACAATAAGCATGACATGTCTATCCCTACGAACGAGAAGGTGCAATTTCAGCAGCTCCTTGAAGTAGCGAAGATGGATGGCCTCATCTCTCCTGAAGAGCGTGAGTTTCTCATTCCACGTGGGTTGAGTGCCGGATATTCCAGAACCGAGATAGAAACATTGCTCAAAATATAATTAATAATTATTAGACCAGGTCTATGTTAAATTAATAAACCAAAACAATGAAAATTAAAAGATTGATTTAGTAGATTTAGATTGTAGACTTACTATCATCATTGTTGCGAACCGACAAGATTGGTGAAAAAGAGCATAAAAAAGAGACAGCCTCTTACGAGAACTGTCCCCATGAAAGGAGGAGTGGTACCTCTTGGAGTTGAACCAAGGACACATGGATTTTCAGTCCATTGCTCTACCACCTGAGCTAAGGTACCTTCGAGCTAACCAATTGTTTTTCGATTGCGGGTGCAAAGTTAGCTGTTTATTTTCATCCCACCAAACTTTTTCGCCAGATACTTCACACTATTAATATCCGTTAACAATCAAACTTCTACACGTCTCTCTCTTCATCATTCCCACTTGCCATCCACATCAACAGTTCAGGCCAGCCTCATCCAGACACAGCCCACACGCCATGAGATTATTGACCTGCATAATTTTACAATAGCCTGGTTATCAGCACCTTACAAAATCTCCAAAATCGCTTTGCAATATAGCCCCTATTAGGTCGTAAAAGGGGCTGAATCACGTTGCAAAAGAGGCTGAATCAGGACACAATTCAGCCCCTATTGCCACGCCTTTCAGCCCCTTTTGTGCGGTGGGGTGGAAACCCCAGCCCGACCATCCTGAATCAGTCGTTAGACCGAATCGGCAAATCGAACGAAAAATTTTCCATCTTTCCGTCCCTTGTCACTGTTTCTATTGGCATCTTGCTGCCGTAAGTGTTTCGCCATAGCCCGCTATGCCTTCAACATTTAGGTTGCAATCTGCACGAAACAAACAACAACGTGGGAAGGAATCTAATGACCGATTGTGGATAAAGCCTGAAAAAGGCGGAATGGATTGGGCGGAACAGGGCGAAAAGTGGGATGGAGAACGGCTTCCGAGTGGGTCAGAAGCGACTGTAGATGAATGGCTGTACCGATGCGCCGCTGAGGTTGATGGCTGCCTGAATGATGATGACGGCCAGGAGAAGTTTCAGCAACCAGGGCATGGTCACAAAGCGGTCGCGCAGCCAGAGGTAGTCGCACTCGCGGATGGAGTGCAGCTCCAAGGCCACCAGCGTGAACGCAGTCCACAGCGGACGGGCTGCGAAGAAAGCCGGAAGGTCGGCCAATGAGCAGTCTGAGGCGATGCGCTGGATGATTTGCAGGGCAGTGGAGGGAGTAGCGGCGCGGAAGAATATCCATGCGAAAGCAACGAAACCGAACGTCGTCAGCCAGGCCAGCGGCTTCGAAAAAGGCGAAGGGGGCACCTGATTGAACACATGACGGTGGAAGAACTTGTTGACTACCAGCCCCAGTCCATGAAGAAGCCCCCAACAGACAAACATTCCCGTAGCCCCATGCCACAGTCCTGCGACGAGCATTGTGGCGAGATTGTTGATGTAGGTGCGTACTTCTCCCTTACGATTGCCGCCCATGGGGATGTACACATAGTCGCGAAACCAGGTGGAGAGGGAGATATGCCACCGGTGCCAGAACTCGGTGAGGCTCGTGGCCTGGTAAGGAAAGCGGAAGTTGTCGTGCAGTTGGAAGCCCATGAGGGCAGCCAAACCGATGGCCATGTCGCTGTATCCAGAGAAGTCGCAGAAGATTTGTACCGTGAATCCGATGACTCCCATGAGGCACTCGAAGCCGGAATAGTCAGCGGGAGAGTCGAAAATCCAGTTGTTGTACTGCGCAATGTAGTCGGCTACAATCACCTTTTTGACGATACCTAACAGGATAAGCCACAGCCCTTGGTAGGCCAACGAGCCGCTGGGAGGCAGCTTGGCGGCGTGCTCCTGCGGTATGAGCACGCTGGCGCGGGTGATGGGACCTGCCATGAGCAGCGGAAAGAAGGTGAGGTAGAAGGCGTATTCGAGCAGCGGCGTGGTGGCAGGAAACCGCTTCCGGTAAACATCGACGGTGTAGCTGATGGCCTGAAAGGTGTAGAACGAGATGCCCAGTGGCATGAACAGCTTGCCCAAGGGCAGATTGTCGCCCATCATTGCGCTGACGGAGCTGATGAATAATCCCGAATATTTGAAGTAGAAGAGTGGCAACAGGGCCAACAGGATATTGGTGGTGAGCAGGAAGCGGCGGCGCACCCGACGGTCTTGAGCGTCCATGCGGCGTGTCAGCCACCACGACAGCAGAGTGGTCGTGGGGAGAAGGAGCATCATCAGACCGTTGGCCTTGAAGGCAAAGAAGAGACTGAAGGCTGTGGTGTAGGCCAGTAAGCGGCGGCGGTGCCGGCTCGGTTCGAGGAGCAGGTAGCCGATGAAGAAGACAATGAAAGTCGCCAAGAACGGCAACGACGCAAACGACCAACCCGCATCGGAAGATGTGAGGTGGTGAAGGAGCGTCTGCGAGATGGTTGATGGTGACATTTGAGGGGGATATTGTCTTGAGTGAGGGCGTGTATGACAATGGGATGAGGCTGTGGCGGGTGGCTTTGGCGATGTGCTTGCTCTCGCCTTTTTGCCTTCTTCTTCAGCCTTTACTGATAGCCCTCGAAGGAAGGCTGGAGCAACCGCATCGGGCATCGGGCGGATTTGCTTGGCCTGCGCATGATGAGCGGCTGCTCATTGTGCTCGCTTTGCATCCACGCAGCCACCATGTCCGCCCATTCGGCTGCCGCGTCGTGGGTGGGATGCCGTCCGTCCTTCTTGCGCTTCAGGTGCAACCGGCTGCTGTCGAAGAAGTGGTCGTCGCCCACATTGCGGCGTATGAGGTCGTTGATGCCCGTGTCCTTTTTCCAGTTGGGAGGCCCTATCCACACGAAAGGCAGGCCGCCCGTCTGTGCCAAAAGCAGCTTGATGTAGGCGTCGCGCTCCTGAAGGTCGCGCACAAACAGCTCATTGCCGCCAAGACAGAGCCACAGGTAGTTGGGCTTATACTCCTTGATGAGGTGGCGGAGGGTTTGGGTGGTCCCCCATTTCTCCGTCGTGGAGCCATACCAGATGACGGTTTGCAAGGTATATCCGTTGGCTACGGCATAATCGTCCAGGCGGCGTGACAACTCCTCGAGCATCGAGTCGCCGAAGAAAAGGATGCGCACCTTGCCGCTGATGGACTTCTTCTTTGCTTCCTGTGCGGTTTTCCTATTGCCACCAACGGCTGCGTCAGACTGTTTGGACGGGCTGGCGGCATTGGTGAAAGCATCGTTGCCGGACAGTGAAATCTTGCGCAAGACGATGCCCGCATAGGTAAGCCGTAGTGGCACTACGGCATAGATGCCGAGTGCCACCAGCAGGATGAGGAATATAAAGAGTGTCTTTGTCTGCTCCCTCATAGGTTGATGTCCAGCTCTACGGGGCAGTGGTCGGAGCCGAAGATGTCGGTATGGATTTTTGCGTCGGCTACCTTGTCAGCCAATCGGTCGGAGACGAGAAAGTAGTCGATGCGCCATCCCGCATTCTTCTCGCGCGCATGAAAGCGGTATGACCACCACGAGTAGGTCACTTGCGTGGGATAAAGGCTTCGGAACGTGTCGGTGAAGCCGCTGTGGAGCAGCGTCGTCATCTGCCCGCGTTCCTCGTCTGTGAAGCCCGCATTGCGCCGGTTGGTCTTCGGATTCTTGATATCAATCTCCTCATGTGCCACATTCATGTCGCCGCAAACGATGACCGGCTTCTCCGCATCGAGCTGGTGCAGGTAGGCTTGGAAGTCCTTTTCCCACTCCATGCGGTAGGGCAGTCGTCGCAGTTCGTTCTGCGAGTTGGGCGTATAGACGCAGACGAGGAAGAAATTGTCCATCTCCAGCGTGAGCACACGGCCCTCATGGTCGTGTGCTTCGACGCCAATGCCCTTGCTGACGCACAGCGGTTGATGGCGCGTGAAGATGGCCGTGCCGCTGTAACCCTTCTTTTCCGCGGAGTTCCAGTAGGACGTATAGCCGGGAAACTCGATGTCGAGCTGGCCCTCCTGCATCTTCGTTTCCTGAAGACAGAAGAAGTCAGCATCGAGATGAGCAAACGTTTCCTTGAACCCTTTGCCCACACAGGCACGCAGTCCGTTGACGTTCCAGGAAATCAGTTTCATGGGTTCTACTGCTTGATGAGTTGCGGTTGCAGTATCTCGTCGATGGTCTGGTTGCTAAAGACACCCTCGAGAGATACTGAATGGATAATCGCATTGAAGAGCATCCGGCGGACGAGGAACGCGCCATTGCTGGAGAACGTGCTGTAATTGGCACCGAAGGTAATGGTCATGTCGCGCTGCTGGCCGTCGTAGTCTACGGGGAAGGTCACCTGATAGTTCTTGCCCCGAGGGAGGAACCAGAACCAGTGCTCAAACGTGTTGGCCTGGAAGGCCGTCTTTCCTGCGGGGAGATAGATCTGTACGGTGGCCTCTACGGGCGGGATGATGGCCGTGCTGTCGAGGTGGGCGGCGTACTTTTTGTCAATCCGGTTGGTGATGATGCGCAGCGGCATGTCCCTCAACACCATGAGAGAGTCGTTGGCTGTGATGGTGGCTCCGACCTTTGCGGAGTCCTTGTACTCCCTCTCGTAGTCGTTGTAGCGGAAGTACATCCATCCCGAGTAGACTCCCTGCATTTCCCGAAGCTGTGTGGCGCGCTCCTCGGGAGTGAGGTATGTCCTTGTGCTGTCGTTCTTATTGCCAGGGTCGTTGGGGTCTACACGGATGATATCGTCGTCATTGCCACAGGAAGTGAAGCCCACAAAGAGCAGGCTGAGGGCCAAGAGGCTTAAAATTTTCTTCATATTGCTTGTTCTTATTTTTGTTGTTTATACTTTCGTTATTTCTTCTTTATGTATGGGATGGGGCGTCTTCTGCTCCTAATTAGGAGACTTTCGGGTGACTTTTGCGCCGCTCCTTCTGTCCCGTCATGGCCGTTTCAGGCGGTGCGTGCATGTTGTTTCTGCGACGTTATGCGCCTTTTGGTCAGATGCGCTTGGTCTCGCTGCGGAGCAGATTCATAAATTCCTCACGCGTTTTGGCCTGGTTGAACGCCCCGCTGAAGGACGATGTGGTGGTAATGGAGTTTTGCTTCTCCACTCCTCGCATCATCATGCACATGTGTCTGGCCTCGCATACGACCATAGTTCCGAGGGGTTTGAGGGTCTCCTGGATGCACTCCTGCACCTGAAGGGTAAGTCTCTCCTGCACTTGGAGCCGGTGACTGAAGATATCTACGACGCGTGCGATTTTGCTCAGGCCGGTAATGTGGCCGTTGGGGATGTAGGCGACGTGCATCTTTCCATAAAAAGGCAGCATGTGATGTTCGCACAAGGAGAAGAAATCGATGTCCCTGACGATGACCATTTGGTTGTATTTCTCCTCAAAGAGGGCTTCAGTGAGCGTCTTGTGTGGGTCTTGCGTGTAGCCTCGGGTGAGGATTTGCATGGCTTTCGCAACGCGGAGGGGTGTCTTCTGCAGTCCTTCGCGCTCGGCATCCTCTCCCAGCAGGGTGAGAATGCTCTTGTAATGTGCTGCAAGTTCATCGAGTCCTTCGCGGAATTGTGTCTCTGGATTCATGTGATAGATGTATTATTCGGCTGTATCGTCGGGGAAAATGTCCCCCGACCTTGTCATTTTCGGATGATGCAGGCGCTTTTGTAGCCGGCCTTTCTTACTTTCGGCAACGCCTTTTGTGCCTCCTTATAAGTTTCAAAATTGCCCACAAGACACATCCATCTGGGTGAGTAGAAGTGGACATAAATGGGCTGTTCGGGCAGCGCGGACTTCACTTTCTGCCCTGCTTGCTCTGCATTGTTGCGGTCTTCCCGCGTGTTGCCGCCAGAGAAGACGACGATGCGGAATCCCTTTCCCGTCCTTGGCTTCTTGCGGCGGAGCACAAGCCGGGTCTCCGTACCCACTTGCCGGCGTATCGGGCGACGCACCAGCACGGTCTGTTGGTTGTCGCGTGAGCTGCTCGGTGTAGATTCCTTGACCGTGACTCTCGGCACGGAGGTGGAGGGAGAGCGGCTGATGGGCACCTGGACTTTGGGCGAGCTGCTGTGCTGTGAGGCGCTTTTGGGTTGCGACGGCACCGTAAGTTTCTGGTTCTTTTGCCTTATTTTCTCCTGCCTCTTCCGTTCCTTCTCGGCTTTCTTGGCCGCACGGCGTTCCTTGCGGCTCATGTTCTTGTCGCTTTGGGGGCTTTTTTTGCCGTTGACCACAGCGTCGATGGCTGCGCTTTGAGTCACAGTGACCTTGCTCTGTGTGTGGGCTTCCATGGCGGGAAGCAGTAGGACGAAGAGTGTCAGGACGAATTTTATCATGTCGGTTGGCGTTGGTTGTCGTCGCTTGGTGAAATTATGGGCTGGAGAAACGGACAACTTCTCCAGCCCATATCGTGCCGTCTGCTGGCGGCTTGGCTATGGATTAGTCCTTCCAGGCATCTATGATGGCCTTGAAGTCGGCTGCCTTCAGCGAGGCGCCACCGATGAGTCCACCGTCGATGTCGGGCTTGGCGAAGAGCTCTTTGGCATTGCTTGGCTTGCAGCTTCCGCCATAAAGGATGGTCGTATCGTCGGCAGCGGCTTGTCCATACTTCTCTGCGACGATGGAACGGATGTAGGCGAGCATCTCTTCGGCCTCGTCAGACGTGGCGGTCTTGCCGGTACCGATGGCCCAGATAGGCTCGTAGGCAATCACGATGCGCTTCCACTCCTCTGCGGTGAGGTTGAATACGCTCTGCTCCAGCTCTGCCTTGACGACTTCGTTCTGCTTGTTCTGCTCGCGCTCTTCCAGTGTCTCACCGCAGCAGAAGATGACCTTGAGGCCGTTCTTCAGTGCGAGAAGCACCTTCTCTTTCAGTATCTCGGCTGTCTCATGATAGTATTGACGACGCTCGGAGTGGCCCAAGATGACGTATTCTGCGCCCGTGCTCTTCACCATGGCAGCTGACACCTCACCCGTGTAGGCCCCTTTCTCCTTGTCGGCACAGTTCTCTGCACCCAGCTCGACGACGGTTCCGTTGAGCACTGGGGCTACGCTGGCCAAGTGAATGAACGGTGTGCAAACGACCACACCGCAATTTGGCTTGTCTGCTTTCAGCAGTTCAGTGATGTCTTTAGCCAACTGAACGCCCTCCTGGAGGGTCTCGTTCATTTTCCAGTTACCTGCTACAATTTTCTTTCTCATTTCTTTTTGCGTTTTAAAAAGGTTGAATTCTCTTTATCTTGTGACGGAAAACAGAGTCCGTCCTTGTGCATTCTTGCCTGCGAGTCGGACCTGTTATGGTTGTACTTTCGGCTCAGTCGGCGTCGTTTTCTCTTTCTTCTTTCTCCTGATCCATTGGGTCCATTGCCATGTTCGGTCGGCAAAGGTGAGCAGAAGGAGGGGAAGGACAAACCAAAGGAGGAGGAATGTCAAGCGTTTGGTGACGCCGTTTTCTGGCAGTTTCCCCAGCTTGCTCTTCTCCAACGGTGCCGAAAGCTCCTCTTGAGAGGGCAGTCCATTGTGGCTCCACTTGTTGATGATCACACCGTTGTGTATCAGCAGCAGTCCCGGATTGCTCCTTATGACGGTCTCCAGCGTCGTCCCATCTGTGATATAGAACGGATATTCTGCACCCGTGATGTCCCTCCAGTGGGCCACTGCGCTCTCTCCGCTTGCTGTTAAGGCGATAAAGGCGTAATGATGGTCTTGCGCATACTCGTAGATACGGTCTAAATCCCCGAAGTTGGTGTCGTCGGCCAGCTCCAGATGGGGGGCTACCAGCACGAAGGTATAGCCTTTGTTGGACAGGATGCGGTCGGTAATGTCGTCGCCGGTGGCCTGGTCGGTGATGGAAAAGTCCTGTATGGGCGGCTCGTAGCCTTTCTCCACCTCCACGGTTTTGCTGTCAATGAATGTCCATGTGGAGTCGGGATAGTTGTCAATCGTGAACTCTTTGCGCACGCCTCCTTTCTCCAGGATGAACGTAGTCTCAAATTTTGGCTGCTTTGCTCCCTTGGGAATCTCCATTCCCTTGCGAATGTCAGCCCCGATATGGAAAGGGCGGAAGTCGAAGAAGGGCAGATACCACAGGTTCAGACCAGCCGAGATGAGAATGAAGAGGGCCGTGTAGTTGATGACAATCCACTGGTTGCTCTTCGAGATAAAGCGTGCCATGCTGCGCGGTTTCCACGCAATGGTGGCCGCCATGGCCAGCAAAGCGATGTTTTTGAGCAGCGTTTGCCCGTTGGTCAGGTGTATAGCGTCGCCGAAACAGCCACAGTCCTTGATAGGATTCCAGCCCCACAGCCAGACCGTGATGATGGTCATGATGGCCATGAAAGCCACGATGATGCGGCTTACCAATCTTCTTCGGATGGCGAATAGCAAGAAAATGCCCAAACAAAACTCCAAGGCGGAGAGCAGAACGCTCGTGGTCAGCGTGGCCCATGAGGGCACATACTGCTCCAGATGGAGGGCTTCGAGGTAATCGTTGATTTTGTATTGTGTGCCCAGAGGGTCGATAGCTTTGACGAATCCCGAGAAGATGAGCGCGAGCGCAAGCGGAATCCGGCACACATTGACGGCTATCCGCCATCCGAGACCCGCCTTCCCGGCCTTCACGGTGGTTTCGTCCCGTGTCGTCTTCTCTGTGCCTTTGTCGTGTATCTTCTCTTCCATCCTTTCTGCATTGTGGGCTTCCACCGCCATTTTCTCCTTATTTATAAAAGGTCCCGGCAGCCGCCCCGTCACTTCTCAGCTTTTCCTTTGCCCATCCGTTCGTCGATGCGGATGATGCCAAAGAGGGCATAGTTGATAATGTCCATGTAGTTACTGGCGATGCCTTCGCTCACCATGGTCTGCCCACAGTGGTCCTCTATCTCCTTGACGCGCTCTATTTTGGTGAGGATCAAGTCCGTATAGCTGCTCACCCGCATCTCTCTCCACGCCTCTCCGTAGTCATGATTCTTGCGTTTCATCAGCTCAAAGGCTGCTTTGGCGTGGGTATCGTAGAGCGAAAGTGCCTCGTCGGGCGTGGTGTCGATGCGGTCTGCGCAGGGGAGGGAAAGCTGAATGATGCCCACGAGACCGTAATTGACCAGTGCGATGAACTCACCGCGCACGCCTTCACCCACATGATTCTCGCCCGTGGTCTCGATAGTGCGTATGCGCTTGGCCTTGATGAACAGCTGGTCGGTGACAGTCTGTGGCCGCATGATGCGCCATGACGCGCCATAGTCGTGCAGCTTGTCCGCAAAAACCTTGCGGCATACGGTCAATGCTTGCTCAAACTGGTGGTCTGTCATCGACGGATTATCGTTGCATTCTGCTTGCATAGCATCCTATATTTTGCGGCAAAATTACGCATTTTCTTTGAATTAGCAAAATGCGACCTACTAACACTTTGTAAAATCTGGCCTTATATCTTAAATGAACAAGACCGAAAACTCGCCCTGCCGTGTCTTTTTCACAGCATGAGGGAGTGGGTGCGGCCAGGGATGAGGAAAAGAAACAGGGTGCGTCAAAAGCCGTTCAGACTTCTGGCGCACCCTATGCAGAGAACCGAACCTGCCTGCGCAGGAACGGAATAATTCTTGCTTTAGTCGCAGTTGAGGAGCTTACCGTCGCTTCCGAGCACCTCGGTAATCTTGTGAGCGTACATCTCCGTCATGTACTGACGGGCTACCTTGCCATACTGACGCGGGTCGAAGTACTCCGGATGCTTGGCCAACGTCTCACGCACACCGGCGGTATAGGCCAACCGGGAGTCGGAGTCGATGTTGATTTTGCACACAGCGCTCTTGGCAGCCTCGCGGAGTTGCTCCTCGGGAATGCCCACGGCGTTGGGCAGATGACCACCATAGCGGTTGATGATGTCGACATATTCCTGGGGAACGGAGGAAGAGCCGTGGAGCACAATGGGGAATCCGGGGAGCTTCTTCTCAATCTCGTGCAGGATGTCGAAGGCCAATGGAGGAGGCACAAGGCGACCTGTCTTCGGGTCACGGGTGCACTGCTCGGGCTTAAACTTGTAGGCTCCGTGGCTCGTACCGATGGAGATGGCGAGTGAGTCGCAGCCTGAACGGGTGGAGAAGTCGATGACTTCCTCTGGGCGGGTATAGTGACTCACCTCAGACTTGACGTGCTCTTCCACACCGGCGAGCACACCCAGCTCTGCCTCTACGGTGACATCGAACTGGTGGGCGTACTCCACACACTTCTTGGTCAGCTCGATGTTCTCCTCGTAGGGGAGCGATGAGCCGTCGATCATCACTGAAGAGAAGCCCAAATCGACGCATCCCTTCACCAGCTCGAACGAATCGCCGTGGTCAAGGTGCAGGGCAATCTCGGGATGATGGCATCCCAGTGACTTGGCATACTCCACTGCGCCCTCTGCCATGTAGCGGAGGAGAATAGGATTGGCGTATGCGCGTGCGCCTTTTGACACCTGAAGAATGACGGGTGACTTCGTTTGGGCTACTGCAGTGATGATGGCTTGGAGCTGCTCAAGGTTGTTGAAGTTGAACGCGGGGATTGCATAGCCGCCGTTGACGGCTCTTTTGAACATCTCGCGCGTGTTGACGAGTCCAAGATCTTTGTAATTTACTGCCATGAGATTATGCTATTAGTTATAACACATTAATTGATTATCGCACCGCAAAAGTACAATTTTATTTCATTTCAGCCAAGTGCGTGCAGGCTAAATGTTGCCCTTAAAGCGTTAAAATAGCTGATTGCTTAATCTGTGTCAATTCTTCAGGCAATAACATCGGCTGCCACTTCTATGGCTGGAAAGCTGAAAACTGCCCGTGCGCCCACATTGTTTGCTGCGAAAATCGTATCTTTGCAGAAGATAAGCTGCACTCGGCAATCTGAGAGCCAGCTCTCATTGTGCTCGTTTGCATTATCTTTGCCACCGATATGCGATTATAAAGACATAGCAACATGAACATTGACAAAAAAGCGAACCAATCAGAATTTGAGACGTTATTGCGCTCTGTGAAGCGCGAAGGGATGGATTTCGTCCTCGAAGACTTGGAGAAGGACGGGTTCTTTGACGCGCCAGCCTCGGCGGGCCACCACCTCAATGTGCCCGGCGGGCTTTGCGAGCACTCGCTCAACGTGTGCCGGGCTGCGCTGAAGGTGTGGGAAGGAATGTGCCAGCTGGACGATAGCCTGGCCAAAGAGGTGAAGAAGGAGAGCGTCATCGTCGCCTCGCTGCTTCATGATGTGTGCAAGACCAATATTTACAAGCCCACCACCAAGCGCAGAAAGAACGCTTTGGGCGTGTGGGAGGACGTTCCGGGCTGGGATGTCGTCTACAATAAGCTGCCGTTGGGGCATGGCGAGAAGTCGGTCATCATGCTTCTGCTCTCCGGCCTCGACCTTACCGACGAGGAGATGATGGCCATCCGTTGGCACATGGGGGCGTTTGGCCTCAATTTCAACTCCTATGAGGACGAGCGGAGCTATGACTCTGCCAAGCTGCTCACCCCGCTGGTGACCATCGTACAGGCTGGCGACAGTCTGGCGGCGGGCATTATGGAACGGACGGAGGAGGACATTGCCCGTCTCGGATAGGCGGTTTGGAAAGGTTTTGGCCTTTCCGAACATCGGCCTTCTCCCTCGATTATCCTACTTCAAAAAGTAAGCGTCACCCCTCGTGCAGCCTGTTGCGCGAGGGGTGACGCTTGTGTTGTGAGAACGATGAGAAGCAGAACACGATCCCGAAGAAGCCTTTCGCATTTTCGGGGTCGCCCAAAGTCCTGCCTTGTCAATCGCCCAAATTTCGTTATTTCAACTGAGTCGGCTCGCCGATGCACCCGTTAGGCATCTGGATGTGGAGCATGGCGCACACAGTAGCGGCAATGTCGGTGACGTGCGTCTCCTGGGTGGTCTCCCCATGGGGCACGTTCCATCCGTAGTAGATGCAGGGAATGTGGGTGTCGTAGGGGAATGGCTGCCCGTGCTGAGTGCCCTTGTAGTTGGGATCATCTTTCCCGCCGAAGTATTGCGGGCGCGTCACGACCGTAATCTGGCCGCTGCGACCGTGGCAATAGCCGTTGATGAGCCGCTCCTTGATGGGGGCGGGGAGGGTTGCCTCGCTCAAATGCTCGTTGTCCACGACGTAGATGAAGTCCTTCTGGGTACGGAGCCACTTCACGGCCTCCTCCACGGCATCGTCGAGATCCACGTCTGCCTTGGCCAATACAGCCTCGTTGAACGTGAACTGATAGTTGTCCTCGGGCAAAACGGGGTCCTCCGTCAGCTTGAATTTACCCTTCAAGTACTCGTTCAGTCCCTTCGTGGTGGCTGAGTAGTCCCATGCGCCTGCAGGATATTTGTGCGACCGGAGCATATTGTAGTTGTGCGCTGCCCCGTGGTCGGCAGTGAGGAAAAGCAGGTAGTTGCCTTTTCCCACCGTGGCGTCGAGCATCTGGAGGAAGGAAGCCAAATCCTTGTCGAGCTGCATGTACACGTCGTGGTTCTCCTTTCCGCGCGTGGAGTAGATATGCCCTATGAGGTCGGTCGACGACACGCTCACCGTGAGCAGGTCGGTGGCGTCGTCTTGTCCGAGCTGCTCGCCCTTGATGGCGGCCTCCGCCATGCGGAACGTCATCGTCACGCCCTCGTTAGAGGCCTTGATGTCATAGCCCGGGGCGGTGTGGTTCTGCTTGTTGAAGTCGACAACCCACTGTGGCAGCGCATTCATGTAGTAGGTGCTGGTGATGAAGTGGCCTGCTTCCGTGTCCCACCAGTAGGCGGCATTAGCCGTGTGTCCGGCCGGAAGGATGGCCGCACGGTCTTTGAGTGCCACACCCACCACCTTGGATTGGTAGTCGTTGCTCAACCTCAGCTCGTCACCAATGGTGGAAGTGCGCATGAGGTGTGGGCTGCGTTGTCCGGCCTTTCCGTTGCTTCCCACACCCTTCACAGATCCGTCATAGCAGTTTTCCGTCTCCTTGCTTCCGCCGTCGAGGTAGAAGCTGTTGCCTGCTATGCCGTGTATGGAGGGCACGGAGCCGGTAAAGATGCTCGTGTGACCCACAGCTGTCACGGTAGGGGCGTAGTTGATTTGGCAGTTGCCACACGAATAGCCCTCCGAGAGCAGCCGCTTGAGGCCACCCTCGCCATATTCGTTGTAATAATAGTACAGGTAGTCCCAACGCATCTGGTCGACTACAAGCCCCACGACCAGCTTGGGGCGTGCGGTTTGTGCTTGTGCGCACACCGCAATGCAAAGCAGAAAGAAAGTCAATATCTTTTTCATACGGGCAAAATTACGAATTTTCTTTCACACTGTTTTTTGTTTTAAGAAAAATAAAGGGCGTCGCAAGAAAAAATGACAGAGGTCAAGTTACATACTGGTTACATGGCTTCTCTGGTCTTTTTGGTGGCGCATGAATGGTTGTCCATCTCGCTTCAGTCTGCGATTAAGACCTTGAGAAGAGGGGGAAGGGGTTGCTTGGTTATGCCTTGTGTTTTAGCCTACAATACGACACCGGTGAGACGGGATTGCAATAGGGCCTAAATGACGTGCCCATAAAGCCCCTATTACACGACAAAAGAGCCCCTATTAGAAGATGATAAAGCCCCTATTGCAAGCGCATTCCACTGGAGGGTGGAATGCGCATCGGAAAAATCAAATAACTTACTGATAATTAAATATTTATCGTAACAACAGCTGGCGGCAACCCTTTCGTTGAAAGTGCGGTCTACCTACCTATCTGCGGCGGCATCATGCTATCTGCTCAGCGTAGCTCACGCCTCTTGTTGATGACATGACACGGGCTGCCCGCTCGCCACGGAAGGGCGGCATGGCGCGCTGCGGTCACGCCTTCGGCTCGTCGTCATGCTCCGCAATGCTGGCCCGATCCTTCAGGTAGGGCTTGTCCTTGCCGTTGAAGCTCTTCACCTTCATGCCGAGCTGACCGGGGAGGATGGCGTTGAGGGTGATGCCGACCAGCGCGGCAAGGGCCAGGCCGGAGATGGTCACGGGGCCGATCTGCACGCCGCCGTCGGTGCCATACTGCACGCCAATGGACACCACCAGGATGAGGGCGGCCACAAAGACGTTGCGCGAGGAAGAGAAATCGACCGAGGTTTCTACAAGGTTTCTCACTCCCACGGCCGAGATCATGCCGTAGAGAATGAGGCTCACCCCACCGATAGTGGCGGCGGGCATCAGCCCGATGAGGCAGGCAAACTTGGGGCAAAAGCTCAGCAGGATGGCAAAACAGGCTGCCATGCGGATGACCCTGGGGTCGAAGACCTTGGTAAGATTGAGCACGCCGGTGTTCTCGCCGTAGGTGGTGTTGGCGGGGGCGCCGAAGAGCGAGGCCAACAAGGTGGCCAGTCCGTCGCCACATAGCGTGCGGTGGAGGCCGGGATCCTTGAGGAAGTTCTTGCCCACCGTGCTCTGGATGGCGCACATGTCGCCGATGTGCTCCATGATAGTGGCAAAGGCAATGGGGAAAATGGCGATGATGGAGGTGACGGCCAGGTCATAGTCGGGGGCGCTAAAGACCGCCCATACGGTGTGGTCGGCGCGGATGGGCAGTCCCACCCAGGCGGCATCGTGGAGCCGGGAGAAGTCGACCTCGCCCAAGGCGGCGGCCAAGACGTAGGACCCGAGCACGCCGAGGAGGATGGGGACAATCTTGACGATGCCCCTGCCCCAGATGGAAGTGCCGATGACGACGACGATGGCGGTGATGGCGAGCAGCCAGTTTTGCTGACAGTTGGCGATGGCCGAGCCGGAGAGGGTCAGGCCGATGGCGATGACCATGGGGCCGGTGACGACGGGCGGGAAGAAGCGCATCACCTTATCGGTGCCGAAGAGCTTGAGGAGCGTAGCCATGACAAAATACATCAGCGAGGCGGCGGCCACGCCCAGACAGGCATAGTTGAGCGCCATCTCGCTGCTTACGCCTTGGGCCATGCCCAGTTGCTTGACCGAGGCGTAGCCGCCAAGGAACGCGAAGCTGGAGCCAAGGAAGGCGGGGACTTTCATCTTCGACACCAAATGGAAGATGAGGGTGCCGATACCGGCAAAGAGCAACGTCGTGCTCACGTCGAGACCCGTGATGAGTGGCACAAGGATGGTGGCGCCAAACATGGCGAACAGGTGCTGGATGCCGAGCACGACAAACTTTGTCCTGCCCAGTTGGCGGGCATCGTAGATGCCCTGATTGTCAGTTTTCATTCTATTAAGGTAACAAAAAATTATATTTTTTGGCGGCGGCAACGGGGCGATGGCGAATCACCTACGGCAGCAAGAGGCCGAAAGAGGCAGCGACAAGGGGCGGTCAGAAGAGCAGCAGGGTCACCAACGGTATCGTCACAATGGAGCCGAGGGTGGTGAGGAAGGTCATCTCGGTCATCAGCGAGGGGTTGCGGCCGTACTTCATGCAGAACATCGTGCCAAACGAGGCAACGGGCATCGCCATCACCACGGTGTTGATCTGGTTGATGGTGTCGCTCACCCCACAGGCCTTGAAGACGAAGAAGATCGTCACCGGCACCACCAACAGGCGCAGGAAGGTGGCGGCATAGACCTTCATGCTGCCCATCATCTCCCGCAGGGGAAGCCGCGCCATGGAGGAGCCGATGACCATCAGCGAGGCGGGCACGGTGATGTTGCCCACCATCGTGACGGGACGGGCCACCACGTCGGGCACATGCACGCCGAGGGCTACCAGCAACGCCGCGGCGAAGGCGGCAATCATGGCCGGTGAGAACAGCACCTTGGGGTTGAGGTTCTTGATGCTGTACTCGCCCTTCACGAGCATGACGCCCACCGTGAAGATGAAAAACGTGTTGGGCATGTTGAGCAGAGCGGCATAGAAGATGGCCTGATGGCCGAAGATGGAGGCCACGATGGGATAGCCGATGAATCCCACGTTGGCGAACATGAGCGCAAATCCCACCATGCCCTGCTCATCGTGGTTGCGCGTGACCAGTCGCGGCACCCAGAATCCGAACACGAGCAGCAGTACGTAAGTGATAAATCCCACTCCTAACAGCGGAAGGATCAGCGAGCGGTCGGGCAGCTCAGTGCCCATCACCGACGAGAGAATCAAGGCCGGGGAGGTGACATCGATCACTATCGACGAGAGCTTTTGGTCGAACTTGTCGCCCATATAGCCGAGCCTGCAAAGCACGAAGCCCAGCACGACGACTATGAACAGGACGACCATTACTTCTATATTTTCCATTGTTTCTTTGGTTATATCACCCTTTAACAACGGGCAAAATTAGACAAAAAAGGTGGAATGGCCACCTGATTCACTGTACTAATGCGCTGAAATGGCCGATTTCTTGACCTAAGGAAAGTCCTTGGCGACATCCACCCCTTCCCCATATCCCCGCAAACAATGCTTTGCTGCTTTGCCGCACTCACTGATATGCTTTTCCCCAGTAATTTTGTACTGACGCTCTATCAAATAATTTATGCGGAAAAAATGGCAATATTGCCACTTTTTCCGCGCAAATGGCAAAAGCGTGTGGAGGAACCAATATTGTTGTCGGGCAGAAAAGGGAAATACTGCTTATCAAAAAAAACAGTTACGACTGAGGCGACGCCTTCCTTATTAGTGTGGACTGGATAGGGTACAAAGCTGAGATCTGCAGATGATGAGGCTGATAGATTGACAGTCCATGATGTTCTTTTTAACCCAGGTAACTCTATCTGACGTCCTATGGGTAATCATTGAAATGACACTCCGTTGATGATGTGCAGGTAGTAGTTCTTTGCAGTGCGCTCAAAGTTTATCACCAAGTATTAGCAAGAAGACTAATAGTGTCATAGTGCTCCATCAATATTTTTCAGCAAGGATTTGTAAGAAATCTCAAAAAGGTGTATATTTGTACCACAAAAAATCTCAAAAAGGTGCGTAACTCATGGAGGGAATTTCTCAAAAAGGTGCAAACGGCATCGTAATGAAGCGGAAAATATATCGACAGCTCCTTGATTGGAAGGAGAAGAGAAACGGTGAAGTGGCACTACTCATAGAAGGTGCACGACGCATAGGCAAGAGTTATATCGTAGAAGCGTTCGGCAAGAATGAATACGAATCCTACATCCTCATTGACTTTAACAAGGCTCCCCAGATGGTAAGAGACTGGTTCGACCTGTATCTGGAAGACCTCGACATGCTGTTTCTCTATCTGAGCCAGCACTATAAGGTGAGGCTACATGCACGCAAGTCGCTGATTATTCTCGACGAAGTGCAGTTGTGTCCCAGAGCAAGAGCTGCCATCAAGTTTCTGGTAAAAGATGGTAGATATGATTACATCGAGACAGGTTCATTGGTTAGCATTAAGAAAAACACACAGGGCATTGTACTCCCATCTGAAGAACGCCCTATACAGATGTACCCAATGGACTTTGAAGAATTTCTTTGGGCCACTGGTAATGACCTGCTGATGGACTTGATACGGAAAATGTATGCAGAGGGGAAGCCGATGGGACAGGCTTTTCATCGTCAGGCAATGGATGCGTTTCGCCTCTATATGATAGTAGGAGGAATGCCACAGGCCGTCAAGAAGTATGTTGAGACAAAAGATTTCGATGCTGTAGATGCCGCTAAACGCGACGTGCTGACCATCTACCGTAACGACATCTTCAACTACGCAAGCGAACTTGCCGATAAGGTGGCGTCTGTATTCGACCAGATACCACCCCAGCTCTCTAAGCATGAAAAGAAGTTCCGTCTGTCTGCCTTAAGACCCGGAGCCAAATATCGTGATTGGGACGATGCATTCTTCTGGCTGAAGGATGCAAGAGTCGTCAACATCTGCTACAATTCGACAGAACCGAACATCGGACTGAAGATGAACGAAGACCGAACCACCTTGAAGTGCTATATGAACGATACGGGCTTGTTGATAAGTCATGCTTTTGACGAAAAGGGTATCGTCTCATCAGAGATTTATAAGAAAATGCTCTTTGGGAAGCTCGAGGTGAACGAAGGTATGTTCATGGAGAACATCGTAGCTCAGATGCTGACAGCCAGCGGCAACAAGCTGTTTTTCTACAGTAAGTCTTCTGAAGAAGCCGAAAATCGTATGGAAATTGACTTCTTGCTTCAAAAGGACAAAGTGACGACACGTCATAATATTCGCCCGATAGAGGTTAAAAGCGGCAAGAACTATACGTTGTCTTCCATAACAAAATGTATAAAGAAGTTTGGTGAATACATGGCTTCTCCTACTGTTTTACATACAGCCGACTACAAGGTAGAAAATGGTATCACCTATCTTCCGCTTTACATGACTCCTTTATTGTAACCCGTCACGACTAAAATATGCCAGCATTGGCATTTTTAGTCGTGCGACATAGTATATATGTGGTTCTTTTTCCCAAATCGGTCATTAGATTTCGTCCCAGGTTGCTGCTTGTTTCGTGCAGGTTGCAACGTAAGTGTTGAAGGCATAGCGGGCTATGGCGAAACACTTACGGCAGCAAGATGTCGAAAGAAACAGTGACAAGGGGCGAAAAGATGGAAAACATCTCGTTTTTGTATTGATTTCGGTCTAATGACCGATTTGGGTTTATTGTCAATCTTTCCGCATATACGACTTGAGGATGTGGATGAAGCAAAATTTGTTGTTGCCCTCAAAGGGCAAAGCTACTGATCAAAAAAGCAGTTACGTTCTACGCAACTGCTTTATTTTCAATGTGGACCAGCCAGGGCTTGAACCTGGGACCTCCAGATTATGAGTCTGTTGCTCTAACCAACTGAGCTACAAGTCCAAGGAATCGAAGATTGATTCGTGGGTGCAAAAGTACAAAGATTATTTTGAATGCACAAGACTATCGCCCTATTTTTGTTTATCTTCGCACATTTTGCGAATCAAAAGACAAGCATTTCTTTTGCTATCTCTTTTTTTTGCATTATCTTTGCATAAGATAAGCTGCACTCGGCAATCAGAGAGCAAGCTCTCATTGCGCTCGTTTGCATTATCTTTGCATAAGATAAGCTGCACTCAGCAAAGTGAAAGCGAGCTTTCAGGGCTCTTGTTGATGCCAGCTCAGCACATGGATGGATTCGCCCTTGTGCGATGAAGTCTGTCTTTGTGGGTAAAATAATAGCGTTTGCTGTTTATTCGATAATAATGTTCCTGAAGTTTGGCCACGGAAAGAACATATACCATAGAATAAAAAGTGAGCGTCCGCGATAGCGTGGGCGTGAAACTTATCTGTGGTATATAGGTTAGGCCAAACACCTTGGAACGTTGGATAAGTGGACTCGTCCACGCTTCTGCGTTCATGTTAGGATTATGGCAACCTTACTTTTGTTTGGCTTTGCTGCTCTTCCTGCAAGGTGTTTGCTAAAAATCTTTTATTGTGTAGAGTAACTAAGCAGTCGCATTAAAACTATATTCTAAAAGCTTTAATGCTATGGCAAAATCATTGATTGAAGCGCTACCTCGCATTGCGAGCGAAGGTAGGCAGGAGGCTCAGCGCATCATCGAGCGACTGAGCAGCGGCACACGTATTGGATTGCAAACCAATGAACTGGTGTTGCCTCGCAAGGATGTCTCGGGATTCTTCCGTGGACAAGTTCCTAATATTCCTAATGCATTCAATGCCGCACTGGAAGGCGACACTTGGATGAACCGACTCATTTATGGTGACAACCTCTTGGCCATGCAAGCCTTGCTTGTTGGTGATTCTCAGACGGGTTTGCCTTCACTCAGAGGGAAGGTTGATTTGATTTATATCGACCCTCCGTTTGATTCAAAGGCAGATTATAGGACGAAAATTACATTGCCAGGAATAGATATTCAGCAGAAGCCAACTGTTATAGAGCAGTTCGCTTATGCTGATACTTGGGAAGATGGGACTATCTCTTACCTCAAAATGATTTATCCGAGACTTGTTCTCATGAAAGAATTACTTTCAGAGAGGGGAAGCATTTATGTTCATATTGATTGGCATGTTGGTGCTTATGTGAAGTTAGTTCTTGATGAAATATTTGGAAAAGATAACTTCCGAAATGAAATCGTTTGGCAATATTCTGGTTGGAATAAAAAACTAAAATCTTCTTTTGAGAAAAGACATGATACTGTATTTTTTATTCTTTTGGTAAAGATAGATTTAAATTTAATTCTTATTTTGAGCAATGGAAGTCTGAAGAGGAGTATATTAAAAGAAGAAAACAAAAGGCATATACCGACGAGAATGGTAGAAGGTATGTTTTGTCGGATGCTGGTAATGGAAAAAGAGTGAAGAGATATTTGGATGATGCAATAAAAGAAGGAGTTGTTGTTGATGATGTTTGGAATTTGGATAAGTTAAATAATTCTGCAAAGGAAAATGTCGGTTACGCTACCCAAAAGCCCGAAGCCCTCCTTGAACGTATCATCAAAGCCTCTTCTAATGCCGGCGACCTTGTTTGCGACTTCTTCGGCGGCAGCGGTACGACAGCGGCTGTTGCCGAGCGATTAGGCAGACGATGGATAATCTGCGACATTGGCAAGCCAGCATCTTTGGTGATGCGCAAGCGTTTCATCGACCAAGAGGTGAAGCCTTTCCTCTATCAGAGCATCGGCGACTATCAGAAGGAGGCGTTCCATAACAACAAGAAGCTACGCAGAGTGGGCGACTTGTCGCAAGTCGTCTTGGGCTTGTTTGGTGCCTTGCCTTTTTCTCCCGAACAAGTGAGCGATAGAAACTTCGGATATATAAAAGGCACACGCACGTTAGTGATGGTAGACAGTCCGAACCGCTTGACCACCGCCAACACGGTTCGCCGTGCCGTAGAGGCAAAGGCTTCCTTGTTGGGTGGCGATTGGGACAAGGTCATCGTGCTCGGATGGAACTTCGCCTTTGACATCTCCCAAGCCATCGAGAAATACAAGAACAGCAATGTGGAGGTACTCGTCATTCCGCCCGACTTGCTCGACAAACTATCGAAGAAAGGATACAGAAAGCTCATCACCGACAAGACCGTGCGATTCTCCTCCCTCCAATACCTCGTAGTGAACCCAGTAAAGGTAACCCAAAATAGAAACGGAGAAGATGAACTTGACATAAGCCTCAACAACTACGTATTGCTTTCCCCAGACAACATCCCATTGGATGACAAGGACAAGGAAAATCTACAGAAAGTAATGGAGCAAGATCCGTTGTCGCTCATCGAATACTGGAGCATCGATCCTGATTATGACGGTGAGACCTTCCGCAGCACTTGGCAAGACTATCGGGAGAACGTGGATAACGATAACGATCCATTGCATTGTGTCTATTCCACTTGCTTGGCGATGCCGCATAAGTCGGAAAGAAAGGTTTGCGTTAAAGCGGTGGATGTGTTCGGGTTCGAGAGCCAAGTCGTAATCAACGTTAAGTGTTAAATCTGCAAACAGGAGAAACAGCTATGAAAATCAATGCGAATAACATATCGTTGGAATTGGCCAGCCGATTGACAGAAGTTGTCAATGCAGCTTGGGAAAGTGGGGAGATGTTGGCGAAGGTGACACCTACCACTGCCTCGCTCTTGAAATTCTGGTTTAATGAAGAGCTTTGCAATCGTTCGAGAAACTTCCATGAAGGTCAGCGACAGGCGATTCTCAACATCATCTATCTCCATGAGGTGTTGGGGGAAAACCGTGTGCTCGATGCTTACGAAAAAATTATCCCCAAACTGATGGACAGTGCAGACTTGGCTCAACTGACCAAGCCGAAATATCAGTTTCCGAAGTATGCCGTGAAGATGGCGACGGGTACGGGAAAGACTTGGGTGATGCACGCCCTCTTGATTTGGCAGCTGCTCAATGCCCGACATGAGGATGTGGAGAGTGGACGGTTCACGCAGAAGTTTTTGATTGTGGCTCCAGGCTTGATCGTCTATGACCGTTTGCTGGATGCCTTTTGCGGCAGAAAGAAACGAGACGAGGAGTATCGAGACCCGCAGACCAACGACTACTATATGAACCAAGATGTCTTTATTCCCGAACGTTATCGCAACGAAGTGTTCTCTTTCATACAGAACAATGTAGTGACCAAGGAAGACGGTATTGGCAGAAAAACTACTGGCGACGGCTTGATAGCCATAACCAACTGGCATCTCTTCGAGAATCAAATGGAGAGTAAGGACAGCAGAGATGAAGACCTCTGTAATTCTTGCACTGTTACCCCGCCGGAAATAATCGGCGATCTTCTGCCCATTCGCCCTGGCAAGTCGGCAGGCAATGACCTCAGCATGCTCGACCGCAGGGCCTTGGGGGGCAATGAGTTGGAATATCTTGCAGGACTGAAGGACTTGATGGTTATCAATGACGAGGCTCACCATATCCACGAGCTCAAGCGAAATGGCGAGACGGAGGAAGTGGAATGGCAGCGAGGCTTGAATGTCATCAGTTCGACCAAAGGCAACCGCTTCGTGCAGGTGGACTTTTCCGCCACACCTTTTGACACGAAGGGTACAGGCGACAAGCAGGTGAAAATTTTCTTTCCTCACATCGTTGTAGACTTCGACTTGCCGAAAGCGATGAAGCAAGGGCTGGTGAAGCTCCTGCTGCTCGACCGACGGCAAGAGCTCACCGATTTGGAAAACTTGGATTACAATGCCAAACGAGACGAGCAAGGCAATGTAGTAGGATTAAGCGAAGGGCAGCGCATGATGCTCCGTGCTGGGTTGACCAAGCTCCAACGCTTGGAGGAAGAGTTTATAAAAACTGATGCCAGCAAAAACCCGAAGATGCTCATCGTTTGCCAAGATACCACCGTCTCTCCATTCGTGGAGGAGTTTTTGAAATCGGAAGGATTGGAAGAAGAGGACATCGTTACCATTGACAGTAACAAACAGGGCGAAGTGAAAGAAAACGAATGGCAAGAAATCAAGGCAAAACTCTTCGACATAGACCATTATAAGAGTCCAAAGGTGGTTATCTCCGTGCTGATGCTTCGTGAGGGTTTCGATGTCAACAACATCTGTGTGTTGGTTCCACTTCGCTCTTCCAAAGCTCCAATCTTGCTGGAGCAGTTGGTGGGAAGAGGTCTGCGACTGATGTGGAGAGAAACTGATTATATAAGCACCAAGTGGGAAGACCGTCAGCGAGTGTTGCGATTGCATAAGCCGCCAAAGACCTATATCGACACCCTTTCCATAGTAGAGCATCCTGCTTTCATCAAATTCTATGACGAATTGCAGGAGCAAGGATTGGTGGCTATGGACGAAGGCGAGGTAGGTGCTGGTGGTGCCACAGGCGACATCATCACCGTGGGACTTCGAGAGGATTACGAGGAGTATGACTTTCAATGGCCAGTTATCCTGCATGATTCCATCGAGGAATTGGAAGACTCGGAGATAGACTTGGAAGACTTGCAGCCGTTCACGATGTATCCTTTGTCATTGCTTCGCAAATTTCTGGCTAAGGGAGGAGAGACTTTTGTCTCCCAAGAATCGCTCTCCAAGACGACGTTTGGTAGGTACAAGGTGACAGGCAATCTTTTCAGTGCGAAAGGTTATAACGAGTACCTTCAGAAACTATTGCGGGTGGTGACCTTGCGTTTTGAGAAATGCCGCCGTCAAGGATTTCCTACTATACAAATCAATGATGCACAGACGGTGCAAGCGATGGACTGGTATATCAGAACAAAGCTCTTTGGCGTGACGTTCGACCCATTCCATGGAAACGACTGGAAGATACTCTTGGCAAAGGAAGGCATTGTGACCCAGCACATCGTAGAACAATTTGCGGTGGCTATCTATAAGATGCAGAATCGCTTAACCACAGTGGATGCAGAAGTGTTGCTCGCGCCATTCTCCTCACTGCAAGCCATCAAGATGAGAATGGCTTATTCTCTGGAAGTACAGAAGTGCATCTATCCTCGTTTGGGTTATCCTTCGCATGGCGGAGGATTGGAGAAAGCATTCATAGAGTTCTTGGACAAAGACGCGGAAGTAGAGCGGTTTCTAAAGATCAATGAAACGGGGCATTCCTTTGCCGTCATCTTCTATGTGCGGAAGGACGGCTTGATGGCTACCTATCATCCCGATTTCATTGTGGCTACGGCGGAAAAGGTCTATCTGATAGAGACTAAGGGCGACGACAAGGTGGATGACGTGAACGTACGGCAAAAGCAGACAGCTACTATCGAATGGATCAAGAAGGTGAATGCCTTGAAGCCGAAAGACAGGATGAATCGCACCTGGGAGTATGTGCTCATTGGTGAGAGTGTGTTCTATTCATTGAGCAGAAGCGGAGCCACGATAACGGATATTAGCAATCATTGTAAGGTATCGTACCAAGTGGCGACGGGCAATCTGTTTGACCTCTAACGAGCTCTAAAAGTTTGCACCGACAAGAATAAGAGCACATAGATAAATGCAAAAGCCGCAAGCAGGACGTTGGTTCTTGCTTGCGGCTTTTGATTTGTATGGAATCCATCCCCGGTGATGGGGATGGAAAGATGCTTAGTTGGCAGGGGCAGTCTCCGTCGTGGCCTCTTCCTCCTTGGTCTCTTGACCGGCGAGGTCGATGACATTCTTGCGGTTGGCCTCGATGCGGTCGTGCTCTTCCTGCGATCCGACGATGAGCTTCTGCCATTGCCGCAAGCCAGTACCTGCGGGAATGAGGTGTCCACAGATGACATTTTCCTTCATGCCCTCGAGATAATCCGTCTTTCCTCGGATGGCAGCCTCGTTGAGCACCTTTGTCGTCTCCTGGAAGGAGGCTGCACTCATGAAGCTCTTTGTGCCGAGGGCTGCGCGGGTGATACCCTGAAGCACCTGCGTGGCCGTGGCAGAACGGGTGTCGCGGACTTGTACCTGACGGAGGTCACGGCGCTTGAGCATACTATTCTCATCGCGCAACTTGCGGACGGATATGATTTGACCCACGTAGAGTGTTTCGGAATCACCCTTGTCGGTGACCACCTTTTTGCCCCAAATGCGGTCGTTCTCGGCTGCGAAGTCGAGCTTGTCCACCAAGTCGAGCTCCAAGAACGAGGTATCGCCCGGATCGTTGATTTGCACCTTGCGCATCATCTGACGGACAATAATCTCGAAATGCTTGTCGTTGATCTTCACACCCTGCAAACGATAGACATCCTGCACCTCGTTGACGATGTACTCCTGCACGGCAGTAAGTCCCTTGATGGCCAGGATGTCAGCCGGGGTGATGACGCCATCGGAGAGCGGTGTACCCGCACGGACGGCATCATGCTCCTGCACAAGGATCTGCTTGGAGAGGCTGACGAGATACTTGCGCTGCTCGCCTGTCTTGGAGGTAACGATGATCTCGCGGTTTCCACGCTTGACCTTACCCAATGACACCTCACCGTCAATCTCACTGACAACAGCAGGATTGGATGGGTTGCGGGCCTCAAACAACTCCGTGACTCGAGGCAGACCGCCGGTGATATCGCCGGCACCACCCACGGAACGAGGAATCTTGACCAACGTCTGACCCGTGGTGATGAGAGCATCCTCGGTAAGGGCAGCCTCAAGGTGACCACCTACCGGCAGGTTGTAGGACCCAAGGATGTCGGCAGCGGCATAGTTGCCATCCGCCTGCTTCTCCGCATTCTCATCGACTATATCCACCATCGGGATGCGGTTCTTGTCCTTCGACTCGGTGATGATGCGCTCCGTGAGCCCAGTGGCCTCATCGGTCTCGGTACGATAGGTAACACCATCCTCCACATCGTGCAGATGCACCTTGCCTTTATATTCGCTGACGATAACTGCGTTGAACGGATCCCACTTACAAATCATGTCACCCTTCTTCACCTTATCGTTCTGCTTGAAATAGAGCGTCGCACCATAGGGGACGCTATCCGCAGAGAGTGAGATGCCCGTATTGACATCGACAAAGCGGACTTCGCTCAAACGGCTGACCACCATACGGCAGGATGTCCCTTCCTCATCAACAAAAGGCACGGTACGCAGCTCATCGAACTCGAGCTTACTGTCGTTTTTGGCAACGATCTTGGCATTGGCTGCCGCGTTTCCGGCAACACCACCAGCGTGGAAAGTACGGAGCGTCAGCTGGGTACCCGGCTCACCAATGGCCTGGGCAGCAATCACACCTACGGTCTCACCCAACTGCACCATACTGGCAGTGGCAAGGTTGCGGCCGTAACATTTCATGCAGACACCCTTCTGGCTCTCGCAAGTGAGCACCGAACGAATCTCGACCATCTCGATAGGCGAGTCCTCAATGGCCTTGGCCTTCTCCTCGGTAATCTCCTCGCCAGCAGCTACAATCAGCTCGTTGGTGCTGGGGTGTATCACATCGTGGACAGACACACGGCCAAGGATGCGCTCGGAAAGCGAAGAAACTACTTCGTCGCCATTCTTCAACGCACGGCACTCCAGGCCACGCAGCGTGCCACAGTCTTCCTCGGTGATAATCACGTCGTGGGAGACATCGACCAAACGGCGGGTAAGATATCCAGCATCGGCTGTCTTCATTGCCGTATCGGCCAAACCCTTACGGGCACCGTGGGAAGCGATGAAGTACTCGAGCACGCTCATACCCTCCTTGAAGTTGGAAAGAATAGGATTCTCGATAATCTGCGCCCCCTCCGCGCCTGCCTTCTGAGGCTTGGCCATCAATCCACGCATACCAGCAAGCTGGGCAATCTGGTCGGCAGAACCACGGGCACCAGAGTCAAGCATCATATATACAGCATTGAATCCCTGATCGGCCTCGGTCATGTGCTTCATGACCGCCTTCTTCAGGTTGGTATTGACGTGCGTCCAAGCATCAATCACCTGATTGTAACGTTCCTTATCCGTGATGAAGCCCATGCCGTAGTTGGCACGCACCTGATCAACCTCTTCTTGTCCTTTCTGCACAATGGCGTCTTTCTCTTCCGGAACGATGATGTCGTCGAGGTTGAACGAAAGGCCAGCGAGATAGGACATACGATAACCGAGGTTCTTGATGCCATCGAGGAAGTTACAGGCACGAGCCATTCCTACGGCCTTGATAACATCGGCTATCAAGCCACGGAGGCTTTTCTTGGAAATAATGCCGTTGAAGTAGCCTATCTCATCGGGAATGATCTGGTTGACGATGATACGTCCCACGGAAGTTTCGACGATGTGTTCTGTAATGACGCCATCGACAATGTCCTTGACACGTACCTTCACCTTGGCGTGGAGATCACACTTGCCCTCATTATGGGCTATAAGTGCCTCCTCAGGACCATAGAAGGAGAGCCCTTCGCCCAGCGCACCCGGGCGGAGCTTCGTGATGTAATAAAGTCCGAGCACCATATCCTGCGATGGAACGGTGATAGGAGCGCCATTGGCAGGATTGAGGATGTTGTGGCTCTGGAGCATCAGCACTTGTGCCTCAAGGATGGCCTCGTTGCTCAAAGGAAGGTGGACGGCCATCTGGTCACCATCGAAGTCGGCGTTGAAAGCCGTACATGCCAATGGGTGGAGCTGGATGGCCTTGCCCTCAATGAGCTTAGGCTGGAAAGCCTGAATGCCCAGACGGTGGAGCGTAGGCGCACGGTTGAGGAGGACGGGGTGGCCCTTCATCACATTCTCAAGAATGTCCCAGATAACCGACTCTCGACGATCAACTATTTTCTTGGCACTCTTGACGGTCTTGACAATGCCGCGCTCTATCAACTTGCGAATGATGAACGGCTTGTAGAGTTCTGCCGCCATGAGCGTAGGCAGGCCGCACTCGCCCATCTTCAGCTCTGGTCCGACGACAATCACCGAGCGGGCTGAATAGTCGACTCGCTTACCCAACAAGTTTTGACGGAAGCGTCCTTGCTTGCCTTTCAATGAATCGGAAAGCGACTTCAACGGACGATTGCTTTCGCTCTTTACCGCAGAGGACTTGCGGGAATTGTCGAACAAAGAGTCGACGGCTTCCTGAAGCATACGCTTCTCATTGCGGAGAATCACCTCTGGAGCCTTTATCTCCATCAGTCGTTTCAAACGATTATTGCGGATGATGACGCGACGGTAGAGGTCATTGAGGTCGGAGGTGGCAAAACGGCCGCCATCCAACGGGACAAGCGGACGCAAGTCGGGCGGAGTGACGGGGATAATCTTCATGATCATCCACTCAGGACGGTTGATGCCCTTGGACTGGTTGAAAGCATTGACTACTTGCAATCGCTTCAAAGCCTCCGTCTTGCGTTGCTGGCTGGAATCGTTGGCTGCACGCTCACGCAACTCGCCAGCAAGCAGGTCAAGCCCTGTCACGCCGTTGGCATCCTCGCGGGACAACTCGCAAAGAAGGTCATAGATAGCCTCCGCTCCCATCTTGGCGATAAACTTCTTGGGATCATCGTTGGGAAGCAGTTCGTTGCTCTCTGGCAACTTGTTGTCTACAATATTAATATAATCATCCTCACTCAGCAAGTCGAGCTTTTGGGAACCAATGAGGGGCTCGTCGTTCACGTCCTTCATTCCCTCAACCACGCCAGGCTGGATGACAATGTATTTTTCATAGTAGATGACCTGCTCTAACTTCTTGGTAGGCAGACCCAACAAATAGCCAATCTTGTTGGGCAAACTGCGAAAATACCAAATATGCGCAACAGGCACTACCAGCTCGATGTGACCGGCACGCTCGCGGCGCACTTTCTTTTCTGTCACCTCTACACCGCAACGGTCACACACAATGCCCTTGTAGCGAATGCGCTTATACTTGCCACAGGCGCACTCATAATCTTTCGTTGGACCAAAGATGCGCTCGCAGAACAGACCATCGCGCTCCGGCTTATAGGTACGGTAGTTGATGGTCTCCGGCTTCGTCACCTCTCCATGGGAGTTCTCCAGAATCTCCTCGGGTGAAGCGAGGCCGATCGTAATCTTCGAGAAATTACTCTTTACTTTATTGTCTCTTTTAAAAGCCATGTTCTACTTTCTGTATTTTGGGGTGTACGTTTAATCCAGTTTGATGCTCAATCCAAGGCCGCGAAGCTCATGGAGCAGGACATTAAGCGACTCGGGAATTCCTGGCGTAGGCATAGGATCGCCTTTGACAATGGCCTCGTATGCCTTGGAACGACCTACGACATCATCAGACTTGACGGTAAGAATCTCCTGCAGCACATGGGATGCGCCAAAGGCCTCAATGGCCCAGACCTCCATCTCTCCAAATCGCTGGCCTCCGAACTGCGCCTTACCACCCAGCGGCTGCTGGGTAATCATGCTGTACGGGCCAATGGAGCGGGCATGCATCTTGTCCTCCACCATGTGCCCGAGCTTCAAGAAGTAGGTGATGCCAACCGTGGCTGGCTGGTCGAAACGCTCGCCGGTCTCGCCATCATAAATGTATGTGGAACAAAGATTAGGAAGTCCGGCCTTGTCTGTCCACTCTTTCAGGTCTTCCAACTTGGCACCATCAAAGATTGGTGTGGCAAACTTCACGCCCAACCGCTTGCCGGCTGCGCCGAGAATGGCCTCGAATATCTGTCCGAGGTTCATACGAGAAGGCACACCCATCGGGTTGAGCACCAAATCAACAGGACGGCCATCGGCAAGGAACGGCATATCTTCCATACGGACAACCTTGGAAACGATACCCTTGTTGCCGTGACGTCCAGCCAGTTTGTCACCCACCTGGATTTTGCGTTTCTTGGCAATATAGACCTTGGCGGTCTGAAGCACACCCGAAGGAAGCTCATCGCCAATGGTAATGGCGAACTTACGGCGCTTCAACTCGGCATCGAGCTGCTTGTACTTACGAATGTAATTCATGATGAGACGCTGGATGAGCGTATTGGTGTGCTCATCTTCTGTCCACCCACTGCTCTGCACTCCCTCATAGTCAAGGTTCTTCAGTGCGGCCATTGTAAACTTCTTGCCCTTGGCTATAATCTCGGCATTGGAGAAATCTTTCACTCCCTGGCTAACCAAGTTCTCGGTAAGCTCCAGCAATTTCTCAACGAGGATATCTTTCAAGTCCTCATTTTTAGCCTCATACTCTTCGTCTATCTTCTGCAACGTCACACGATCCTGACGTTTGCTCTCCGTCGTCTTGGTAGCACGCGAGAACAGCTTCTTGTCGATAACGACACCGCTTAGAGAGGAATTAGCTTTCAATGAAGTGTCTTTGACATCTCCTGCTTTGTCGCCAAAGATGGCACGGAGCAGTTTCTCCTCTGGAGTCGGATCACTTTCACCCTTAGGAGAAATCTTGCCGATCATAATATCTCCCGGCTCGACACGGGCTCCCACACGGATGACACCATTCTCATCCAAGTCCTTGGTGGCCTCCTCGCTGACGTTAGGTATATCGTTGGTGAACTCCTCCACGCCACGCTTTGTATCGCGCACTTCAAGAGAATACTCATCAACATGAACCGAGGTGAGCACGTCGTCACGTACCATGCGCTCCGATATTACGACAGCATCCTCATAGTTATAGCCTTTCCAAGGCATATAGGCAACGAGAAGATTGCGACCCAGGGCAAGTTCTCCGTTTTCGGTAGCATATCCCTCGGTAAGGATATCGCCCTTCTTCACACGCTGTCCCTTGTCGCAGATGGGGCGAAGGTCAATGACCATGTTCTGGTTGGTGCGACGGAACTTAGGAATACGGTATTCCTTTAGCGCTGGCTCAAAGCTGACGAACTCATCATCTTCTGAACGATCGTAGAGGATACGGATGGTAGTTGCGTCTACATATTCTATAACGCCATCGCCCTCGGCAGTAATCATCGTACGCGAATCCTCACACACTTGTTTCTCCAAACCCGTACCGACAATCGGCGCATCGTTGTGAAGCAAAGGCACTGCCTGACGCATCATGTTACAACCCATCAGGGCACGGTGGCCGTCGTCGTGCTCCAAGAAAGGAATCAGACCTGCGGACACAGAAGCTATCTGCTGTGGGGCGACATCCATGAAATCTACTTGGTCGGGAGAAACGACTGGGTAGTCGGCATCCTGACGGCATTTTACATAGGAGCGGATGAAACTTCCGTCTTCCTTCAAAGGTGCATTGCCCTGGGCAAGAATTTTGTCCTCTTCCTCTTCTGCGGTAAAGTAGGCGACATGGTCATTATCCATGTCCACCTTGCCATCAACAACTCGACGATATGGGGTAACGATGAATCCCAGGTCGTTGATTTTGGCATAAAGGCAAAGGGAAGAAATAAGACCAATATTCGGACCTTCAGGTGACTCAATCGGGCAAAGACGACCGTAGTGGGTGTAGTGTACGTCACGTACCTCGAAGCCGGCACGCTCACGGGAGAGGCCACCAGGGCCAAGAGCGGACAGACGACGCTTATGGGTTACCTCAGCCAGGGGGTTGGTCTGGTCCATGAACTGACTCAGCGGGTTGGTGCCGAAGAAAGAGTTGATGACTGAGGAGATGGTCTTGGCGTTAATCAAATCGGTTGGGTGGAACACCTCGTTGTCACGCACGTTCATACGCTCTCGAATAGTGCGGGCCATACGTGCCAAACCTATCGAGAACTGGTTGGCCAACTGCTCACCCACTGTGCGTACGCGACGGTTGGAGAGGTGGTCAATATCATCCACAGTGGCGTTGGAGTTGATCAGCTTAATGAGATACTTGATAATCTCGATGATGTCCTCTTTCGTCAGCACACGGACTTTAGAATCAGTTGTCAGACCGAGCTTCTTGTTGATGCGGTAACGTCCAACCTCGCCCAAATCATAACGCTTGTCTGAGAAGAAGAGGTTCTGGAAGACCTCTCGCGCACTGGCATCATCAGCAGCGTCTGCATTACGAAGCTGACGGTAGATGTAGTTGACAGCTTCTATCTCGGAATGACTGGGGTCCTTCTGTAACGTATTGAAGATGATGGAATACTTGCTGGCCAACTCTTCGTCCTTGTGCAGCAGAATCGAGGAAACGCCACTATCCAAGATGGCATCAATGTTATCCTCCGTCAACTCAGTCTCGCGATTAACAACAATCTCGTTGCGCTCGATAGAGGAAACTTCACCTGTGTCTTCATCAGCGAAATCCTCGTTCCAGGTCTTCATGACGTTTCCAGCCAACTTGC
>ERZ808252.219-NODE-219-length-60159-cov-4.624285_pt1 | contig 60159 bp, 60 predicted proteins | sample MGYA00521242_ERZ808252 | MGnify/ENA primary metagenome ERZ808252 (study PRJEB31516, sample SAMN03275581) | gut metagenome | biome: mammalia-associated habitat; material: feces | host: Papio cynocephalus | place: Kenya | collected 2012-08-07 ... | reverse complement strand
TTACTGTTTCTTTTTGTAGCCGCAGTCGCAGTAGGGCCCGCCGGAGGCCAGCGTGTACTGCCGCACAAAGTCCGCTGCGCCGCCCGCCTCGCTCATGGTGTAGTCCAGATGGCACAGGGCCGGCGTCAGGTCGTAAAGTCCCAGCTCCTTCATCAAAACGCAGATGCCGCATTTGGTGAAGCGCCCCTCATAGCCGCTGCCGTCCGGATATTCGTAAAATTCCATGTTCCAGGAGTAGGGGTTCCGGTCGGCGGCCTTCAAGGCCGCCGTGGCCTTCATGCCCGCAATATCCTGCTCCGTAAACTTTTTCTTTCCGCTTTTGCGGCAGAACCACTGCATGGGCCTTGTCATCATGGCTTTAGCGTAATATTCCGTCAGGCGCTCCACATCCGGGCGCTCCGGCATGGAGAGAATAAACGCGCTGATCATCGCGCAGTTGACAAGGTTCATTTGAAAACGGTCGCCCTTTTCAAACGCCGGGATCTTTGCGATGATCTCCCGGTATCGCGGCTTTGCCTTTTTCGCGATCTCCTTTGCCGCAGCCGCATCATAGCCGAATACATCTCTCAGCTGCTTCCGGAAGGACGCCGCAAACAGCGCCCACATCCCCATGGGCATGCCCGTGTATTTCATTGCTTTTCCTCCTTTCGCGGGAGCATCCGCTTCCCGCTCAGCGGTTTTATCTTTGTCTGCCTTCAGAACAATTCTCTGCAGGCGCCGCGCACCAGCGTTTCCAGCACCTGCGGATACAGCGGCCCGATCTGCTCCTGATGCGACACCGTCAGGAGCAGGCCCCGGATCGCGGCGGCAGCCAGTGCAATGCCGCCTCTGGGCTGCAGGCCGCTTTCCTCCAAAAGCGCACGGATGTGCGTCTCGTCGTCATGATAATGCGCCGTTTTGACTTCGTCCGGAAGCCTGCGGAGCAAAAACTCCGCGTCGTTTTCCACAAAGACCAGCGCTTTCGTCTCAGAAAGCCAGCGGCAGGCCGCAAGGATCGCTTCCGCCGCCCGGTCTGCGGGAGACAGCGCCGCATTTTTCTGCAGCGCCGCCTGCGCCGCCGCAAAGCCTTCCGTGTGGATATCCTCCAGCACGGCAAAAAACAGCAGCTCCTTGGATCTGAAGAATTTATAAAAAGAACCCTTGGAGATGCCCACGGCATCCGCCAGCTGCTCTACAGAGGTCTTCCGCATGCCGATAGTCGCGCCGCAGTGCCAGGCCGCGCGGATCAGATCTCTGCGGATGGTTTCGTTTTGTTCTTCCGTAAATGCCACGGTCTCACCCCTTAAACATCAAAATATATGACCGGATTCGCTCTTTCGGTCATATCGTAGCAGATTTCCCTTTTCCTGTCAAGAGGTCCTGCCGCGCTTCGCCGCCGATCCCGTAAAAAGCAAAAGCACCCGCCTTGCAAAGGCAGGTGCTTTCTGTCAGGCGGCTTTCACGCGGCGGCTTTGCCGGAACGGTCCATGCAGACCGCGTCAGTCATCCAGCTCCGCCTCATGCTTGAGGATCGCGCCGGTGCAGGCGTCGATCTCGTAGTCATAATTGCCGGATCTGAACTCCACCTCATAAATGATCCTTCCGTCCTCATCGTCCAGCTCGATGTCCATGTCACAGGCCTGATTTTCACTCACGCCCGCATGGTTCAGGGCGATGGATTTCGCCCTGGCATAGCCGATGTCCTGAACTGTTTCGGGCGGCGCAGGCTTCGGATCGGCGGGCTGCGTGGGCTTTGCCGGGTCCTTCTGCGCAAAGGCGGACGGCAGGTCCTTCTGTCCGCTGAGCACCTCTCCGGTGTAAGCATCCACCAGATACTCAAACTCACCCCATGCCGTCTGCAGCTCCCCCTCATAGTGTGCGGGGGATTCATCCAGCTCGGGATCGACCTCCGCCGTAACGAGCTCCAGTGCCGGCGTTCCGGCATATTCCTCCGCGGCGCTGCGGGCCGCATCCGTGCCAATGGGCATAGCGGGCGCGCCCGCTTCGGCGAGATCTTTAAGCTCCTCCACCGAGAGCGCCGCCAGCGCGTCAAACTTCAGGCTGGAGTTGAGCGCGAGCACACGGTTCACCAGCGCTGCCTTTCCGGTGGAAATGCTGTTTTCCCGCGCCTGCTGCTCCAGTCCCGCATCCTGCGTAAGCGTCTGGGTCAGGACACGGACGCACGCGCCTCGCTTGTCTGCAAAATGCCGTCTACCGTGCTTGTCAGCTCCCGCTGGAGCTTTTCCGCGCGGGCAGTGTCCTTGTCCTCCACCGAGATCATGATGGCGGAGGAGATGCTGCTGAGGTAGCCGCTGCGTACAAGGCTGCCTACGATGGCATTCACCGCCACATCCAGCTTCGCGCCCTTGAGATCCGCGCCGCTGCCCATATCCGCAAGGACGGTCCTTGCGTCCTCGTTGAGCGGCGTGCAGACGAGGACCTTTTCGCTCCGCTTCACCTTCAGCTCGATGCTCGGGTTCACATCCAGCGACACCACAGACGCCTCCGCGTTCGCCTGCTGATAGAATACGCCTCCGCCGCCCAGCAGCGCCAGCGCCAGGCAGGCGGCAAAGATCGATGTCCATTTTCTCTTTGCCGTTTTTCCTGTGGTCATGAGAATTACCGTTCCTTTCCGCGCATTGCAGCGGGAGAGAACGCCGTTCACATCGTCCGGCGCGGTCTTTTTGACCGCCGAGGCCAGACGGCGCGTGCTGCAAAAGGGCGCGTTCGTTGGCATCCAGACCGCTCTCCTACGCGGGAATGGCGTCCCATTCCTCCTCGCTGAGGGCAGCGTGGCGCTCCTCGCGCCGCAGACGCATCAGGCACAGGCTGCGGCACACGGCCAAAAGCCAGCCCATGGGCGAGCCGGTGGGGCGGTACTGCGCCGCACAGTCCACACCTGCACATAAGCATCCTGCGTGAGATCCTGCGCATTGCGGGCGTTCTTCAGGTAAGAAAGCGCCAGACCGTACACCGCCGCCCGCGTGCGTTGATACAGCGCCGCGAGGGCTTCACGCTCACCATCGGCAATGCGGACCAGCAGCCGCTGCAGCTCGTGCCGCTCCTTTTCCGGGACATATTCGGTTGTCGTCAGCATACTGCGCATAAGCTTCTGTCTCCTGTCATCCGTGTAATGCACGGAAAGGACGGTTTATTGCATTGGGCCAGAATTTTTTTGCGGTCAGCCGGCCGCGGCAAGCAGCAGCTGCTGGATCCTGCTCATGACCTCAATGTAGTAGGAAAGCTCTGCCGTGGTCAGCTCGCCCTCCTCTATGCTGTCCAGCGCCTCCATGGTCTCCGTGTATCGGTTCATATAGGCGGCATATCTGGCCAACAGGGTCAGATCGCCGGGGTCATCGGAGATCGCCTGCATAAGCGCCGCATATTCGGCAAAGAAGGCCTCATAGCTGTCCATCGCCTCCTTAAACTCCGGGCGGATGAACCCGTCGTCTGCCGGGGATGTGCTGTTTTCATCCGTCTCCTCCGCAGCGTCAGCACTTTGCGCCGCGTCCTCCTGCAGGGAGTCCTGCGCCTGCGCCACCGTCTCCGGCGCTTTCTCCTGCGCGCCGCGTTCCTCATCGGAGGCAGGCACAAGAGCATCGTCCGGCGCGTCTGCCGTTGGGTCTTCCGCCTTTACGGCGCTGCCCGAGCCCGCCCCGTGGGCGGACGATGCCAGATCGCTGCGGGACGCGCCGCAGGCGCACAGCATCATAGCCATTGCAAGGGAAAGAATTGCTGATACCAGTTTTTTCATGGGAAACCCTCCTATAAATTGATCATTTTGACAGGGGCGATAGAGGCCGCCGCTTTCCGTCTCCGATCCGCAGCTACCCTAATCGCTCGATCATTTCCGTGAGCAGCGCAAGCTGCTCGCTCAATTCCGCACCTCTCTGCTCCAGCACGCTTTTCTGCGCCGTAAGCCTGTCCCGCAGCTCTGCCTTGGGCAAGAGCATCAGCGCTTTGATCTCTTTCACCCGAAAGCCAAAGTTTTGAAGCTGCCGGACTCTCCGGATCTCTGCCTGCATCTGTGGATCGTACAGCAGATATCCGCGCATATTTCGCCCTGTGGATCTCACAAGGCCGTGCTTTTCATAGCCCTGAACCGTCCGTCGGGAAACCCCGAAGGCATCGCACAGCTCATGAAGCGTCATGACTTTATCCGTCACACCGACCTATCTCCGCTCTTTCGATAATAATGCTCTCCTTTCATCCTGAAACTGCACGCTGCGTGCAGTCAACTGCTTTTTGCATCAGAATTCAGAAATTGCGGCCTCTATCGTAAGAGCGGATGAAAATTTCGCGAATGACGCGCGGAAAAGTGTTGTATCCCCTCCAAAATCATCATAGGAATGGCTCATATTTCAAAAGCTCGCCTTTATTATACATGAATTTTCCCAAAAACAAAGAAGCATCACCCATATTTTCAAAATATGGGTGATGCCCCGTAAAGCTCCGCTGCGCCTTTCAAGAAGCCGCCAAAGCCGCCGCGGCCCTCGCCGCAGGCGCCCATGCGGATATGATCCTAAGCATCAGAACTGTTGTTTTCACGGAAGCAATTTCTTTCTTGCAGTATTTCTCTCATAAACCGCCGCCGCGATGCACCAGATCACGATGGCGGTATTGGTGCTGCTCTGGCTCATCACGGACATCCATGTATCGACAGGCGCCTGCATGGCCTGGGCAATATCCGGGACGCCTGCCAGCAGAATATTCCATGTGACCGGGTGAAAAAGGAGCATCCACCGGGGATAACGGGTCTTGCCCGCAAGCAGCATCACGAAATGGATGCCGAAAGCCAGTATCATCGGAACGTACATCGGCGCAATTGCGGGGAGCATACCGTCCTGATAGGCCGTGACCGCCGCAACGGCAGCTTCTTCTCCCATGCGCGGACCCAGATAGGCGGTGAACCACGCCATGGTCGCCACCCAGGTGTGGATGGTCAGCGCCACCGCAACGGTGAAGATCCCGCACAGATACTGGACGGACTTTGTTTTTCTGTACTTCGCGCCAATATCCGCGTTCAGCGCTTTTACTACGAAGTAATAGAGAAAGCCGCCGACCGCTCCCAGTCCGATGGTCAGGACGGACCGCCACAGGCCATAGCCGCCGGACAGATAGTAGGCCCGGTCGAACATTCCGGCGTCCCCCGCCTGGAGCGGAACGCAGCTCAGCAGCCAGTCGCCGGCGGCCATCAGAACAGCGCCGATCGCACCGAGCAAGCACCAACGGATGAACTTCGCTTTTTCTTTCATCTGCATGTTCTCACCCCATGCTTTGTTCTTCATAAAGCCTTATCCTTTTCACTTTTTGTGAGGATCGCCACGGCGCAGGGGATCCTTCCCTGGCACAAAATATACCTTGCGTCCGTATATCCGGCATCGGCGAAAAACTGCCGGTATGTATCAAGGGTGAATTCCCGCTTGAAGTCTGCCCCCGCCTTGCCGATTGCGCCGGAAACGCCGTTGGTTTTTCCCTTGTCCGTCTGATTCATGTAGGTGGGTATCACGATCCTCCCACCGAACTTACAGACGCGCTCCAGCTCGCGCAGGGCCCGATACGGCTCGTCCAGCAGGTGGATCACATTCGCCGCAACGACTGCGTCAAAGTGCTCGCTCGGATAGGAAAGCCGGAGAATGTTCGCCTGCTCAAAGCGGACATTGCCATATTTTTCATATTTCTTTTCCGCCCGCTTCAGCATCCTTGCGGAAAAATCGGTGGCGATCAGTCTTTTGCAGCGAGGTGCGATCACACCGGTCAAAAGTCCCGTGCCGCAGGCACATTCCAGCACATCGTCGGAGGGCGAGATCAGCCCCTCTACCGCAGCGCAAAGCGCCTTGTTTGCTTTTCGGTTGATGACATTCGCAAAAACATCATATACCCACGCAACATTATCCCAGAACATCGTTCTCTCCCGCGTTCATTTCCTGCCGCCGAAGCCGATCTTCACGATCTGCATTTTCATCATATGATCGCCGACCTTGGCAAGAAAACGGAAAAAGCCGCTGACTGCGGGATCCTTCAGATCGCTGTACCCCAGCATATAGCCCCGGCTGGAGACCTGCAGGCGGCTGTCCCAGGGGGAAAGTTCGCTTTTTGCGTCCGAAACCGCAAAATACGCGCCCACGTCCTGAATCTTTGCGCTCTTGAGCCATGTCTTTGCGATCATCTTCACCGCCGTCCGATTTGCCGCGTCAAATATCAGCACGCCGCCGGGAAAGGCGTCCGCCATTTTCTGCGCCAAAGCCTTGACCTGCTCGGTCAGGAAGTAATAGAACACGCCGGAGGCGAAGAACACTGCGCCGCCAGAGGCGTCGATCTTCCCGAACCACGCCGTGTCGTTCAGGTCGCAGGGGATATTTTCCTCCCGTTCCCCGGCAGGCAGCAGCTCATTGCGCACGGCGATCACATCGGGGAGGTCCAAATTATATATTTTGCAGCTGCCGTTATCGCAGCCTCTTCCGGTGCTGTCCAGCCCGCAGCCCAGGTTGACCACGGCGGCCCTGGGGTGCGTTTTCAAATAATCCCGCACCTCCCACGCCAGATCGTTCTGCCGCATGGCGACCTCCAGCGAGCCGAAGCGCTGCATTAAGCTGCGGGAATTTTTCTCCGCTTCTGAAAAATCATAGTCGATTTCGCCGATCAGCTGCACCGCCGTTTCGTCCCGATAGAGATCCGGATACAGCTCCGAGCAGACCTTCCGCGCGTACAGTGGGATGATCAGCGTCTCCTGCACGGTGTTTTTCTCGATCTTATATTTCATGGGTACATCTCACTTTCCGCTAAAAAGCATCATGATCGCCGCCAGCACCGCTGAAATGACCGCCATCCCCGCCGTGCCGAAGATCCATTTTTTCACCTTATCCCGGGCGGTGATATAGGGCTTCAGATCCTCCGTGCCGGGGATCGTCCACGCGTTTGTGTGACCGACCCAGTAGCCGTCGATCAGAAATCTGTCGATCAGGTTCATCACAGAAAGGATCGCCAGCAGCTGCCAGAAGCCCGCAAAAAAGCCCCTCGCCCCATTGAGCGCATAGACGCACACCAGCACATAGGCGATATAGCCCGGAACGCAGGCGGCTTTGAACCGCAGGGCGTTTCGTTTGATCCTTTCGCAGGTCGTCAGTCCCAGCTGCACGCACCGCTGCTGCACCGCCGGACTGTAAAGATGTACCATGCCCACCGCGCCCTTCCGGATGCCGATGGCGCAGACCAAAATGAGCAGAACGCCCAGCCCCAGTCCTTCCAGAACGATCTTTCCGATCATGACAAATACCTCCCGCACTCCTGCTCCAGCGCCTGCCACACAGGATACGCAGCGCCGTTTTCCTCAAAAAATCGCTTCAGATCCCGGTCCAGCGCGCCCATTTCGTCCACTGCGTTCATGGCATGGTCGCAGGCGCAGAGCTTCCCCAGAGCGGTGGCGCACATGAGCTTGAAAAACCGCATACAGGTCTTGCGGTACGCTGCGCCCCCAAATTCCTTGTCTGCCTTTGGCAGGATCTCATGCCCCGCGTTCCGAATGGCCCGATATCCTTCGAGGTTGGCGTCGATCAGCCTGTTCAGATAGGCCGTGTCGCCCTTCAGCCTTTTCAGGTCGCCGTCTGTCTTGTAGCAGGCAAAGGCCGCCGGCAGCACGAACGCCGCGTGACACAGGAGATAGTCGCCCATGTTCGGCTCATAGACCACCTTGCAGCCCGTACCGTCAAAGATCTGCTTCACAAGCTGCCGCCGGGAGGGCGTGCCGCCCAGCGGCCCGATGGTGATCTTCTTGAGATCGATGGAGACTACGCGATCCCGCTCCCGATGTCCTGCCGAGAGGGCAAAGGCGAACAGCACATTTTTCTCCGGCAGCAGCGCCGCCGTCTCCGCCGCACGCACATTGTTGCCCACAAAGACGATATTCTTCGTTCCGTTGGCCCGCAGCGCGGGCAGGACCGTCTCCAGCTGCGTGTATCGGGCGACGACGAAGATCACATCGTAGTCATCCTCCGGCGCGAGCGCCGTCACCACGGGAATGCGGCGGACCGATGTACAAAGGGAGAACTTGTCCTTGATCCGCAGCCCGTTTTCCCTGATCGTCTTCGCCCACTGGCCCCGGGCCAGCAGCGTCACATCCTTTCCGGCGCGCAGCAGGTTTCTTGCCAGATTGCAGCCCAACACCCCCGCGCCGAGCACCAGAATTCTCATAACAAAGCCTCCTGTCCTCCCTGAAGCTCGGCGGCATACAGCAGCGATGCATCATCCGCATTCGCACAGCAGAGCATCCTCTTCGCAGCGCTTCCATATCTCTCCGTTCAAAGCAGTTAGAGTTCGCTAACCAATTTTCTTACGAAAAGCCGCATTCCTGCGGCAGCTTTCTGCAGCTTCAAAAGAACGCCCTGTGCATGTCCTCTCGAATTTGTGACCAGATTTATCCTTCCGGTCATATAGTAACAAAAAAGTGTGTTTTTGTCAAGATTTTACCGCCGGCCCTCCCTCGGCAGAGGACTGCGCTTTTCCGCGGCCAAATGCAGCGGTTCTTTCCCCGTGCTGATGCTCCTGTTCGGTCGCCGCACAAAGCGGCTCCCTGTGGCAGAGCGGCGGCACTCGCCGCCGGAGCTGGTTCTCCGCCGTTCCCGGCAATAAAACGAAAACACCTGCTTTTCTAAAGCAGGTGTCTTCTGGTACGCCCGACTGGAGTCGAACCAGCGGCCTTTAGAGTCGGAGTCTAACGCTCTATCCAGCTGAGCTACGGGCGCATATGTATTTTTCGGGGAACAGAAGGTATTATAACACGCTTTTCTCCGTTTGTAAACCTCTAAATCAATTTTTCCTGCAATAAAAAATCGGCGGCTCCGTGCCGCGCCGCGCTTGCAAGGCAGCGGCCCCTGTGGTATACTGTGGTTTGAAGAAAACGGAACAGAAACGATCACGCAGGAGGTGTGATACCACAATGATGACTTATGCACAGATCATCCAGGATCCGGCCATCCGCACCTATATCGCCAAGGCGGATGAATCCCTTATCGCCCTGGGCTATACGGAGCACAGCTTTGCCCATGTGACCCATGTAGCGGAAATGGCAGGCTATATCCTGCAGGCGCTGAATTATCCCGCGCGGACGGTGGAGGTGGCCAAGATCGCCGCCTATCTCCATGATATCGGCAACCTGGTGAACCGGGTGGACCACAGCCAGAGCGGCGCCGTCATGGCCTTCCGCATTCTGAACGAGCGGGGCTTCGATCCGGAGGAAATCGCCACCATTACCACCGCCATCGGCAACCACGACGAGGGCACGGGCGTTCCGGTGAACGCCGTAGCCGCGGCGCTGATCCTGGCGGACAAATCCGATGTGCGCCGCAGCCGGGTGCGCAACACCGACACCGGCAGCTTCGATATCCATGACCGGGTGAATTATTCCGTCACCAAGTCGGAGCTGAAGATCAACGAGGCCCGGACGCTCATCAAGCTGAAGCTCACCGTTGACACGCACTTTGGCTCCGTCATGGATTATTTTGAGATCTTTCTGCAGCGCATGATCCTCTGCCGCAAGGCGGCGGAAAAGCTGGGCCTGCAGTTCAAGCTGATGATCAACGAGCAGCAGCTGATCTGAACGCCGGTGGTTTTGATCTTTATAAAAGAGCACACCTTCCGGCGTGCCCTTTGTTTGATCTCTTTTCGGTCTTTGCTCAGCGAGATCCTGCAGGATCACCCAGCCCTTGTCTGCGCTCCAGTATTCCGTGGCCGGAAGCGTATAGGTAAGCTCCTTTCCGCAGCGGGAGCAGCCCACGATCCCACCCGCGAAGGGGGATCCCGCTTCGCCTTGGCGGAATGGTTATCGTCCTCCCGGCTCAGCAGGGTCGAGGTCTCGTCGCCGCAATAGGTGCAGATGTCCTTTTTGTAATGCAGCGTCCAGCAGCCGAAGCTCTTTTCAACATATTCCGTATGGAAGGGGCCATCGCAGCCGCAGCTTGCACAGGGCTGCACCGTGCCGCCGGCCAGCCCGGTCAGGGAGCCTGCCAGCAGCAGACAGCACAGGAGCAAAGCGGTGATCTTTTTCATGGGGATCCCTCCTTTTATTTTTGTGATTTTAGTCTATCACGATCCTTTTGTTTTTTCATTTTTCTATTTTCCAATTTTGGTTATTTTTTTGTCAATTTTCCCCACAAACGCGAAAACGGCAGCGCCGCTCAGGACGCTGCCGTTTCTATTCTTATTTCCTTCGGTCAGTTCAGCGCCAGCGTCTCCCGCTGGGTAAAGACCATATCCTCGCTGAAAAGCTCCGCCGCCGCGCCGGCAAACAGCTCATCCAGCCAGAGCTCATAGGCCGCCTGGGCCGCATCCTCGTTGGGGTCATCGGCGATGGTAGTGCTCTCGCCCACAAAATACATGATATGGGAGCCATAGCTGGTCTGCACGATGCCGTGGTCGCCGGACTGGCGGGATGTATCAAAGCACCAGTCGTTGAACTCCGTTATCATCTGCCCGGGGGCCACATCCTCATAAAGGCCGCCGTTGTCGGCAGAGCCGGGGTCGGCAGAATATTCGCCGGCCAGCGCCGCGAAGTTCTCCTCTGTAGGATCGGCCAGGAACAGGGCGTAGATCTCCTCCGCCTTCTTCTGGGCGGCTTCCGCATCGGGGATGTCGGTGCCCTCCTCCGGCTGGATCAGGATATGACGCACATTGACGCAGTAGGTCAGCTCCGCCGCCGGGTCATACTGCTCCTCATAAAACTGCCGGTATCTTGCGTTGGCATAGCTGCCCGCCAGCGTGGAGCGGCGCAGATAGGCCTCGTAGCTCTGGACCTCGCAGCAGGGGTCAAACATAAAGCGCAGGTATTCGTTGGCAGAGGAATAGCCGTTGCTGGCGGCATATTCGTTCAGGGAATCCAGCGTCTGGGTCAGATACTGCTCGTCCTCATCGGAAAGCACATAGCCCTCTGCCTCCGCCCGGCTGCACAGCGTCTCCGTCTGGACCCAGTTGTCCACTGCCAGCTGGGCGAAATAATCGTGCCAGGTCTGGGTCTCGCTGAACTGCTGCTGGTCAAAGGGCGTGGACAGGCTCAGATAATAAGAGAGATAATCCGCGTTGCTGCTGTAGAAATTGAAGAACAGATCCCAGTAATAAAACTGGAAGATCTGGTTGGTGAGGGCCTTTCCCTCATATTCCGCAACGATGTTCTGCGCACCGGGGGTCTCCGCACCGTAAAGGCCGGTGTTTTCCGCCAGAGCGGTAACGGCCTGCAGAGTATTGCTGCGGGTGTCGCCGGTCTCGCTGCCGGTCTCGCTGCCGGTCTCGTCATCAGGCGTCTCATCGGGCGTTTTCTCGGGCTGGGCTGCGTCGCCGTAGAGCGCATCCTTGCCCACGGAGCGGACCGTTTGATGCTCCCGGACCACCGACAGCGCAAAGGCCGCCAGCAAAACGGCCACCAAAAGGACCGTCAGGATCGCCGCCGGACTCCAACCAGGCTTTTTGGCGGTCTCCGTGGTCTCTGCGGTCTGGTTGTTGTTCTCTTCATTCATAAAAAGGACCTCCTGTCTTTCAGCAAGCCCATCATATCATACCGCGCCTGGGATTGCAAATAAATTGGGAATAAACTAAGCCCGCGGCAAATGCCGCGGGCTGCAAAAGCAAAGAGTATACTGCGCTCAGGCGGTCTTTTTCCGGTTGAGCAGAACGCCCGCCAGCATAAACACCGCGAACACGATCAGATACCAGACGCAGGCCATGCCGTGGCCCAGGATGCAGGCCGCAACCATGAAGATGGAGCCGCAGATGGCCAGAATGGGCAGGATGAAGCGGCGCAGGACGGATTCGTCCTTCTGCTTGCGGATCCACTGGATAAAGATGGGGATATACATGGCATAGATGGTGATGATGGGCAGCTCGCTGGAATCAAAGACAAAGGCGCCCTTCCAGGTGCCGGCCAGATTGGCCAGGTAGAAATACAGGCCCCAGAAGCCGCACATCAGCAGGCCCACCACGGAGGAATTGTGGGCCATATTGGTCTTGGAGTCCACCTGGGAGAAAATGTCCGGCCGGGGGCCTTCCTTGCGGGCGGCCAGCGAATAGAGGCCGCGGACGCAGCCCAGCATCAGGCCGTTCATGGTGCCCAGGCAGGAGATGGCCACGAACAGGTTCAGGATATTGCCGAACACATTGCCGAAGATGTTCAGGAAGGCCACGGTAGCGCCCTCGCGGATCAGCTGGTCGTTGGAAGCGCCGCCGGCCACGCCGATATAGTAGAACAGATAGGTGGCGATGATGATCAGTCCGCCGATGATCAGCGCCTTGGGCAGGTTCCTTTTGGAATCCTTCAGCTCGGAGTTGATGGAGGTGGCGATGATCCAGCCCTCATAGGCAAAGGCCGTTGCGCAGACCGCCGCGAACAGCGGATTGCCCATGACCTCATAGCCCAGCGCGGGGTTGGCAAAGTTGTTGGCCAGCTGACCGGTGGTCAGGCCGTAGACGATGCCCACCACGGCCATCAGCGTCAGCGGGATGAACTTGATCACGGTGGTGGAGGTCTGCAGCTTGCCGGCCAGCTTGGGCGAAAGGGCGTTTACCGCATAGCCGCAGCACAGATAGAACAGCATCAGCGCGATGCATTCCGGCCCTACCACGCAGCCGCCCTGCTCCGCCGGGATCACCAGCGGCAGGCTGGGGTTGACAGAGGTCAGGAAGACCAGCGTATAGCGGGCGGAGAGCCAGGCCAGAACGGAGGTCAGCGTGGGGTAATAAATGGTGGTCATGAACCAGCCCACAAGATAGCCATACTTCGGACCGACGGTGGCCTCGGCATAGTCCACGATGCCGTTGACCTTTTCATATTTCTGGGACATATTGGCGAAGGTCAGAACGCATACCAGCATGATCACGCCGCCGATGAGCCATGCCAGAATGCCCAGCGGCATATTCCCGCCGGTCTTTTCCAGAATGACCTGCGCCTTAAAAAAGACGCCGGAGCCGATCACGATGCCTACCACCATGCAGATCGCGGTAAATAGGCCGTATTTTCGTTCCAGTTTGTTTTCCATGCAGATCCCTCTTTCGTCGTTACAATTTCTTCATAAATAAAGCTTGTGCTCATCATAGAGATTTTCCGTCCAAAAGTCAAGGGAAAAGCGGCGAAAAAGGCGGCAAAATCACAAATTTTGTAGACGAACACAATACAATATTTGTCAATTTGTATGATGTGCAGCAGGAAAACGGGAAAAATCGGGAATATTTTTGTGCTTTTTCGCTTTAGTCTGCTATCATCCCGCTTTTGTGCTTTTCTCTGCTTCCCGCGCCGAAACGAGTCCGATGCCGGTCTCCCGCCGTTCTATCCCTATGCGCCGCTTTCCTTCCCTATGCCGGGCTGCGGCCGCTCTTGCGGGGGGCTTGACGAATGTGGTATACTATGCAGTGGGAGCAGACGCCTCCCGCCATTATCTGGATTGATCAAATTTATTATCATAAAGGAAGCGTGTATTATGACCAAGATCGACATTTTCTCCGGCTTTTTGGGCGCGGGCAAGACTACGCTCATCAAAAAGCTGATCCGGGAAGCCTATCAGGGCGAGCAGCTGGTGCTCATTGAAAACGAATTCGGTGAGATCGGCATCGACGGCGGCTTTCTGCAGGACGCGGGCATCAACATCACCGAGATGAACTCCGGCTGCATCTGCTGCAGTCTGGTGGGCGATTTCGGCAAGGCGCTGCGCCAGGTGATGGAGCAGTATCATCCCGACCGGATCCTCATCGAGCCCTCCGGCGTGGGCAAGCTCTCCGATGTGATCCGCGCCGTGGAAAACCTGAATATGGAAGGCGCTGTCCTCAACGGCTTTACCACCGTGGCCGACGCCGGCAAGTGCAAAATGTATATGAAAAACTTCGGCGAGTTTTTCAACGACCAGATCGAGCACGCCAGCTCCATCGTCCTCAGCCGCACCGCCGGCATGAAGGAGCAGAAGCTCAACGAGGTAGTGGCTCTGCTGCGGGAGCATAACGCCGTGGCCTCCATCATCACCACCCCCTGGGACGAACTCACCGGCAAGCAGATCCTGGAGACCATGGAGCAGAAAAACACCCTCCAGGCCGAGCTGAAGCAGCTGGCGCTGGAGACCGCCCGCCTCCACGAAGAGGAGGAAGAGGACGAGGAGGAATGCTGCTGCGGCCACCATCATCACGAGCACGATGAGGACGAGCATGCGCATCATCACCATCATGAGCATGAACATGAGGACGAGCATCATCATGACCATGATCATGAGGAAGACGGCGAATGCTGCTGCGGCCACCATCATCATGATCATGAGGAGCATGACCACGACCATGACCACGACCATGACCACGACCATGAGCATGAGCATCACCACCATCATCACCATGCGGACGAGGTCTTTATCAGCTGGGGCGTGGAAACGCCGCAGAAATACACGCTGGATGAGATCGAAGAGCTGCTGGGCCAGCTGAACGGCGGCATTTACGGCGCCGTCCTCCGTGCCAAGGGCATCGTGGAGAGCGAGGATGGCCGCTGGATCCACTTCGACTTTGTCCCCGGCGAGCAGAATGTGCGCTACGGCGCCGCCGCCACCATTGGTCGGCTGTGCGTCATCGGCGCCAAGCTGGACGAGCACGGGCTGAAAGAGCTGTTCCGGGTGTAAAGCCATGGAGCTTCCCGTTTATCTGTTCACCGGCTTTCTGGAGGCCGGAAAGACCCGCTTTATCCAGGAGACGCTGGAGGACGAACGCTTCAACGCCGGCGAGCGCACCCTGCTGCTGGTCTGCGAGGAGGGCGTGGAGGAATATGCCCCGGAGCAGTTTTCCGGCAAAAATGTGTTCATTGAGGTGCTGGACGACCGCTCCCAGCTGAACGCCGATCATCTGGCCAAGCTGCAGATGGCGCACAACGCGGAGCGCTGCGTGGTGGAATACAACGGCATGTGGCTGCTGGACGAGCTTTACCAGAACATGCCGGAGGATTGGGTCATCTATCAGGAGATCTGTTTCGCCGATGCCAACACCTTTTTGCGCTACAACGCCAATATGCGCCAGCTGATGGTAGACAAGCTGAAGAGCTGCGAGATGATCGTCCTGAACCGGGCCAGGCCCGATCTGGACAAGCAGGAGGTCCATAAGATCGTCCGGGGTGTCAGCCGGCGGGCGGAGATCGCTTACGAAGGTCCCAACGGCAATGTGGTCTACGATGATATCGAGGATCCCCTGCCCTTCGATCTGGAAGCGCCGGTGGTGGAGATCCAGGATCAGGATTACGCCGTCTGGTATCGGGATATTTCCGAGGAAACGAAAAAATACGGCGGCAAGACGCTGCGCTTCAAGGGCATGGTCGTATGCAGCCCCAAGCTGCCCAAAAACACCTTCCTCTGCGGCCGCTATCTGATGACCTGCTGCGAAGCAGACATCGCTTATACGGGTCTGGCCTGCCAGTGGACCAAGGCCGATACGCTGCAGAGCAAGAGCTGGGTCACCGTGACGGCCACTGTAGCCATCAAGTTCAGCTCCGTCTACGGCAAGCGCGGCCCGGTGCTGCAGGTGCAGTCGGTGGAGCCTGCTCAGCCCCCGGCACAGGAAGTCGCCACCTTCTATTGATCCTTCCCCTTTCAAAAAATCAGCCCCCGCGTCGGAGCTTTTCCGGCACGGGGGCTGTTCTGTTTTCTTTTCTGCGGCGTTATGCGGTGATGACCGTTCCGGCCTTGCCGGCCAGCGCATCCACGGCTCTGTCCGGCGTGGTGATGATACACCGTCTGCCGGGCCGCGCCTCCACAAAGCGCACCGCCGCCTCCACCTTTGGCAGCATGGAGCCGGGGGCAAACTGCTTCTGGGCGATATAGTCCCTTGCCTGGGCCGCAGTCATATGGGGCAGGCCCTGCTGCTCCGGCTTGCCGAAGCTCAGACAGCACTGCTCCACGGCGGTGAGCATCAGGAAGAGATCCGCATCCAGATCCTGGGCCAGCCGCTCAGAGGCCAGATCCTTGTCAATAACGGCGGCGATGCCGTTCAGATCGCCGTCTGCGTCCCGATAGACGGGGATGCCGCCGCCGCCTACGGCGATAACGGTATGTCCGGCGGCGATCAGATCCCGGATGGCGTCCAGCTCCACGATCTCCTGGGGCTTGGGCGAAGCCACCACCCGGCGCCAGCCGCGTCCGGCGTCCTCCTTCATCACATAGCCCCGCTCCCGCGTCAGGCGCTCCGCCTGCTCCTTCGTACAGAAGGCGCCGATGGGCTTGGTGGGGCTTTGAAAGCCCGGATCCGCCGGATCCACCACCACCTGGGTCACCACGGCCACCGGGCTGCCGCTTCTGCCCCGCAGGCGCATGGCCCGCTGCAGGCCCTGGGTCATATGATAGCCCAGCATGCCCTGGCTCATAGCGCCGCAGACATCAAAGGGCATACAGGGCGTGGCTTCGGCGGAGGCCTCGTTCTGCAAAACGATGCCGCCCACCTGGGGGCCGTTGCCATGGGTCATGACCACGCGGTAGCCCTGAGAAATGATATCCGCGATCTGGAGCGCGGTATTGTCGATGATCGAGAGCTGCGTCTCCGCGTCGGCCAGCTTGCCGCCGATGGTGAGGGCGTTGCCGCCCAGCGCGATCACAATGGTCTCCACAAGCGTCCTCCTGTTCCCTTAAACGCTGCCGATGGTAGCCACCAGCACGGCCTTGATGGTGTGCATCCGGTTTTCCGCCTCATCGAAGACGCGGCTCCGCTCCGACAGGAACACCTCGTCGGTGGCCTCCCGGATATCATAGCCCAGCTCCAGCTGGCTCTTGGCCATGGTGGTCTCAAAATCATGGAAGGAGGGCAGGCAGTGCAGGAAGATGCAGTCGGGATTTTCCGTTGCGGCAAGGACCTCCCCCGTGACGCGGAAGGGCGTCAGCAGACGCACCCGCTCGGGGATCTTATCCTCCTCGCCCATGGAGGCCCAGATATCGGTATAAAGCGCGTCCGCGCCCTTGAGCAGGGCGGGATCCTCGCCATATTCCACCTGTGCGCCGGTCTCTCTGCCCACCTGCCGGCAGTATTCCACCACCTCGGCGGCGGGAGCCAGCTCCTGCGGGCCCCAGCCCACATAATGGATGCCCAGCTTGGCGCAGATATACATCAGGCAATAGGCCACATTGTTGCGGGTGTCGCCGCAGAAGACCAGCTTGCATTTGTTCAGCGGCTTGGCAGTATTTTCCATCAGCGTCAGGATATCGGCCAGCGCCTGGGTGGGATGGTCCACATCGGTGAGCCCGTTCCAGACGGGGACGCCGGAATGCTTCGCCAGTCCCTCCACCACGGCCTGATCAAAGCCGCGGTATTCGATGCCGTCGTAAAAGCGGCCCAGTACCTTTGCCGTGTCGGCCATGCTCTCCTTCTTGCCCATCTGGGAGGACTTGGAATCCAGGAAGGTGACGCCGGCGCCTTCGTCCATGGCGGCCACCTCAAAGGCGCAGCGGGTGCGGGTGGAGGTCTTTTCAAAAAGCAGCACGATGTTTTTGCCCCGCAGCAGCTCGCCCCGGATGCCGGCGCGCTTTTTGCTCTTCAGGTCGGCGGCAAGCTTCAGCAGATAACGGATCTCGTCGGGAGTAAAATCCTTCAGGGTCAGAAAAGAACGGCCTTTCAAGTTGACGGGCATAATAGTTTCCTCCTTGATCGTTTTGATCTGTCAATATTTCACGGTTCAGAGCGCTTCGCTTTGGCCCATCGGCAGCCGCACCAGCGGCATGCTCATGCAGCGGGGGCCGCCCCGCCCCCGGGAAAGCTCGGAGCTGGGCGTTTTGATGACCTCCACGCCGGCCTCCTCCAGCAGACGGTTGGTGATATAGTTCCGATCGTAGACCACGATGGTGTTGGGTCGGATGCAGAGGGTATTGGAGCCGTCGTTCCACTGCTCCCGGGCCGCCGCGATCTGGTTGCCGCCGCCGCAGCGGATCAGCTCCACCCGGTCCAGCTCCAGATATTTGGCCAGCGCCTGCCCCAGCGGCAGCATGACCTCCCGCACCTTTACCTCCTTCTCCCCTTTTCCCGTGAGCTCAAAGATGCGCATGGTGTTCATGATGCCGGGATGGACCACGAAGGTCTCCACGCCGATCTGGGTGAACACCGTATCCAGATGCATGAACGCCCGGGTATTGGGGATCTCGATAGCAAGGATGGTGCGGATGGCGCAGCCCTCGTCGGCAAAGATATTCCGCGCCAGGATCTCCACCGCCTCCGGCTGCGTCCGCTGGGAAAGGCCAACGCAGAGGGTCTCCGGGCTGAGGTTCAGAATGTCGCCGCCCTCGATGCTGAAGCACTGGTCCGGCGTGTAGTAAAAGGGCAGCCTGCCCCGAAAATCCGGATGATGATGCAGGATATAATCCGCATAGATCACCTCCCGGTTCCGGGTGGCAGAATGCATATGGTTCAGGCTGACGCCGCAGCCCACGCTGGCAAACACATCCCTGGTAAAATACAGGTTGGGCACCGGCGGCATGAGAAACTGCTGGCCGGAGCGCACCAGATCCGACAGCCGCTGCTCGCTTTTGCCGGAGATCTCCGCCATGGTAACGCCGGACATAGTCTTGAGCACCAGCGCCCTGGCATCCCGGATGCTCAGCAGATATTCCTCCAGCAGCTGGGCGTGGCCCTGGGCCGCGCTGCCCGCCTGACGGATCACATCCTTGATGAACTGCTCCCGCAGCCCCTCCTCTCCGGCCAGCGTTTCCGCCGCCAGATCCTCCAGATAGACCACCTCAACGCCGCATTCCCGCAGCTTTTTTGCAAACTCATCATGCTCCTGCTGAGCCGCCGTCAGATAGGGAATATCGTCAAACAGCAGCTCCTCCAGCGTATCCGGTGTAAGATGCTCCAGCTCCGTCCCCGGACGTTTGAGCAGTACCTTTTTCAGCGGACCGATCTCGCTTTTCACACAAATCGCCATTTTACCACGCCCTTTCCTTGGCAGATCTTCCGGAGCGCGCCTTCGCCGCAGGCCGCGTTTCCGGGTTCCCTCTTCTCTGAAAATATTATAATATACAATCAATGCATTGTCAATCTTTGAATTATCATTTATTTTGCCGCATTTTTATAAAAATAGACGAATATCGTCTGAATAATTATACCTCTATGTATGCTTTCTTCTCTGCAAAAAGCGGCCCGGCGATGCTGCCGGGCCGCAAAATATGCATCCGGCCATACAGCCGGCGTGCCGCTTATGCACAGGGGGCTTGTTCCGATGGAATCAGGCGTTTTTCAGGAAGGCGCGATAGCCCCGGGCGGCCTCGTAAATATCCGCCTTGGAACTGAGCTCGTAGGGGGCGTGCATGCTCAGCAGCGCCACGCCGCTGTCGATGACCTCCATGCCGTATTTGGCCATGATATAGGCGATGGTGCCGCCGCCGCCCACATCCACCTTGCCCAGCTCGGCAAACTGGTAGGCAACATCGGCATCGTCCATGATCCTCCGGATGGCGCCCAGATATTCGGCGTTGGCATCGTTGGAGCCGCCCTTGCCCCGGGAGCCGGTAAATTTATTAAAGGTCATGCCCTGGCCCAAAAAGGCGGAGGAGCGCTTTTCAAAGGCGTCGGCAAACAGGGGATCATAGCCGGCGCTCACATCGGAGGAAAGCATCCGGGAAGCGGCCAGCGCCCGGCGGGTGGCCAGATAGGATTCGCCCTGCAGGGCGGCGATCAGCTCCGCCACCACATTTTCAAACCACAGGGAGGACATGCCGGTGGCGCCCACGCTGCCGATCTCCTCCTTGTCCACCAGCAGGCAGCAGGCGGTGCGCCGGGGCGTCTCGCTCTCCTGCAGCATGGCCCAGAGGGAGGTGAAGGCGCAGATGCGGTCGTCCTGACCGTAGGCCAGGATCATGCTCCGGTCAAAGCCGCAGTCCCGGGCCTTGCCGGCGGGGACGATCTCCAGCTCGGCAGAGGCAAGGTCCGCCTCCTCCGCGCCGTATTTTTCCCGGAGCAGCGCCAGCACATTGGCCTTGACGGCGCTCTTCTCGTCCTTTTCCAGGGCGCTCTCCTCCAGCGGACGGTTGCCCACCAGCAGATCCAGGCTCTCGCCCGGGATCACCTGAGAGGCCTTTTTCTCCTGCTGCTGGCCGGCCAGGTGGATCAGCAGATCAGAGAACACAAACACGGGATCGCTCTCGTCCTCGCCGATGCGCACCTCCTGCACGGCGCCGTCCTTCCGGACGATGACGCCATGGATGGCCATGGGCTGGGCCACCCACTGATATTTCTTGATGCCGCCGTAGTAATGGGTGTCCAGATAGGCGAAGCCCTCGTTTTCATACAGGGGGTTCTGCTTCACATCCACCCGGGGAGAATCGATGTGCGCGCCCAGAATATTCATGCCCTGCTCCAGAGGCTGCTGACCCAGGTGGAACAGCGCCAGCGTCTTCTCCATGCAGACGGCATAGAGCTTCGTGCCCGGCGTCAGAGGCTGGCCGGCCTTCAGGGCGGCATACAGCTCCCGGTAGCCGGCGGCCTCCGCCATGGCCACGGCCTCCTTGACGCATTCCCGTTCGGTCTTGCCCTCGTCCAGGAAGGTCTTATATTCGCCGCAGAGCTGCTCCAGCGCCAGCAGGTCCTGGCCGGAATATTTCTTCCATGCAACCTTATTTTCCATGCTTCCTCGCTCCATTCTGTCCGCCACAGGCGGACGATTTTTCCTCTTCTATTGTAGCGGTCCCCGGATTTTTTGTCAAGACGCATAATGGCGGCTCCCGGCGCATATGCTGTTTGCAAAAGGGGGCTTTGGCATGGAGCACTTATTTTTCCGCTGTTCCCGCTGCGGCAGCCTGGCGGCGCTGCTGCGGGAGGGCGAGGGCTGTCTCTGCTGCTGCGGCAGGCCCATGACCGTTCTTTTGCCCAAGACCGGCCCGGAGGGCGGCGAGCCCGCGGAGACCCATCTGCCCCGGGTGCGTCTGCAGGGCGACACCGTCACCGTGGAGGTGGGCGCACAGCCCCACCCCGCCCTGCCGGAGCACCGGATCCTCTGGATCCTGCTCCAGACCCGCTACGGCGGACAATATCGCCTGCTGCCGCCCGTCGGGCCGCCCCGGGCGGTGTTTCGGCTGGAGGGCGATTTTCCCGTGGCCGCCTATGCCTTTTGCTCCCGGGACGGGCTCTGGCGGGCGGAAGTGTAAATTTTCTCTGATTTTCCTTTTTTCTCTTGACAGCGCTTTTTCTTTTATGATACGGTAAATGAGGATACACCAAACGGCTCTGTATCCCTGGGAAGGGATATGGAGCCGTTTTCTTTTGAAAATCGCGAATGAGAACAGGAGCCTGATCATGAATTACGATGTCATCATCATTGGCGCGGGTCCCGGCGGCATCTTCACCGCCTATGAGCTGCTCCGCGCGAAAAAGCCGTTGAAGATCGGCGTGTTTGAGATGGGCCGCCCGCTGGCCAGCCGCCGCTGTCCCATCGATGGCGTAAAGATCAAGACCTGCATCGGCTGCAAGGCCTGCTCCATCATGAGCGGCTTTGGCGGCGCAGGCGCTTTTTCCGACGGCAAATACAACATCACCAATCAGTTCGGCGGGACGCTCTATGAATATGTGGGCAAGCAGCAGGCGCTGGATCTGATGCGCTATGTGGACGAGATCAATCTCTCCCACGGCGGTCAGGGCACCCGGCTCTATTCCACCGCCAATACCTCCATCAAAAAGACCTGTCTGGAAAACGGCCTGCACCTGCTGGATGCCCAAGTCCGCCATCTGGGGACAGATATCAACTATGTGGTGCTGGAAAACCTCTATGAGGAGATGCGGGACCGGGTGGATTTCCACTTCGACTGCCCGGTGCAGTCCGTCCGGAGCGTGGAGGGCGGCTTTGAGATCTCCGCCAACGGCGAGACCTTCACCGGCAGCACCTGCGTCATCTCCGTGGGCCGCAGCGGCAGCAAATGGATGGAATCCGTCTGCGAGGCCATGGATATCCCCACCCGCTCCAACCGGGTGGATATCGGCGTCCGGGTGGAGCTGCCCGCAGAGGTCTTTTCCCACCTGACCGACGAGCTTTATGAAAGCAAGATCGTTTACCGCACCGCGAAGTTTGAGGATCTGGTGCGCACCTTCTGCATGAACCCCCACGGCGTTGTGGTGACGGAAAACACCAACGGCATCGTCACCGTCAACGGCCACAGCTATGAGGATCCGGCCAAGCACACGGAAAACACCAACTTCGCCCTGCTGGTGAGCAAGCATTTTTCCGAGCCCTTCAAGGACAGCAACGGCTATGGCGAGAGCATCGCCCGGCTCTCCAATATGCTGGGCGGCGGCGTGATGGTCCAGCGCTTCGGCGATCTGGTGCGCGGCCGGCGCAGCACGGAAAAGCGCATTCAGGAATGCTTCGTGACGCCCACCCTCACCGCCACCCCCGGCGACCTGAGCCTGGTGATCCCCAAGCGGATCCTGGACGGACTCATCGAAATGATCTACGCTTTGGACAAGATCGCCCCCGGCACCGCCAACGATGACACGCTGCTCTATGGCGTGGAGGTCAAGTTTTACAACATGGAGGTGCAGATCGACCAGCATCTGGAGACCCGCCGGAAGGGCCTTTTCGTCATTGGCGACTGCTCCGGCGTGACCCATTCCCTTTCCCATGCCTCTGCCAGCGGCGTGGCCGTGGCCCGTTATCTGCTGGAGCAGCAGGCGCAGTAAGCGGAAAAATATTATATCTCACAAAAAGCGCCAGGAATTCTTGGCGTTTTTTGATTTACTTTTTGACTTGTCCATGATATATATTAAGTAATTAAAAGCAGGAAGCACGAAGTTTTCGGAATGATGAAAGGAGCGTATCTTTATGACCGATGGCAAGCGCAGACCCCTCCGTCTTTTGCCGCTTTTGCTGGCGGTATGTCTTTTGCTGGCCGCTGCCGGCTGCGGCGCGGGCGGAACGGAGCAGCAGGCGGAGCCTGATCCTGCCGCCAAGGCGAAGGCCGCCTGGCAGGAGACCCTTGCGCAGTATGAGGCCGACGGCTGGGTCATCACAGAAGGCACCACCTGCAGCCATGGCGACCCCTTCCACTATACGGATATGACCGCCACCCGGACTGCTGCCGACGGCAGCACGGAGACGTTCCACCTCTGCAACTATAAAATGCAGACCTTTGACTGACCCCTCTGCACACGAACCAAATACAAGCCGCCGCGTTCTCAGCAACGCGGCGGTCTTTTTTATCTCCCTTTGTTCTCGTCTGCAGGCAGCAGCCCCTGCTTCTGCAGCACCGGGCAGAGCGCCCGAAGCATCAGCCAAAGCAGCAGCGTCTCCACCGGCCAGAGGGCCAGATTTTTGATCAGACTGGCGCCCAGATAAAACAGATAGCCCTTTTGATAGAGCATGGCGCTCCAGAGGGCGCCCAGTCCCACATTGCACAGCAGATTCACCGCCAGCTTTGTGATCGCCAGCCGCCGCAGCGTGAGCCTTGCCCGAAACAGCCCCAGCCCATAGAGCAGCATCCCCACCATGGAGGAAAGCGTGTAGCCGACAAAAAATCCGCCGCTGGGGTGGAGCATATAGCCCAGCAGATCTGCCGCCGCGCCGAACAGAACGCCGCACACCGGCCCGCACACCGCGCCGCACAGCGCCTTGGGCAAAAAGCTGAAATAGACCCGCAGGTTGGCGGGCAGCGGGATGAATACGCTGGCAATGGCGATAGACGCCGCCAGCAGCAGCGCGCTCACCGCCAGCAGCCGGGGCTGCTTCAGCGCGTCCCGCGCCTGCCGCCAGTAATCGACCGACCAGAGACTGGAAAACCGCATGAAAAAAAAGACCTTCCTTCCTGTTTTGGCAGCTCTCCCGCGCTTTCTTTCGGTTTGAAGCGCAGGACGCCGCAACAGGGGAACGGTCTCCTGTCCGCGGCAGCGGGATGCGAGGTGCGCACTGCAGGCCCGAAGGGCCGTTTCGTCCGACGGACAACTCCCCGTCCCGCCGGCACTGAACACGCGCAGATCTACTCTGCCATTGGCCATAGTATAAGCGCCCCGGCGGGATTTGTCAACCGTGCAAGCCTCAGATCCTCCGCAGCAGCGGCTTGCCCGCCGCCATTACCAGCACCGGACGGATGCTCCCGATCTCCTCCAGGGGGCAGGTGAAATAATCCCGGTCCAGCAGCTGCAGATCGGCGGCATAGCCCGGGGCCAGCCGGCCCAGAAAATCCTCCTTGAACTGCAGCCAGGCGCTGCCGGAGGTATAGGCCTCCAGCGCCTCCTCCCGGCTGAGCCGTTCCGGCTCCGGCAGGCTCACCGCCGCCTGCAGCCCGGCAAAGGGACGGCACTCGTCCAGCCCGGCAAAGCCCACATGGGCCCCCAGCCGCAGCAGCGTTTTGACGGCGCAGGGGCGCGCCCCCGGCCTTCCGCCCCAGCGGTGCAGATCCTCCTCCAGCCGCGCCGGTAGCATGGCCACGCCAATCTTCTGCTGTCCCAGGCGCTTCAGCAGGGCATCCTTGGTGTTTTGCGCCCCGAGGATCACCGCCCGCTGCAGGTTTCCCTGGCCGAAGGGCAGCTTTTCCCACTGCTCCAGCACCTCCTCCAGCTGCTTTTCTCCCTGGGCGCGGATCCAGAGCTGCATCCCCTTCTTGCCTGCCGCCCGGATGAGCCGGCCCAGCAGCTCCCGGCTCAGGCGAAAGTTCAGCAGGTCGCATTCCTGCATGGCCAGCAGCGCGCCCCGGGTGGGCTGGCGGCCGGATTCTGACAGGTGGGAGCGAGGCGGCAGATGGTCGCCTCCGGCAGGCCAGCGAAAGCACTGCATCCGGGGCAGGCCGCCGTCCTCCTCATAGATCCGCTCCAGCAGCGGCAGCGCGCTGTGGGGCAGCGTCAGGCCCAGGTCGCAGCTCTGCAGACTGGTGACGCCCTGCGCCGCAGCCTGCCGCAGCATCTGCTCCAGCATGGGCCGCAGCTCCCGCTGGGGAATATGCGGCGCCGCATCCATGGCAAGCCGGCAGGCCGGCCCCCGCACAAGCCCGGTGGGTCTGCCCGTGGGGTCAAAGCTCATCCATTGGACGCAGGCTGCGGGGATGCCCCGTCGCTCCATGCGCTCCAGCCCGCAGCTGTTGACCACCGCAGCTCCGGCGGCGATATCCTCCAGCACCAGCGGCGCATCGGGCAGCACGGCGTCCAGCGCACCGCGATCCGGTACAGAGCCACCAAAATGAACGCAGGCATAAAGGCCCCGTTTGGCGCTTTTGGGATGCTCCTCCAGCCAGCGGAGACAGGCCCGGCGGATGGACAGCCAATCCCGGCATTCTCCGGGCACCACCGGCGAGCAGGCCGCCGTCAGGCAGAGACAGGCCTCCTGAAAGCCGGGGATCATCACCCGTCCGCCGCAGTCGATATGGTCGCTGCCCGCCGCCATTTCCCGCAGCTCCTCCTCCGTGCCCAGCGCCGCGATGCGCCCGTTTCGCACCAGCATGGCGGAGGCAAACACGCCGTTTCCCCGCCAGATCCTTCCGTGAAAGAAAAATGTACCCATACCACCGCTCCTTTTCTTGGTAGTATGGGCACATTGCAAAGACGATATGCAGGCCGGCTCAGACGGCCTTTTTGCCGCGCTTTTTCTGCCAGGTGACAAAGCACAGCGCCGCAAACAGCACCGCCGCGGCCACAGTGATCCAGAGGGGCAGACTGCCGGTGAGCAGCATCGCCAGGCCCTCCCGCAGGGTGATGGCGCCGAAGACGGCGAAGATCACAAAGGCCAGCGTGTTCAAAAAGCCCTCGGGCATCTTGTTTTTCAGCAGCATCCCCAGCAGCATGCCCAGAATATCCGCCGCAAACAGGCCGATGGAGCACGCCAGCCAGACCACCACCGCATTTTTCATGCCCGCGTCGGCGGCAAAGGTGATGGCGGTGAGCTGTGTCTTGTCGCCCAGCTCCGCCACGAAAAAGGTCCCAAAGACGGAAAGCGCCGCAAACCGGCCCTTCTTCGACGAGACCGTCTCCTCTTCCTCCTCGTCGTCGCCCTTCAGAGAGGACCAGGAAAAATAGAGGAAGGCCAGCGCCGCCACCAGCTTGATGATCCATTCCGGCACCAGCTCGCTGACCAGGCCGCCGGCCAGCACCGCCAGCCCGTTGAGCACCAGCACCGCCGCCGCCGTGCCCAGGATGATATCCCGCAGCTTGAAGCGGGAGGTCATGGCCATGAGCATCAGCTGGGTCTTATCCCCCATCTCCGCGATGAACTCCGTTAAAAGGATCTTCCAGAACAGCATAAACATTCTCCTTCAGGTTTGTTTTCAGAATAAAAAAAGACGCATGCGCGCGCAAGGCTGCGGCGCATGAGTCTCGTCATTCAATGCAAGCCAGACCGGAAGCTCCGGCCAGTGTGTTGACAGGCAACGCTTTCGCGCTGACTACTCCCTCAAGCAAATGTTATTGTATCGAAACTTTTGGGAAAAAGCAAGCCTTTTTTGCGATTTTATCCGATCCAAAGGGAAAAGCCCGTCAGCACGAACAAAAACGCGAAATTAAACACGGAAAATACCAGCAGATAGCGCAGGGCCGTGCCGGGATTGTGCTTTTGATATTCCCGGAAGGTGATCAGGCTGGCCAGAGAAGCGATCAGCGTCCCTACGCCGCCGATATTGACGCCCACCAGCAGGGCGGGATAGTTTTCCGTGAACTGAGAGAGCAGGATGGCGGAGGGCACATTGCTGATGCACTGGCAGGAAAGCACGCTGACCAGCAGGGTGTTTTTCTCCAAAAGTCCGCCGAAAAATGTCTGCACGGCTTCGATCCGGGCCAGATTGCCGGAAAAAATGAAGAAAAAGCAGAAGGTCAGCAGCAGCGGATAGTCTACCATGGCCAGCGCCTTCCGGTCGGCCAGCAGCAGCGCCGCCGGGATGACGATCAGGCCGATCCAATAGGGCACGCCCCGGAACACGATGGCGATGGCCAGCGCAAACAGCGCCAGATAGAGGGCCGTCCTTCCCTTGGGCAGCGCCGCCCGGTCGCCCCGGATCTGCAGCGGATCTCTGGGGATCAGAAAGCAGCACAGGGTGATAAGGGCGATGGACAGCAGAAAGGGCGGCAGCATGATGCCCACAAACTCGCCGCCGGGGATCTGAAAATGGCTGTAAAGATAAAGATTCTGGGGATTGCCGAAGGGCGTCAGCATGCCGCCCAGGTTGGCGGCAATGTTCTGCAGAATGAAGACGATGGCCATGCAGTGCTCCTTGCCGGTGCGGTGCAGAACATAATAGCCCAGAGGCAGGAAGGTCAGAAGCGCCATATCATTGGCGATGAGCATGGAGCCCAGAAAGGTGATATAGACCAGCGCGATGATGGCCCGGCGCAAATTGCCGAAGCGCTCTACCACCTTGCGGGCCAGCAGGTAGAAAAACTGAATGTTTTTCAGGGCGCAGACCACCGCCAGCACGCAGAACAGGCAGGTCAGCGTCCGGAAATCAAAATAGCCCAGATATTCCCTGTCCGGCGGCACAAAGCAGGCCGTGGCCGCGGCCGCCAGCAGTGCCACGCACATCACCGGATTTTGTTTTACAAAGCTCTTGATCCTACTCATATCGGCTCCCCTTTTCCAAAAAGCGCTCCAATATGGCAGTATAGCCGCAGCCGCGGAAAATGTCAATGAAAAAACGCCCTTGACAGGCGGCAAGACAGGCGCTATAATATCGTTTGTTGATATCATATTATGATATTGGAGGTGTGTCATGCCGAAAAAGGCCCTGGAAACGCTGACGGAGACCATGTTTTATGTTTTGATGGCCTTTCAGCAGGGCCCGCTCTGCGGCACGGACGCGGCAGAGCTGATCCTGCGCCGCAGCGGCGGCAGGCTCCGGCTGGGGCCCGCCACCCTTTATACCATTCTGGCACGGTTTTTGCAGCAGAATTATATCACGGAGCTTCAGGTGGAGGGCCGCAAGCGCACCTATGCCGTCACCCCGCTGGGGATCCGTGCCTATCAGGAGGAGCTGGCGCGGCTGCGCCGCTGCCTTGCCGACGCGGAGAAAGGAGACAGCCATGAGGACTGCTGACGCCGGCGCCCGGGAGCCGCATTTTGTTTACCGGCCCATCCCGGCGCCCTATTATGACATCGCCGGGACGGAACGCTGGCTGGAGGCCATGGCCGCCCGGGGCCTGCACCTGTCGGAGGACGGCTTTTTTCTGGGCTTCGGTATTTTTGCCCAGGGCCTGCCCCGGCAGTGCCGCTACCGTCTGACCGTCAGCGGCCGGAAGCGCTCCTTCCTCGCGGAGGACCGCCCGGAGGACCAGGAGCAGGCCGAGCTGGCAAAGGCCTTCGGCTGGGACTATGTCTGCTCCCGTCAGGGCTTTTCCGTCTACCGCACGGAGGATCCCAACGCTCCGGAGCTGAACACCGACCCCGCCATTCAGGCCATGACGCTGAAGCGGGTGGAAAAGGATCTGCGGGGCAGCGCTATCTCCGCAGCGCTGTATTTCCTGCTGTTCGGGCTGGGCCGGCGCTTTACCCCGCTGCACGCGGCGGCGGCCGTCGGCAGCTGGTTTTTCCTGTGGCTGCTGATCCTTGCGGCGGGGATGCTGCTGGTTTTGCCGCTGCTCCGGCTGCGGTTTTTGATCCGGGAACGGAAGGCCCTGCTGCAGACCGGCGCGCTGCCCTGCAGCGACGGCTGGCAGCGCCGGGGACGCCGCTATCTGCTCCGCAAGGGCATATGGTCGGCCCTTTGGCTGGGCTTTCTTCTGTGCTTCCTGATCCGCTGGGGGACGGGCACGCTGACCCCGGAAGCCGATCTGCCCCTGTCCGCCCGACAGGAGCCCTTCCCCTTTGCCACGCTGGCAGAGCTTTTCCCGGAGGGGAGCTTTACCCGGGACGAGACCGATGCCGCCGCCTTTTCCTCCAATGAATACCGGGAGAGCCGCGACTGGCTTGCCCCGAAGATCATCCAGTTCAAGGAGCGGGGCACGGTGACCCTGCCGGACGGCGCCAGCTTCAGCGTCACGCTCTATGTGGATTATTACAAAACGCCCCGGCCCTGGGTGGCCCGTCTGCTGGCAAAGGAACGCATCCGGCATGACCGCTGGCGCGGCAGCCGGAGCCACTGGAGCGAGATCCCTCTGGAGCCGGTGGACGCCGATCTGGCGGAGGCCTATACCGACTTCTTCCCCACGCTGGTCCTGCAAAAGGGCTGTCAGCTGGTGGAGGTCACCTGGTTCGCCGACACCGACGCGGCAGACGCCGCCCTCACGCCCCAGCGGGCGGCAGAGCTGCTGGCAGAAAGCCTGCGCTGAAGAAAAGGCCGTTTTCCCGCAGAAAAGCGGCGGAGGATGCCCTCCGCCGCTTGCTTTTTGATCTGCTTCAGTTCATCTGGTTCCGACGGCTGAGATTCATGGTGCCGTCCTGCATGGAATCGATGTTTTCCAGCGCCTTGCCGGTGCCATAGGCCACGCAGGAGATGGCATCGTCCGCCACGCGGGTATGGATGCCGGTCTTGCTCTCAATAAGCTTGTCAAAGCCATAGACCAGGCTGCCGCCGCCGGTCATCAGAATGCCGTTGGTGGCAATATCGCCCACCAGCTCCGGCGCGGTGCGCTCCAGAACGGAATGGACGGCCTCCACGATGCGGCCGGAAACATCCTCAAAGGCCTCCATCATCTCGCTGGAGGTGACGGTAAAGGTCCGGGGCAGGCCCGTCATCAGGCAGCGGCCCTTGACCTCCATGACCTTCTCCTCGGGATAGGGATAGACGCAGCCGATGGTCATCTTCATTTCCTCGGCGGTGCGCTCGCCAATGAGCACATTGTGCTTCCGGCGGACATATTTCACCACAGCCTCGTCAAACTTGTCGCCGGCGATCTTGATGGAGGTGGATTCCACCACGCCGCCCAGAGAGATGACGGCGATATCCGCCGTGCCGCCGCCGATGTCCACAATCATGTTGCCGTTGGGCTGGGCGATGTCGACGCCTGCGCCGATGGCCGCAGCCACAGGCTCCTCGATCAGATAGACCCGCCGTGCGCCGGCCTGCTCGCCGGCGTCGATAACGGCGCGCTCCTCCACCTCGGTGATGACGCTGGGGATGCAGATCACCACATTGGGCTTGAACAGGCGGAAGCCCAGCACCTTTTTGATAAAGTGCTTGATCATCTTCTCCGTCATCTCATAGTCGGAGATCACGCCCTCCCGCAGGGGGCGGACAGCGATGATGTTGCCAGGCGTGCGGCCCAGCATGCTCTGGGCCTCGGAGCCGATGGCCAGCGTCTTGCCGGTGGTCTTGTCGATGGCCACCACAGAGGGCTCGCACAAAGCGATGCCCTTGCCCTTGACGAATACCAGAATGGAAGCGGTACCCAGATCGATACCGATATCGTTGCCAGAAAACAGCATATAGGATCACCCCAAAGTTTCTTTCATGAAATTTTCACTATTTTCTATTATAGCCAATGCGATTTCCGATTTCAACCGGATTTTCCGATTCTTCCTTAATTTTTCCTGAAATTCATCGGTCCGCGCCGTCTCTGGCCGCGGCGGCGCAAATGCCGTAAACGCGGGCTGCGCCGTTTTTCTTCAGCATCCGGGCGCATTCCGACAGCGTTGCGCCGGTGGTGAGCACATCGTCCGCCACCAGAACGGTCTTCCCCTCCAGCAGCGCCGGCGGACAGCAGAGCGCATAGGCGTCACGGATGTTTTCCCGCCGCTCCTTTGGGTTCAGGCCAAACATGGGCTTCGTTTCCCGCCCCTTGCGCAGGGTCTCCCGGCAGGGGCGCTCCAGCAGCCGGGCCAGCTCCTCCGCCAGCAGGCGGGACTGGTTGTAGCCCCGCTTCCGCTCCGTCCCGGGATTGGAGGGGACAAAGGTGATCAGGTCAAAATCCTCCCGCAGCTGCCGCTGGGCGATCTCCTTCATGATCCGCGCCAGCGGACGGGCATAGCTCTGCTTTTCCCGGTATTTCAGGCCGTGGATGGCCTGCCGGGCCGGGCCCTCATACCGCAGCGCCGCAGCCGCGCCGTCATAATGCTCCTCCGGACCGTGCCGTGCGGGGCCGCTCTGCAAAACGGCCCGCTCCATGCAGGCGGGACAGAGCTGCCGGTCGCCCTCCAACACCATGCCGCACAGCATACACCGGGAGGGAAACAGCAGCCGCCGCAGCCCATGCTCAAGCTTCATGGCAAAGCTCCCTCACCCGCAGCCGCAGACCGCTGTAGCGGCGGTTGGCATTGGGCGAATCCACCATCTGCCGCACCAGCTCCTCCCGGCCCACCATCACCAGCAGCTTTTTCGCCCGGGTGACGGCGGTGTAGAGCAGATTGCGGTTGAGCAGCCGCTGGGGCGCGGAAAAGACGGGAATGATCGCCGCCGCATATTCGCTGCCCTGGGCCTTGTGGGCCGTGATGGCGAAGGCGTGCTCCAGCTCGGAAAGCTCGTCGAAGGGATAATCCGCCTCCCGGTCGTCGAAGCGGACGATCATCAGCCGGGCCTGCCGGTCGATGAGGACGATATTGCCCGTGTCGCCGTTATAAACGCCGGTACCGGTCTCCGCCGGGTCGATGCGCTTCCAGACCCGGTCGTAATTGTTGCGGACCTGCATGACCCGGTCGCCCGCCCGGAAGACAGTCTCGCCGAAGCGGGCCTCCCCCTTTCCCTCCGCCGGCGGATTGAGGGCGGCCTGCAGGAGCCGGTTCAGATTTTCCGTGCCGCAGACACCCTGCCGGGAGGGGCAGATCACCTGGATCTCGCTCTGGGGAATGCCGAAATGCTCCGGGATCCGCCGAGACATCAGGGAGACCACGCTGTCCACCGTGCTTTCCGCGCTTTTCGTCGTGGAAAAGAAGAAATCGCCGTCGTTTTTCTTCAGAGGCGGCACCCGGCCCTCGTTGAAGGCATGGGCGTTCACCACGATATCCGAGCCCTGGGCCTGGCGGAAGATCTCCGTCAGCCGCACCCGGGGCAGCTCCTCCACCCCCAGCAGATCGGCAAAAAAGCTGCCTGCGCCCACCGGCGGCAGCTGATCCGCATCGCCCACCAAGACCAGCCGAGCATGGAGCGGCAGCGCCGCCAGCAGCGAAGCCGCCAGGGAAAGCTCCAGCATGGAGCTTTCATCCACGATGACCACGTCCCCCTGCAGGGGATCGGAGGCGTTTTTCTTGAAGCGCAGCCGTCCGGTCTTATCGAAGGACGGCTCCAGCAACCGGTGGATGGTCTTGCTCTCCTGCCCGGTGAGCTGGCTCATGCGCTTGGCGGCTTTTCCGGTGGGCGCCGCCAGCAGCGCCTTCATGCCGTAGCTCCGGAACAGATCGATCATGGTCAGCAGCGCGGTGGTCTTGCCGGTGCCCGGGCCGCCGGTGATCAGCGTGATCCCCGAGGAAAAGGGCAGGCAGATGGCCTCCCGCTGCTTCTGCGCATAGGCAAGGCTGGTCTTTTCCTCCTGCCGGGCCAGGGCCTTTTCCAGATCGGGCGGGGGCAGCAGCGGCATTTTCTGCAGCCGGGCCACCTGCCGGGCCGCAAAGACCTCCTGCTCGTAAGCGGCGGAAAGGTAAACGATGCTCCGGCCCTTGCGGCTGTCGCGCACCAGCTTTTCCTTCTCCTCCAGCGCCGGAAGATGGGGCCGGAGCCAGCTCTCGTCCCGCTCCAGCAGGCTGCAGGCCGTTTCCAAAAGCCGGTCCTCCGGCAGGAAGGTGTGGCCCGCCTGCAGATTGAAGCTGAGCACATATAAGATCCCCGCCTCCAGCCGCAGGTCGCTGTCTTCCCCGATGCCCAGCCGGGATGCCAGCGCGTCCGCCTCCTGAAAGGGCAGCAGATAAGGCTCCTCACACAGCAGATAGGGGTTCTCCCGCAGGACCTCCGCCGCCCGGTCGCCGTAGGCCGCCGTCAGTCCGGCGGCAAATCTGGAGGGCAGGCGGTATTCCGCCAGAAATTCCAGCAGCACCCGCATGGCGTTCAGCCGCAGGAACTCTTCCTGGATCTCTTTGGCCCGGGCAAGAGAAATGCCCTTGACGCAGGCCAGCTTTTCCGGCTCCTCCGCCAGCACCCGGAAGCTCTCGCAGCCAAAGCGGCTGACGATGAGTCCGGCGGTCTTCGGCCCCACGCCACGGATCACCCGGGAGGCCAGATAGGCATAGATCCCCTCTTCCTCCTCCGGCATCTCCCGGTAATAGCTCTCCACCTGAAACTGCGGGCCGTGTTGGGGATGGATGCTGTAGGACCCGGTGGCGGAGATATGCTCTCCCGCGCCCAAAAAGGGCAGATTGCCCAAAATGGTTGTTGCTCCGCCGTCGTCCAGCAGGACGCTGGCGATGGTGTAGCCGTTTTCTTCATTTTTATAAACGATGGATTCGATAACGCCTTCCAGCGTATCCTGCTCCCGCTGGGTCATACGAGCGCCCCCCTTTTCCTGAGATCAGCCTTCCTCCGGCGTCAGGATCAAAATATCCGCGCAGAAGGAGATGGGGAAGGCGTCCAGATGATATTCCGGCAGCGCCTGCTCCAGCTCCTCCCGGACAAAATAAAACTCGTCCGCATCCCATTGCGCGCCGTAGGCCTCCCGGCATTGCTCCAGTCCCCGCCTGGTAGGAAAGCTCACATCGCCCACAAGAATGGCGCCCTCCGGCGCAAGACAGGGCCGCAGCGCCCGGAAAAAGGCATATTTTTCTTCGTCCTGCAGATGGTGCAGACTGTAGGCCGCAATGATGCAGTCAAACTGCTTTCCTGCAAGTTCCGGCGGAAGCTGGGGCAGCATGCTGCGATAAAAGACGCTGTCCGGCGCGTTTTTGACCGCCTGCTCCAGCATTTTTTCAGAAAAATCCACGCCCGTCACAGGATGTCCCGCCCGCTCCAGCCGCCCGGCCAGCAGACCGGTGCCGCAGCCAAGCTCCAGAACGGAGACGCCCTCCCGGCTGTGGACCAGCTGAAAAAGCTGCTCCATCAGCTGGCAATAGCCCGCAAAGGGGTATTCTCCCGCCTGATTGCAGGCCAGCACATCGGCGTCGTAGGTCGCCTGCCAGCGGTCAAAGGCCGCCGCATTCATGCTCTGTTCGTTCATGCTCTCAGTTCCATTTCCAGCGTGCCCCGGCCGTCGACGGCGGCCACCCGGGCCATAGCGCCGTTGATCAGGGTAAAGGCCGGCTTCACATGGCCGATATCCGCGTTCCAGACGATGGCCGCGTCTCCCAGCGCCCGGCGGATGGCCGCCGGATAATCCCCCTGTGGAAACATCACTCTGCCGAAGAGAAAGGCCCGGGCGGTTTTGAACCAGCCCGCCTGCTTCATGCTCCAGAGACTGTAAAACACCTGATCCGCCGTCTGAGCGAAAATATCAAAATACCAGACGATGCCGTCTGCCGCATAGCGCCGGGCAAAGCCCGCGGCATCCTCGTAGGGCGTGCCCCGAAGATTTTCCAGACAGTCCAGACAACCGCCCAGCAGCCTGCCCTCCGCCCGGACCGGGCCGCAGGGCGTCTCCCAGCAGACCGGCCGCTGCAGCAGATAGCTCCCGTCCGACCGCCCCGTCAGCGGCGGCTGCCAGCGGGAAAAGCTCCGCTGGGGCGCGACCCGTCCCTCCAACAGGGAAAGGCTGTATTCCAGCGCCGGATGCAGCGGCTCCATGCCGTAGCCGCCGGCGTTGGGGCCGTAGACGGTGGCGATATCCAGCAGCGTCGTAATGGGAAACAGCAGACCCGTGGGGTCGGAATAGCCCTGCACCCACTTGGGGCTCCGCCGCAAGGCCTCCCAATGGACATAGGGCAGCAGCTCCACCAGAAAATCGCCGCCGGCAGCGCAGAGGATCCCGCCGACCCCTTCGTCCTCCGCCAGCCGGTTGAACTCCTCCGCCCGCTTTTGCGGCGGCGCAGAGGGCAAAAGGCCGGAGCGGACGCTTTCCGTCTCCTCCACCTGCCAGCCCCGGCGGCGCAGCGCTTCCAGCGAGTGCAGATATTCCGGCAGATGGCTCTCGTCAATGCCCGCCGAGGGGGCAGGAATGCCCACCCGGTCTCCCGGCTTCAAAAATCTGGGATAGATCATCGGTCTTCCTCCGTTGTGTCAGTCTCTGCGGCGGGGTGCGCCGCATAAAAGCGCTGCTTCCAGCGCTCCAGCGCCCGGGGCGAGATCAGGCGGACATAGGCTGCGGGATATTGCGCCTCCAGCGCCAGAATGGCCGCCAGCCGCCGCTTTTTTCTTCCATCCCAGAGGATCCAGCGCACAAAATCCCCGTCCAGCTTTTCAGGACAGCCCTCCGCCATATCCGGCCTTGTCCGGCCGCGCCATTGCTTCCAGCGGCCAAGGGCCCGCCGCAGGCAGATCCTTCGGGGGAGATCCAGATAAAGGATCACATCCGCCTGGGAAAACCGTTCCTCCGGACAGATCCGCAGGTAATTTCCGTCGATGACCCAGCCCTCCGGGTGCGCCGCCAGAAAGGCCCGGGTCTTTTCCCGCTTTTCCTCCCGGGTCGTCTCCACCCAGCCGGGGCGGAACTGAATGCTGTCAAAGTGCAGCACCGGCAGGCCATAGTGCCGGCCCAGCTCCCGGGCCAGCGTGGATTTCCCGCTGCCGGAATGGCCCAAAATGGCGATCCTCATGCTTTAGCCCCTCCGCTTTCAAGGATAAAAAGCGCGGCTGCCGGCGGAGCCGGCAGCCGTCGTTTGGCTCAGGTCAGTTCTTTTTGTACTTCGCGCCGCCGGGAATGTCGATGATCTCCACGCCCAGAGCCTTCAGCTCGTCCCGGATGCGATCCGCTTCCGCGAAATTCTTTGCCTTTTTGGCGTCGGCACGGGCACGGATCCGGTCCTCCACCGCTTCGTCGGCCTCGCAGCCCTCGGGGATGACGGTAAATCCGCCGGCTGCCGGCGCAGCGGCCGCCTTCTTCAGCTCCGCACGCTTGGCCTCCGCCGCCTGCAGCAGGTTCAGGCTCAGCACCTGATCAAACTCGCCCAGCAGCGCCAGCTTTGTCCGGTCGTCGGTCTGATACTTCAAAACATCGTACAGGCTGGTAACGGCCAGCGAGGTGTTCAGATCGTTGTCCAGCGCAGCCTTGAACCGCTCCCGCAGGGCGGCCATGGCCGCTTCATCCAGCGGGCCCTCGCCGGGCTGCAGCGCCGCGATCCTGGCGATGAGCTTCTGATAGGTGACGGCGGCATTGTCCAGTCCCTCATAAGTGAAGACCAGATTGCGGCGATAATGGCTCTGCAGGCAGAACAGACGGTAGACCATGGGGTCATAGCCCTTGCTCTCCAGCAGCGAGACCGTCAGAAACTCACCCTTGGACTTGGACATTTTTCCGGTGGAATCGTTCAAATGCAGCACATGGAACCAGAAATTGCACCATTTATGGCCCAGATAGGCCTCCGACTGGGCGATCTCGTTGGTATGATGGGGGAAGGCGTTGTCGATGCCGCCGCAGTGGATATCCAGATATTCGCCGCAGTATTTGGTGGCGATGCTGGAGCACTCGATGTGCCAGCCGGGATAGCCCACGCCCCAGGGAGAATCCCACTTCAGGGCCTGATCCTCGAACTTGGACTTGGTGAACCACAGCACAAAGTCGTTTTTGTTGCGCTTGTTGGAATCCTCCTCCACGCCTTCCCGGACGCCCACCATCAGGTCCTCCTCCTCGTGCTTATTGAACACATAGTATTCCTTCAGCTTGGAGGTATCGAAATAAACATTGCCGCCGGCCAGATAGGCGTAGCCCTTGTCCAGCAGCACCTGGATCATGTGGATGAACTCGGGGATGCAGTGGGTGGCGGGCTCCACCACGTCGGGGCGCTTGATGTTCAGCTTTTCGCAGTCGGAGAAAAAGGCGTCGGTATAATACTGCGCGATCTCCATCACGGTCTTATGCTCCCGCTTGGCGCCCTTGAGCATCTTGTCCTCGCCGGTATCGGCGTCGGAGGAAAGATGGCCCACGTCGGTGATGTTCATCACCCGCAGCACGTCGTAGCCGCTGTAGCGCAGATATTTTTCCAGCACATCCTCCATGATATAGGAGCGCAGGTTGCCGATATGGGCGAAATGATAGACCGTGGGGCCGCAGGTATAAAGCTTCACCTTGCCCGGCTCGTTGGTATAGAATTCCTCTTTTTTATGGGAGAGGGAATTGTAAAGCTGCATAAGATCATGCTCCTTTCTGTGTGAAGCCGTCCTTGACGACATGGGAATTATCGATGATATAGGTTGCGCCGGAGATGGCCGTCAGCGCAACGGTGATCCAGACGCAGAGATCCTGCAGCGTCACGCTGCCGGTCAGCACGATGGGCTCCAGCCGCAGCAGCAGGAAGATCAGCGTCAGCATGGTAAAGCCCGTCTTGGCCTTGCCCCAGCGGTTGGCCGCGATGACCTTGCCGGAGGAGGCCGCCACCATCCGCAGGGAGGAGACGATAAACTCCCGGCCCAGGATCACAGCAACGGCCCAGGCGGGGATGGTCCCGTCCTCCACGAAGATCAGCAGCGCCGCCATCACCAGCAGCTTATCCGCCACGGGATCCATGAACTTTCCAAAGTCAGTGATCTGGTGCCACTTCCGGGCCAGATAACCGTCTACAAAATCTGTGGCGCAGGCCACCACGTAAACGATCAGCGCCAGCAGCTGACAAATGGGATCCTGCTGATAGGCCAGCACCATAAACACCGGCACCAGCACCACACGGATACAAGTGAGAATATTCGGGATCGTCATAATCGTTCCTCCTGTAAGCTTTTATCGGTCTCAGACCACCCGGCCGTAAAGATCGCAGCCCTCCGCATAGTCGATGCGAACGGGCACCAGCGCTCCCTCCCGGGCATCTTCGCTTTCAAAATACACCTGGCCGTCGATCTCCACGGAATCCATATAGCTCCGGCCGAAGCAGCGTCCGTCCTCATCCCGGCCGCAGCAGAGGACCTCCAGCGTTCGCCCGATCTGCTTTTGGGAAAAGTCGTCCATGATGCGCTCCTGCAGGGCATAAAGCTCCGCCTGACGGCGCTCCTTTATCTCCTCGGGGATCTGACCGGGCATTTCCGCCGCCGGAGAACCCTCTTCCTGAGAATAACAGAAAATGCCCACCCGTTCAAGCCTGTATTGCTCCAAAAAGTCATAAAGCTCCTGAAACTCCTCCTCCGTCTCCCCGGGGAAGCCCACGATCAGGCTGGTGCGGAGGATGGCGTCGGGCATCAGCGCCCGCAGCCGGCGGATGCGCTCCCGGATCAGCTGACCGTCGCCCCGGCGGTTCATGTCCCGCAGGACCCGGTCGTTGATGTGCTGGATGGGAATGTCAAAATAGTGGAGCACCTTGCGGCTGGCCGCCACAGTCTCCAGAAGCTCGTCGTCCATCTCGTCGGGGTAGAGATAATGCAGCCGGATCCAGCAAATGCCGGGGATCTGCTCCAGCTCCCGCAGCAGATCGGAGAGCCGCCGGCGGCCGTAGAGATCCAGCCCGTAGCGGGTGATGTCCTGCGCCACCACCAGAAGCTCCCGCACGCCGGACTCCGCCAGACGCCTCGCCGCCTCCACCAGCGCCTCCATGGGCGCGGAACGGAAGGCTCCGCGGATCATGGGGATGACGCAGTAGGAGCACCGATTGTCGCAGCCCTCCGCGATGCGGAGGTAGGCGGAATACCGGGGCGTGAGCAAGACCCGGCTCCCCGTCAGGCTGCTTTGCTCCCTGGGGGCGAAATATTCCCGCCGGGGCGAGGCGTCCAGCGCGCCAAGGACGGCCTCCACGATGCTGTCGTAGCTGCCGGTGCCCAGGGCGGCGTCCACCTCCGGCAGTTCCCGGAGAAAGTCGTTCTGATAACGCTGGGTCAGACAGCCGGTAACGATCAGCGCCCGCAGCTTTCCCTGCTTTTTCAGCTCCGCCAGCTCCAGAATGGCCTGGATGGCCTCGCTCTTGGCGCTGTCGATAAAGCCGCAGGTGTTGACGATGGCCGCATCGGCCCCCTCCGGCTGCTGCAAAAGCTCCATGCCCGCCTGCTGCAAAAGGCCCAGCATCTGCTCGGAATTCACCAGATTTTTGGCGCAGCCCAGCGATAATAAATATACTTTGATCGGTCTCACTCTGCATCCTCCAGTTGATCGGCATAGCTCCGCAGCGCCGTCCGGATCTCCTCCCAGGAAAATCCGCGGCGAAACAGACCGTCGGAGACCTTTTTCAGCATCCGCCGGTCCGGAGCCTGCCCTCTCAGTTTCCCTTCGATATAGCGCCGCAGACGCTCCGGATCGGCCTGATACTCCTCCATGGCCGCCTCCAGCGCCTCCGGCTCCAGCTTCTTTTCCCGCAGCTCCCGGCGGATGCGGCCCGCGCCGTAGCCCCGGGCGGAAAGATCCCGCACCAGCAGACGGCCGTATTCCGTGTCGTTCAGATAGCCCAGCTGCTGCAGCCGCTCCACCGCATATTCCGCCAGCTCCGGCTCCAGTCCCTTTTCCAGCAGACGGTCATACAGAGCGCGGGCGCTCCGCTGACGGTACTGCAATACATTGGCCGCAGTGCGCAGCGCCTTGTCCCGGGCCTGCTGCTCCGGATCCTCTGTCAAAACAGGCTCCACAGGCTCAATCATCCTCAAAATCGTCGGCAAAGACCTCTACATTGCTGTTTTTCCCGCCCCGGGCAGGGGCCTTGGCAGCAGCTGAAGCCTTGCCGGAGGCGTTCTTCGCAGGCTCGCTCTTTGCCGCAGGCGGCTCCTGATTCTTGAGCTTTTCGATGATCTGGGCCTCCACCTGCTCCATGACCTCCGGCCGCTCCCGGAAATACTGCTTGGCCGCGTCCTTGCCCTGACCTAGGCGTTCTTCGCCCATATAGAACCAGGCGCCGGACTTCTGCAGCAGGTTATATTTCAGGCCCATATCCACGATCTCGCCCACCCGGGAGATGCCCTCGCCATACATGATATCGAACTCCGCCTCCTTAAAGGGCGGCGCGATCTTGTTTTTGACCACTCTGGCGCGCACCCGGTTGCCCACGGGGGTGGAGCCGTTTTTCAGCGTCTCCGTGCGGCGGATATCGATGCGCACGCTGGCATAGAACTTCAGCGCGCGGCCGCCGGTGGTGGTCTCGGGATTGCCGTATGCGACGCCGATCTTTTCCCGCAGCTGATTGATGAAGATCACCGCGCAGTTGCCCTTGGAAATGGCGCCGGCCAGCTTGCGCAGGGCCTGGCTCATCAGGCGGGCCTGCAGGCCCACGAAGCTGTCGCCCATTTCGCCCTCGATCTCCGCCTTGGGCACCAGGGCCGCAACGCTGTCCACCACCAGCACGTCCACCGCGCCGGAGCGCACCAGCGCTTCCGCGATCTCCAGGGCCTGCTCGCCGGTATCCGGCTGGGAGACCAAAAGGCTGTCGGTATCCACGCCCAGCGCCTTGGCATAAACAGGATCCAGCGCGTGCTCCGCATCGATAAAGGCGGCTTCACCGCCCCGTTTCTGGGCGGAGGCCACCACATGGAGCGCCAGCGTGGTCTTGCCGGAGGATTCCGGTCCGTAGACCTCGATGATGCGTCCCCGGGGGACGCCGCCGATGCCCAGCGCCACGTCCAGCGAAAGGGAGCCGGTGGAGATGGCCTCCACCTGCATGGCCGGGTTTTCGCCCAGACGCATCACCGTACCCTTGCCGAATTGCTTTTCCAGCTGCTGCAGCGCGGTTTCCAGAGCTTTCTGTTTGTCCATTTTCAGGCACCTCTATTCTCGTAAAATCATCTGTTTTTCTTCAATATAGCACAGAAAAGGCAAAAACGCAACATTTGTTCGGTTAAAAAACATAATATCGGAAGGTGGTCTCCGCGATCTCCTTCATGATCTCAAACATTTCTTCCTCCGTCCAGTCTGTCTCCCGGAAATACATGGAGACCGGCGCGAAGGCGTTGTGGTCGGCGCTTCCGTCGCGTTTGAAAACATAAGTGCGGTTCAGCGGGTAAAACTCATTGAGCATGCTCACCTTGGACAGCACAGTCTTTTCCTCCGGGCGAAAATCACAGCCCGAGCCAAAGCAGACAAAGGGCGTGACCTTGTCCTGATTCATCATGGCCCGGATACCGGTGAGATTTTTGCCCAGACGCTCGATGGCATTGCCGGTGGCCTGAGCCGTCTTGCCCTCCCGGAGCCGCTGGTCGTTGGTCCCCTGGTGCTTGACCTCTGCAAAAAGCAGCGGCAGCCTTTCTCCGTCCTTTTCCAAAAACAGCACGCCGCCGTCGGGAATGATGCTCCGGTCCAGGTAATCGAAATCAAATTCTCTGCGGCAGCCGTTTCGCCGGATATGGGCCACCATATCCTCCACCTTCAATGCCTTTTCAAAGACCAGGCCGCAGCCGGGATAGGTCTCCGCAAAGTCGAACCTGGACTGCAGATAGCCGATCACCCGCTGCATGGCGGCATAGATCGCCTTGTCCTCCAGCTGAGATTTTCGGTTTTTGGGCTTGTGCTGCTCCGTGCGCAGACGAAGCCGGTCTGATTGCCGCACCATAAGCGCGTCCTCCTTCCCCCGGCAGACTTATGCCCCGGTGTCCACCAGAAACAGATATTCTGAAACATAGGTCTCTCGCGCCGCCAGGTTGCGGGAGGCCCGATAGGCGTTGTAGCGGATCTCCTGCCGCCGGACCCGTCCCAGGCCGGAGAGCAGCCGCTCCATCTCGGCAAGGGAGATAAAGCCCTCGGAATTGTAGGAGACCAGCAAAAACCGGGCCCGCAGGCCCTGAAGCAGGGCGGAAAAGGCCGCCAGCGCCCGGCCGGCCTTGTTATAATCCGAGCGGTTCCAATCCTCCGGAATGCCGGAGACCCGGCTGCAGCGCTCGGGAAGACGGTTTTCCGCGATGAGATTCAGCATGAAATAGTTAGAGCCGTAGGGATGCTGGTTGTAGGGCGGATCCAGATAGGCCAGATCCAGCGGCGGCAGCAGCTCCGGCAGCGCGGCCGCGTCCCGCTGCAGCACCCGGCTCTCGCAGCAAAACCGGGAAAGCACCGGCTCCTGCACCTGGATGGGTGAAAGGATCCGGGAAAGGGCGTTTTCTCCGTTGCCGCCAAACTTGCCAAGACCCGTGCGGCTATCTTTATAAAAGCCCTTGAACACCCCGCCGGTATTGTTGTGGACGGAGGCCTCCGCCAGCAGCGGCGCCAGAAAATAGGGCTGCAGCGGCGCGGGCATGGTCCCGATCTCCGCCCGCAGTGTATCGATGCGCCGGGCGTTTTCCGCAGTGTAAAAGACCCGCTCCCCCGGCCGGATATGATCGTTGTCAGCCGGCGCATAGTGCCCGGCGATGATGCCCTCCAGCAGGGGCTGCTCCAGCCGCCGCTCCAGCACCTGCCGCCAACGGGCGCATTCCTCCGCCGGATAGTCCTCCCGATTGGTCAGGTAGCATTCATTGATGACGCGGCTGTAGGTCTCCAGATCGTTCACATAGAGCCGGGCGGCGTGCTGCTTCAAAAGCCTTGCCACCGCGCCGGAGCCGGAAAATATGTCGGCGCACACCAGTCTCCGTCCGTCCAGCGCCTGCCGCACCAGCCGGATCTGCCGGTCGATCTGGGGCAGCAGCGCCCGCTTGTTGCCAAGATAAGTAATGAGCTGGGAGCTAAGGTAGGCCGGATCCTCCTGCATTCTGCCGGTCATAGGCCCTGTTCCCAGCAGCCCGTTACCACCCGCTCCACGCCGGCCAGATCGCAGAAATACTGCACCTTGCTGTAGCCGGCCTGCTCCAGAATGGCCATGACGGCCTCAAACTGCCCCAGGCCCACCTCAAAAGCCAGCGTTCCGCCAGCGGTCAGAGCCGGCGCATAATTCCGGCTGACGGCCCGATAAAAGTCCAGCCCGTCTGCGCCGCCGTCCAGCGCCATATGAGGCTCCTTCTGTACCTCGATATCCAGCATTGGGATCTCCGCTGTGGGAATGTAGGGCGGATTGCATACGATGAGCTGGAAGCGGCCCAGTACCGGATCCGCCGGCTTTGCGGCGTCTGCCTGAAAGGCCAGCGCCCGCCCCGTCAGGTGCAGGGCGGTGATGTTGTGCCGGGCGACCTCCAGCGCAGGCTCGGAAAGATCGGCAAAGACGCCGTGGATCTCGTCGCTGACATGCTTCAGGATCGCAAGGCCCACGCAGCCCGTGCCGCAGCACAGGTCCAGAAAACGGCCCCGGGTCCGGCTGCTCATCAGGGCGATGCCGCGCTCCGCCAGCGTCTCCGTATCCGGCCGGGGGATCAGCGTGTCCTCCGTCACCTCCAGCGGCAGGCCGTAAAACTCCCAGCGTCCGGTGATGTGCTGCAGAGGCACGCCGCTGTAGCGCCGCGCCTTCAGCGCGTCGATCTTTGCCTCGTCCTTTTCAAAAATATACTGTCCGCGCTTTTCAAAGAATTCCTCCGGCCCCAGCCCCAGCGCAAAGGCCACCAGCTCCCGGGCCTCCAGAGAATAGCCCGCGATGCCCTTTCGCTTGAACTCGGCCCGAAGGTCCAGATATGCGTCGTTTACCGTTCGGATCATATTACCAGTTGTCCTCCTCTTCCCGCTGGGGGATGACTTCCTTCATGGCAAGGATGGCCACCTCGATCATGGAGTCGTCCGGCTCCGCCGTGGTGAGCCGCTGCAGCGCCAGTCCCGGCGCCCGCAGAGCCATGGTGAACCAGTTGTCGTGCCGCCCGGCAAAGCGGTTGATCTCGTAGCTGATGCCCGCCACCACCGGCAGCATACAAAGCCGCAGCGCCATCCGCGCCAGCGGGCTGCCCCAGCGCAGCAGGGAGAAGATCAGAATGCTCAGGAGCATCACCATAAACAGAAAGCTGGTGCCGCACCGGGGATGGAAACGGCTGCAGGGACGCACGTTGTCCACCGTCAGCTCCAGGCCCTTTTCGTAGCAGGTGATGGTCTTGTGCTCCGCGCCGTGATACATATAGGTCCGGTGCACGTCCTTCTGCCGGGAGGTGATGAAAATGAAGGCCAGAAAGATGCAGATGCGGAAGGCGCCCTCGATCAGGTTCCGCAAAATGGCGGGCATCCGGTCGCCCAAAAGGCCCGCCAGCAGCGTGGGCAGCAGGATGAACAGCACGATGGGGATGGCGATGCCGAAGACCATGGCCGCGCCCATCAGCACCTTTTCCAGCTTTTCCGAACCCAGCTTGCGCTCCAGCCACTGCTCAAAGCGGCCCGGCTCCGCCGCATCGCCGTCCTCGATGAAATCGGCGGAATAAGTCAGTGCGCCCATGCCGAATTTCATGGAATCCCAGAAGGACACCACGCCCCGCACCACCGGAAGCCTGGCCCAGGCGCCGTGGGTATTGGTGCCGTGGGGCTCCAGCTTGACCACCGGCTCCTGCCCGGGCTTGCGGCAGACGATGGCCGTCTGCTCCGGGCCGCGCATCAGGATGCCTTCGATGAGGGCCTGGCCGGCAATGGTGGTCTTTTTTCCGCTCTTCCTCTTATTTTTGTTATCGTTTGCCATAAAAGGTCTCTCCTTTGTGCTCATGCTTCCCCGGAAGCCTTGCGATACAGCGGCAGGGTGATGATCACATCTGTCCCCTGCCCCAGGGTGCTCTCAATATCCAGCGTGCCGCCGTGCAGCTGGACGATGTCGCTGCAGACGGAAAGGCCGATGCCTGTGCCGCGGCCCTTGGCGCTGCCCTTATAAAACTTCTGCTTGACGAAGGGCAGCTCGTCCGGCGGGATGCCCTGGCCGAAATCCCGGATATGCACCACGGCGCTGCCCTCTGCCGCCCGGGCCGTGACCTGGACCCAGTCGCCGTCCTTGCCGTATTTTCCGGCGTTGTCGATGATGTTCAGAAACACCTGCTTCAGCCGGTTTCGGTCGGCAAAGACCATCAGCGGCTCCTCCGGCTCCTCATAGTCGATACGCAGGCCCTCCTGCCGGAGCATATCGGTATAGGTGAACACCGCATCGTAAAGCTCGCCCCGCAGGTCGAAGGGCTCCGTCTGCAGGCGCATGCCGCCGCTCTCGATGCGGGAAAAGTCCAGAAGCTCCTCCACCATCTGGGAAAGGCGGCGGGTCTCCTTTTTGATGATATCCAGTCCCTGCAGCGCCAGCGTATGATCGTCCAGCCCGCTCTCCACGGTGTCTGTCCAGCCGGCAATGGCCGTCAGCGGCGTGCGCAGCTCGTGGGAAACGGAGGAGATAAAGTCGTTTTTCGTTTTTTCCGACCGGGAAAGCTCCGAGGACATCTCGTTCAGCGTCTGGCAGAGCTCGCCGATCTCATCGTCATATTCCGTGTCGATCTGGATGCCGTATTGCCCGCCGGTGATCTTTTTGGCAAATTCATTGATCTTCAAAACCGGCGTCACGATAGAGCGGAGAAAAAAGCTGTTGGAAAAAATCACCAGTGCCGCGATCACCGCAAACACGCCGGCGGCGATGAGATAGACCTGCAGCAGCTGCCGGTCCAACCGCTGGAGCGAGGTCACATAGCGCACAGCGCCGATAATCCGACCGCTTTTGTAAAACAGCGGCGCCGTCACCGCCATGACCTTTTCCTCCGTCAGCGTGTCGTAGCCTACATAGGGCGCGATCTTTCCGGTGGAAAAGGCCTGAGAGATCTCCTCCGTCTGGGGCGTGAAGCCCGCCGTCAGACCGTTGGAGGAAAACATCACTCTGCCCCGGTCGTCCAGCATTTGCATCTCCACCCGGTCTGCCAGGCCGAAGCTCTGGACCATGTTGCGGCCGTATTCATAAAACTCGCTGTAGCTGGAGCTGAAATAGCGGTTCATATATTTGGCCTGGGTGTCTGCCCGGGTGGCCAGCAGCGATTCCATGGCGGAATAGTAGTAATATGTGATGCCCATAGCCGCTACCAGCGTCAGCAGCAGCATCACCAGCAGCACCATACTGATGCTGTTGAGAAACCAACGCCGTTTGATGCCGCTCTCCAGCCCAAGACGGGTCAACAGGGGCTTTTTCTCCTTGCGTTTTGCTTCTTCCGCTGGCATGGGCGCGCTCCTTTCTTCAGGATCCCTTTTTCGTCAGGCTCCGGCGGCGCTCAGGCCTGCCACTTATAGCCGTAGCCCCAGACGGTGACGATATGCCGGGGGGCGGCGGCGTCCTCTTCGATCTTCAGCCGCAGACGGCGGATGTTCACATCCACCACCTTCAGATCTCCCTGATATTCCGGGCCCCAGACCAGCGCCAGGATATTATCCCGGGAGAGGGCCTTGTCCGGATTTTCCAGAAAGGTCTTCATGATAAGGTATTCCACCTGGGTCAGCTCGATCTTCTTGCCCAGGCATTTCAGCTCCCGGGAGCGCAGATTCAGCTCATAATCCCCGCTGACCAGGCTGTCGCTCTGGAAGCCCGCGCCGCAGACCCGGCGATAGAGCGCGTCTACCCGGGCCACCAGCTCCGCCACAGAGAAGGGCTTGGTCACATAATCGTCTGCGCCGGTCATCAGTCCCGTGACTCGGTCGCTCTCCTGGCCCATGGCCGTGAGCATGATGACGCCCATCTTGCTGCCCATGCCCCGGATGCGGCGGCACACATCAAAGCCGCTGATGTCCGGCAGCATCACATCCAAAATGGCAATGGCCACATCCCGATGGTCCCGCAGATACTCCGCCGCCTGCTCGCCCAGCGCAAACTCCACCGTCTCGTAGCCGGCCCGCTTCAGGTTGATGACCACAAAGGCGCGGATATTGTCCTCATCCTCCAGCACAAGCACTTTTTTCTTCATTTTAATATTCCTCCGACTTCCAGCTGATCTCTATGGTGTGGAACAGGCTCCGGACGGTCTCGTCCGAGAGGATGGTGTTCAGCCGCTCTCCCTGCTCCGGAACGGTATAGCCGTAAATGCCGCTGACGGTGCTGTCCAGCGTCTTTACACCCCGGTAAATGCGGGCTTCCGCCTCCCGGCTGTCACCGCCGAAATACCAGATGGTGAGCACCGGGACCCGCTCCTGCTGGCTGCCGGAATCATAAAAGACCGTTTGGGTCACGTGGGCGTTTTGACTGCGCTCCGCGCAGATCTGATCGCTCCATTTTTCCGGCCACATGAGATACCATTTTTCCGCCGCGTTGTGGAAGGTGCTGCAGACCTGCCGGTTCTCGCCGGAGGCCAGAGGATCCACCCAGTCCAGCCGGCAGCGGGTCTCGATCTCGCTGCTCTCCCGCTCATAAAAATGCCCCACGGGCACATCCAGCACGCCATCGCCGTTCATATCCGCACAGTAGACCGGGCTGCTGCGCCAGGTAACGCTGCCGGAGCCGCTGGAGGGATCCAGCGTCCGGTTGACCGCGGTATGTCCGTCGTAGCAGATCAGATCGGTCACATAGCCGCCCATAGTGGCGGCGCTGTCGATATACAGCGCCATCTGCTGGTCCTGCAGCTGGCCGAAGACCATGCTGCTGATGCTTTTGACCTCCACGCACAGCGGCGCTTCAAACAGCAGATAATACTCCTTCTCCCGGCAGACATAGATTCGGGCGGAAAAATAGCCGGTGGTATTGTCCTTGATGGCAAAGGCCAGCTCCTCCGTGCCGTCGCCGTCCACATCCTCAATGGCCACATCCGCATACTGCATATCCAGAATGATGCGCATACCGTCCTGCTCCATGGTGTAGATGGTCATGCCGTAGGCGCCGTTTTCGTCAAAGCCCCAGCACATGGCAAGTCCTCTGGCCCCGTTTTTGCCGCAGGCAGGATAATAGATGGCCTTCAGCGTGCTGCCAAAGCCCTCCGCCACGCCTACCTTGGTATAAACGCCGTCCTTCTGGCGAAACACATGGGCCTGGTAAGCTCCCTCCGCCGTCAGGAAAAAGGCCACGGTCTCATCCTGCCCATCGCCGTCCAGATCCACCTGCTGGACGGCCTGCCGGGAGGTCCCGCTCTCCGCGGAGGCATAGACCGCCCCACCCGCCAAGACCTCGTCCAGCTGCTGCTGCAGAAGGGCATATTCCGCAGGCAGCTTGGGCAGGGTCAAAAGACCGTCCACCGACTGCAGTCCGCAGCCGGCGCAGAGGACGGTCATCCACAACGCCCCCGCCAGCAGCAGGAGCCGGATCGCTTTTTTCAGAGCATATCGATACATGGTTTGATTATAGCACATTTCCCTGCGATTTCCTATCCCTATTTTGAAAAAATATGATGCAAAAAAGCGCCCCGGAGACCCGGGGCGCAAAGCTCGCTGCGCTTAGAAATACTTTTTCACATCGCTCGCCGCAGTAGAGGCATCGGCGCTGATGGTGATGGTGAACTTGATCCCGGAAGCCTTGGAAAAGGCCTCCAGCTTATCCAGAAACGCGCCGGCCTTGGCGTCGTTGTCTTCACCGGTGATCTTGAAAAGGCTGTCGATAAACACATGGGTGATATCGTAGTTGCCGGAATACAGACCGCAGATAAAGGCAAATAGCGTCTCATAGCCCTGCTCCATGGGGTATTCGTCCAGGTCGATGAGCTTCGCACTGTATTTGATGTTGAAGCGGAGCTTCTGCCCCCGTTCCACACAAACAACGCTGCCCGCCTCTTCGTTGACGGCAGTGTTGACCAGATCGATCACCTGCTTGGTTTTTCCGGAGCCGCGAAGGCCCATGATCACTTTCACCATATTAAATCTCCTCCTGTTCGTAATGGGAAGCGTTTTTTCTGCCCTTATGGTATCATACTTTTTCGCTTCCCACAACCTGTTTTTATGAATTCCCCATAAATTTTTTCCCTGCGGCGCAGAAAAACAGCCTTTGGAAGATCTGCAGCAGCGTCAGCCGGGGGATCTCCTCCGCAGCGTTTACCGGAATGCGGCAGACCTCTGTCCCCTCCCGGCGCACGACGAGCCAGCCCACCTGCTGTCCCTTTGCCACGGGCGCCTGCAGCCGCTCCTCCAGCTGCACCTCCTTGGTGAGCTCTCCCAGCCAGCTCCGGGGCAGCACCTGCGGCTGGGCCTCCGCCAAAACGCAGTCTGCCTGCTCCCTGGTCCCCAGGCTGACGGGGATGGGCATCAGCGGCTGATCCGGCGTGAAGCGCACGGCGGCGTAATTGGCAAAGCCCCAGTTCAGCAGCGTGCAGACATCCCGGCTCCGGTCCTCCTTCCGGGCGCTGCCCAGCACCACCGCGATCAGGTGCAGTTCCTCCCGCTGGGCGGAGGCGGAGATGCAGTAGCCGGCGGAGGAGGTGTAGCCGGTCTTCAGGCCGGTCATGCCGGGATAATGCTTCAGCAGCTTATTGGTGTTGTCCAGACCGAAGGCGCCGTCACGAACGGTATCCTGCCAGGTGGTGGCATAGTCGGAGATCCAGGGATGCTCCCGCAGCAGACAGGCGCTCATCAGGCCGATATCGTAGGCGGAGGTCACATGGCCCGGCGCCGTCAGGCCGCAGCAGTTGACAAAATGGGTGTCTGCCATGCCAAGCTCCTCCGCACGGGCGTTCATCCGCTGGACAAAGCTCTCCTCGCTGCCCGCCAGATGCTCGCCCAGCGCCACGGCGCAGTCGTTGGCGCTGGCAATGACCACGCACTTCAGCATCTCCTCCACGGTGAAGGTCTCCCCCTCCTTCAGCCAGATCTGGCTGCCGCCCATGGACGCGGCGTAGGCGGAGGCCGTGACGGTATCCTCCAGCGAAAGGCTGCCGCCGTCGATGGCCTCGCACACAAGCAGCAGCGTCATCACCTTGGTGACGCTGGCCGGCTCCCGGGGCGCATGGGCATCCTTTTCCCAGAGCGCCTGGCCGGAAAGCGTCATCAGCAGCGCCGACGGCGCATCCACGCCCGGGCCCGGCTCCGCCGTTTCCGCCCGGCAGGAGAAGCGCACCGACAGCAGCAAGCAAAGGCAAAGCAGCACGGCAGTCCATTTTTTCATGATCAACGCCTCCGTTTTTCTCAGATTCAGTTCATTTTATGCGAAAGCCCCGGGGAATTATTGCAAAACGGGCAAACATCCGCTACAATAAAGAGTTAGATGCTATCAAATGGAGAAAACACAATGAAGATCGCTTTTTACACGCTGGGCTGCAAGGCCAATCAGTTTGAGACCCAGGCGCTGGAGCGCCTGTTTCAGCAGCGCGGGCATCAGCCGGTGCCCTTCGACGGCTTTGCAGACGTTTACATCGTCAATACCTGCACGGTGACGGCCCTTTCCGACAAAAAATCCCGCAACGCCGCCCGCCGCTGCCGCAGGCTCAACCCCAACTGCCGGCTGATCCTCTGCGGCTGCTATGCCCAGCTGAAGCCCGAGGAGGCCAAGGCTCTGTGCGGCGCAGACGCCGTTGTTGGAACGGCGGACAAGAGCCGGATCGTGGACATTGCGGAGGGGCTTGCCCCCGACGGCGTCACGCCGCTCTGGCAGGGGCCGCGGCCCGGCTTCGACATGCTGCCCGCCGGCGGTCTTTCCGGCCGCACCCGGGCGCTTTTGAAGGTGCAAGACGGCTGTCAGAACTTCTGCACCTACTGCCGCATCCCCTACGCCCGGGGGCCGGAGCGCTCCATGCCGCTGGCAAAGGCCCTTGCGGAGAGCGCACGGCTGGCCGCCGAGGGCTACCGGGAGATCGTCCTCACGGGCATCGAGATCAGCTCCTACGGCCGGGACCTGCCCGGGACGCCCACCCTGATGGATCTGATCGAGGGCGTCTGCCGCAGCGCTCCCGGCGTCCGGCTGCGGCTGGGCAGTCTGGAGCCCCGGACCGTCACCGCCGACTTTGCCGCCCGCTGCGCCGCGCTGCCCCAGCTTTGCCCCCAGTTCCATCTTTCTCTGCAGTCCGGCTGCGCAAAAACGCTGAAGGCCATGAACCGGAAATACGATCCCGCCCGCTATCTGGAATCCTGCCGGCTGCTGCGGCAGGCCATGCCCGGCTGCGCCATCACCACCGATCTGATCGTGGGCTTTCCCGGAGAGACGGAGCAGGATCTTGCGGAGAGCCTTGCCTTTGTGGAGCAGTGCCGCCTGTGTAAGGTCCATATTTTCCCCTTCTCCCGGCGGGAGGGGACGGCGGCCTGGTCCATGCCCGGTCAGGTGCCAAACGCCCAGAAGGCCCTGCGGGCCGCCAGAGCGGCGGAGGTCTGCCGCAGGCTGGAGCTGGAGTATCTCCGGAGCTTCGTGGGCCAGACCCGCCCCGTGCTCTTTGAACAGGAGGAGGACGGCTTCTTCAGCGGCCACATCCCGGAATATTGCCTGGTCAAGGTCCGGGGGCAGGGGCTGCACAATCAGGTCCTGCCGGTGCGCATCACCGGACTGGAGGGCACGACGCTTTTGGGAGAGGTGACAGAATGAACATCGAGACCATCCGGCAGGGGCTGGAGGAGATCTTCTCCCTGCCGCTGCGCCGCCTGACGGTGAGCAATCCCCGCGCCGGCGCGGAATATATCCGAATTCAGGGCCGTCCGGTGACGCTGCGGGGGCAGGAGCTGCTCCAGCTGGAAAAGTTCACCAAAACGCAGGCCTTCCACGAAAATCTGCCCCTTTCGGAGGGGCCGGCCCGGCTGGAGGCGCTGCTGGCCCACTACGGCCAGCTGGACGCTTTGTGTCAGGGCGCTTCCTTCTGCCTGAAGATCTCCAAAAAGGGCAAGCTGTTTTTCCAGCGGCAGGCGGTGCAGTCCGTTTTGGAGCGCCCGGCCGGGCACGACCGGAAAAAGCAGTATCTGCTGGAGGAGGGCATGCGCATCCCCCCGCTGGTGGATCTGGGCGTGCTGACGCCGGAGGGCAGGGTGGTCAAGGCCAAATATGACAAGTTCAAGCAGATCAATCGTTTTGTGGAGCTTCTGAACGATGTTTTGGCCAAAAATCCCCGGGAAACGCTGCGCATCGTGGATTTTGGCTGCGGAAAATCCTATCTGACCTTCGTCGTTTATTATTATGTCACTGAGATCCTGCGGAAAAAGGCGGATATCGTCGGGCTGGATCTGAAGGAGGATGTGATCGCCCACTGCAGCGCCGTTGCGGAAAAATACGGCTATACCGGCCTGCACTTCCGCTGCGGCGACATTAAAGATTATCTGGCGGAGCAGGCGCCCGATCTGGTGATCACGCTGCACGCCTGCGATACCGCCACAGACTACGCCCTGTACCACGCGGCCCAGTGGGGCTCAGAGGCCATCCTGTCCGTTCCCTGCTGCCAGCATGAGCTGAACCTGCAGGTGAAGCGGGACGCGCTGCCGCCGCTGACGGACTACGGCATCCTGAAGGAGCGGCTGTGTGCGCTGGCCACCGACGCGGTGCGGGCCAAGCTGCTGGAAAGCCAGGGCTATGAGGTGCAGGTGCTGGAGTTCATCGACCTGGCTCATTCCCCCAAGAATCTGCTGCTGCGGGCCAGAAAGGCCCCCGTTTCCCCGGAAAAGCGGCAGGCCGCCCGACAGGAGGCTGCCCGTCTGCTGCAGCTGCTGGGCGCAGAGCAGACCCTTTGGAGGCTGCTGGAGCAGGCGTGATGCCATAAAAATGCCATAAAAAAAGATCATGACCGCCGAAAAGGCGATGGTCATGATCTTTTTACTTTCTGCTTTGATTCATTTCAGCGTATCGCTGTTGTTGAGCACCGGAACGCTGTAAAGAAACAGCACATCCTGCCCGTGGAAATCCAGAAGCGTGCCGAGCCTTGCGGCAGGCAGATAACGGATGTCCACCAGGGTGATGGAGGCATAGCCCTCCGCCAGCAGGGGCATCAGGCTGCTGCCGAAGGAATCCCGGAAGACGATCAGCTCCCGGTCGGTCTTGGCATTGGGATTTTCCAGCCGCAGCAGCGACACTGAGCCGGAAAGAAACAGCTCGTAGGGATCCTTGCCCGCGCCCTTTTCCAGGTCGTAGACCGGACCCCAGGTATCCGTCTCCCCGTTCCAGACCCGGCACTGCTCCAGCGTCTCCGAGGTGAGCCAGCGCAGCGCGTCCGGCTCCATGGGCAGGGCCGACTGCCCGGCATAGATGCCGTAATAGGGGGCGTCCAGCGTGTTTTCCGTATAATCGGTCTGGGGAAGCGTCACGCCAAGGCCCTCCGCCAGCGCCCGGGCCGTCTCCAGAAGGGCCTCCTGCCGCCAGTGCAGATCCGTCCGGTAATAATCCTCCAACGAAAGCGTCTGCCGCAGATCGATATAGGAAAGCTCCGGCAGGCGGGCGCAGATGTCTTCGATAAAGGCGTCATAATCCAGCGCGGGGTAGCCGTTTTCCGCCGCCAGAAAGGCGTTTTTGTCCGGGATCACCGAGAAAAAGACCCGGCTTTCCTGCAGCATATGCTCGCAGATCCAGCGGATCCGCTCCGCCGCATGGTCCAGCGAGGCGTCGTTCTGGGGATATTCCAGTTGGGAGGCATAGCCCTCCGCCAGATAGATCCCGTTCACATCCTTCTGACGAAACAGATCCCGGGAGACCAGCGCCTTCAGCCGCCGGAAGGTCTCCCGCAGGGGAAACTGATCCGGCGCCGCCTCCTCCGCCTGCTGGGCATATTTTCCGGAAAGCAGGGCGGAAGCGCTGAGCTCCGGCGGCTGGGCCAGCGGCCTGCGCTCGCTGACAGAGATCTCCTCCGGCGTGCGCAGCGCGCTCCAAAGCCCAAATCCCAGCAAAAGCCCGCCCAAAAGCAGCAGGACGGCAAGATCTTTCCATCGCTTCATGTCCGTCGTCCTCCTTAAAAGCGAAAATACAGGAAGGGATTGAAGGAGCCGTCTACCAGATAGGCGGTGTTCACCAGCAGCAAGGCCGCCAGCACCGGCGCTTCTGCCAGCGTCTGCAGCCTGCCGCCCAGGCGGCTCCTCTGCCACCGGGCCATAAGCCGGGCCGGGATGGGCGTGGCCCCGAGGATCGCCGTCAGCAGCACTGCACCGTAGCTCCGCAGGTAATACAGCGTCTCCGCATTCCACAGAGGCAGGCTCCCGCCGCCGAACATGGCGGCGATCTGGGAGAATGCCTCGCGCACGCTGCCGGCATTGAACAGCACAAAGCTCAGCGGCAGCACCAGCAGCATATAGAGCCGGCTCAGCAGCCGGCGTTTTTGCAGGACCGGCAGCAGAAAGCGCTTTTCCGCCATCAGCAGCAGGGCAAACAGCAGGCCCCACAAAACGAAGTTCCATGCCGCGCCATGCCAAAGGCCCGTGAGCAGCCACACCGCAAGGATATTGCCCAGCTGCCGTCCCCGGCTCACCCGGCTGCCCCCCAGCGGGATATAGACATAATCCCGGAACCAGGAGCCAAGGCTGATGTGCCACCGCCGCCAAAACTCCGTGACGCTGCGGGAAACGCAGGGATGATCGAAGTTTTCCGCGAAGCGGAAGCCAAGGATCCGTCCCAGGCCGATGGCCATGTCGCTGTAGCCGGAAAAGTCAAAATAGATCTGCAGCACGCAGCACAGGGCATAGATCCAGCAAAACAGCACCGTCCGCCGGCCGCCGGACTGAAACTCCGTCATCAGCTGATAGAGCACATTGGCGATGAGCACCTTTTTGGAAAGGCCCAGCACAAATCTGCGGGCGCCCAGCGCCGCATCCTCCAGCGTGTGCCGCCGTTCCCGCAGCTGCCGCGCGATCTCGGAATAGCGCACGATCGGCCCGGCGATGAGCTGGGGAAACATGGCCACATAGGCCGCCAGATCCACCGGGTTTTTCTGAGCCGGCACCGTCCCCCGCCAGACGTCCACCAGATAGCTGATGATCTGGAAGGTGTAAAAGCTGATGCCGATGGGCAGCGTTACCTGCAGCAGGGGCAGCGAAAGCCCCGTGACGGCATTCACGCTCCGGAGGAAAAAATCTGCGTATTTGAAATAGCCCAGCGCTCCCAGATCCAGCGCCAGCGCAAGGATCAGCAGCAGCCTGCCCCGGGGTTTTCCCCGGTGCTTTTCGATGCCCAGGCCAAAGAGATAGCCCAGCAGGATCTCCGCCAGCATCACCAGCACGAAGCGCGGCTCGCCCCAGGCGTAAAAGATCAGGCTGCCCGCCAGCAAAACGGCGTTTTTCAGCCCGCGGGGGGCCGCAAAATAAAGCAGCAGCACCGCGGGCAGAAAATAATACAGAAACGGAAGGCTGGAAAAAAGCATCGCTTACTGGATCGCCTCGTCAAAGACAACTTCCGTGTCCGTCCAGGCGGCTGCCAGCTTGTCCCGGAAGGTGTCTACCAGCTCCTGATTGCCGTAAAACGACACCACATAGCCGCCCGTCTTGGCCACCACCAGCTTGTCCGGGAAGCCGCACATCCAGCGCTTTCCCTGGATGGCATCCCGCAGGGTCTGGGCCAGCGTATCCGCGTCCTCCGCCTTGGCGGGATGGAAGGCGCCGCAGGTGAAGGTGTTGGCGTTCATCATATGCATCAGCGAAGCCGCGCCGTCGATGAGGGAGACCTTGTCCTGGGGCAGCGTCAGCAGATATTCCACATTGTCGGCCTTGCTGATATCGAAGGCGCCGGGCGCGCCGTCCACGCTGTTGTCATAATCGCCGCCCGCCGCCGGAAACTTTTCGTCGTCGGTATAGCTGTCCCAGACCTTGTTGAGCAGCTCCAGCGCCGACGCGGGGCCCTGGGGCTCCTGCGTGCCGTTTTCTCCGGCGTTGCCGTTGTCGTTCTGCTTGCCGCAGGCGGCCAGCGCAAAGAGCATACCGGCGCACAGCGCCAGCGCGATGAGCTTTTTCAGATGCTTCATGGTGTTTGTTCTCCTTTTTGTTCAAAAATCGTCCAGCTCCCGCAGGAGCCGTCATAGGCCAGAAGATAGACCCGTTCTCCGACGGTCATGGTATAGCGTTCCCCGGGACGGGCGCTTTCAACCGTCCATTCCAGCGAAAGCCTGCCGCCGCCGGAAAGCTCCGTTCCCGCAGCGGGCTGCGCATCTCCCGAAAGGAGCCGCAGCGTCCCGGCAGAGACCCGGACCGTGCTTTCCGGCTTCAGCTTCAGCTCCAGCGAAAGGGAAAGCGGCTCCGGAACGCTCCGCCCGGGAAAGGAGTATGCGGCCACGCCGTCGGAAACGGGGATCGGCTCCATCCCTACGGAAGCACCGCGAAAAAACACCTCCCCGCCGCCGGGCCAGAGCCGCAGCGTCAGCACCAGCGCCAGACAGGCAGCGGCGGCCGCCGCCCAGCGCGGCCAGAGAATGGGCCTTTTCCGGGGCGCAGCCAGCCGGGCCTCCTCCAGCAGATCGTCGTCCAGCAGGGTCATGGCCTGCGCCAGCTGTTCATGCTTCATGGATCATTCCCTCCTTTTCCAGGTGCTGCCGCAGCCGCTTCCGGGTGCGGGCCAGGGCGGATTTGACCTTGCTCTGTCCCACGCCCAGCTTTTCAGCGATGGCCTCCACCGGCTCACAGTAAAAATACCGCAGGACAAACATCTGCCGCGCCTCCCCGGTCTCTGTCCGGAGAAAGGCGCTGATGCTCCGGGCAAGCTCCCGAACCTCCAGGCTCTCCTCCAGCCGCTTGCCGTCAGAGATGCAGCCGTCCAGCTCCTCCAGCGAAAGCACGCCGTCTCCGCCCCGCTTTTCCGCCCGGCGGGCTTTTAAGCGGTTCAGCGCCAGATTGCGCGCGATGCGGCCCAAAAAGGGCGGAAGCACCTCCGGCCGGGCCGGCGGGATGGCGTTCCAGGCGGCCAGCCAGGTGTCGCTGAGGTTTTCCTCACAGTCCCGGGCGTCTGCCAGAAGATTGGCGGAGATCCGGGCACAGTAAGGCCCGTATTTTTGCTGTGTTTCGGTGATGGCGCGGCCATCCCGGCTCCAGTAGAGCTCCACGATGCTCCGGTCATCCATAGGCGGCTCCTTTCCGCGGACCGTCTTCCCCTATAAAAACAACTTTCTCACAGGCTCGGTCGCGTCGATGCTCATTTTTTTGCAATTTTCTTCAGTATATCAAAAATGCCCGCTTCCGTCGAGAGAAAAACGCCGCCCGGTCTCTTTTTTCGGGAGAGACCGGGCGGCACGATATGCTTCCGGAAGAAGGCCCTGCCGGGCCGCGGCTCAGACGGTGGTATAGATCTCGCCGTCTGCGCACTCAAAGATGGCGGCCTCGGAATAGGCGCAGCCGCCCAGCGCGTCTGTCATTTCAAAAATCATGGCGTAAAGGCCGTCGGACAGCGCAGTCTCGGCAAAGGCCGTCTCCGCCGTGACGGTGAGCGTCTCCGCCGCGTAAGGCTCCGGATCGTCCTCGCCGCTCAGAGACGACAGATACCAGATGGTGGTCAGCTCGTCGCCCTCCTGCAGCAGGCGCAGCTCCTTGTCGGCCATGCCGCTCTCGTCGATGCCCTGCCGTGCGCCCAGGATATACCATTCGCTCTCGGTGAAGTCATAGGCAACCTGCAGATTGTAGTCCTCGCCGTTGAGCAGCACCGGCACGGAGTAAATGTTATAATCCTCGCCTTCAAAGCTCAGCTCCATATAGACCAGGCAGCCGTCGATGCTGCCCCAAACGCCGCGGAAATTATCGGAGAAAACGCCGTTTTCCCAATCGGCGTTCATGTCGTTGTCCGTGCCCAGCAGGAGCATCGTGTCCGCTTCCTCATCCACATAATACAGGGAGAATCCAATGCCTGCCAGCACCTCCTCCGCCTCAGGCCCCAGCGTCAGAACGGCGCTGCCATCCTCCGAAAGGCTCAGCGGCGCGCCGTCCCAGCCCATCCGGTCCACCGTCTGCACCTCGGGCAGCTCCGCCAGCTCCAGGCCGGCCGCGTCAGCCGCATAGGCCATACCGTCCTCATCCAGCTGGCCGGTAAGCTCATAGGCATAGAAATATTTGAAGGCTTCGCCTGCGCCCACGCTAAGATAGCCGTTGAAGTCGTCCACATCGCCGTTGTAGGAATAATAGCAGGAAAGGCCCGTGGCCTCCGAGCGGTATTTTCCCCGGACCTGATAGAGGACGCAGTCGTCCAGCGCGGCGAGCACCGCAGCGGAGGAATCCAGCATATCGGCGCTCTGCCGGGCCATGCTGCCCAGATCCACCATGTTGGTATAGCCCTGCTGGCGGGTGTTGCCGCCGTAGTTTTCGCTCTTGGCGGCGACGCGGGCAAACTGCGTAAAGAAGCCTGGATCCTGGCAGGCCGCGGCCAGCGCCTCCGCGCCGAAGGTCTCATAGGCCTCCAGCAGCGGGCCGGTCCGGGTGAGATCCACAAGGGAAAGCGTGGCGTTTTCCTCCGTGCCAACCGCCTGACAGCCTTCATAATAAGTATCGCAGATGATCCTGCCCAGCGCCGCGCCGTCCATGGCGGGATCCTGCGCCAGCGCACCGGCCCAGCCGGTGTAATACCAGCCGTTGGCAGGCTCCGTCTCCTCCGAGGCCACCATATAATGGGCCAGGCCGGAGAACACATGGGCCACGTCCACGGTGGCCATCAGGCAGGTGTCAAAGCCGATGAGCTCCAGCGGCGGCTGGGCAGCGTTTTCCGGCCAGACGGCGGAAAACGCCGCATACATCTCGTCCAGCGTCAGCGAATCCAGGTCGTAAAGCTCGTCGAAGGCCGCGCCGGAGACAGAGCCGCCGCCATGGTTCCAGAACAGGACGGCCTTGCGGCCGGCCGGATAGTTTTCATTGGCAAAGGCGAGAAATTCCGCCAGAGTGGAGGCGTCGCCCATGCTGGCAGAGGGCTGCTCATCCACCAGCGTAAGGCCCTGGCTGTCATAGACCCAGCGCTGGAGCTTATCCGCGTCAATCAGGTCGTTCCACCAGGTGGATGCGCCGCCGGTCTGGATGACCACGGTGACATTTTCAGGCAGCTCCACCTCCATCAGCTCGGCCAGGTCGCTGGTGGCGAAGCCGCCGTTGCCCTCCAGATCGCTGCCGCACAGATACCAATAAACGGCCCAGCTCTCGTCGCCGCCGTCTGCGGCGGGCTGGACGGGGTCTTCCTGCTCCGGCGCGTCCGGCTCTGTTTCGCCGCAGGCCGCCAGCGAAAGCAGCAGGCACAGCGCAAGCAAAAGAGAAAGAATTTTTCTGTTCATGTCATATCTCCCATACAAGGCCGGGAAGCCGCGCTCCCCAGCGTAATTCTTCGCCTATCACTGTAGCACAAGGCGCGCAGAATTACAACCGCTTTTCCCGCCGCAAACGCGCAAAAATGCCGGGCGCAAATGCGTCCGGCACAGGATCTCCGCCCAGCTCTGCTGCGTCAGCGGCAGAGCTGGATCCCTTTTGTCGATTTGATCCACCAGCTGGGCGTTCTCGTCCAGCGCACCCCATATCCATGGAAAAGGCTCCTGACCTGCAGCTCCGCATCGTCAAAGGGGCGGATGGTGACGGTATAGGTGCTATTTTGCTCCAAGCGCAGCGTGCAATTGCGCCCCGTCCACTTGACGGTTTTTACGCTGCCGCCCTCCTTCCAATAGGTGACATCGTATTTTCCATACATTGCAACCGTCTTATACCGGTTATATTTTTTGTTTTTGTCTTGTTACAGGACAAAATCATTTCGATATCAGGGTGCTATTGTTTTTGTCCTTTGTCAAGACATTTCGTCCTGAAATAAGACAAAAATGAAGGAGAAACGTACATGGCACGCATTATTGACGGCAATTCCATGAATCTTGTGGGCGCAAAAGTGCGAGAGCTGCGTCGGGCGCGGCGCATGAGCCAGCAGGCCCTCTCGGCGCAGCTGGAGCTGCGCGGGATCTATGTCTGCCGCGGATCGGTCTCCCGTCTGGAGGACGGGCTCCGCACCGTCACCGATATCGAGCTTTTTGCCCTTGCGCAGATCTTTCAGGTGTCCGTCGACAGTCTGTTTGAGGATTAAAAAAAGATCCCCCCGCCCTGCAGGGGAGCTCTCCGCTCAAATAAAAACCGATGCGCCCGGCTCATGCCGGACGCATCGACGACGCCTGATTGGTGACTCAGCGGGGATTCGAACCCCGGACACCCTGCTTAAAAGGCAGGTGCTCTGCCGACTGAGCTACTGAGTCTTATGGCTGGGCTGGCCGGATTTGAACCAGCGAATGCCAGAGTCAAAGTCTGGTGCCTTACCGCTTGGCGACAGCCCATCATATGCCGCCCTCCGGCGAATAATCTGCGCGCTCCCCCGAAATGAGGGAGCGTCGCAATAAAATGGGGTGGATGAGGGGACTCGAACCCCCGGCCTCCAGAGCCACAATCTGGCGCGCTAACCAACTGCGCCACATCCACCATACATGATGGCGTGCCTGGAGGGACTCGAACCCCCAACCTACTGCTTAGAAGGCAGTTGCTCTATCCTGCTGAGCTACAGGCACATACATATATAAGCTATCGCTGATGAAACTGGAGCAGGTGATGGGAATCGAACCCACGTGTTCAGCTTGGAAGGCTGACATTCTACCATTGAACTACACCTGCGAAGGTCAGACTTTCTTAAATCAGCTTTTCAAGTATAATATGAAAAGAAATGTTTGTCAAGCAGTTTTGCGCAAAAACTGAAAAAATGTGCCGTTTATCATTAAGTGCGAAAGAGCTAATAAGCTCCGACGCACTTATTTTTTATGCAGAAACGGAGGCGAGACAATGAAATAC
>ERZ808252.218-NODE-218-length-60205-cov-9.959651_pt1 | contig 60205 bp, 46 predicted proteins | sample MGYA00521242_ERZ808252 | MGnify/ENA primary metagenome ERZ808252 (study PRJEB31516, sample SAMN03275581) | gut metagenome | biome: mammalia-associated habitat; material: feces | host: Papio cynocephalus | place: Kenya | collected 2012-08-07 ... | reverse complement strand
AAACCAAAATTATTAGGTCCAATTTTATTTGGATATTAACTGGAAAGGTTATAGTCCTTCTGCTAGTTTTCGCTATAACCTCAGGATTCAGCGCTGAAAGTACATGGGGGCAGCAGCGGATGAAGCTTTAGGCAAAGACGATCGGTAACTTCAAGAGAGAATCTGCGCCGGGAGCGCGGTCGAGGCTCCACATTCCGTACAGAAAACAGCCCTCTCCTGTACGCGAGCCGCTTTCAGGCACGTCCGGTACAGAAAACCGGCACCTTTCTGTACGCGAGGCACTCGCGAGACTGTTCTGTACAGAAAACGGCACTGTGGTGTACGCCAGGCCAGTTTGATGGTCGGAGGGTGAACTTTTGAAGGCGGAAAGAGAGTGGAGCAGGGGTCTGGTGCAGTCCAGGAGGTAGGGGTAAAAATCGCGAAAAACACCCCAACCTTTGCTGGTTGGGTGCCGCAGAGGGCCGTATAAGGGCAGCGCTTCCGGAAGGTAGGGGGAAAAACAGACAAAAATGCCCCAACCTTTGCTGACGGGGTGCCGCAGAAAGCCGTACATGGCCGGCACACCCGGAAGGTAGGGGAAGAAATCACAGAAAACGCCCCAACCTTTGCTGAGGGGGTGTCGCAGAACACTGCAGATGGCCGGTGAGTCCATGTGGGAAAGGGGCGTTGGCTGACGGCGCAGTGGGCAGAGGTGGCAGGGGCTCAACACAAGCCTCGCCCCTGCCACCTCCGGCCTGCGCGCAACAATCTTCCGCCCGCGAGAGAACCCCGTTCCGTACGCAGGCTCAGACTCTGCCCCAGGACCCCTGGCCCGCCGCCGCGTGCGCACGGGACACGGAACAGGGGACAGGGAAAACTCCACCCCTCTACGGCAAGTTCTTCGGATACATGATCGTAAAGCAGGCGCCGCCAAGCGAGAAGGAGCGGCTGTAGACGATGCTCGCCCCGCATCTCTCCAGAATGCTGCGGCTGATGGCCAGCCCCAAGCCGGAGCCTCCGTTCTTGGTGGTGAAATTCGGGGTGAAGAGCCTCCCGACATTCTCTTCCGACACGCCAGGCCCGTTGTCCTCGAAGACTATGTCATAGTAGCCGTCACGCATCGAGTTGCGCAGGGACACGATGATCATTCCGTCCGGACGGTCTCCGACAGCCTGCACAGCATTGTTGATCAGATTGACGAACACGCGGGTCAGCTGCGGCTTAGGCCCCGTCACGGTCACATCGCTGAGGCCAAGATAGTCAAAGCGCACGTTGTCCTTGCTGTCGAACATCGCGATCTCCTCCTGAAGCACGAGGTCAAGCGCAATGGCCGTAGGTTCCTCGGTATAGAGCTTGGCGAACGTCGAGAACTCGTTGGCCGTATCGGTCAGTATATCGATATGGTCCAGAAGCACTTTACTGGCCTCTTCAAACCTCGCCTGCCAAGAAGGATCTCCCTTCTGCTTGAGCCGGATAATCCTCTGTATCTGGAGTTTCATCGGAGTCAGAGGGTTCTTGATCTCATGCGCGACCTGCCGAGCCATCTCGCTCCAGGCCTTGTCACGCTCCGCCTGCGCCAGCTTCTTGGAACTCTCCGAGAGTTCGGTGACCATCCGGTTGTATGCCTGCACGATGGAACTTATCTCGTCATCACGGTCATAATTGATGTACTCCAAAGACTCAAGCCCGGCGCTGTTCATCTTCCGGCTCATCTCGCTGAGAGGCTTGAACATCTTGTCCACCATTCTAGACACCGTCAGCAGCGCCACCAGCAAAAGGACGATGAAAAGGGAGACGATGGTCATCGAGTGGGTGACGGCATCCTCCTCGAAATCATAATTGTCCTCATTGTACGGAGAACATATTATGGCTATCATCTCTCCTTCATCATTCATTATCGGGGCATACATGCTGTAGAATTTCACCCTGCCCACACTTTCCTTCTGGATGCAGTAGCGGCGGTGCTCATAGACTATCTGCCCGTAGGCACGCCCGTCGATGCGTTCGCCGAGCAACTGCCGTTCGAAGATCATCGGGACCGTGGAGACCAGCATCTTGCCGGACGGGGAATAGAGGGTGATGTCGGAATAGGTGTCATTCCCCACCTGCTCCACGAGTTTACGGACGGCCCTGCGGCTGATTCCCGAAGCGCTCCGCACATCGCGCGTCCCCGCCTCAATCATGGAGGTGACCGAACCTATCTTGTCCGACATCACCGTGTGCATGTTGCTGTCGTTGCGCGAGTACACGAAGAACACGCTCACCGAAGCCATGGCAACCAGCGTGAGCACCAGGGATATCAGCAGCACTCCGGAGATGCGGGAGCGGAAATAAGTGTGTGCAAATATGGCTTCCTTGCGCCTGCCTGCCGTGACAAGAGACAGGACAAGAAAAGCGAGCAGACACACAAAGACAGCGGAAACCCCGTAAGTGAGCGGTGTTACACGCGGCCGGGAGAGTACGATAGCCTCCTTGTCCCCGATCACCGTAAAGAAATGCGTGTAGCCCTCCCCGTTCATGGTCCGCAACTTCCGGGAATAAATCTTCTCGCAACGGTCCGGGTCTATCTTTGTAGGATATGCATAGCTGCCCCGATAGGACTTCAGCACATCCCCCTCGTAACGGGCATAAGAGTAACCGGCCGGCAGAGTCACTTTGCCCGGAGGCGTGATGCCGAAAATGCCGGCGTAACCCTTGTTCCCTCTCGTGTCCTTGGACTCAAGCCTCACCAGAACCCTTGACACGCCGCTCCCCTCTATCAGATAGAGGAAGACCCCTACATAATAGGAATGTCCGCTGTCCCGCTTGACATACAGAAAGCGGGAATTATCCGCAATCGGAACCCCGTCCTTGATCAGGGCGTTGTACTGCGAGGCCGCCGCCTGACTGCTGTTGCTGTCATTGAAGACATAGGCTGTGACCGTGTAGTCCTGATCGTTGCGGGAGAAATAGTAATCAGTGATGCGGCTCTGGATTGTGGTCTCGGTATTGTTGAACACCGAAAGCGCCGAGATGACCATGTCATCGGCGATCTGAGCCTCTATGCTTTTGAGCCTCAACTCCAGAGAGATGTCCCGGTCAAAGGCTATCCGGTTGGCCAGAACCTCCATCCTGTCCCGCTCTTTGCGGAACCCTATCACTGAGGAGGAGCCGATCAGGAAAGCCGCTATGACGACGGAGAATACAAGCCTGTTGTTGAGAGAGAAGGCGTCGAAACTGAAGCCGAAAACCCTGCGCGCAAGCGGCTGGGAAGACTGGAGAAGCAGCGGAACGCTCACAAGCATCGTGATGAAAGACGCATAGATGAGCACCCCGAAAAACGAAAGTTCAGAGAACTTGTAAAGTTCCAGGGATATGCCGGAATTGAGCGTGATGCTGCGCAGCGTCGCCTGTGTATAAAAAAGTATGAGCGCCACGGACACAAGCGCCCCGGCAAGAGAGAGCCCGGCGGCAGCCTTGCCCCTGATACGGCAGGACAATGCCTCCCTGCACATATATATGCACAGCGCGGACACCATGATCCAGAGATTGATGATGATGACCGCCCCGAGGGAGTACAGGACAGGACCTCCGGCATATAGCACAGGCGAGAACATGGTCAAACGCCCGCGTATCGACCATCCCCAACAATAAAACGCAAACAGAGAGACGGACAGGCAAGAAAGCACAAGCACAAAACGCGGTAGAGACCGCTCCGCCGAGAGGAAAACTATGCCGGAAGATATCAACAGCAGCAACGAAAGCCAGAGCAGGACCGTATCTGCCACGGACGGAGAGCGGAAAGACTCGCGCAACAGCTCAAACTGAGGATGTCCGTCAAGCGACACCACCGCGCCGCCGCCCGATGAAAGGGGCAGTATGCTGAATTCCGGCTGTAGATGAAGAGCGGGGTTGATCCCGTTGCGGGACACGGAGTTCTGCATGTCCTGAATCTCCAGACCCGCAATGACCTTGACTTCCCCCCTGGTCACCGATTTGGCCAGATACCACTTCGTGCCCAGATTCACATAGCGCAGCGAATCCTCCACCTGCTGCAGGGGAGAAGTCATCATCCGCCTCGGGTTTGAGATGAACGGGACGTAGTAACGGTTGCGTATGTCGTCATTCGAAACCGGGAACTGATTGCACCACGACTGGAGAGTGTCCCGGCAATAACGGTACACCACCATATCCTGGGGCAGTTTCCCCAGATCCAGCCACTGGTCCGGGGCAGTGTCCAAGGCATCCGACATGAAGTCTTCAAGGCGGCCCATGCGATGCTCAAGCACGCGCGACAGCCTTCTGGCCACCGCATCAGCATCGGCACCGGCCCTTGACTCCCTGACTGAAAGCGCAAAGACGACAGCGCCGGCCAAAAGCAAGGCGGCACTTATGAATGTCCGTATCTTCTTCCCTATCTTCATTCGTGATGGTAAGGCTCCCCTCGTATTATGGTGAAAGCCCTGTACAGCTGTTCCGCAAAAATCGTTCTCACCATCTGATGGGAGAACGTCATCCGTGAAAGCGAGAGCTTCCTATCGGCCCTGTTATAGACAGCAGGACTGAACCCGTATGCCCCTCCTATCGCAAAGACCATGTCCTTGCCTCCCCTTGACATCATGGCGGACAGTTCGGAAGCGAATTCTACCGAACGCAACTCCCGCCCGTGCTCGTCCAGCAGCACCAGAGTGTCGGAAGGCCTCACGTTGCCGAGCAGGAGCTCCCCTTCCTTGATTTTGATGTTGTCTTTCGACAGGGCCGACACATTCTTGAGTTCCGGAATCTCCACAAGAGAGAAACGCACATAATGCTCAAGTCTGGAGACATAGGTCTGAAGACCCTCCCGGACCCAGGGGATGTCGGTTCTCCCCACTGTGAGAAGTGTTATCTTCATTGCTGATCCGCAGGCATATAGGGTTTTGCCCAATGCATGACCTCTATCGCATTGAGAAGCCACTGCGTAGTCGAAGGGGTATGGCGCTGCCAACCGGCCGTCTGCCCACGGAAATCAGGCTCCCCTACAGGCTTGACGATATATGGAGTGGCAACCTTAGTATCGAGCGGGTGCGCGACGACCTTTGTGCCGTCACTCTCCGTTGCAGTGAACCCGTTGTCAAGCAGATTCTTCCACGCAAGCGCACCCATCGCGGCATCCTTGCGGGAATCAGCCACCCACGCCGCAGCCCTCGGGCCGGTCATGTTTCCGCCCTTTGAAGATGAGACATCAGCGAGGAAGTTGTCCGCAAGTCTCCAGAATTCCGGCATGTCCACAGTCATCCGCATATCCGAAAGAAGTTCCGGAGAGCCGAAGAGCAGACCGAAAGTGTCGCCCCTTACATTTGAGAGCCTGTATCCGACTATCTTCTCCAGCTTCTTTCTGCTTAGGGTAGCCGCCGGCACGAAATCGCTCTTCGGAGCCTCAACGAAGCCCTTGTACGAAGGGTCCTCCTTGAGATAGACCATAAAACGTCCGGTATCAGTGTCGAAATAGTCAAACACAAGCCGCCCGCTCAAGCTCCCGAGCGCGACTATGTCCTTCATCGAGTTCAGAAGTTTGTCACGATAATATGTGTTGCCTGTACGCTCCCACTCGAGCATCCAGTTGCTGGCGTAATAAGCCCAGTCATTGAGGCTGCCCTTGAGGTATGTGCCGGAGACGGCGCCCCATGTGCTCACGCGGCGGGCATATTCGTAGGCTTTCTCCGAGCCGATCTGCTCGGTCATGCGCTCTCCCGTCAGGGCATCTCCTCCTGTGAGATAATAGAGATAGCGCTTCATCGCAGCATACTCGATACGCGGCTGCTTGCACCCGTCGCCCCAATGCTTGACATTGTGGCGCGAACCGAGCGGGGCGAAACGTCCGATATGGTGCACGTCCACTTCACTCGCATGCTTCTCCATGGCCTCGGCCATAGTCCAGATGTCCTCACGTCCCGTGCGCAGGAAACAGGTCCACAACAAGACGTTGGGAGCGAGCTCGATATTGTTCCATGCCCAACCTCCGATATCATAACGCCAATCGTGACGCGTGAAATCATAGTTGTGCATCACGTCGCCATAGTTCCAGAACCCGTACCATGAACGCTCGTCCACCTGCCCCTTATAGAACTCAAGCATGTCATCGAGCTGCTTCTCTATGCCGGCCGTAACTGGATTGGAATAGTCAGGCAGACCCCAATATGTGCCGAACGCATTGACAGAGCTGAAATACTCCGGAGTGCAGCTGTACTGCACCGGCTTCTGCACGGCCTTGGCCACCGCAAGCAGCTCTTCGCTGGACGGAATATCGCTGAAAAGCCTGATTTCCAAGGTGGAGCGGTGACCTACACCGTAAGGTGACTCCCAGCCATCCTTGAAATCTTCATAATTGATCTTGAGGTCATGGCCCACAGTGTCGTAATGGCGCATATCCATCGCCTCACCATCCGGAGACCACAGCCAAGCCGTAAGGCAGCCTCTGTCTTCTCCGGCCTTATCCACATGAAGGGCAGAAGGGCAGCTCTGCCAGAAATCCTTGACGCCGACAAACACACTGCCGCCGGTATCTCCAAGAAGCGCACCGCCGAGTGAACGTCCGCCGTCTGTGACATGCACCCAAGAGCTCTTGTCAGTAGTACGTTTATCTATTGAGAAACCGTTAGGCCCGGACTGCACCAGACGCATGTCGCCCCACACCGGACAGGTGAGAAGAGCACTCCGCTCCCTCTCCCCAAGTTCCTCAAGAGACGGAAGCTTTTTGCCGCGCAGATAATCCGCATAATTGTCCGAGAACACCCTGCCGGCAGACGGACGATATCCTGGAGCCAGACGTACAGGTTCGCACCAGAATCCCGCACCATCCTTGCCGTCCCCGGCAAACCGGACATGTCTATTGTGTGCCTCATCTCGGAAAGGCACGTCGAACCTGACACCTATTCCCTTGATATAGTCCTGTTTACCATCACTGTCAAACAGAAAAGAATGCGTGAGGCTAATGGCGGGCACGCCCTTATACATCACGCAGAAAAGCTTGAACGGCAGCCACTCGCGGCTTCCTGTCAAAGACTTATGTTTACCTTCTATCTTTACCACTGCACGCAGCGGACTGTTCTGGACAAGGCTCACAGAAGAGACCGCCCCCTCGAAATCTTCATATTCTACTGTCCGGCCTTCACGTGTCTCAAGTATGGCCACAAGGCTTGCCCCAGATACAACCGTGCCATCTCCAAGTTTCATGTCCTTTATGAAGTCTACGCCCGATGCCGGGAAAAGGCACGACATTGCGCCGGTATTGACCCTGATGCCATCAGATGTCTGCTCCGCAATTCCTGGAACCATACTGGCAGACACCGTCCCGTGGCGTTTTTTCGGAGACTGCTTCACGCTCAGCGTGAGAGAATCCATCCCCGGCTCAGAAACGGTGGCGAGTCCGAGCCACTTCAGCGACCCGTCAGGCCAACAGGCTAAAGGCCAGGTTGACACGGGGACGGGGCTTCCGCCGGACGAAAGCTCAAATACAGCATCCGGGCGTGCCGCACCTTTCGCAAAAGGGACTCCCCACGAACTCCCCTGCCGGACAGCGGCATCACGTCCGGGCAAATTAACAATCTCTATCTGTTCTGCAGACAGATTGTGCAGCACAAATATGGCGGCCAAAAGGGTCAAAAACGGTTTCTTCATATAGAATGTCATTGTTTTCAGCGTATTGCAAATATAAACACGTGGCTTGATATTTGCAACACAGACGCTCCGTGCGAGTAATCACCAAAATAGCGGCAATGGTCCTGCCTGTCCTGCTCTGCACGCAGGTTCAGGCCCAGACGGAGCGGAATGATGTTTTCACCCCGATAGGCAAGTACATGGTCAAAGGAGACGCGGACTGCCTCTCGGCATGGTTCGACGACAACCTTGAGGTATGTGTATCTTCGCAGGAGAGCAACGCCAGCAGGGCTCAGGCCAGACAGATCCTGAAGACTTTCTTCGAGACCTACACCCCTCGCTCGTTCGACATCACCCATACGGCCGAAAGGGCGAACATGAAATACGCCCTCGGCAGTCTCAGCGCGGGAGGAGAGACTTTCTCAGTCACGATATTCGTCAGCGCAAAAGACGACGGCGGATACAGAATACAACAATTAAAAATAGAGCGCCTGTAACGACAGACGCTCTTTTCTTTTGGGACAAAGTTCCGATCCCTATACTCTCTGGCCGTATGAGCGGTCGGTGGTGTTGACGGTGATCTTCTCGCCCGTCTCGATGAAAAGCGGAACCATGATCTTGGCGCCGGTCTCAAGAGTCACCTCCTTGAGAGCTGAGGTGGATGCGGTGTTACCCTTGACAGCAGGCTCAGAATAAGTCACTTCGAGGGTCACATAGGTAGGAAGCTCGCAGGTGAGGCATTTCTCCTCTCCGACCACGAACATCATCTCCACATGCTGTCCTTCCTTCATCAGGTCGGCATTCTCAACGACATCCTTAGGGAGAAGGATCTGCTCGTAAGTCTCCTCATGCATGAAGTTGAACCCGTCCTCCTCCGCATAGAGGAACTGATATGGACGACGCTCCACATCGATCGTCTCGATCTTGGCGCCGGCGGTAAAAGTGTTCTCGAGAATACGTCCGTTCTCAAGATTGCGAAGCTTGGTCTTCACGAAAGCGGGACCCTTGCCCGGCTTCACGTGCTGAAACCACACGATCTGACAAGGCTTGTCGTTGAACTTGAGATAAAGGCCGTTTTTAAAATCAGCTGTTGTTGCCATAAATTATTGTAGTATTGTATTGATTTCGCGAATTGTGCGGCAAATTTAGTCAAATGCCGCAACTATTGCAAATTTTCCACCGCACGCGCAACATCCTCCAGCAGCCATTTGGGGGTTGAGGTCGCCCCGCACACACCGGCGCTTGCAGCACCCTCCAGCCACTCCGGCCTGAGGTCCGCGGCGCAGCCGATATGATAAGAACGGGGGTTCACACTCCGGCAAAGTTCAAACAGGACTTTGCCGTTGGAGCTCGAGTTGCCCGAGACGAACAGTATCACATCATGACTCCTGGCGAAGCGGGAAAGTTCCCTGTGGCGTGACGCGACCTGCGAGCATATCGTGTCGTGTACATTAAGCCGGGCCCCTCCCTCCATGCGTGAAGAGAGAATCTCTGACGCACGCCGGTAATCGGACGGACTCATCGTAGTCTGGGAGAACAGTTCAATATCGTGCCCCGTGCGGACCGCGCCGCAGGACATCAAGGCATCGATGCCGTCAGGATCCTGAAACACAACCACATCGCCGCCTACCTGCCCCACAAGGCCGAGTACTTCCGGATGACCGGTCTTGCCGAAAAGAAGCAGCTGCCCGCCTTTGGAACGCACGGACGAATAGGCGTCGCGTATCATCTTCTGGAGCCTGAGTACCACGGGGCAAGTGCAGTCAATCAGGCGCAGCCCGAGACGTTCGGCATCAGCATATACGGACGGGGGTTCCCCGTGAGCGCGAATCAGCAGAGGAGTGCCGGCCGGGCTGGATCCCATCTCCGAAATGCTGCCGACGGTCTCAAGCCCCATGAGACGAAGCCGCGAGAGTTCCTCCTCATTGTGGACTATGGCCCCGAGGGAGACAAGCGGAGCGCCGTGTTCCTTGAGGTAAGCCTCCGCAGTGCCTATGGCGCGGATCACACCGCCGCAGAAGCCCGAATGCGGATCAATCTCAACCCTGGTCATATATGGTGAATCTTCCCCTCATCAGGCCCTCGACCCAGACAAGCTCGTCCTCAAGGCTCATGAGCGAATTGTCCAGTTCAAATGAATCCTCCGCGCGGCGCAGAGGCGAAGCCTCACGGTGCGAATCTATATAGTCCCTCTCCTGCAGATTGCGCAGCACGTCCTCAAGAACAGGCTCCTGCCCTTTGGCCTTGAGTTCGTCAAAGCGGCGCTGCGCACGCACCTGAGCGCTGGCGGTCATGAAAATCTTCAGTTGAGCATGAGGGAACACAGTGGTGCCGATGTCCCGGCCGTCCATCACCACCCTGCCCTCAGACGCAAAAGAATGCAGACGGCCGTCGACATATTCACGCACATAAGGGACGGTCGCGATCGGACTCACCTGCGAGGAGACTTTCATCGTCCTGATCTCCTTTTCTATGCATCTCTCGCCTATGTATGTCCCGCCGACCCCGAAATGAAGGTCAAGAGTCTCCAGCGCATCGCGCAGCGAATCGGAGATGACGTTTTCCGGAGAGATCAGGCCCGCCTCCTGCGCATACAGGGTCACTCCCCTGTACATCGCACCGGAATCCAGATACTGGAAAGAGAACTTCTTCGCGACCAGTTTCGCGAAAGTGCTTTTGCCTGTGGACGAATAGCCGTCCACAGCTATGATTATGTCCGGAACTCTCATATTCTCACATCCTCCTCTTCAACGATTTTTGTACGGAGCATCGCCTCGTGCTCATCAAGGGCGCGCTGCACAGAGACTGAACGCTTGAGCACAAATCCCGAACCGAGATACTTCGTGCGCACATCCTCATCTGCTGCAAGCTGCTGAGGGGTGCCCTCCTGGAGGATGGTGCCCTCATAGAGGAGGTAGGCCCGGTCGGTGATGGCAAGGGTCTCGCCGACATTGTGGTCGGTGATGATGACTCCGATATTGCGGTACTTGAGTTTGGCTATTATATACTGTATGTCTTCGACAGCGATGGGGTCAACACCGGCAAACGGCTCATCCAGAAGGATGAACTTCGGATCGATGGCGAGGGCGCGGGCAATCTCGCAGCGGCGGCGCTCGCCTCCGGAGAGCTGTATGCCCAATGACTTGCGCACCTTGGAAAGGTTGAACTCATCGATAAGAGCTTCGGTCCGCTCCCGCCTCTCGGCTTTCGGGATGCCCTTCATCTCCATCACAGAGACTATGTTGTCCTCAACGGACATCTTACGGAACACGGATGCATCCTGAGGAAGATATCCGACCCCTTTCTGGGCCCGCTTATACATAGGAAGTCCAGTAATATCCTCATCATCAAGGAAAACCTTGCCTCCGTTAGGGACAATCTGCCCCGTGATCATATAGAAGCTCGTGGTCTTGCCGGCCCCGTTCGGGCCGAGAAATCCCACAATCTCTCCCTGGTTCACCTCCATGGACACGCCTTTGACGACTGTCCGGAGGCCATATTTCTTTACAAGATTCTCGCAGCGCAACTTCATGGCATATCACTTTACATCAAGAGAAAGGTCCATGACAAGATTCCTGACCTCCTCGTTCTTGCCCATCAGATCTTCAGCTTTCTCCGCGGGCATATACTTCACATCTTCTTTCTGCTCGTCCGGAAGCACCGATGGCGCAAGCCGGATGGCCGAACTTCCCACCAGCTCGCAATACCGCTTCTCAAGATCGCGAAGCACCTTCTCCTCTATCCATCTTTTCTGTGCCTCATTGGTCACTGTAAACTCCACAAGCTTACGGCCCTCTTCCTCCGAGATCTTCGGCACAGACTTGGAGAGCAGACTCGTCAGACGCGGCTTGTCCGCATAGAGGGTGGACAGTTCCGACCACTTGCTCCGCAGGAGTCCGTCTTCCGGCAGAGCGGCACTCCCGTCATCCTCTTTTTCCGGCTGGGGCTTCTGCTCCTCCCCGCTCATAAGAGAAGAAAAGGAGAGGCTCGAACCCGACTTCGCCGGACGGCGGCGGGCCTGGGTCTGGACTGGAGCATCTGCCGGCACTTCCGCCGGTGCCGGAGCAAGCGGCTCAGCTGCTGCAGCCACAGCAGGGGCCTCTGCCATTTTCGGCGTGGCGGCAGGCTTTGCGGCAGGCGTGGCGGCAGGGGCAGCGGCCGCTCTTGATGTCTGGGCCGGAGACGATACCGCTACAGAAGGAGCTGCATTCAGGAACGCGAGTCGCATCAGGGCGAACTCGATATGCAGGCGCTGATTGGTGGATGCCCTGTATCCGGCATCGCACTGGGTGGTGATGCCAAGAGCATCATATATGAATTTCACGGAACAGCGTCCAGCCTGCTCCGCATAGCGTCTCTTGAGAGAATCGGGAAGGTCGAGCAGACTGTCAAGTCCGCCCGTACGGCTGACGAGAAGATCCCGGAGGTGGGAACTCAAAGCCGCCACAAAATGCTGGGCGTTGAACCCCTTGGAAAGCACCTCGTCGAATATAAGCAGCGCCGTGGCATAGTCTCCGGCAAGGAATGCATCCACAAGACGGAAACTGTACTCATGATCAAGGACGTTGAGGTTGCGCATCACATCCTCGCACTTGACGTCCGTCCCGCAGAAAGCCACCGTCTGGTCGAATATTGTAAGCGCATCGCGCATCGCCCCGTCGGCCTTGTGCGCTATGATATGCAGGGACTCGTCATCTATGGTTATCCCCTCCTTGCCGGCAATGTCCTTGAGGTTGCGCACTATGTCCGGGATGCTTATGCGGTTGAAGTCATAAGTCTGGCAACGGCTCAAGATGGTAGGTATTATCTTGTGCTTCTCCGTGGTGGCAAGGATGAAAATCGCATGTGCCGGCGGTTCCTCGAGGGTCTTGAGGAAAGCGTTGAACGCCGACTGCGTCAGCATGTGGACCTCATCGATGATGTACACGGAGTATTTCCCGACCTGGGGAGGAATCTGTACCTGGTCCATCAGCGCCTTGATGTCATCCACGCCGTTGTTGGACGCCGCATCAAGCTCGTGTATGCAGTAGGACCTCCCTTCCTGAAAGGACCGGCATGAGTCGCAGACACCGCATGGATCCATGTCCGGGCCCGGATTGGCGCAGTTTATGGTCTTCGCGAAAATCCTGGCGGCAGTCGTCTTGCCTACTCCCCTCGGCCCGCAGAACAAGTACGCATGCGCAAGTTGTCCCCTGCGGATGGAATTCTTGAGAGTGCGAGCTATATTGTCCTGCCCTATAAGCGACTCGAAACTGTCCGGCCTGTATTTGCGGGCTGATACGATATAATCTGACATAGAAGACAAAAATAGTAAAAATTCACAAGTCTCTCATCTTTTGCGGATGAGTGAAAGACCATCGCGAATCGGCAGCATCACGACCTCCACGCGGGGATCTGCGGCAACCCGGTCATTGAACTCCAGCAGAGCCCGCGTCTGGGCATCCCCGGAGGGGACATCGGCATATACCTTCCCGTCCCACAGCACGTCATCGGCCACAATCAAGCCTCCAGCCCTTGTAAGAGGAAAGACAAGCTCATAATAATCAAGATATTGTCGCTTGTTGGCATCGATAAATACGAAGTCATACTCTCCGCGCAGCGTCTCCAACGTCTGGACAGCATCCCCGATATGCAAGGTGATCAGCCCCTGCACTCCGGCACGCCCCCAGCCTTCACGCATCAAGTCCTCAAGTTCATCATTGAGTTCAAGAGCATCCAAATGGCCTCCCTCCGGCAGTCCGAGAGCCATGCATGTGCTTGAGTAACCCGTAAAAGAACCTATCTCCAGCACCCTGCGGGCTCCGGAAATCTCAACCAGCATCTTCAGGAGTTCGCCCTGCACCGGCCCGGAAAGCATCCTCGGGTAGTTGGTCCTGATATTCGTCTGCTTCTCTATCCAGGACAGGGCTTCTGACGGAAGAGAACTATGTTTCCTGATATACCGGTTGAGTGCTGACTCCATTTCTCTTGTTGATCTTTTTTATCTCCCTCTCTGAAAATTCCCTGTCACGGAGGCCGCTGTACTTCGAGGCTCTGAAATAGTAAAGTTCATGAGTATCCGCCGATATCACCATCTTGTAGCACTTGCTCCCGAAAGAGACCAGCGTCGGAGCGATACAGATGCCCACAAGAGCTCCCGTCTCCCCGGAGAAGTACTTCTCGTCCACAAGATCCGGGTCATTCAGATAAATCTGCTTGCCGGAAAATTTTCTGGAATTGTACCATTTAAGCCCGGAATAAGCGGCCTTGTCGGACACCATGGCATCCTCCACAAAAGCCTGAAGGACATCGACAAAAGCTCCCATGAACATCAGTTCCTTACCGTTCGGGTCATCAATGCTCGCAATAGGGATGCGGATCACCTCAAACGGCTTCTTGAGGTTGTCCGTTTCATCCTCCCGTCCCCCCTTGGTCAGAAGCAGGAACGCCACACCCTCGTCAGAGACTATGTTGAGAAAATACAGGGAATTGTCGGACTTGAGAGATTCATATTCGGCGGGAGTGCAGAATTCATAAGGGGAAATCCTCCACCGGGTCGTGATCTCTTCGCGGAAAGACAGGTCAAGGAAGGAGTTTCCGCCGACGACGACCTTTACGGTCCTCGTCGGGAAATCCTCAAGCTTGGCCTTACGGGTGTACAACTTCCCCTGGGCCTGCAAGGAAAGGCAGAACGCTGCGGCAAGCATGAGGGACAACAGTGAAACTTTCAGCAATCTTCCCATACTACAGATTAACGTAATCACGGACATTCCTGGCGGAGATGACATCATCTCCAAGTATCAGAAGCCTGTCCACCACATTGTCAAGTTCACGGATGTTGCCCGGCCAGCTCTTGTTGACGAGCAGATCCACAGCCTCTGGCGAGAAGCTCCTGGCCTTGCCTCCGTCCGTATATTTCTCAAGGAAATGCTCTATCAGCATCGGGATGTCGTCTTTCCTCTCGTCAAGTGACGGCACCCTGATAAGGATGACACTGAGCCTGTGGTAGAGATCCTCGCGGAAATTGCCTGCGGCAATCTCCTTCTGGAGATCTTTGTTGGTAGCCGCTATCACACGCACATTGACCTCTATGTCCTTGTCTGACCCCACACGGGAAAGTTTTCTCTCCTGAAGGACGCGGAGGACCTTGGCCTGGGCCGCCAGACTCATGTCCCCGATCTCGTCAAGGAAGAGCGTGCCTCCGTCGGCCTGCTCAAACTTGCCCTTGTGCTGCTTGATGGCGGAAGTGAACGACCCCTTCTCGTGCCCGAACAGTTCACTCTCAATGAGTTCACCAGGGATGGCAGCGCAGTTGACCTCGACAAAAGGCATGGCGCTCCGGTTGCTCTGCTGGTGCAGGTTGCGCGCCACAAGCTCCTTGCCCGAACCGTTCGGCCCGGTGATCAGCACCCGTGCATCAGTCGGCGCCACCTTGTCTATCATCTCCCTGATGCGCTGCATCGGGGCGGACTCTCCTATCATGTCGGCACCGTAGACTTTCTTTTTGAGCACCTTGTTCTGGCTGGCGAGAGTCTGGCGCTCGGAAGCGTTCTTGACGGTGATCAGGATACGGTTGAGATCAAGCGGCTTCTGCACGAAGTCGAAAGCCCCTTTCTTGATGCACTCCACTGCCGTGTCTATGTCGCCATGGCCGGAGATCATCACCACGGCGGCATCGACCCCCATCTCCATGAATTTGTCAAGCACTTCGATGCCGTCCATTCCCGGCATCTTGATGTCGCAGAATATCACATCAAACTTTTCTTTCTCGACTTTGCGTATCGCATCCGCCCCGTCCTCAGCGGTGTCGGCATCATACCCCTCATCGGTGAGGATCTCTTTGAGAGAGTTGCGGATAGCTCTCTCGTCATCAACTATAAGTACTCTCATTTCTTTATCATTACTTAACCTATCTCGGCCCCGTTGGACAGAGCCTCCTGCGGAGTGATGAAACGCATCTTGCCGTCGCCCTGCCGGGCCATCAGTATCATGCCCTTGCTTTCTATTCCCTTGATGGTGCGGGGCTTGAGATTTGCAAGGATGCAGATCTGCTTGCCCACCATCTGCTCCGGGCTGTAATACTCCGCTATCCCGGAGACTATCACACGGCGGTCGAGCCCAGTGTCTATGGTGAGTTTGAGAAGCTTGTCAGTCTTCGGCACCCTTTCGGCCTCAAGGACAGTGGCGGTACGTATATCCATCTTGTCAAAATCCTCGAAACTGCATTCGGCCTTCTGTGGGACAAGCTGCTTCGCGGCTTCCGCCTTGGCAGCGGCCTCCCTCTCGGCGCGTATCTTGTCGAGTCTTGCAATTTGCTCATTGACAGCCTCGTCCTCAACTTTTGCAAAAAGCAGTTCCGGCTCTCCGATCTCATGTCCGGCCGGAAGTATCTGCGGGCGGCCGAGGACATCCCATCCAAGCATCAGAGTCCCGGCATCAACTGCGGACGAGCCGGAGAGAACTGTATGCAGGGCCGCCCCGTCCCTCTGCGGACGATGGTCGGTCCCGGCATCAAGACTGACGCCGAGCATACGGCGCAGGCGCTCCGCCGCAAACGGGGTGAACGGCTCGAATGCTATCGCGAGATCCGCACATATCTGCAGAGAGATGTTGAGGATAGTCGCAGTGCGGTCAAGATCCGTCTTGGCCACCTTCCACGGCTCGGTGTCTGAAATGTACTTGTTGCCCAGACGGGCTATAGACATGGCATCCTTGAGAGCCTCGCGGAAATGATATTCTTCGATGTTCTTCTCGATGGACGCCTTGAGCGCGGGTATCTGGGCGAGCACTTCCTTGTCCACATCCTGCAGAGAACCGCACACCGGCACCTTGCCGTCGAAATACTTGTGGGTCAAGACCACTGCGCGGTTGACGAAATTGCCGAAGACGGCCACGAGCTCGCTGTTGTTGCGCTGCTGGAAATCTTTCCAGCTGAAGTCGTTGTCCTTGGTCTCAGGGGCGTTGGCGGTCAGCACATAGCGGAGCACATCTTCCTTGCCGGGGAAGTCCTTGAGATACTCGTGAGCCCACACGGCCCAGTTGCGGGACGTGGAGATCTTGTCTCCCTCAAGGTTGAGGAACTCGTTGGCCGGCACGTTCTCCGGGAGGATGTACCCGTCTCCGTAGGCCTTGAGCATGGACGGGAAGACTATGCAATGGAAGACTATGTTGTCCTTGCCGATGAAGTGCACAAGCTTCGTGTCAGGGGACTTCCACCATGTCTCCCAACTGTCGGGGAGAAGTTCCTGCGTGTTGGAGATGTAGCCTATCGGAGCGTCAAACCAGACATACAGCACCTTGCCCTCGGCTCCTTTCAGCGGCACCGGCACGCCCCAGTCGAGGTCGCGTGTGACCGCCCGCGGCTGGAGTCCGCCGTCGAGCCAGCTCTTGACCTGTCCGTAGACATTGACACGCCATTCTTTGTGACCGTCAAGGATCCATTCTCTGAGCCACTGCTCATAATCCTGGAGAGGCAGGTACCAGTGGGTGGTCTTCTTCTTGATTGGAACCGCACCGCTGAGCTTGCTCTTCGGGTTGATCAACTCCTCCGGGCTGAGAGTGCTGCCGCATTTCTCACACTGGTCGCCATAAGCCCCCTCGGCACCGCACTTCGGGCATGTCCCCACTATATAGCGGTCCGCAAGGAATGTCTTGGCTTCCGGGTCATAGTACTGCTCGCTCTCACGGGTGATGAACTTGCCGTCATTGTACAGCTTCAGGAAAAAATCAGATGCATTCTTCTCGTGCACCTTTGAGGTTGTGCGGCCGTAGATGTCGAAATTGATTCCCAGCCCGGCAAACGAATCCTTTATGATCGCATTGTACTTGTCCACTATGTCCTGTGGGGAGCATCCGAGCTGACGCGCCTTGATTGTTATAGGCACACCGTGCTCATCGGAGCCGCAGACGTACAGCACGTCCCTGCCCCTCATCCTGAGGTATCTCACATAAATGTCAGCCGGCACATAGACTCCGGCAAGATGTCCTATATGCACCGGGCCATTGGCGTATGGCAACGCGCATGTGACAAGCGTCCTCTTGAAATTCTTTTCCATTCTATATAATCATTTTTCTCTTCCAGTCTTTTTCTTTATGCGCAACTGCGCCTCCCTCAGCCTCTTCATCTCCAACAGCAGCGATGTCTGAGTCTGCTCGTCTGCATCGGCCAGAGACTTCCGTATGACGTTGATCCTGTCCTGGATGCGGCGCTCCGCGTATAGCATTATCGCCTTCGGCAGCTGCGAGACAAGCCACGATGGGACCGTTGTCATCGCATCCTTGAGAGCACTGACGGATATCTTGTACTTCTCAGAGGAGAGGGCTGCGGCGACGGCGGCCACACGACGATCCTGCGAATCCAGCATGGTCTTCACAATCACATCCTGCGGAAGTCCGCGGTCGTAGAGAGCCGTGTAGGCATCATAAGCAGCCGCGTAGGCACTGTTTGCCATTTTCGTGCCGTCACTCTCAAGGGCGTCGCGGATGAAATCGCAGACAGTCGGTTTGCAGGATTCATCACCGCTGTAATACTCCGAGTCACTTTCAAAATCAAGTTCATCGCAGCCGTGTGTCAAAAGAAAGTAAAGGAGATCCCGCTCGGCAGGAGCGAGTGTCTTGTTCTCCTCTTCCCAAGCCTTCGCATCCTGTCTTTCCGATGCAGGCCGGGCAGGCGAGGCCGCAGAGGGATTGCCCTGTCCGCTCCGGCGGCTCTCCCGGAACTCCTCCCGACTCTTTTCCTCAAGCATCTTGCGGCGAGTGGCCACGATGCGGTCGAAGAGTATGGAAGACTCCACCTTGAACCTGTCTGCGGTGGCGGCCACATAAGTGGAGCGCTTCACAGGATCAGGGATGGCAGCTATGGTATCGGCTATGTCATTGATGAGATTGGCCCTCTTGAGCGGGTCTCCGCCGGCTTCCTTGAGCAGAAGTTCCGACTTGAATGATATGAAGTCCTGTTCGGAAGATGCCATGAAAGCCCGGACCTCCTCCAATGTATGCTTGCGGCAGAACGAATCGGGATCATCGCCGTCAGGCAGAAGCACCACCTTGACATTCATCCCCTCGGAAAGCACCATCGTGATGCCCCTCAAGGCTGCGTGTATGCCGGCGGAATCCCCGTCATACATGATGGTCACGTTCTCCGTGAACTTGCGGATCAGCCGGATCTGCTCCACAGTGAGGGATGTACCACAAGACGCCACAACATTACGGATGCCCAGCTGGTGCATCATCACCATGTCGATGTTGCCCTCGACCAATATGCATTCGTCAAGACGCGAGATCTCGGCCTTGGCAAAGAAGATCCCGAGAAGGTTGCGGCTCTTTATGTAGATCTCCGTCTCCGGAGAATTGACATATTTGGCAGGGTTGTCAGAGCGCAGGGTGCGGCCGCTGAAAGCGATGACGCGCCCGCTCACGGAATGTATCGGGAACATCACCCGCTCGCGGAACTTGTCCGACACGCTGTTGTCCTCATGCTGGACAGCGACACCGGCGGCAAGCAGGTATTCCATCTTGTAGCCGGCAGCGAGTGCGGCATCCACAAGCGCCCTCCTCCCCGAAGGCGCCCATCCGAGACCGAACTTGCGGACTGTCTCGTCCTCAAGCCCGCGCTTGCGGAAATACGCCCGCCCGACTGAACGGCCCTCGTCCGTGTCGAGCTGGGAGACGAAGAACTTCTCCGCGAACTCTGAGACCAGAAGCAGGCTCTCGCTACGCTGACGCTTGGCAATCTCCTCCGCGCTCTCCTCTTCCTCCTGTATCTCTATATGGTATTTTTTCGCAAGATAACGCAGGGCCTCCACATACGAGCAATGCTCCTCCTCCATCACGAAGCCCACGGCTGTACCGGACTTCCCGCAGCCGAAGCACTTGTAGATGCCCTTTGAGGGGGACACATAGAAAGACGGGGTCTTCTCGTTGTGGAAAGGGCAGCATGCCACATAGTTGGCCCCGCGGCGCTTAAGCGTCACATAATCTCCCACCACATCCTCTATCTTGGCGGTGTCCAGTATGAGGCTTACGGTCTCCTGTGGTATCACGATGCTATCTCACAAAGGAACTTTATGCGCACAAGGCGTATCTCGTTTTCGTAGTAGTCCGGGCCGAGCGCGTCCATGGCCGCCTGCACATCGTCGGAAGTGGCATCTTCCTTGAAATACCTGTATATGTCCTCGACGATTTCAGGGTCAAGCGTCTCCTCTATATAATAGTCAAGATTCAGTTTCATGCCGCTGGCGACTATGGCCTCGATCTCACCCATGAGCTCCTCCATGTCCATATCACGGGCCTCGGCTATGTCCTCAAGCGACATTCTGCGGTCTATGCTCTGGATGATGAAAGGCTTGTCGGCCGATTTGCTCGGCGTGGTCTTGAGCACGAAGTCGTCAGGACGCACTATGTCGTTCTGCTCAACATATCTTTTGATAAGGCTGATGAACTCTTCCCCGAACTTGCGGGCCTTGCCCTCCCCTACACCTTGACAATTCTTGAGTTCCTCGAACGTCTCCGGGTAAAGGATCGACATGTCCTCAAGCGAAGGGTCGCTGAAGATGATCCACGGCTGAAGCTTGAGCCGGCGGGAAAGATCCTTACGAAGATCCTTTAGCATCGACAGCAGCACGGGGTCTCCGCCCCCGCCTGAACGCATGGCGGCAGATGCTGCGGCCGAGTCTTCACATTCGTCATCATCGGAATCACTCCCGCCCGAGAAAACCCTGTCCTCGACCAGTTCGATCTTCCATGGAGCCCGCGCGAATTCACGGCCCGAATCTGTGACGAAAATGAGCCCGTATGTCTCTATCTCCTTGCCCAGAAGCCTTGCTATCAGCCCCTGGTGGATCACGGCGCACCAGAACTTCTCGGAATGCTCCGCCCCCGCCCCGAAAAACTTCAGTTCATCGTGGCGGTAGGACTTGATGATGGAATTGGACACTCCGGCGAGTATATTCGCAAGATGATCAAGCTTGAAATGTTCCGGCAAAGACTCTATGAGGTCGATGACAAGTTTCATCTCCGCCCGGCCGTCAAAAGTAGGCTTCGGATGCAGGCAGTTGTCACAGCACCCGCAGTTGTCCGCCCCATAGTCCTCGCCGAAATAATTGAGCAGCAGTTTCCTGCGGCACTGGCCGGACTCCGCGTAAGCGACCACCTCAGAAAGCAGCTGGCGGCTTATCTCCTGCTCGGACACAGGCTTGCCCTGCATGAATTTCTCCAGTTTCTGTACATCCTTATAACTGTAGTATGCTATGCAGTTGCCCTCCTGCCCGTCACGACCCGCCCGGCCCGTCTCCTGATAGTAGCTCTCTATGCTCTTCGGAATGTCGTAATGTATCACGAAACGCACATCCGGCTTGTCGATGCCCATCCCGAACGCTATAGTGGCCACGATCACGTCCACATCCTCCATAAGGAAACGGTCCTGGTTCTCGGCCCGCGTCTTGGCATCAAGCCCGGCATGATAAGGCAAGGACTTGACCCCGTTGATGTTGAGCAGCTGCGAAAGTTCCTCGACCTTCTTGCGGCTGAGGCAATATATTATTCCGGACTTTCCCGGATTCTGCCGGATGTACTTGATGATGTCCTTCTCCGGCTCGACCTTGTCCCGCACCTCATAGTAGAGGTTGGGACGGTTGAACGAGGACTTGAACACCGTGGCGTCCGGAATCCCGAGATTTTTGAGTATGTCGCTCTGCACCTTCGGAGTGGCGGTAGCGGTGAGGGCGATTATCGGCGCCCTGCCGATCTGATCCACCAGAGTACGAATACGTCTGTACTCCGGGCGGAAATCATGACCCCACTCGGATATGCAGTGCGCCTCGTCCACGGCATAGAAAGAAATCTTCACCTCACGCAGCAGCGCCACATTCTCTTCCTTGGTGAGAGACTCGGGAGCCACATAGAGAAGTTTTGTCCTCCCCGCGAGCAGGTCTTCCCGAACCACATCCATCTGCTGGCGGGAGAGGGAAGAATTAAGGAAATGCGCAATGCTGCCAGACCCGGCCTCAAACCCACGCAGCAGATCGACCTGGTTCTTCATCAGCGCGATCAGCGGAGATATCACAATGGCCGTCCCGTCCATAAGGATGGCCGGGAGCTGATAGCAGAGAGATTTTCCGCCACCGGTAGGCATGAGCACAAAGGAGTCTCCGCCACCAATCAGATGACGGATGACCGCTTCCTGGTCGCCCTTGAAAGTGTCGTAGCCGAAGAACTCCTTGAGAGTCTTGTGAATCTGCGCCGAGTCAGGTCTCATAATCGTCAGTCTAATGTATGTATGGCAAGTCCGGATCTGAGTTTAGGCTCGAACCAGGTGGTTTTAGGTGGCATTATCTTGCCGCTGTCGGCGATGTTGATCAGCTGCTTCATGGACACCGGATAAAGGGCGAACGCCACTTTCATCTCTCCGCTGTCCACTCTCCGCTTCAACTCTCCGAGGCCTCTGATGCCGCCCACGAAATCAATCCTCTTGTCTGTACGCAAATCCTTGATGCCCAAAAGCTTGTCAAGCACTAGACTTGAAAGCACAGTCACATCCAGCACCCCTATCGGATCCGAATCATCATAACGTCCCGGCTTGGCCGTGAGGGAATACCATCCGCCCCCGAGATACATGGAGAAATTGTGAAGCCCTGACGGGTGATACTCTTCCGTCCCCTTGAACTCCACGTCAAAATCCTCTGACAGCCTGTCCAGGAACTCCTCCGGAGTCATCCCGTTGAGATCCTTTACCACACGGTTGTAATCTATTATCTTGAGCTGGCTCTCCGGAAAACATACGGCCATGAAAAAATTGTATTCCTCATCTCCCGTATGGTTCGGGTTCTTAGCCTTCTTCTCAGCTCCCACACGGGCAGCGGCAGCCGTACGATGATGACCGTCAGCCACATAGAAAGCATCTATGTCTTTGGAGAATATCTCCGATATGCGGGCTATCGCCGCATCGTCGCTGATGACCCAGAACTCGTGTCCGAATCCGTTCTCATCCGTAAACCTGTATTCTGACGGTGCTTCCACAGCTTTGTCCACGATGGCGGCCAGCTCGGGATTGTCCTTATAGGAAAAGAAGACAGGCTCTATATTGGCATTCTGGATGCGCACATGCACCATCCTGTCGTCCTCCTTGTCCTTGCGGGTGAGCTCATGTTTCTTGATCCGCCCGGAGGCATAGTCATCGGTATGCGCACAGAGCACAAGTCCGTACTGGGTACGGCCATCCATTGTCTGCGCGTACACATAATAGCAAGGCTTCGGGTCACGGACCAGCCAGCCCCGCTTCTGCCACTCCCGGAAATTCTTGACAGCCTCGTCGTAGACGCGGGGATCATGATCCGGAAGGATCGGGTCGAAATCAATTTCAGGCTTTGTGATATGCAGCAGGGACTTCTCCCCGGCCATCTTTGCGGCCTCCTGAGAGTTGAGGACATCATACGGAGGGGCCGCCACCTGAGTGACGATGTTTTTTGGCGGGCGCAATGCCGCAAAAGGTTTAACGCGTACCATAAGCGATTTATTGAATATATTACCGAAGATAATAACATTTTGTCACAAAACCAAAACGGGAGCACTCCACGATTCCGAAAGATTACTATATTTGCCGCAAATTTTGAAATGCTATGAAACTGAAAGTTTTTGCCGCCATAGCCGCGGCAGCCTCTCTGCTTATGGCAGTCTCCTGCAACAAGGAGAACAATGCAGACAACAGCTAGAAAGAGCTTCCGGCCGGAGAAATCAGTCACGAAAGCGGCAACGCCGCGCTGAGCGTCAACGGAGTCACGAGCTCCAGAGGTACGGTTCAGCTGACTGCCAGCGCCGCCGACAAGGCCAGCCTGAAACTCGACAATTTCATCCCGGGATACGGGGAAGTCACCCTCCCTGTGGAGATGGCCAAGACGGAAGACGGGAAATCCTATGACTTCTACGGCACATCAGCCCTCACCGCACCGAAGATAAATCTCACCAAAAACTCACAAGTCCCGGCCGTATACTTCCTTACAGCGGAAGGCAACGTCACGCTCGATGGAAAGATCACAGTCAATGTGGCCACTTCCGTAGCGGAAGAATACCGGGGAGGCCTTGCAGGCAAGTGGGACATCCTGCGCAAGGCGGACATCGCCGCAGACAAGACTCCTGCAAACTCGCCTCTCGTGCTGAAATGGACCGTTCCGGGGCAGGAGGAGAAAATCGCCCCTATTGAAAGCCTCGCGAAAATCTATGGCGGCTCGGCAATAGCCAACCTGCTTGACCGGATATCCCTGCTCGAAGACGGCAACTTCACCGCAAAATACTACGCCGGAGATGAAGCACCGGAAATAAACGGCCCTGCGGTCGGCAAGGATGGTTATGAGTTCAATGCCAGCCACAACAACTGGGCGGAACTGCCGGCCATAGGCTGCGCACTCTGGTATGCCGCAGACGGATACCTGCACCTCGTTCCAGACCCTGCCACTATCGCCGCAGCCGCAGGCGATGACTCGGAAGTCGTAAGTCTTGAAGAGCTGATGCAGGATCTCACTGATCTCAAGGAATACGGGATCGACATCCAGAAACTTGCCGCCGTGCTGATTGACATCATGAACAATGGTGTCGTGCTCAAATACACTGCGGCGGAAGGCGGCCTGTCAGTCACTGCCGACAAGACCATCCTCGATCCTTTGATGCAGGCGTTCATCCCGGCTCTCCCGACCCTTGACAAGGTAGTGGAAGGCATGCTTCAGGATCCGGAGCAGAAGGACACAGCAGAGATGATCTACACTGCCCTGAAGTACTTCGGCCTCAGCAAACCGTCCGACCTCGGGACGCTCTGGAACACCACCACGGAGTTCAGCGTGACGCTCAATTTCACCGCTGGAAAGTAGCTGCAGCTTAATCACTTTATCCGCAGACGGTTTCTTCCGCCTGCGGATTTTTCGTTTTCAGACATCCGTTTTGGTAGTTTTTTTCATATATTTGCGCCAACCGCTAATAAAGTAGTGTATAATGAAAATCTCAGCGCTTAATCTGCGCCGCTGTCCGGTATTGCCGGGCATGCTGGCATTCTTTCTTGCAGGCTCCATCCTTGCCGGATGCGACAAAAAAGAGACCGATCCGGAGACGGAACTTCCTCTTGAGACAGTACTTTCCGACAACGGCTTCCTCTCCGTAGACGGGGAAAAAGTCGGAACCAGAAGTTTCACCGCGGGCGATCAGGCCGGAGTGTTCCTGCTCCGGGACGGTCAGGCCGTGGCCGAGAACATCCCTCTGACATACGACGGTCAGTCCTGGACCAGCGAGAAGACTGTCAAAGTGAACGGCGAGGAAATCTGCTTTGTCTACACCCCATATAGGCAGAACGCCTCCGCTGTGGTGGACTATTCCGCAGACAATGCCGCCGACTTCTTCCTCCCTCTGCTCGGCTCCGGCAAATATGTCCTCGACCAGAGCGACTATGCTTCTGTACGCAGGAACGACATCTGCTTCGCCGAGGTTTATCCTGTCCAGACTGATGCCGCGCTCAAAATCGACACGGCTCTCGACCATCTCCTCGCGATTGCAATGTGGGAATTGACCGACGGGACGCGCTACACCACCGCCGACGGCTTCAGCTACAATACTCCGTCAAGCTATACCGGCATCAAGGCCACTCTGGACGGACAGGAAGTGAAGCCGTGCGGAGTGTCATCATACAAGGCATTCTACTATGTGCCAAAAAGTGACGGCTCAAAAATCAAAGTAAGTTACACCGATGCCGGCGAGAGCAAATCATTTGAAGTGGCCCTCGACGGGAAGAGCGGCACCGCAAGCCTCGTCAAGGCCGGCAAGGGTGCCGTAGACGGCGGCACACGCGAGCTGAGCATCGGCGACATAGTCTACAGCGACGGCAGCATACTCCCGGCAGAGGCAGCAGCAAGCCTTGAAGACGGCAAAGCCCCGGCAGGAGCCGCCGGCATCATATTCCAGACCGACAAATCACGCATCTCCGATGCTGAAAAAGCACTTCTGGGCAATGTTCACGCCCTCGTGCTCTCAGCCAAGATGCCGCGATACAAGAAATCTACCGACATGAAGTGGTTCGATGACTACCCTGAGGGCAAGGACAACGGCAACCGCAACGAGAACGAGGAAGATCCTGCCTACCCGGGGATGACACTCCCTTTCGTAGTGGACAAGGAGAGTTACGCCAACTCATTCAAGCTCAACGATGCTGACATCAACGGATACCAGAACAATGTGGTAATCCGCACCCGCAGGGCCGAAGACATCAAGAAAGGATGGTACCCGGCATTCGCCGCCACCGCCGACTTCGCCAACACGACAGCCCTGCCTTCATTCCCGAACTCAGGATGGTATCTTCCTTCTGTGGGACAGCTGATGGATGTGTTCCGCAACCTCGGCAAGGCCGACATCACTGTGGAGAACGCCATTGACTTCCAGGGCGGCGGAGACTTCGAGGTCAGCATCGACCACTGCGGTGCCATGGTCGCCAACCTTGACGCGCTGCTCTCCAAACTGCCGGAATCCGACAGGGATCTTCACGCCCCGACCAACAACGCCCTCTGGTCCTCATCTTTCAGCTGGGGATATTTCACAGACGGGACCATCTCCTACGCCGCAAGGCAGGTGCTGACATACGGAAGCTTCTCCGTAATCAGCTACAGCACCTTCGGCCTTTCAGACACCAGAGCGGTGTTCTGCTTCTAGAAACTTCAAACACAATATCATTATGAAGAAAACAGTTTATTCAGCACTGGCCGCACTGGCTGTAGCCGCAGTATTCACCGGCTGCAGCAAAGAAGAGGCCGCCACAGAGGTAAGCGCCACCCTTGAGAGCGCGGAGAGCAAGTCTCTCACATTCACAATCAATCCTTCAAACGCCTACAAGTGCTCCTACGTCCTCTATGCTTCTGACGCTGAAGTCGCCACAGCTGAAGAGATTCTCCTCAACGGCACTCCGGCACACGCCAACGAAGCCTCGACAGTGACGGTGAGCGGACTTGAGCCGAACACCGAGTACCAGTTCGCCGTAGCGGCCCAAGGCAACAACGGAGTGTCTCTATTCGTGGAGAAGGCCACCACAGCCGACATCCCGGCAGTGCAGTTTGATGCCGACCGCGCATCAGGCCGTCAATATGGCGGAGCGACCCCTAACTTCAGCGTAACCTTGCGTACCGAAGAGAACGGTCAGGACTATGAGCTCTCTCTGGACATCTACGACTTTGTCAACACAACGGCTACATACCTCCAGCCGGGCACCTACACCGTTACCGACGAGCAGGCAGGCCAGACCATCGGAAAGATGTACAGTTACTTCTACTACAACAACAAGACTAACAAACTCGTCTCCGGCAAGATGACTGTCGCCGTAAACGATGACAAGACCTACACCATCGATGTCCGTCTCAAAATCGATGACGGGACCGATTTCCACGGAGCCTTCACCGGAAAAATCGACGGGTTGGAAGTAAAGTAAACCGCCAGCCGACTGGATAAAAAATGTCCGGCAGAACAGCATTCTGCCGGACATTTTTGCATTATCAAGCGTTTCATCCGGCAAAACGGCTTTTCACCGGACAAAAACCATCCCGTCACTCGGCATCCTGCTCCTGGACGCAGCGGACAGCCCCGCCGTGAGCCCGGTACATCCCGTAGCTTGCATCGGCATAGGTGCCGCCGAGGGTGTAGAAACAGGCCGCATTGGTGCCGCACATGTTGGTGGTCCGCATCCAGCTGATCAACTGGCCGCCATTCTCGGCCTGATACACATAGCCGAGCCGGCCCGCATCCTTGTCTCCCCAGCGTGTACCGCACAGAGGCCACCAGAACACTTCACCGGCAGCGGTGGTGTGGGTCTTGCCACCGTCACCCTTATCAAAGATGTTGTAGTAGCCGGTACCCTCCCAGGCATCGTCATCAGGGACACGGTACCCCGCCGGACACGGGTCGTAGGCCGTCTTTGCCCCGGTGCTCTTGGCTGACCACAAGTAACTGTTTCTCACCCACATCCAGTCACGAACATCAGCGTCATCACCATAGATCTCGGGCGTGGTGTAGATAAATGCAGAAGGGTGTTTCACGGCATAATCCACAGTACCTGTCTGTGCACTGCAAAGCACCGTAGACCACTCACGGCCAAGAGAGGGGTTGAACACGGTATAACCTTTAGCCCTGTCGAATGCTTGGTAGATGAAATTTCCGCTATCATCCCTGTCCGTCTCGTTGGCGGCACCGCCATAGAAGGGGTCCTTGCGGCCCCACTGGTACTTCAGCCCGTAAGTGGCGGCACCGTCAGAAGGCTTGGATGCAGTCGCCCCAAGATTGCGGTCCATGAAGACCGTGCCGTTGTCCATGGTCTGCAAAGACGGCTGCTCCGTCATCCAGATATGCCAGCTCCATACTATCTCACCATCAGCATCAAGAGCGGCGATAAGGGCGTTGCCACGTCCTGAAGAAGCCGTGAACCTGATACGTCCATCCGAATAAGAGACATCCTGCACAAGAGCCGCAGAGGCCGAGCCGCCTTCAGACCAGAGCCAGTCCGCCGAGGCGATGCCGGAAACCTCCGTCCCGTCAGGACGGAAAGCCGCGAAATCATAAGTCCCGGCCTCTGAGACAATGAAACAGTTTGCATACTTCCCGTCAGCTGTCAAGTCAACAGCTTGGACAGGGGGCTCCGGAGGAGTCACCGGTTCATCCTTACGTGAATCACATGAGCACAGGACGGCGAGCAACACGGCGGCCGCCCCGAAAAGTTTTTTTATACACATACCAACTTCAAAATGAGGCCGTCCGGACTGTCCGGACGGCCTCATAAAGGTACAAAGAATTTTTATTTGTTGAGCTGGAACTTGCGGACTCCGTCCTTGAGGAAGGAGACGATCTGCCGGGCGGCGGCGAGACCGGCATTGACATTGGCCTCGGCTGTCTGGGCCCCCATCTTCTTTGGTGTGGCAAAGACACGCAGGCCGAATTTTTCTTTGAGGACGGCGATATTGTCCGGAGCCACATCGGTGACGTATTTCAGATCCGGCCTCTCTTCTAGGGCCTTCTCAAGTCCCGCTTCATCAATGACTTCCTTGCGGGCCGTGTTGACGAGTGTCGCCCCTTTCGGCATGCGGCTGATGAGGTCATAGCCGATGGAGCCGACAGTCTGCGGAGTAGCCGGAATGTGGACACTGACATAGTCGCAGCTCCCATAGAGTTCTTCGAGACTTGACACCGGTTCAGCACCGCCGGCTGCAATCTGCTCCGGAGTCATGAACGGATCCAAAGCCTTGACTTTCATCCCGAGAGCCGCCCCCTTGGCACCGACGAGCCTTCCGACATTGCCGAAAGCCTGGATGCCGAGAGTCTTGCCCGCTATCTCCGAGCCTGTCGCAGGGGTGAACTGGCAGCGTGCCATGTAGATCATCATCGCGATGGCGAGTTCCGCCACGGCGTTGGAGTTCTGGCCCGGCGTGTTCATCGCCACCACTCCATGTGCGGTGCACGCGGCAAGGTCAAGATTGTCATACCCCGCTCCGGCACGCACCACAATCTTGAGATTCTTCGCGGCCTCGACAACCTCAGCCGTCACCTTGTCGGAGCGGACGATAAGAGCATCCGCATCCGCCACAGCGGCGACCAGTTCCTGCTGGTCAGCATATTTCTCAAGCACAGCGAGCTGATAGCCAGCCTCTTCAACTATCTCTCTGATACCCGCCACAGCTGCTGCGGCGAAAGGTTTCTGGGTTGCAAGAAGGACTTTCATAGCTATTTGTGCATGGTTTCAAACTCTTTCATGCAAGCCACAAGGGCTTCGACATCCTCCTGGGTGCAGGCATTGTAGATGGATGCGCGGAAGCCTCCCACGGAGCGGTGCCCCTTGATGCCGACAATATCATGGGCTTTGGAGAACTCAAGGAACTCATCCTGCAGGGCCTCGTAGCCAGGGGCCATCACGAAGCAGACGTTCATTATCGAGCGGTCCTCCTTGGCTGCTGTACCTACAAAGAGAGGGTTGCGGTCGATCTCGGCATAGAGGGTCTCGGCTTTCTTGACATCAAGTCCATGGATGGCATCGATGCCGCCCACGCTCTTGAGCCACTTGAGAGTCTCGTTCATAACGAAGATCGGGAACACAGGAGGAGTATTGAACATGGACTTCTTGTCGATATGCACACGGTAGTCGAGCATCGTAGGGATGTAGCGGCTTACCTTGCCGAGAGAATCCTTGCGGATGATGGCGAATGCGACCCCGGCAGGACCGGCGTTCTTCTGTGCTCCGCCATAGATGAGGGCATACTTGCTGACATCCACCTTGCGGGTGAGGATGTCGGAAGACATGTCCGCAATCAGCGGCACAGGGCAGTCGATATCCTCCTTGATTTCGGTGCCGTAGATGGTATTGTTGGTCGTGATGTGGAAATAGTCCAGATCGGAAGGAATCTCGTATCCCTTAGGGATATAGGAATAGTTCTTGTCTGCGGAGCAGGCCACCGCTACGGCGTTGCCGAGGCCCTGCGCCTCCTTTAGCGCCTTGTGGGCCCAGACACCGGTATCAAGATAGCCGGCCTTATGTTCGAGATAGTTCATCGCCACATAGAGGAACTCCATGCTGGCTCCGCCGCCGAGGAAGACGACCTCGTGCGTGTCCGGTATTCCGAGGAGCTCCTTCCACAGGGCGCGGCACTCATCCATGGTCTCTTCCCAGCCCTTGGTGCGGTGGGAGATTGATATAAGGGAGACACCTGTACCCTTGAAATCCTTGAGAGCCTCGATAGCGTTGTCGATGGCCACCTGCGGAAGCAGGCAAGGACCGGCGTTGAAGATATGCAATTTGCTCATAGCTGATATTAGTTATTAATGTTCGTCAAATATATCCATTTTTTTGATTCTTTCGCAATAGTCGGGCAAAAGGGACAGGCGGACGAATACCTCCAGCGAACACCGCTCCATAAATGACTGCTTACGCTGGGGCAAGTCAAGGTCCTTGACCATCTTCATCACTGACGGCAGACTGGAATATGGAAAATCCAGACTCCGCCATTCTCCTGCTATCTTCTCTTTGACCTGCGCAGTGGCAAGAGCCTCGGCCGTGGAAGTCTTATATGCCCTGATAAGCCCTGGGATGCCAAGCTTGATGCCGCCGAAATACCTGACCACCACGACCAGCACATCACTAAGCCCGGCCGAATCAATCTGCCCGAGAATAGGCCGTCCTGCAGAGCCGGACGGTTCCCCGTCATCGTTGGAGCGCCACTGCCGCCCGTCCATGCCGATACGGTAGGCATAGCAGTGATGCCGCGCATCGTGATACTCTTTTTTCAGGGAAGAGACTATCTGTTTGACATCGTCCTCGCTTTCCACCGGGAATGCGAAAGCCAGGAAGCGGCTGCCGTTGTCCCGGAACAACCCCCGGGACGGCTCAGAGATGCTTTTGTATGTATCATTTGCCGGCACGACAAACCAAATTTAGCGATTATTTAGTATCTTCGCAACATGGTTTACAAATATAGAATCACCCTGCAGGGGATCAAGGGATTTTACCGGGTTTATCTGGTCAACGGTGAGAATTCTCTCTACACCTTCCACAAACAGATACGCTCCGATCTGGAGTTTCCGGTAGACCAGCCCATCCTCTTCAAGGCACTGGACAACGAGGGGCAGGTGGTGGCCAGATATGCCCTGGTTGACATCGGATACGGAGCCGTGGACGCTGTCACCATTGCCGACACGATAAAGGCAGGCGCCACAAGTTTTGTATATTTCTACGACATACAGGCCAAGAAGAGCGTAATAATCACTCTCGAAGGCGAGGAAAAGGACGCGCAGGCGCAGCTTCCGAAACTTATCGACACGAAAGGTCCTGTACCGCAAGAATTCGAGAACGGCTATGTGGCTTTCGAAGATCTCCCGGCGGAGCGGCGAAGACTCCCTGGCGAGTCACTCCCGGACGATGAAGATGATGAGGACGACGAGGATGACGAGGGTGATGATGAGGAAAGCGACGACAAAGAGGAAGAAGAGATAATATACGAAGAAGAGGAGGCTTAAGGCCTCCTCCTTTCTTTTTGTATTCAAGATCTTGTTATTTCTCCGGAGCCTCGGCAGGAGCGGCCTTGCCGACCTTGCTGAGCTTCACGTCAAAGACGAGGGTGGAGTACGGAGGGATGCCGTTGTTGCCATGCTCGCCGTATCCGAGGGCAGAAGGGACATAGAGTTTGATGTGTCCGCCCTCACCCACGAGCTGCAGGCCCTCTCTCCATCCGGAAACGACTCCGGAAAGAGGGAAGCTGATAGGGTCAACATCTTCTGACACCTCATCGAAGACCTTGCCATCAGTGAATGTGCCCTTGTAGTGCACCCACACGGTATCGGCCTCGCCCGGCTTCACATCGTTGCCGGCTTCGATGATTTCATACTGGAGACCGGACTCCGTCTGCTGCACACCGGCTTTCTTGGCGTTGGCAGCAAGGAACTTCTCCTCTTTCTCCTTGTTCACGAGAGTCGTGTACTGGTTCCTGTTCTCAAGATATGTGTTGAACACCGTGTTCATGGTATTCGGGTCATACTTGAACTGCTTGACAAAATCTTCTGAGCGCATGTCGCCCTCTGACTTCATGAAATCCTTCATACCCTTGACGATGGCGTTGTAGTCGAGATCATCGCCGAAGTTGTAGTTCTTCATGAAACTTCCGAAATTGATACCGAGAAGGTAGCTTACGGAATCCTTCTGGGCCTTGGACGGAAGATAATCCTTAGCTGTCTTCACGGCCGGCACCCCGTCCTCAGTCTTTGCTGCGGGTGCTGAACCGTTGCAGGCCACAACCGCACCGCCCAGAACGAGGGCGGCAAAAAGTTTGTACATTTTCATCTTATTACACTAAAAACTTGAAATTTCACTACAATTCCCAAGCCAGTGCCGATGCGCCGAGTATAGCCGCATCAGACTCCTTGAGCTGGGAGAAAACTATCTTTATCTTACCACGCCAATGCGGCATCAGGTTCGACTCCATCGCCTCCTGCATCGGATCGTAAAGGAACTCCTTTGCCCTGGCCAGGCCCCCGAAAAGCACTATAGCCTCAGGAGAGCTGAAAGCCGCAAAATCAGCCAGACTGTGCCCGAGCATCCGCCCGGTATATTCAAGCACCCTGCGGGCAAGTGCATCCCCCTCCTTGGCAGCCTCATAGACAGCCTTGGAGCTTATGTCATCGATCAGACGCAGCGACGACGGTTCGGAACTTGCCTCAAGCCACTCACGCGCCGTCCGGGCCACACCTGTAGCGGAACAATATGTCTCCAGGCAGCCTGTCTTGCCGCAGCCGCACGGGCGTCCGTTATAACGGACGGCGCATGTATGCCCGAGCTCGCCGGCATTGCCGTCATGTCCGTAGACCACCTTGCCGTCAATTACAATTCCGCTGCCGACTCCGGTGCCGAGAGTAATCATGATGAAATCTTTCATCCCCCGGGCCGCCCCGTAAGTCATCTCACCGACAGCCGCCGCATTGGCATCGTTGGTCAAGGAGACAGGAATCCCGCCGAGACACTCGCTCAGGAGTTTGGCGAAATCAACCTCACGCTTCGCAGCCCACATGATATTGGGCGCATACGCGATCTGTCCGGTATAGTAGTTGCCGTTAGGCGCACCGACACCGATGCCGCGGATCTCCCCGCTCTTGCCGCACTCCTCAACGCAGGCGCGGATGGCCTGGGCAAGAGCATAGATATACGCTGCGTAATCCTCGCCGAACGTGTCTGTCCGGATCACGGACTGGGAGAGAACATCTCCTCGGGCGTTGACAACTCCTATCTTTGACGTCTGGCCGCCCACATCGACACCGACCACAAACTGCTTGTCCATGATTAAATTTATTAGTCTACAGAAATTTCAGGATTGACATTCTTGCAGCCTGCAAGGGCATAATAAAGGATATAGCAGAGCATCGCGATCACGAGCCAGTAACTTGCCATGTAACCGACGTTCTTCGCAATCACATCCTGGATGAGAGGCATGATGCCGCCGCCGACAACCATCATCATGAAGATGCCGGAAGCCTGCTCGGTATACTTTCCGAGGCCCTCGGTGGAAAGGTTGAAGATACCGCCCCACATCACTGACGTGCAGAGACCGCAGAGAACTATGAAGAGGGCGCTTGCCGGAACCTGAAACATCTCGAAACCGTTGGCCGCGCTGTAGCCAGGCATGGAGACGGTGATGGACTTCGGCAGGAATATGGCAATGAGCAGGAACACGATTGCAGCTGCGCTCACAACGATGATCTGTGTGCGGGTGCTGACCTTGCCGGAAATGGCTGAACTCAAAGCGCGTCCAACCATCATGAGCAGCCAGTATACTGCGGCGATGGCCCCGCCGATGGCAGCTCCGCCGATAGCGATGCCGGCCCCCTTGGCAGAAGCGTCGGAGAGGTAGAAATTGAGCTGGGCCGGGATGCCGATCTCCACACCGACATAGAAGAATATGGCCACGACTCCAAGTGCGCAGTGGCGGAACATCCAAGCGCTTGACTCAAGCTTGGTGCTCTTGCGGGAAGCGGCAGGCTCAGGAATCTTCACAAAGGATATGATGACAAAAGCCACCGCAAACACTGCCATGGCGATATAGAGGAGAGGCTCCACATCGACCATCTTGGTGTCCTCGGTCACCGTGCCGATCAGCACACCGACAAGGAGAGGGGTGAGAGTGGCGGTCAGGGAGTTCATGGTGCCGCCGATCTGTATGTACTGGTTGCCCTTGTTGCCGCCTCCGCCGAGGATGTTGAGCATCGGGTTGACCACAGTGTTGAGCATACAGACGCAGAAGCCGCAGATGAAGGCCCCGAGCAGATAGACATAGATAGCCGATCCGCCGAGGAAGGTGCGGCTGGAGAGCCACTGGACAACGATGCCTAAGAAACCGACAGCCAGCGCGACCAGAGTGGTCTTCTTGTAGCCGATCTTGACCAGCATCTTGCCGGCGGGTATGCCCATGAAGAGGTATGCGGCAAAATTCATCATATTGCCCATCATGCCGGCCCAACTGTAGTTGTGTTTCCAGATGTTGCCGAACGGTGCGGCCATGTTCGTGACGAAAGAAATCATTGCAAATATGAAGCACATCGTCACAATGGCCACCATATTACGTTTTTTTTCCATAATAGAAGATGAATGATAAAAAGGTTATAAGTTTTACTCTTTTGTGTTATTCAAGTGATTTGAGGTTCCTGTCATTGAAGAGCTGTTTGCCCTCCGGGGTCATGGCATACTCGATGCGGTCGGCATAGAATTTCTCCACCTTGCCACGCACCATCTTGGCCGTGGTGTTGAGCATGCCGTTCTGCTCCGTGAACGGAGTGTCGCAGACTATGATGGCAGCCGGAAGCCACTTCTCCGGGAAAAGGCCGGCATGGCGTCCGCCCGGGCGGTATGAATCGACCTCGCCCTGAAGAATCTGAAGCTGTGCTTTACGGCCCTCGACGCTCTGGGGGTCAAGGCCCTGCTTCTGTACGGCATCGGCAAGAGCGGGTTTGTTCGGCACTACCATCACTACCGTATAAGGACTCTGGTTGTTGTACAGGACAGATGCTTCTATATACTTGGAGCCGTCGGCAAGACTGTCCTCAAACCCTTCAGGGGAATATTTCTCGCCGTCCGAGGAGATTAGGAGACTCTTGAATCGTCCGGTCACATAAAGATACCTCGGATCCTCCTTGCAGAGGTAGCCACGGTCTCCGGTGTGAAGCCACCCGTCCACTATGGTCTTGGCTGTGGACTCCGGATTCTTCCAGTACCCGGCCATCACGTTCTCACCACGGATGACGATCTCGCCTGTCTCACCCACTGGGAGGGAATTGCCTTCCTCATCGCAGATCTTGAGGTCCAGAGGCTCGACTATACGGCCAGATGACCCGAAGCGAGCGTGCCCCATGGAGTTGGCGCAGATGACAGGAGTGGCCTCAGAGAGACCGTAACCTTGGAAAATCGGCATGCCGATGGCGCAGAAATATCTCTGAAGCTCGATGTCAAGCAGGGCGCCTCCGCCCACGAAGAATTTCAGCCTGCCGCCGAAGCCTTCGCGTATCTTGGAGAAGACAAGCTTGTCCAGGACGGACTTTATCGGCTTGCGCCACCAGAGTTTCCAGCATGGTTTGCCGGCATTGTAGTACTCGCGGTTATAGGCTATCGCGTTCTTGAGACCGAATTCGTAGAGTTTCTCAACGGTCGGGCCCTTTTTCTTGATTGCAGCCTCAAAACTCTTGCGGAAGCTTCTCGAAAGAGCCGGCACGGAAAGCATGACTTCCGGACGAACCTCATTGATGGCTATCGGGATATTCTTGAGCATGGTGACGGCATTCTTGCCGCCTGGCACTGTGGCTATGCTTCCGCCATAGCTCATCATGACATAGAAACCGGCCACATGGGCGAAGCAATGGTCGAGCGGAAGGATGATGAGCATCGTCCAGCCCTCCCCGATCTTGACCACGGAGCGGCACTGCTCGACATTGGCCGTGTAGTTGCGGTGAGTGAGAAGGATGCCCTTAGGGTCTGCGGTAGTGCCTGAGGTGTAGCTGATGTTGGCATAATCATCAGGTCCTACCGAGGCTATGCGCTCTTCGAGTTCGGCGGAGCGGCTCTTGAGGAACTCGTCCCCCATCGCATATATGTCCTTGAGGTGCATTTCATTGCCCTGCAACTCAATATCGTCTATGACTATTACTTTCTCCACGGCAGGGCACCTGTCAATGCCCCTGCGCACCTTGGCGATCTGGCTTTCGGAGGCTATGACAAAGCGGGAGTCGGAGTGGTTGATGCGGAAAAGCAGGTCCTGGTCGGATTCCAGCTTGAACGAGAGCGGAACATTGACAGCGCCTGCATGAAGGATTCCCAGTTCGCAGAAAATCCACTCATTCCGGCCTTCCGATATAAGAGCCACCTTGTCCCCCTTGCCGAGGCCCATGGCCATAAAGCCGGCCGCAAGCCTGCGTCCACGCTCACGGGTAGCGGAGAATGACGTCTCTGTCCACACTCCGTCCACCTTCTCGCGAAGGAAAGTCGAATCCGCATACTTGGATGCGTAGGTGTTGACAAAATCAATGATTGTCGGTCTTTTGTTGTCTGCTGCCATAATTGATCGTGATTATTCGTTTGATGGTGAGAAAAGGCCATAGAGCTGAGCATCTATCATGTCTGTGACCTTGTCGAAGTCTTCCGGACGGCCTGCGAAATCGAGGCTGTCGGCATCGATGACCAGAAGGTTGCCCTTGTAGTCCTTGATCCAGTTTTCATACTTGTCGTTCAGTCCCGTGAGATAGTCGATACGGATGCTCTTCTCGTAGTCGCGTCCCCGCTTCTGGATCTTGGAAATCAGCGCCGGCACCGAAGACTTGAGATATATCAGGAGATCCGGCGTGCCCACAAGCGACATCATCAGATCGAAGAGGTCGGAGTAGTTCTCGAAGTCACGGGTGCTCATCAAGCCCATGTCGTGAAGATTGGGCGCGAATATGCGCGCGTCCTCATAGATGGTGCGGTCCTGCACTATGACCGCATCGCCCTTGGCAATCTCAACCACGTCCTTGAAGCGCTTGTTGAGGAAGTAGATCTGGAGATTGAACGACCATCTGGCCATGTCCTCGTAGAAATCCGCAAGATACGGATTGAAATCAACCGACTCGTACTTGGGAGTCCAGCCGTAATGGGCGGCAAGCATCTTTGTGAGAGTAGTCTTGCCGCTGCCTATGTTTCCTGCTATAGCGATATGCATATTATTCTGACTAACAACCTACAAATTTAGCAATTATTTGAAGAGTCCATAGAGACGGGAGTCAATCTTGTCTGTAACAATCTCAAAATCCTCCGGGCGGCCTGCGAAATCGAGGCTGTCGGCATCGATGACCAGAAGGTTGCCGCTGTACCCCGCGATCCACTGCTCATACTTCTCGTTGAGCCTGCTGAGATACTCCAGACTCATGGTCTGCTCGTAGTCACGGCCCCGCTTCTGAATCTGCGATACAAGGTGGGGCACAGAACATTTGAGATATATCAGCAGGTCCGGCGGGCGGACCATTGACATCATCAGGCGGAAAAGCTGCATATAGGTGTCGTAGTCACGGGCCGAGAGGTTGCCCATCTCAAGGTTGTTGGTCACGAAGATATGCACGCCCTCCAGTATGGTGCGGTCCTGGACTATCACCTCCTTGGAACGCGCTATCTCCAGTACATCCTTGAAACGCTGGGCAAGGAAGTAGGTCTCCAGATTGTAGGACCAGCGCGGTATATCTTTGTAATAATCTTCGAGATAAGGATTAAATGTGACAGACTCGTATTTCGGAGTCCATCCATAATGCTCGGCAAGCATCCCGGTGAGAGTGGTCTTGCCGCTGCCTATGTTTCCTGCTATTCCTATATGCATGGAGCAAAATTAGCCATTATTTCGTACTTTTGGTGGTTATTCTACGAAGAAATGCTCAACATACTTCAATTCGCCTTCAACCTTTTCGAGGAGAAGGCCTACATAGTCTGGAAAAACGAGGGCCGCTGCGTCATCGTGGATCCGGGATTCTGCTGCGAAGAGGAGAAGAAAGCGGTGCTCGACACCCTTACGGAAAAATCCCTCAAGCCGGAGGCGATCCTGCTGACCCACGCACACTTCGACCACATCTACGGGGTCAAGGCCCTGCAGGACATCTACGGGATGCCCGTATACATGCACCCCGCCGACAAGGTTATACTTGAATACGACAAGGAGATGACATCCCGTTTCGGCCTGCCGGCCCCCGATTGCAGCTTCACCACGACGGACATCTCGGACGGGGAGAAGATCAGTGCCGCCGGGCTTGAGTTTGATGTCATCACCACCCCGGGCCACACCCCTGGAGGGGTATGCTATCTGGACAGAGAAGACGGAGCCATGTTCACCGGGGACACTCTGTTCGCAGGAGCCATAGGCCGCACGGACTTCAAGTACGGGGAATACGATGACGAGATCCGGTCAATAATGGAGAAGCTCATCTTCCTCGACCCGTCAATAAGAGTCCTGCCGGGACACGGCCCGGACACGACCATAGGCAAGGAAAGGACGGGCAACCCTTTCCTGGAGCCCTTCAACGAGCCGGAGGAAACAGACTCCGAGGCCGAACCGGTATCAATCAGTGCTTCAGACCACCGTGACTGATGACACCCGTGCTCAACACAAAAGCCTCGCACGGGTGTCATCAGTCACGGGTCGCCGCACATCTATTTGTATGTCGATATTTATTACCTTTGTACTCTGACAGAGTTATCATGTCTCTGTCAGGAAATTTATTCTATGGCAGAGAAGAAAGAATTTCTGAAAGGGCGGAAAGCCGTTACTTTTTTGGACTTGTTTGCCGGTGCAGGCGGCATAAGCGAAGGTTTTATGCAGGCTTACACGGTTGATAAGTATTATGACTTCATATTGGCGAGCGACATAAACGAAAACTGCGAGTTGACGCATAGGGTTCGATACAATGAGGAACTTGGACTTAAAACCAAGTTCCTCACGGAAGATATAATGTCGGAGACATACCTGTCAGATTTAAAAAAGAAGATAGGCCATACCGCTATTGATGTTGTAACGGGAGGCCCGAGCTGCCAGTCATTCTCACTCTCCGGCCGTCGCCGCAAGTATGACAAAAGAGACAACTTATTTGAACATTATTTGAAGGTGATCGCTGAACTTCGTCCAAAGTATTTTGTCATGGAGAATGTCAAAGGGATATTGACAAAAGACAGAGGTAGATTCAAGGACGAGATCATGAGAAGAATCCGCTCAATCATAGACCCCGAGCAAGTTTCCCGATTATATTGCTACCTCAATGAAATGTTGGCACGAACCGCCACATCATTTGAAAAAAACTGCTTTATGCTCAAAGCTCGTTTGGAAATAGAAGAAGATTCGAAGACGGATTCACTGATTGAAGAGTATTTTCTGCTTCTCGAAGAGCGATTCAAAGAGCTTACTAGAGGCATTGACTACCTTATTAGCAAATCTGACCCACAGATCAGCACAATACGTCATGGGCTTAACCTGCTCAAACGCAATAACGAACGCCGAGGAATCCAAAACGCCATTATACAAGAAAAGGCTTTCTGCAACATCGACAACGACGCTTTCGTCCATCCAATGAATGATTTTATTGAGTCTTTGGAAGATGACACCATCATTGGAAAAATTCTGCTCTCTATAGACAGCGTGAAGGAGTTCGAAGCTTTTCATGACAAGGTTGAATCTTTCAAATCAATGATTGGCTTGTATGCGATGACCCTTGACGAGTGCTTCGATGCGCTGAGGGATTATGCTAAAAAGGATGGTACTGAGAGTGAATTTGAAAAGGTGCTCGAAAGTATTCGCTTATATAGGATTGAAAAACCTATAGTTGTACTGTCATCAGACTATGGCGTCCCACAAAATCGCGAGCGCGTCCTGTTTATCGGTTGCCGTAATGACCAGAAACTGATTACAGAGATACCGGCAACTGTTGCCCCCGATGAGAAAGTGACTGTCTACGAAGCCATTTCAGATCTGGATTTCATCGGTAACGGTGAAATTAAAACAGAATATGGCAAAGTAAAAAAGAATAAAGAACTCGACTCATTGATTTGCAGCAGGGCCATCGACGGCCCGACCGATACGAAATCAGAAAGCCATACCTTTGCCGAGTGGTCTCGTATTGGCCGTCTTCAACATAGATTTGTTTTTGACTGCAAACCATTTTACGTCAAGACATCGGAAGAACTTGACAATCCGATGTTTCATGTTGAGCAGGAATTGTTCAATCACCAGACAAGCGCACAGAGTGCGGATGTCAAAAAACGTCTGGAAATCATCGCAAAACACGGCGTTTACGATGATGCGTGCAAGATTGAGTTGAAGAAGAACAATCTTGAGTCCAATAAGCGCAATTATACCGTGCTTGATCCTAAGGGACAAAGTCCTACCGTTGTGACAATGCCGGATGATTTTATCCATTACTCACGTTTCCGGGCGATGACAGTCCGGGAAATGGCACGACTTCAATCTTTTGATGATTCTTTTGTATTCCAAGGGAAGCGGCAGACCGGAGGCGACAAGAGAAAATCCGAGATACCTCAGTATACCCTTGTAGGGAATGCCGTTCCTCCGCTTATGGCAAGAGCAATCGGCAACACAATTCTGAAAGTCATAAAATAGACCTATGATACACATGCGCTCATTCACTCCGTTTGAAAAGCGGAATATGGAATATCTGGTGAACCATAACGTGAAGTTCACTCAGGTGCAGATCACGGCGACGGGGTTGAAGAAATCGATCCTTGATGCCACGACTCCGATAAGAACATATCTCAAAGAGAATAATGTGCACGACTATGAACTCCAGTCTAAAGGACAAGAGTATAAGGTAACTGTACCAACACATATTCTGAGCTCCTACGGAAGCATTGCTACTCAAACCTCCTTATATCGTCCGGAGACCAAGGACGGAGACCCACGTCTTTGGATTTACAGATTGAAAGAGACAACGGAAGCAGATGACATCCATGTGATTATAGCAATGAGTCCGAATGATTTGTATGTAATCAACATTACAAGAGTCGATATCGTCAAGTGCTGCGAGACCTCAGTGGAGAATCCGGTCAGAGATTTGGTTCGCGGTCTTTCCGACAGTGCCGATCATGTATCGGAGGAGTTGCTCGCTCTTCTGATGGACTATCAGGATCAATGGATTGACACAGACTTGAATGCTGACACTGCAATCGGGCGTCAGGTCGAAGCCCTATTGGGTATTGACATGAATGATTCCCCTCTTCCCGATTACAAAGGGATAGAGTTGAAAAGCTATAGAAGCCAGCGTCCAAGCATCCGCAAAAACTTGTTTTGCAAGGTTCCAGATTGGGATATCAGCCACCTGAAAAGCGGAGCGGAAATTGTAGACAAATATGGTTACCTGTCAGGCGGAATCAAGTCATACAGGAACACCTTGAGATGCAGTGCCCCTAACACTCAGAACTTGAGGTTGAATATGAACTATCCTGATAATCTTCTGGAGATTGAAGAAGATAAGATTCAAGAGAATGACAGATTCAAGAAAGTCGCGGATGTCGCCGTATGGAGACTTCAGACATTGCACAATTGCCTTCTGACGAAACATCACGAGACATTCTGGATAGAGGTTGACACCCGCATGGGAGACCATGGTCAGGAACAGTTCATGTTCAATAAAATCGAACATACCAGAAATCCCATAGTCTCCCAGTTTGACATTCTTCTGGAGCAAAGCATGATTACCGTTGACCTGCTTTTGGGACGCCCGAAAATTGATGCAATAACAGGCATGCCAAAGAAAGGTGGTGATGCCGTCAGTTTCAAAATAAAGAAAAATGCTGCCGGATTGCTCTTTCCCGACAGTGTGACATATAAATTCTAGTTCTTCAAATAATAGGTGACGGAGGTCACGACGCGAACCTTCTTGATGTACGGGGTGTTGCTGTCGCGGTTCTCGATGGAGAACACGCCCTGGCTGGCGGTCTTGATCTTGCCGAGGCGGCTGCCGGAATCGCTTGCGAACTTCTGTGCGACCTCGCGTGCGTTCTTGGTGGCTTCCTCAACCATCTCGGGCTTCAGAGCGTTGAGAGCTTCATAACGGAACTCCACAGGGTTCTCCCAATTGCTGCCGACCACGACGACTCCTTTGCGCAGGAGTTCGGACTGCCGGTTCATCAGGGCAAGGACGCTGTCCACCTTGTCAGTGCAGACGGTGACGACATTGGTGGCTATGTAGCGGTAAGTGCGGTCGTTGCTGCCGTATTCGTTGGCATACTTATCTGAAATCTGCGGCACGGACACGCTTATCTCGCCCTCCGGGATGCCGCCCGACTTGAGGAACTCCAGAATCTTGGCGTTACCGCTGTCCGTCATGTCGTAGATGGACTGGACATCGTTGGCCACAACCTTGTATGAGATCGGCCAGATGACCTTGTCGGCTTTGACCTCCCTTTCACAAAGGCCCTTGACATTGACAGTACGGTCGAAGGAGCGGAACTCCCTGACTGCCTTCGGGAACATCGCCCCGAGGATGATGAGGCCCGCCATTATGGCAAGGCCTGAATAGAATCTGCTTTTATCCATAGTATTATAAAGTTTGTCCACCGATGAATTCACGCATGATCGAAGTCGGAGGTATGGCCGCTATCTCCGCCGGCTTGAGCGGGGTGACCATGGCCACGAACTCCAGAAGTTCCTGCGCCTTGGCGTAAGCCGGAGAGGACTCGCTTATGCCGCAGAGAAGTGGCTCGGCGTAGTATTTCAGAAGCGGCAGGTCGTAGAGGGTGGAGGAGTTGAAGACAAGGTTGGCATTCTCCTCGAAAGGGAAGATGTACTTCACCTCGCCGCGGCGCACTGACGGCCAGCGGAGGATGTTCTGCTCCGGAGAGATGCCGCGTGTGCGGTTGTCCCTGACGATGCGGCGCAGAAGTCGCTTGTCGGTGGTGGAGTTGTGGTCCTTGGTACCTCCTGGCAGAGCGGAAAGCGCCGAGATGTAGATGCGGAATATCTTGTCCTGCGGAATGGCCGGGGTCAGGGCCGGGTTAAGGGCATGTATACCCTCCATGAACAGGATGTCGTTGTCCTGAAGGGAGAGACGGTGGCCTGACGGCTTGCGGCAACCTGCAGCGAAGTCGAACTTCGGAATCTCTATCTCCTCTCCCCGAAGCAGAGCAGTGAGCTGTTCGTTAAGATACTTCACATCCATGGCTTCAAGGGCCTCGAAATCGTATTCCCCGTTCTCGTCCCGCGGAGTTTTGTCCCTGTCCACGAAGTAGTTGTCCAGTTCTATGACTTTCGGGTTGAGCCCGAGGACTCTGGCCTGCTGCGCTATGCGCAGAGAGGAACTCGTCTTGCCGCTGGAGGACGGGCCCGACATCATCACGATGCGGCAGCTGTGCCGGTTCCAGAATATCTGGTCGGCGGCGTCGGCGTATTTGCGCTCCTGACGTGCTTCACAGAGGTTGATGAGTTCTATCCCCTTTCCGAGGAAGAGGGCTTCGTTGAGTTTCTCGATGGTGTCGATGCCCACTGCGTGGCACCAGTCCATGTATTCCTGCCTTGCGGCTTCGATTTTTGTCATAACACTTCTTTAAGATATTGTCCTGTCACGGATGACGGGTTGCAGGCGAGCTGCTCCGGGGTGCCTTCTGCAATAATCCTGCCGCCCCGCGCGCCCCCGTCGGGGCCCATGTCGATGATGTAGTCCATGCTCTTGAGCACGTCGAGATTGTGCTCTATGACCATAACCGTATTACCCTGGTCCACAAGGCGTTCGAGGACTCCCAAGAGCACCTTTATGTCCTCGGGATGCAGGCCGGTGGTGGGCTCGTCGAGCATGTAGAGCGTGCTGCCCGTGGCTTTGCGAGACAGTTCTGTGGCAAGCTTCATCCTCTGGCTCTCGCCCCCGGAAAGGGTCACGGCGGACTGGCCGAGACGGACATACCCGAGCCCTACGTCTACGAGGGCCTTGAGTTTGGGGGCGATCTTCGGGAAAGGCTTGAAGAACTCATAAGCTTCGCTGATGGACATGTCCAGCACCTGGCTGATGTCCTTGCCGCGGTATTTGACGGCCAGGGTGTCCTCTTTGTAGCGGCGGCCGCCACAGGCATCGCAGACTACGTTGACCGAAGGCAGGAAGTTCATCTCTATCACTTTGATGCCGGCTCCCTTACACTCTTCGCAGCGGCCGCCGGAGACGTTGAACGAGAACCTGCCGGCCTTGAACCCGCGCACCTTGGCGTCCGGGGTGTCCTCGAAGAGCTTGCGGATGTCATCGAACACTCCGGTGTATGTGGCCGGGTTGGAGCGGGGCGTGCGCCCGATGGGGCTCTGGTCTATCTCGATCACCTTGTCGATGTTCTCCACCCCCTCCAAAGACTTATATGGTAACGGCTTCTGCTTGAGGCGTGTAAACTTCCCCTTGAGGGCAGGCATCAGGGTCTCGTTGACAAGGGTCGATTTGCCGCTTCCGCTCACACCGCTGATGCCGACCATCATCCCGAGAGGGATGTGGACGTCGATGTCCTTGAGGTTGTTGCCGCTGGCTCCGCGTATCGTGAGGAACTTGCCGCTGCCGGCACGTCTTGTCTTAGGGGTCGTGTTGGGATTGTGCAGGGGACGGGCCGGGCCGCTGTAGCAGATATTGCCACCGTTCTCCCCCGCCCCGGGCCCCACCTCCACCGTCCAGTCGGCGGAGTTGACCGTCTCCTCGTCGTGCTCCACCACTATCACGGTGTTGCCCTCATCGCGGAGTTTTTTGAGGGAAGCTATCAGTTTACGGTTGTCCCGCTGATGCAGGCCGATGCTCGGTTCGTCGAGTATATATATGACATTGACCAGTTTGGAGCCGATCTGGGTGGCAAGGCGGATGCGCTGCCCCTCGCCCCCGGAAAGGGTCGCGGAGGGACGGTCCAGGCTGAGGTAGTCAAGTCCCACGTCGAGCAGGAACTGCACCCTGTCCCCGAGTTCGCGGATGATGTCCCGGGCTATGGCCTGTTCTCTTGGGCCGAGTTTGGAGGGAAGTGTCTTGAGCCACTCCGACAAGGCGGAAATCTCCATTGCGCTGACTTCAGAAATATCTTTGCCATCGATACGGAAACACTTCGTCTGCTCATTGAGGCGAGTACCGTGACACACAGGACAGACGATCCTGTCATCGATGTCGCCGACCACGCCGGGCCAGTTGACCATCTCGGCCATCGTCCCCTCCCCTATCCGGAAGAACTCGTCCGAGCCGTAAATGAGCAGCGACACCACTTCATCCGGAAGGGTGCCGACAGGGTCATAGAGAGAGAATGAGTGCTTGCGTGCAATGGCCTTGACAATATCATATTTGCGGCCGTTGCGGACCGGCCCCAAAGGAACTATGGCCCCGTCGGCTATCGACCGGCTGCGGTCCGGAATGATAGCATCCGGGGTGATGTCCACGACAGTACCCAGTCCTTTGCAATGAGGGCAGTATCCTTCGGGGGAGTTGAAAGAGAAAGTATGCGGAGCCGGCTCCTGGAGAGAAATCCCGGTCTCCGGGTCAACCAGATGACGGGAATAATGGTGCAGGCTGCCGCTCTGCACGTCCAGCACGGCAAGTGAGCCTTTGCCCAGTGAAAGGGCGGTCTGAACGGATGTCCTGATCCGTCTGTCGTCACCATCTTCGGGCTTGAGCTTGTCCACGACAAGTTCTATGAAATGGGCCTTGTAGCGGTCGAGAGCATCGGCTTCCTGAAGAGAGGTCATCTCCCCGTCTATGCGGATCTCTGTATAGCCCTTTTTGCGCATCTGCTCGAAGAGTTCCTTGTAGCTGCCCTTGCGGCCACGTACCAGAGGAGCGAGCAGGAGACATTTCTTGCCATGGTATTCTTTCATTATCAGATCCACGATGGCGGCATCGGTGTAGCGGACCATAGGCTTGCCGGTCACCGGAGAATATGCCGTCGAGGCTCGGGCGAAGAGAAGACGGAGAAAATCGGAGATTTCGGTTATGGTGCCCACTGTGGAACGGGGATTGTTGCCGGTGGTCTTCTGCTCGATCGCTATGACCGGACTCAGGCCCGTGATGCTCTCCACCGCCGGTTTTTCAAGAACTCCCACAAAGTGCTTGGCGTATGGGGAAAGCGTGTTCATATAACGGCGCTGGCCCTCGGCATAGATGGTGTCGAAGGCGAGAGAGGACTTGCCGCTGCCGCTCAATCCCGTGATTACGACCAGTTTGCCGCGCGGTATGTCTACATCGACATTTTTCAGGTTGTTGGCCCGTGCTCCGCGCACTTCAATGAATCTGTCCTTATCCATAAGCGGCGGCAAAGTTACGAAATTATTGTATCTTTGGCCCCGGTTTTTAGACTTGTATATCCTTATGTGGGTTTGGTTATCCGTATGTTCCGCCGTCCTGCTCGGCATCTACGATGTGGAGAAGAAGCAGGCTCTCAAAAAGAACAGCGTCCTGTGGGTACTGCTGGGAGCCACTGCCATGTCGGCGCTGTTTCTCTGCCCGTTTCTGTCAAGCGGTCCGATCGAGGATCACCTGAGCCTGGTGCTGAAAGCTTTTCTGGTGACATCTTCCTGGGTCTCGGGACTGGTCGCGCTCAAGCTCCTGCCGCTTACGACGGCAAGCACAATCAAGGCGTCGCGGCCGATGTTCGTGGTGATTTTTTCCATAATCCTGTTCGGCGAGAGGCTGAGCCTGCTTCAGTGGGCCGGAGTAGCGCTTGTGATGGCGGCCCTGTTGCTCTTGGCGCGCTCCAGCAAGAAGGAGGGTATCTCGTTCACCTCGGACAAGGGCATCGCATGGATGGTGGTGTCTGTGCTCACCGGGGCGGCCAGCGCACTGTACGACAAGCATATACTGGGGCATCTCCAGCCGATGTTCGTGCAGAGCTGGACCAATGTCTATATAACAGGCGTGCTCGGGATGCTGCTTCTAGTCCAGTATCTGAAGTATAGGCGGGCGCGGGCTGCGGTCGGTGCGGCTTCGTGGTCTGTGGACGGGGTTGCGGATGGAGCGGCTTCGGGGAATGCTTCCGGTGCGGCTTCCAGACCTGTGGACGTAGCGGCTTCGGGATTCCAGAGGTTCCGCTGGGACTGGCGGATTCCGGTTATCGCCGTGCTCATCACAATCTCTGACGCATTCTATTTCTACGCCGTGAAGGATGAGGGGGCGCTGCTCTCCGTCATCTCGATGATAAGACGCAGCAGTGTCGTGATCACCTTCATCTTCGGGGCGCTGCTCTTCAAGGAAAACCATATCAAGGACAAGGCCGTGGACCTCGCGATATTGCTCGCCGGTCTGGCTCTGCTGCTCTTCGCTTCGCGGTAGGGACGGATTGCGCCCCGGGCTGCCGTTCCCAGATTGCCTGGGCATCGCCGCGGCCGTGCGGCCGGCCCTGTCATAAGTTCCGGCTCCGGCCTCGTGCCAGTCTCCCGTGCCAGTCTCCCGTCCCAGTCTCCCGTCTCCGGCCTCGTGCCCGTGCGCACGCGGACCATTCTGTGCGCACCAGACCCTCTCGTGCGCACGGCAAGAGTTTTCTCCGATTCCCGTGCGCACCAGACCGCTTTGTGCGCACGGAAATGACTTCGTGCGCACGGGAAAAGAGCAGCTCATTTTCCTCTTTGCGCAGAAAGAGGGAATGCGGCATCAACTTCAAATTGAGCCAAATTCAAAAGTCTGGATATCTGGCTGTTTGATGAGCGGTATTCGTAACGCAACTTTCTGGCAAGATCAAGCTTCTGCGGCTTTGAGAGCCCTTTTAGATCTGGGCTGCCATATCTGTCATTGACAATCCCCGCAAGTATGGAGAACAACTCGTTGTCCGTCAAAAAAGCTCCGCCACCAATCTCCACGGCAACGTCTCCATACGCCTCAACGTTCTTGTTCAGAAGCGAATAGTAATGATGAGCTTCCCTGAACATGGACATGCCCAGATTGAGCGCACAGTATGATGACGGCGACACATAGCCGTCCACAACATGATAGTCGCCCGGAAGCTTGGGGCTTCGACTTCTGAACATCAACCTTAATTCAGAGTCTTTCAGATCCGCCAAGGTGACAGAAGATTTGGGCTTACAATAATAGAATGGGCCTGTCCCCCACGGATATGAGAAAGGTGTCTGGCGCGGATCCGCCACATATCCGTTCCGATGTATATATACTATAGTGTTCCTCAACGCCCGGATATCGCCGACAGCCTTAAGCGAGGGAGAAAAGCGCAATGGAAGCCCTCCGATCCCGCGTGCTATCCTCCTCCGTAAGACCGTGAAATACATGAAGCAACGCGACTGCTGTCCACTGAGAAGAAAGTGAATATGGTTCCCCATCACCTCAAACGCGATGATACGGACATCCTGAAATTCGAAAGCACCCTTCGCGATGACGTTCATCACGAACTTGAACTCATCGTCATTTCTGAAAAGCAAGGGCATGTCCTTGCCGGAAGTGTAGAGGTGCCAAAACGGGGCATTCTCCCGGAAAGCATTGTCACAGTAGTTTTCCTGATCTTTAAAAGTCTTCATAGTCAAGTATTTGTTTTATTCTATGCCGGAGCATACTTTGCGAAGATAATGAATTTGCTCCGAAAACAAAAACCTTTCCTTATATTCGCGATGCCGAATCATATACCCGGGCCTCAATGCAAGTTTCCTGTAAACTGACAAGGCGTGGGACATTTCAAAAATGAGGGCAATGAGCAAATCGAAGAAATTCAACCGATACAAGGCCGACAACGAGGCTTTTCTGGCAAGAAAAGCCGCAAAAGAAGGTGTACTCGCGCTGGACAACGGCGTGGTTATTCAGAAATTGGAACATGGACGCGGCAAGGTTCACCCGGCGCCCGGCAGTGTTGTTTATGTCAACTACACAGGACGGCTGCTGGACGGGACCGTGTTCGATTCCACAGAGGGGCAGCCTCTACCGGCGCTGTTCAGGGTGCGGGACCTGATAATGGGGTGGCAGATCGCCCTTGTCAGGATGTATGAGGGGGACAAGTTCCGTATATGGATCCCAGCCAGATATGCCTACGGTTCCGTCAAGATGGACAGGATACCGGCGTGGTCAACTCTTGAGTTTGATATTGAACTTGTCAAGATAGCACAGATATGATGAAAAGGAAACACATAAGGCCGGTCAGAGCATTCTTGACGCTTCTGTCGATGGTCTTTATCACTTCTTGCGGGACAGTGGATTACGCGCAACTGACAGGAGGATTCAGCAGACCGGCAAGGCTTACTGATGAAGACATGGCTGTCTTCAGGGAAGCGGTGGACTCCGGACTCGGGCTCAGGCCACGCAAGGTTGCCAGACAGGTCGTGGCCGGAACGAACTATCGTTTTGAATGCCGGAACAAGGACAGGCGCTCTGTGGAAGTCGTCATATTCGAACCTCTCCCAGGACGTGGAGACGCCAGAGTCACGCATATTGACGGCAAAGAGGTGGAGCCGCCGGCATTCAGGTTCATTGTCTACTATGAAGACGGGGCAGCTCTGGAGAACCTGCTGAAAACAGCGAAAGATAGAGGCGACGAAATATTGTATGAGTATCAGAATTTCAAGGCCATCGCCATCAGTGTCACTTCCTGCTCCACAAAAGAACGCGCCGAGAAAGCCTATTCGGAGTTGCCGGGAGTGTTGCATGTGATTGAAGACGGCATCGTCAACCTGGACTGATGCCGTGACGTGGAACAATGCCGTGCCGTGGAATAATGCCGTGCGCACGACACTGATTCGGTGCGCACCTGGCCACCTCGTGCGCACGGGAGCTCTCGGAATTTTGTGCCGTGCGCACCAGGGCGCTTTGTGCGCACGGAAATGACTTCGTGCGCACGGGAACAGAGGTGGGAAGCTGGAGCAAGGAACAGAGGCACGGGGAGCAGAGGCAGAACCGGAGAACAGGACCGGAGAACAGAGGCAGGAACTGAAATCTTACATTTCACGGCCAGAGGCGGGACGGCAAGAAAATGCCACCACCGGCTTCTGCTCTGCGTAAACGGACTTCAGAGCCAAAGTTCGCGCAGGACAGCAAATGAACGCGTGTTGAGCCGACAGTCGGAACAGAGCCTCAGCGCCAAAGTTCGCGCAGGACAGCAAGGGAGCGGATGTTGAGCCGGCAATCGGAGTGATAGCCGATATATTGCAGGAGAATCTCCGCTATCTCGTTGCGGGCCAGCCCGTTGAGCGGAATGAGCATGAACTGTCCGAAATCACTCTCAAGCAGGGCGCGGACCTCGGAGAGATGCTCTCCGGCAAACGGAGCGAGGTCGGAGAGCGACGGGGAGAAGCCAAGCGCGACGGCAAACTCCAGAAGAAAACGCAGATGAAAGTTGCTGAAGTCCCCCTGCATGGCATCAAGCGTCAAGACAGACCGTTTGCACCAGTCGAAAAGTCCTTCTTCCAAAGCCCCGTCGCGCACAGTCCGGTAGAGGACTTCGCTCATGAAGAGGGTCATTGTGTTTTTGCTGACGCTGGAGCGGATGCCGCCAAGCGGGCTGACAGCCGAAAGCCGGCGTACGCGCCACAGGTCGGAGCGTGGGTTCTCACTGACTTCCCCCTCCAGGATGTTGAGCGGCAGGAACAGGGCCATCCCCCCTCCTGACGGAACGGATGCAATGAAACTCCGCCGCCCCAAAGAAGGTGTCAAACAATGCACGACCAGACTCTTCTCTCCGAGTTTGGTCGTGCTCAGAACTATAAGCTCCGTACTGAATGTCATTTATATCCTCGGGCTGCGCAAAGCCTCCTTGAGGGCATCATCGTAGCGGATGCGGATTTTGACACCGGCCTGCTGGAAATAATAGCGGACCACTATCTCCTCCTCTATGAAAGGGACGATCTCGTCTTTCTTGAGACGCAAGAACTCCTCCTTCTCCATGTCGATGGCCTTGTCGAGTGCTTCTATCTGAGGTGCTAGAGTTTCCTTAAGTCCGTCTTTTTCAAGCTCTTCCTTGACCTTGTCGAAATATGTCTTGGCTGAGGAGCGGTAGTCGAACTCTTTGCCGCAGGCGAATTTCACGAAATCATCATAATCCGCATCGCTGAGGTGGAACTCATCCACCGGGGGTATGCTGTCGTGTGCCCTGACATATTCCAGAGCATAGTACTCCATTATCCCGTATGCCACAAGGGCATAGGTCAGGCGGCTGTAGTTCTTCTCTGCGAGTTTGACATCGGGGGTGATGCCGCCGCCGTCGCGCACCGTGCGCCCGTGGGCGGTCTTGAACTCGCGGGTAAGTGAATCAGGTATCTGGCTGACGCTTCCGTCCTCGTTGCGGTGGCTGTAGTCAAGCGCCTGGACGCAACGTCCGGAAGGGGTGTAGTATTTGGCCGTCGTGACCTTGAGTTCTCCCCCGTAAGGGAGGGATTTGATGCTCTGCACCAGACCTTTGCCAAAGGTGCGCTGCCCCATTATGGTGGCTCTGTCCATGTCCTGGAGCGCACCCGACACTATCTCGGAAGAAGATGCCGAGCCGGAATCGACGAGCACGATCAGCGGCATCTCGGTATCTACAGGATCGCGCCGGGTACGGAGTTCGTAGTTAGAGTCCGCCTCGCGACCTTTGGCCGACACGACAAGGGAGCCTTTCGGGACGAAGATCGACACGATCTCGGCCGCTTCGTTCATCAGGCCGCCACCGTTGCCACGAAGATCCAGGACAAGGGTCTGCATGCCCTCTTTCTTGAGCCTGATGACAGCCTCCCTCATCTCCTTGCCGACGCCCTCGGTGAACCCGGTCTGGGAGATGTACCCCACTCCGTCACCGATCAGCCCCGCGAACTCGATGTCCGGGATGCGTATCTTCTCGCGAAGCACCGTCACCTCGGTAATCTCGCCGCCGCGGATTTTCTTGACCTTGAACTTGACCGTCGTTCCCGGGTCGCCGCGCATCTTCTCGCTGCATTGCTGGGATGTGAGCCCGACCACGGTCTGCCCGTCTATTTCCATTATCTCGTCCCCGCACACAAGCCCGCTCTTCGAGGCGGGGCTTCCCTCATACGGTTCGTTGATGATGACGTTGCCAGAGGTCTCAGGTTTGTAGATCACTGCCCCCACGCCTCCATAAGTTTTGTGGATGAGCATCTGGAGGTCTTCATTCTCCTCTTCGGGAATATAGACCGTATACGGATCGAGCCCGGAGAGCATGGCATCGACCCCGCGGCGCTCGATCTTGTCTACGGGAAGAGAGTCCACGTAGGATCTGGAAAGTTCCTTGAGGAGTGCGGCGTGGATCTCGGTCCACTTACCGAGTGTGAAGTTGCCGGATTGCGCCCCCGCCCCGATGCAGAGGCAGAGGAGGGATATGAATAATGAGGTTCGTTTCATAGATGCAAATATAGCATTCATTCCGACAAACGGACAAATTTCATTCCACATATAGCAGACGGCGGCGGAACACCAAGGCACCACGATGCACTCTTGCCCGGTTGGAGACTTGCATGTGAGCCGGGATTTTCATAGTTTTGCATAATCGGCAATATCTTGGAAAACGCCGCACTAATGACCATTTTCACTACTATTATTATACCATGACAGGCAAGGAACTTCATCAGCGATACCTTGCGACCTCCCCCGCGCAGGCCGCCTCTTTTATCAATGCCATCTGGAACGCCCCTATTCCCTCGCTGGAACTTATATCTGCACTCGGCAACATCCTCGACTCCGAGGCCCAGAAGCGCAGAGCCGCCGCCCGCAAAGGACGCGGGATGAGCGGCGACGAACGGGCCTCCCTTGAGTTCTCCGCCAAACTCACCGCCTGTCTGCTCATCCTGCTGTGCGACACACGCTCTTACAGGGAAGCCAGCACCCGGGCACTGCTCTTCCTCGAATACGCCTCATACCTGAGCCGCTCCAACTATGACATAGTCAAACTGGCCGTGGACTGCGGTTCATATCCCATGACCGCCCCAGGATTCACCCGCTCCATGGTAGAAAAGGCCATCGGCACAGACCTCCTTGTCTTCAAAATGCTGGAAGGCGCCACATTCGACAGGGGCGCCCCATTCGCCGCCTCCGACTGTCACAGCCTGAGACTTGGAGGAGGCAAGCTCACCGTCCGCTCATCAGTCTCCGCAGAAACCAAAGCATTCGATGCTCACCAAGGAAGACTCGAAGTGCTGAGCCGGAACCTTAAAAACGAAAAGCTCAAGGAGGGAAGGGCAGACGACTGCGAATCACTGGAATCATTTGCCGAAGCATTTATAGAAGCACAATCCGATGATTCAAGCCAGGATGCATCAGTGAGGGACAGGACATACACCATAGAATACAAAGAAGGCGATGAAGGCTACATAAGCTGCTCACCGCTCAAAGCATTCTATGACGGGCGGGGAGAGATTGACGACGAAGAACTCTTGAAAGGCCTCACCACCGGCGAACTGGCCCGTTTCCTCTATGACGGGGACTGCATCGAGGGAGCAGTGCTCGAGGACGAAAGCGAACCGCCACTGTTCTCCATCAAGAAAGCCTATCTGGACTTCGCCCTCCCGCCGGCAAAGGATGACAAACGCACCCACAGGCTTCACGAATCACTGGTGCTCAGCATTTTCCATGGCCCCACCCCGGACAAGGACAGGCTCAGGCTCATCTCCGACAAAGGCTACGCCGGCCTCATGCGGGACTCGGGGCAATACAAACCGGGGGACATCATCGTCACATATACGCACTCCATCAATACCATAAACGGGGACACCTATATCAACATGGACGAACCGTCCTTCTGCAGCGAAGCGGTCGGAAAATTCGATGCGGAGCACGTCCTGGACGGGTTCATCCTGAGCCGGGAGGATGCACTCGCCCGGCTCGGCAGGCCCGCATCGCGCACGGAAAACTCTCGTGAAGAAATTTTCCGGAGTCTTGGAGTGATGCTTTCCCGTTCCAGAGATAAAAGTTCAACCGGGAGGCTGCGGGACCTATTGACATCGGCGTTCATCTTCAACGCCCTCGGGGACGATGAATCCAGGGATGAGGTTCTCTCCGGGGCACGCTTTCTCATGGAATGTCTGCGGCTGGCAGAGGGGCACAAGGTTCGCGCCTGCTCCGGGCCGGGATTGATGCGGGAACGCGAACAGCGCATCATCGAAGCGCTCGCAAATCCCGATCAGATGAGAGTCACGGCTGACCTCGACCCGGAGGAGAAGGAGATTCTGGATCTGCTCGATGCGTGTGCGCTCGCAAAAAAATACCCCGACGAGATCTCGGCATCCCCTGCCGTCATACGCCGTCGGATCTGCCGCATACTCGGAGTAGAAGACCATTTCCGGGAGACGGAAGATCGTGGAGGAGGAAAATACGGACTCGGAGAACTCGCCGACGTGGAGTTCAAGTCCTCGTATGTATTCAGCAACCATGACAGCAAGCCAGACATCTACCAACAGGGGCGGGGCCAAGTGTGGGAGGCAGTCTGCGGCTTCCTCAACCGTGACGGCGGGACGGTTTATCTGGGCGTCAACGACCACGGAGACCCTATCTTGAACGAATCCTACGGACTGGGGGCCGACCTGTCCTGGTTCCGCAGCAACTACACCACGCTCGCGAACGAACGCCTGAAGCAGCTCGGCCACCCCGTCCCGCAGCCAAAGGACTTGGACAGCTACTGCCGCTTCCTCAACGATGAGATGGAACTGTATTTCAAGCCGGCAATCAGAAGATGCATTACGGTCACCCCGACAAAAGATCAGGACGCAATCATGATAATCGCGAAGCCGTCCGAATTTGAAATCGCAAAACTCTACACCGGCAACGACTGGAAAGACGGGACCGTCTATATCCGCAATGGCGAGGAGACCGTCCCGATGAGCATACATGCCCAAGAGCAGAGGCTCATGGAGCTCCGTTCCGTCGGGAAAGTGGAAAAATTCATCATCGCCCTGGAGGAAGCCATCGACAAGCAGAGAAAAGTCATGCTGAAAGGCTATGCCAGCTCCAACAGCAACGAGATCCGGGACCGCCTTGTAGTCCCGGTCAATCTCGTCTGCGACAATGAGAATCTCTGGGCATACGACCTGCAAGACAAGGCATTGAAAGAATTCAGGCTGGCACGTATCGGCAGCATCGAGACGAATATCGACGATCCGGAATATCCGCACGCCTTCCCGAAAGGCGAGGCCGACGTCTTCAGATGGATCAACCCCAAAGTCAACTTGCACATCAGACTGGAGATGACCATCGCAGCCCTCAACAGTCTACGCGAGGAATACCATGACGCCTGCAAACTTCCTCCGGAAGAACTATACCAGACAGAAGCCGGAACATGGATTCTGGACACCCGGCTCCATGGTCTCGGTGCCGCACGGCGCTTCTGCATCGGTCTTGCCGATCAGGTCAAAATCCTCGATTCGGAAAACGCTGATGCCTTGAGGGATGACATCCGGAAGTTCGTCACAATGCATCTAGGGGGGCAGGCGATGAGGGGAAGCGGCGGAGATGAGAGATGACGGTGGCGGATGGTGAGCAGTGGCGGGCGGTGGCAGGCGGCGAGCGATGACGATGCGAGCGACGACGGTGGCGGTGGCAGGCAGCGACGGTGGCGGATAACATTCTGATAATCAAGCAAAAGAGCTTTTAGCCTACCTGAATATTGGCGGAAGCCTTTATGCGAACAATCTGACCATCAAGGCATTATCCGCCACCTCATCTCAACCATCTCAAAGATATAGCCCAACCTGTTCGGCGACACAGTTCACCGTTTCGAAGGCACACCCTTTCCCTCTACCCCAAACCAGCGGCTTTGCCGTTAGAATTATTCTGCGTATTTTCACAGCTATTTCAACCAATTTGCGGACACAGAGGACAAAATGAATGATAACATGAGGGCAAAATTTACAGACAAGGCCTGCACAGGTGGGAGAATAGTAAAAGTGTCGGATGCCGAATGGGGCATCAGGGGGATGTTGTACGTTCCCGGGCGCTATAAGGAACCGGCTTGTCGGGCAAGCGGTTTATTAGACGACTTCTCCCGTCTGGCGGACAAGTATGATTACGCCTACGATTCCGAGATTTTGAATCTTCGGTACATTGCGGAGGAAATATTACACGACAACGAAAAATGCTTCTATAACTTGCCGAATTTCCATAGACAGCGGCGGAAATGGGCCGAATTCTATATGAGAATCTGGGAGACATTCGACACTGGCAGACCGTGGCCGGAATACGGTGCTATTCTTGTCCCGGATTTTGAGGGAAGTGACCTGATCTTCGAGTTCAGCAATTCATCGGCTGAAGACTGGATAGCCGGATTCGATGAAATGTTGAAGGAAGAGACAGAATTACACTCGGAGACAACCAGCCGTCAAGAGCTGGATGTTTTTTATACTTGCTTCAGTGGAGAAAACTACACAATTGACCTCTGTAGAAGAGATCACCAGAAAGAAGACCCACAGGAATTTGCCGATAAAGAGTTCCGCTCTGAAGTCCGCAGGCTCACCGCTGAAATCGAGGACAGAGTCAAGAAGCTTCGGGCATACGGCCTGGATGAGACGATTATAGAGTCTCTCTTCCAACAGAAACCGGAATTGAGCCGGCTTGTGGTGACGGAAGACTTCAGCATCCTGCTCCCGGACTACAACGGACTGGAAATCAAGATGGAACCGCTGCAGAAAGCGGTGTATCTGCTGTTCCTGCGCCACCCGGAGGGAATAATGTTCAAGCACCTGCCGGGGTACAGAACTGAGTTCGATTCCATCTACATGGCTATTACCAAGCGGGGAGACGGCATCGCGATACAGCAGAGCATCGACAGGGTGCTTGACCCGACCAACAACTCCATCAACGAGAAATGCGCACGCATCCGCGCCGCTTTCATCTCACGCTTCGATGACAGGTTGGCGAAAGAATACTACATCACAGGTTATGCCGGCAATCCCAAGAGAATAGAGCTCGACCGGAGCCTTGTCAGAATGGAATGTATCATCCCCTACGATGACCGGAATCTTTGACCCGCCAGGGGTGGTTTCGATGGGAATCATCCTGTCCGTTTTGTAGCCACTAATCGAGAGAAACGGAAACAGGACATGACTCCACATAGGAGGTCAGGCGGTCGATTTCCTCCGGGCGGATGTACGCCCCCTGAAGGCGAGTCTCTTCTCCGCCGGTCTGGAAAATCATATCTCCGCCGCCGATAAGTTTTTCCGTGCCAGGAGTGTCAAGGATTGCCAGAGAGTCGGTTTTGGACGCGGTTCTGACGGCGATTCTTGTCGGGAAATTTGCCTTGATGAGTCCTGTGATAACCGCCGTGGATGGTCTCTGTGTGACCAAAATGACATGAATGCCGACGGCTCTTCCACACTGCGACAAGCGGATGATGGATTCTGTGATGTTACGCGACATATTCCTGGACTCCTTGTCGCGGCATACAGGAATGGCCAGATCGGCATATTCATCAATGATGGCGACAATGTAAGGCAAGGTCTCGGAGATTCGTTTATTGTAAGTGCAAATGTTGCGGACATGGGCTTCCGCAAGCAGTTCATAGCGGTGTTCCATTTCCAGACATAAAGCCGCCAAGGTCTTGTCTGCATGAGCTGCCGTCTGCACAATAGGCGTCTCTCCGGGCATAGAGGCAATATAGTGTCCGGAAAGGCGCTCGTAGGCAGTGAACTCACAGCCCTTGGGATCGATGAAAACGAACTTCAGATCTGACGGGCGCTTTGAATATAGCAGAGAAGCGACTATGGCGTGGATCGCCTCCGACTTGCCTTGCTTTGTGGCTCCGGCGATAAGCAAGTCAGGAGCCTTGACCAAATCAAAGACCACAGTTTTGTTCCCGAATGTCCGCCCGAGAGCCACCGGCAGTTCTGCCTTGCAGTTCCGTAACGCATCGCCACTCAGAACCGAGCGCATAGGCACTTTCTCACGATGGCCATTGGCTATCTCGATGCCGATGGAGTCCTCCAAGTTCACGACACGTACGCCCTTCAGATGAAGGTCAAGTACAGCGTTTTCCAAAAGCAATCTGACCTTTGAGACTTTGGCATCCCGTTCCGGATAAACCTTGTAAAGCGTCACCGCCGGCCCCGGCATTGGTTTAATGTCCTTGACACGCACTTTCCCGCTTTCAAGAACATTCCTGATCGCCTCTACCCTACCGGTGATTTCATCTTCAGGCACATTGCTTTCGGGAATATATTCATCCAGCAAATCCAAAGAAGGCAGTTGGTAGTCAGTTGTGGTCATTTCTTTTTCCATATAATTCATTATCAATATTTTACAAAATAAAACATCTCAAAATCGGAGGACTCCGCTTTTCCTATTCCGGAGCATATCAGACAGTCAAGACGTGGATATCCCTGTCTGTCAGATCATAGCCTTCCCCCAAGACAGCCCCATTGGAGAACACCGTCCCATTCCGCTCCTCCACCCCAGCGGCTTTATGAATGTGTCCGAACAGATGGTATTTAGGGCAAACCTGCATAACGCGCTGCCACAAAACAGAATCTCCGTAGTGAATCTCATCCGAGAGGTCAAGAATATCCTCAGGCGGCTGATGGGTGACAAGGACATCCGTGTCCGCAGGTATATTCATAAAATCATTTTCCGAACGCCCCGTCACGGCATACTCGAAAAACATCGGCACGCCATAGAACCTGATGCCCTCTATCATGACTCCCGAATTGCAGAGGTAGTGGCAGTTATCGTCAAGCCCATCCAGCCCCGCGCCACGAAGGCAGAAGTCATGATTGCCCGCGATGAAGACCTTGTGCCGGTACGGAAGATCGCAGAACCATTCCATAAAGTCCAAAGCCTCCGCCTCAGTTCCAGCCATCGTGAAGTCCCCCGAATGTACGATCACATCGCCCTCCGGCAGCCTCTTCAGCCGCCGATGTCTATTGTGAGTGTCCGAAATGTGAACGAGTCTCATATCTCTTGGCCTAATAGTTTATTTCCGCAAAGATAGGTCACAGCACCGCCATTTTATGGCAGTTATGGAGTTCAACTCAACCTCAATTCTACATCCCATTCCGAAGGAGGCCAATCAATGTCATTAATTCAGTGACAATATCCTCATATATCTCGTATGAATCATCCAGTTAGAGCCGGATGTTTTTTATACTTGCTTCAGTGGATCCGCAGGCTCACCGCTGAAATCGAGGACAGAGTCAAGAAGCTTCGGGCATACGGCCTGGATGAGACGATTATAGAGTCTCTCTTCCAACAGAAACCGGAATTGAGCCGGCTTGTGGTGACGGAAGACTTCAGCATCCTGCTCCCGGACTACAACGGACTGGAAATCAAGATGGAACCGCTGCAGAAAGCGGTGTATCTGCTGTTCCTGCGCCACCCGGAGGGAATAATGTTCAAGCACCTGCCGGGGTACAGAACTGAGTTCGATTCCATCTACATGGCTATTACCAAGCGGGGAGACGGCATCGCGATACAGCAGAGCATCGACAGGGTGCTTGACCCGACCAACAACTCCATCAACGAGAAATGCGCACGCATCCGCGCCGCTTTCATCTCACGCTTCGATGACAGGTTGGCGAAAGAATACTACATCACAGGTTATGCCGGCAATCCCAAGGAAATAGAACTTGACCAGAGCCTTGTCAGAATGGAATGCTGAATTACTTGCCAATCAGCAATTCCACAACTGTAACTTTCTATAATACAGCAAATACAGATTCACCATTCCGGCAAACGGCCAAATTTCATTCCGGCAAACGGCCAATTATGCCATAGCTTGTGTGGGGCAGAATATACGTTGACGGCGGTTTGTGCCGTGGATGCAGGTGCCATGGTGGCAGGTGCCGTTTAGGTTATAGCAAATCCTTGCGGTTATACTATAACCCGTCTTCAAAACGGGCCTAAAACGGGCTTTTCATGCATAGGTTATAGCTTAATTCCATAGATTGTCTCTAACCTGACAAGGCCCTTCTCCGCAACAAGCTCACGACTGATCTAGAGAAAGCATTCTCCATAGATGGCACTTGGGAATGTGGGAAATGTGTAACTTTGTTTCCATAGTTGACGAATATTGATGCGTATGAAAGAGAAACTCTCGACACAGTATAGCGAGGCGGTCAAGCAGATAAAAACCGCTATCTTACAAAGCCAGACGAAAGCTTTGAAGAGTATAAACCAGGAGCAACTAGCTTTGTACTATGGCATCGGAAGATACATATCCCAAAACAGTCGTGAAGGTTTTTGGGGAAAG
>ERZ808252.217-NODE-217-length-60386-cov-17.900764_pt1 | contig 60386 bp, 44 predicted proteins | sample MGYA00521242_ERZ808252 | MGnify/ENA primary metagenome ERZ808252 (study PRJEB31516, sample SAMN03275581) | gut metagenome | biome: mammalia-associated habitat; material: feces | host: Papio cynocephalus | place: Kenya | collected 2012-08-07 ... | reverse complement strand
CATACGCCCCTACGGCGGCGCTATTTGTTGGTTGACATGGCTTTGATTGTTTATTGTTGCTGTCTGCCAAAATGCGTGCCTTTGTTCATGGTTGCTGTGGCTATATTTTGTAAAAAACAAAAGTAACCGAAAGGGCTGAATTCCAAGCGAGGAATCCTGCCCTGATTTTATATCGACCGAAAACTTTTAGCGGACAGCAATATTTTTTTTAAGGGCAACAACAGAGCCTTTCTATGAAATAAAAGAACAGCCCGGAAATAGCGTTCAAAGCATTCCCGGGCAGTTCTCTTTATTGTGCGCGGACTTTATTAGAGTTGGTGTTTCTCTATGTCTTTGAAATATCTGTACGTTCCTACTTTCAGTTCGTCGGTTGCGGCATCATCGCATACGATTATGCCGTGACGGTGTAGTTGAAGTGCGCTTATAGTCCACATTTGGGTAACAGGGCCTTCAACGGCAGCTTGCAGGGCTTTTGCCTTGTTGTGTCCGTTGCAAAGTATCATTACCTCTTTTGCAGCCATAACTGTGCCTACACCAACGGTAAGCGCGTGCGAAGGCACGTCTTCCACTTTTCCACCAAAGAAGCGTGAGTTGGCTATGCGTGTGTCTGTTGTGAGGGTTTTAACGCGTGTGAGTGAATTTAGTGATGAACCCGGTTCGTTAAAGGCTATGTGCCCATCAGGTCCTATGCCGCCAATGAACAAGTCTATACCGCCTGCTTGAGCAATCATCTCTTCGTAGTGAGCACATTCGGTTTCAAGGTCTTTTGCATTCCCATTCAAAATGTGAATGTTCTCCTTGGGACAGTCTATGTGGTTGAAAAGGTTTTTGGCCATAAAGGAATGGTAACTTTCGGGGTGGCTTTCCGGCAGTCCCACATACTCGTCCATATTGAACGTTAAAACATTTTTGAAACTTACTTTTCCCTCCTTGCATGCGTTTACAAGGTTTTGGTACATTCCTATGGGCGATGAGCCGGTGGGCAGTCCCAATACAAAAGGGTGTTTGGCAGTGGGAGCAGCTGCGTTAATTTTGTTTACAACATAGTCTGCCGCCCATTGCGACAGCTTTTCATAGTTAGGTTCAATTATAACTCTCATAAACGTTATGGTTTTTGAAATTATAAATGCAAAAATACTAAATTATTTCATACTCGCAAGAGTGTTTTTTGTAAAATAACCGGCGATTTTTCTGTTGTGTGCAAATCATAGCGAAATTGTGGTTTGTTGGCATTTTGAAACTAATAAGTGCAAATAATACTCAAAAGTGTGCGTTTTGTATGTCGTGTGTTTTGTTTATGTGCTAAAAACGGCAGTTTTTGTACGTAAAAAATTTGCCTGTTTCAAAAAATATCTACCTTTGCACTGACAAATGTGAAAGGCCAAGGTGGAAACGCCGAGGCAAATGTGTAACAAAACAAAATAAAAAAACGATGAAAAAGTTTTTGTTTTCTTTGGCTGCGGCAGTGATAACCCTCACTGCAAGCGCACAGGTTTATTTGGGTGGTGAAGTTGGTCTTTGGCGCAACTGGGATGCAAACCACACGAACTTCTCTATTGTGCCCGAGATAGGCTATAACCTTGACGAGAATTGGGCAATCGGCACCTCTATCGGCTATCTTTACGATTACAATGGTGGTGAAAAGATAAATGCCGTGGTTGTAGCCCCCTATGCTCGTTACACCTATGCAAAGTTTGACGCTGTAAGTCTTTTCCTTGACGGTGGTTTCGGTTTCCAGACTTACAAAGTAACTCCCAAGCATGGCGAGTCGAATGACTCAAAGAATGGTTGGCAGGTAGGTATCAAACCCGGTGTTAAGGTCGACCTAACAAGCAAGCTGTCGTTTATTGCTCACGTGGGCTTCTTAGGCTATCAAGACTCGGATGATGGTAAGTGTGCATGGGGCGAAGATGGTTTCGGCTTCAAGCTCGATGGTAGCAACCTTAATTTCGGTCTCTACTACAATTTCTAAACATAGACGCAATTAAAACTAAAGGCGTGGCGCATTTTGTGCCGCGCCTTATTGTTTGTATGGCATAAACATAAAATTTTGTTGCTCACATATTATTTGTATATTTGCATTGTTATAATACGAGAACAGAAAAATGAAAAAAATAGTTTTGTGCGTTATTGCCTGTTTGCTGAGTTTCTCAGTGCAGGGTCAGAAAAAGTATGCCGAGATAAAGTTTGATGCTACTACGTTCGACTTCGGCAAGTTCTATTCAGATGCCGGCAAGCAGAGTCACACTTTCACGTTTACAAATACGGGAAACATGCCGCTAATCATAAACCAGGCCATGTCATCGTGCGGCTGCACGGTCTCCACTTACACCAAAGAGCCGGTAGCTCCCGGCAAAACAGGTAAGGTAAATGTAATATACAACGGGCTTGGCAAATTCCCGGGTAAGTTTAACAAAACAATAACCCTTCGCACAAACGCAAAGACGGCTTTGGTGCGCCTTCGCATAGAGGGAGATATGGTGGAGCGAAAATAAACGGTTAAACAACAGCTGAAAAACAACTATCAACATGAACAGCAACAACCATTTGGTGATAATGGCCGGTGGAGTGGGCAGCAGGTTTTGGCCCATGAGCAGTGAGGAGAAACCCAAGCAGTTTTTGGATGTACTTGGCTTGGGGCGCTCATTAATACAGATGACCTACGACCGTTTCAAAGGCATCTGCCCCGATGAGAATGTGTGGGTTGTAACCTCCGTGAATTATTTTGAGCAGGTGCATGAGCAGCTTCCCGAAATTCCGGTGGAAAATATTTTGCTCGAGCCGTGCCGTCGCAACACAGCCCCATGCATTGCGTATGTCAGCTGGAAAATAAAAAAATGCAATCCACGCGCCAATATAGTCATAACCCCAAGCGACCATGTGATTAAGGATGTAAGGAAATTTGCTCAAGCGGTGAGCGAGTGTATGGAATTTACGGCTGAAACCGACTCTATAGTAACCCTTGGAATACGTCCCACAGCTCCTGAAACAGGCTACGGATATATCGAGGCGGATTTAAGCTATGCCTCATCGCGTTCGCAGAATATTTTCAGGGTAGACTCGTTCAAAGAAAAGCCTTCGCTTGAATTGGCGAAACGTTACGTGGCGAAGAACAATTATTTTTGGAATGCCGGTATATTTATATGGAGTGTACAGACAATTGTTAATGCTTTCCGTGTATATCAGCCAGAAATGGCCAGGATGTTTGAGGATATAACGTCCAAACTTGGCACAGCTGCGGAAAAAGAATGCATTTCGGAGGTTTACGACAAAATAGAGTCAATAAGTGTTGATTATGCCATTATGGAGAAAGCCGAGGAAATATTTGTTTATCGGGCAACTTTTGATTGGAGCGATGTTGGTACATGGGGTGCTCTTAAAAACCAGATTGAAAACGATATGCATGGCAATGCTGTTGTGGGGAATGTTGACCTGTATGAAACCAATAACTGCATAATACATTGTTCTCAAAACAAGAAAGTGGTTGTTCAAGGGCTTGACGGCTATATAGTTGCAGAAAAAGACGGCAAACTAATGATATGTAAATTGTCGGAAGAACAGCGCATAAAGCTTTTCCATAAATAAGGAATTGAAATTGTTGCCGGAGCAGTTATATCAAAAGAATTTTCGCGAGTTGCCAAATATGCGATAGCTATGCGTTTTTGTGTACGTTAAAGGGTAAGCCCTAAGCCAAAGCAAAATACAACAAGATGTTGTAAATCAAAGCAAAAAACAAAACAAAGGGTCGCATCGCAAATCATTGCATTTCTGTGTGTTGCAAATGTGTAAAAAAGGTCCGATGTGGTTTTTTCTATGTTTGAAGTAGTTTTTTCTACATAGGACATGTTTTTTTTTATGTCCCATGTTTTTTACTCTGTTTGTATAAATGGTGTTGTTTTACGAAAAATATATGTGGGAGTAGTCCCCAAAAGTATGGTGAAACCGCCCGACAAAACCTTTGTCGCAACATTGCAGAGATGTAGAATTAATATTTGCATGCACTGTCGCTTACAGCGGCAAAATTTATTTTACCCAATTGTATTTGTGCTTTGTGGCGGCAAGTTGAATTTGCCACATTCGCAGCAGTATTCATCGAAACAAGTGCAATGGTATTGGGATATATTATGTTTAAGCCGCGGCGTTATCACAACGCTGCGGCTTTTGTAATTGGAATTATAGTATAAAACATTTTATAGCAACTTGATTTTTGGTATTAAAGGTTCAAGGTGAGCAGTAAGATTGGTACTGTTATGCAAATATCAATAAAATTTTAATATTGACAAAGCAAAAGTGCGAAGAATTTATAAGAAAAATATTCTACAAACGCAGATATTTTATTAAAGGGCCTGTTTTGGGGTGTGATAAAGGAAAAATGCGTAATTTTACATCGTAAAAAGGAATACAATGGAAGAGAACAGGACAGAAGAACGCAGAAATTTGGATTTCATTGAACAGATAGTTGAAAAAGACTTGGCAGAAAGTAAAAACGGCGGGCGTTTGCAGACCCGTTTTCCGCCCGAGCCTAATGGTTATCTGCATATAGGGCATGCAAAGGCCATTTGTGAGGATTTCGGTGTAGCCGAAAAATTCGGTGGTATCTGCAACCTGCGCCTAGACGACACTAACCCACAAAAGGAAAACACCGATTACGTAGAAGGTATTAAGCGCGACATCCAATGGCTCGGTTTTAAGTGGGGCAACATATATTATGCATCCGACTACTTTCAGAAGCTTTGGGATTTCGCCGTGCGTCTGATAAAAGAGGGAAAAGCATACGTTGATGAGCAAACGAGTGAGCAGATTGCCGCGCAAAAGGGTACGCCCACGCAGGCCGGAACAGACAGTCCATATCGCAACCGTCCCATAGAGGAAAGTCTCGATTTGTTCAACAAGATGAACAACGGCGAAGTTCCCGAAGGGTCTATGGTGTTGCGTGCCAAGATAGATATGGCAAATCCCAATATGCACTTTCGCGACCCGGTGATTTATCGAATAATAAACAAGCCTCACCATCGCACGGGCGACAAGTGGAAAGTGTATCCTATGTATGACTTTGCCCATGGGCAAAGTGATTATTTTGAAGGTGTTACGCATTCTATATGCACGCTTGAATTCGTACCCCATCGCCCGCTTTACGACTATTTTATAGATGAACTGAAAGAGGGCAAGGACTTGGATGACAACCGACCTCGACAGTATGAGTTCAACCGCTTAAACCTCACATATACCGTTATGAGCAAACGCAAGCTTCTTGCGTTGGTCGAAGAAGGGCTTGTAAGTGGCTGGGATGATCCACGTATGCCGACTATTTGCGGACTTCGGCGCCGTGGCTATTCTCCGGAATCCATACGCAAGTTTATACGCATGATTGGCTATACGAAATTTGACGCACTCAACGATTATGCGATGCTCGAGGCGGCAGCACGCGAGGATCTAAATCAAAGGGCAACTAGAGTTAGTGCGGTGCTTAACCCGCTGAAGCTCGTAATCACCAACTATCCCGAGGGAGAAGAAGAGGTGATGGAAGCAGAGAACAATCCGGAAAACCCAGAGGCAGGTAAACACGGTATTGTTTTTGGCAGAGAATTATGGATAGAACGCGAGGATTTTATGGAAAACGCTCCAAAGAAGTATTTTCGCATGACTCCTGGCAAGGATGTACGCCTAAAGAATGCTTATATAGTAAAATGTACAGGATGCAAAAAGGATGAGGCAGGAAATATTTCCGAGGTATATTGTGAGTATTATCCGGAAACACGCAGTGGACTTCCCGGTGCTGACCGCAAGGTGAAAGGCACACTGCATTGGCTTAGTGTGAAGCACGCCGTTAAAGCCGAGGTAAGGGTTTATGAGCATTTGTTTGCAGTGGAGGATCCTGCATCTGATGAACGAGATTTCAGGGAATTGCTAAACCCGGAATCAAAGAAGGTTATTACAAACTGCTACGTCGAGAAATATGCGGCCGAAAGACCGGTAGGGGAGTACTTGCAGTTCCAGCGCATAGGCTATTTCATGAAAGATCCGGATAGCAGCGAAAAAACTCCCGTGTATAATCGCACTGTCAGTTTGAAAGATAATTGGAGCAAGAAGAATAAATGACAAATCCAAATGGGAAAGCCACCGATGCAATGGTGCGCAAGAATGTGGATCGCTATGAGGCTATGCTGATGAGCGGACGAAAGGAATATTTTGACGAGGACGACTTGCTTGATGTAGCCGACTACTACTATAACGATATGTCGCGCAAGGATAGTGCATTACAATGCCTTGACTATGCCCTGTCGCTTCATCCCGGCTGCATGATGGCAACGCTTATGAAAGCCGAGATTATTTATTATGAGGGGAAACGCGAAGAAGCGTGGTCTTTGGTAGATTCTTTGGGTGACAAGAACGATCAGGATGTGTTGTATTACAAAGGATTGTTTTCTTTGGAGGAAGGTTGTCTTGGTGATGCGGAAAAGTTTTATAAGAAAGCTTATTTTGCCCAAATGGGTGATGGCTCGGAATTGTTTTGCCAAATAATCTCGGATTATCTGGAACACAACGTTACCGATGGGTTGGACAAGTGGTTTGCCATGCTTCCCGATAACCAGAGAAACGACAAAGGGGTGCTTGAGACAGAGGCAGACTTTCTTAGGATTGCCGGAAGATACAAGGAGGCTATTGCCATAGAGGAAAAGTTGATAGATTCAGACCCCTACAATGCTGCTTATTGGAATGGAATCGCAAGACTTTGCTATATGGCTGATAATTTCTCCAAAGCACAAGAAAGTGTAATGTATGCACTCGACATAGAGCCGGACAATGCGGAGAGTTTGGAAATAGCTGCGAACATAGCTACTCATTATGGTGAGTTTGACGTGGCATCGGAATACTACAGCAAATACATATCCATAGACGACAGAAACGGACTTGTTTATTACAACTATGCACAGGTCTTGGTTTATGCGGAACGCTATGAAGAGGCTTTGGTTATGATAGGCTATGCTTTGAAGTATGCAGACGAGCGTCAGATAGACAAATCTGACATTTACCTAATGTATTCCACCATTTATTGGGCACTTGGAGACACGAAGAACTCCCGGGCATATTTGGAAAAGTCCGACAGAAATAATATGACCGATGAGGCGTATTTAATGCGGAAGCTTTCGATAGACCTAAAAGAAAACAAAATCAGGAAAATAAAGGCGGATGTCAGAGAACTGGTAGACTTGTTGGTGAAACAGCATGGCGATCCGTGGTCGTTGCTTTATTTGCTTACATCTTTAGGCAATTTCGACATTGCACGGAATGTAATAGACAGAATAGAAAGCGAAAACCCAAAGTACGCAGCGGATTGTTGGCCGTTCAAGGCAATGATGATGTTTATGGAAAGAGATACGGTTGGCTTTCTTAAAAATTTGAAAGAGGCGGTTGCGAGGGCACCGGAGAAAACCAAAGTTTTGTTTTCGGGAATATTCCCTGAAGGTCTTGATGTGAAAGACTATTATGCTTACGCTTCGGACAACAGCGGCATTGGATAAGAAGAGCAAGTGTTTAATGAAAAAGGCAGACAGATATAAATATGTGCTTGGTTTTTTCGGAAAAAACATCCAGCCGACAGAGACCGAATTGCATTACGGCTCGCCGTATGAGTTGCTTGTGGCGGTTATGCTTTCCGCGCAGTGTACCGACAAACGAATAAATACCGTTACTCCGGCTTTGTTTGCCGCTTATCCAACCATACAATCTCTTGCCTCTGCCTCGGTTGAGGATGTTTTGTTTTACATTTCAAGCGTTTCTTATCCAAATGCAAAGGCAAGGCATCTTGTTGAAATGGCGCGAAAAGTATGTAAAGACTTTCATGGTGAAATACCATCGAATTTTGACGACCTAACAAGCTTGCCGGGAGTTGGCAGAAAGACTGCTAACGTGGTTTTGGCGGTTGCTTTTGGCAAAAGTGCTCTTGCTGTAGATACACATGTTTACAGAGTAAGCCGTAGGCTGGGACTTGTTCCCGACTCGTGCAATACACCGCGAAAGGTTGAACTAGAGCTTGTGAAGAATATCCCGGAAGACTTGATTTCTGCTTCTCATTTTTGGCTTTTGAATCATGGTCGTTATGTGTGCAAATCGCGCAAGCCGGAATGTGCAAACTGTGGGATTAGTGCGGCTTGCAAATATTATTGCGCTCTTTCAAAATAGATGACAATGCTTCGCCTGTTACTTATATTGCCAATATGTTTGCTGCCGTTTCCCGGGCTTTCGCAAAACGATACGCTTACAGCCGTGTTGAGGGAATACTTCAAACATTACAAAGCTCCGAATTATAGTCCTACAGGTGTATGCAAGCTGACAGACTACAGTGTAGACGAGGAAAGTAAAACCATAGACATAAACTCTAACGACGTATTCGGTGCACAGCCATTTACCGGCAAAATAGTAAAATCCATATACGCCTCCATTTCGCGCAACTTGCCTGGCATATATAAAAACTACAAGATTAATGTGTATTCGGAGGGGAAACCTTTGATTGAACTAATACCAAATCCATATAGGGAAAGGCCTGACAAAAGCCGGCTTTGGAATGCGCTGGACTACAAAGGTGAACCTTGGGTATTTAATGCTTCCAAGCCGTACACATTCAAATATGGCTTGCAAAACCGACATATATCAGTATGGGCAAGTCATGGACGCTATTATTCCAATGCAGATGATTCATGGAGATGGCAGAGACCATACATTTTTTCAACCACAGAGGATTTGCTGACACAAACATTTGTGGTGCCGTTTTTAATTCCCATGCTTGAAAATGCAGGGGCAATAGTGTTTTCTCCGCGTGAACGTAGTTGGCAACGCGAAGAAATAATAGTTGACAATGATTTTCCGTCAGTAAATGGATCGTATCAAGAAAAACAACGGATAGCCTCGTGGCAACAATGTACACTTCCCGGTTTTGCCAACACGAAAGCCGTGTATGTTGATGATGAAAACCCTTTTACTTCGGGAACTGCGCGTATGGCAGCGACCGTATCAAGTAAAGCAAAAGCATCTTATGCTATTTGGATGCCGAAAATAAAGAAACCGGGAATGTATGAAGTATATGTTAGCTATAAAACATTGGAAGGGGCAGTTGATGATGCCGATTATACTGTTTATCACAGCGGTGTTGCCACACGGGTGAAAGTAAATCAGCGAATAGGCGGAGGTACCTGGGTTTATTTGGGAAGATACTTTTTCTGTACGGGAGAGAATGAAAAAAATTGTGTAGTTCTTTCCAATGTCTCGGAATGGCGTGGCGTAGTATCGGCCGACGCTGTGCGTTTTGGTGGCGGAATGGGAAACATATCCCGCAGTGCGGATGGAGGCGAAACCGGTACGAGCCATTTGCCGAGATATCTTGAAGGGGCACGCTATTCGGCGCAGTGGTACGGAGTTCCTTATGACTTTTATAGTTCATATGGCGGTGAAAACGATTATAAGGACGACATAAACGCACGGTCGTATGCGACCAATTGGCTTTCTGGTGGTTCGGTTTATATGCAGGGGGCAGAAGGACTCAGAGTCCCGATAGAACTTTCGCTTGCCATTCATAGCGATGCGGGGTATAAAAGCAATGCCCTTGTCGGAACACTTGGCATTGCCACAACTTATGGTATTGCGGGTGAAACCGTTTATCCATCGGGGATAAGCAGAAAAACATCTTTGGATTTAGCCAATATGCTTACGGATGGTGTGGTTTCGGAGCTGTCGCGTATATATAATATAAATTGGCCGAGACGTGAGGTTTATGACAAAAATTACAGTGAGAGTTGCAGACCGGATATGCCTTCTGCGATAATAGAAACATTATCGCATCAGAATTTCAGAGATATGATTTATGCCCATGACCCATGGTTTAAGTTCAACATTTCTCGCAGCATATATAAGGCAATATTGCGCTACATGGCATTTGCACATGACCGCAAATACGTGGTATCTCCACTCGCCCCGGATAACTTTCGCGTGGAGTTTACAGGAAAAAATGAGGTAACGTTAAAGTGGAAAGCGATAAAAGATAGTTTGGAGCCGACGGCGGTGCCTTGTGGGTATATAGTATATACTCGTATTGGAAACGGAGATTTCGACAATGGCGTGTTTGTGAAAAAAACGTCTTTTGTAAAAAAGCTTAATGTAGGGGTGGTATACAGCTTCAAGGTAACGGCCGTCAATAAGGGTGGAGAGAGCTTTCCCACAGAGACTCTGTCTGCTTGCAGGGCAAACAGCCCATATCGTCCTTTGCTTGTAGTTAATTGTTTTGACAGGCTTTCCGGGCCGGAAATCATTGAAAAGAGCGATAGCATCGGCTTTGATCTTTATGATGACATAGGTGTGCCTTATATGCAGACGCCGGAATATTCTGGGGCACAAAAACGTTTTGAGCCCAATCGAGGAGGGGACGGGTCGGCGACCGGACTTGGTTTTAGCGGTTACGAATTGGCTAGTACCATGGTGGTTGGTAACACTTTTGATTATGCATATATACACGGCTCTGCACTTGCCCCAGGTTACTCTTTCGTTTCGTGCAGCCGTAAGTCACTTGAAAGTGGTAGCGTGAACCTGTCTAAATATCCTATGGTTGATATTATTATGGGTTTACAAAAAAGAACAAAGTATAGTTATAAGGATTACAAGACGTTCAATGAGGCTTTGTGCTTAAAATTGAAAACATATCTTTCACAAGGAGGGGCTTTGCTCGTAAGTGGAGCATACGTGGGAAGCGATATGCAATCATCGCGAGAACGTTCATTTTTGGCGCAGACACTGCACTGCATATATGGAGGAGATTTAAGAAAAAAAACGCATATAGCAGGTGCGGAAGAGAACTTTTACATAGAGCAGGAATTGGGGCAAGATACTTATGCAGTGCAGTCGGTGGATCGGATAAAACCAACAAACGGTTCACAAAGCATTTTCAGGTATTCTGACGGTAGTTCGGCGGGTGTGTTATATCGTGGCTCTAATTCACGATGCGTAACATTGGGTTTCCCCCTAGAAAGCATAAAAGACAAAAAGGTATTGCATAATATAATGCAGAAACTTGTGAAAGTGTTAGCAAAATAAAATCAATAAATTAAATACCATGTATAAAATACAATTGAACATGTCGGGAACGCGATTCTTGAACATAACCAACGAACATTTGCAAACGGTAAAAAAATATTCTCTTTTCAGAGATTTGGTTGATTCAAGCGGGTATATAGATGAAGCTGTGCTTGAAAAGCTGAAGTTTAATATACGCTCCATAATTGGATCTTCGAAAAGTGATGCAAAGGATCTTCTAAATTTGGCAGCGGAAGTCATATACAACGACAATATGAAATCGTATGGACTAAGACAGTTGATGATACTCTACGTAACATGGTCCAAAGAGCATTCTGTGAAGTAGGAATATTGATAATACAAATTGCTGTTGTTTGTAATTGCTAAGCGAATAATAGTAATCATATAGTTTGTGCTATGCAGTTCGTTAATGAATTGCTAATGCGTTATACTGTCTGTATTTTGCTTTGATATAATCTCCAAACTGCGGTATATTTACGGCGGCATTTATGTGTATTATGGCAGAAATTGCTATTTTTGCAGAAATAAAGCCACAATGAAGCAGAAAATAATAATACTTGATTTTGGGTCGCAGACAACGCAACTTATCGGTCGCAGAGTTCGCGAACTAGACACTTTTTGTGAAATATTGCCGTATAATAAATTCCCTTATGACGACAGTTCCGTTATAGGGGTTATATTGAGTGGGTCGCCTTTTAGCGTTTATGACGATAAAGCGTTCAAGATAAACCTTGACAAAATAAAAGGACATTATCCGATTTTGGGTATATGCTATGGTGCGCAGTATATAGCATATACCAATGGGGGAAAGGTTGAACCGGCCGGCACGAGAGAATATGGACGTGCGAACCTTACAGAGATAGATTTAAACAATCCGCTTTTTAAGGATTTTGAACCGAATTCTCAAGTATGGATGAGTCATGGAGATTCTATTACTGCAATTCCGAAAGGCTATAAGGTGATAGCTTCCACAGAAAAGGTTAAATATGCCGCCTTTGTTTCTGAAACAGATAAAATATGGGGTGTGCAGTTTCATCCCGAGGTTTCCCATTCAGTACAAGGAACTCAGCTTCTAAAGAACTTTGTGGTTGACATTTGCGGAAGCAAACAGGATTGGAGTGCAGCTTCTTTCGTTGATACTACGGTTTCTGAATTAAAAGCCCAACTTGGAAACGACAAAGTTGTGCTGGGCCTAAGCGGTGGTGTTGATTCTTCTGTGGCTGCCGTGTTGCTGAATAAAGCTATTGGTAAAAATCTTACTTGTATATTTGTAGATCATGGCATGCTCCGCAAAAATGAGTATGAAAACGTACTCGCCGAGTATAATAACTTGGGACTTAATGTTATAGGAGTAGATGCCAGCGAAAAGTTTTTCAAAGAACTTGAGGGAGTAACAGAACCAGAGAAGAAACGTAAAATAATAGGCAAAGGCTTCATAGATGTATTCGAAGCTGAGGCAAAAAAAATAAAAGATGTACGTTGGCTTGCCCAAGGAACTATTTATCCCGACCGCATAGAAAGTTTGAATATTACCGGCAAAACAATAAAGAGCCATCATAATGTAGGCGGATTGCCCGAAAAGATGAACCTTAGGCTTTGTGAGCCTTTGCAATGGCTTTTCAAAGATGAAGTAAGAAGAGTGGGGCGTCAGCTTAATATGCCCGACAAACTAATTTTGCGACATCCGTTCCCCGGGCCGGGGCTTGCCGTGAGAATACTCGGAGACATAACACGTGAAAAAGTGCGTGTATTGCAGGATGCTGATGATATATTCATACGCGGGCTGCATGAGTGGAAAACGAAAGATGAAAACGGCAAGGAAGAAGAACTATACAATAGTGTTTGGCAAGCAGGAGTTGTGCTGCTGCCAATAAAAAGTGTGGGGGTTATGGGAGATGAACGAACCTACGAGCGTGCAGTTGCTCTTCGTGCCGTAACAAGCGTTGATGCCATGACTGCTGACTGGGCAAGGCTTCCTTATGATTTTATTGCCAAAGTGAGCAACGATATAATACGCAATGTAAAGGGAGTTAACAGAGTGTGTTATGATGTGTCTTCCAAACCGCCTTCAACGATAGAGTGGGAGTAATAGGAATGCCGATAAACAGCCATCCAAATTAAGAAGAATTAATTTAAGCTTAATAAGTTAGGGGATTTGTAGATGCTAATCACAGATAGTCGACAAATCCTCTTTCTTGTTCATAAGCGTTCTTACATGAGCATAATTCTTGCCATAGTTGCCAGCCTGGAAAATTTTATATCGGTCGAAAACTTTTAGCGGACAGCAATAACATCAGACATAGTTTTTCCTACATCGGACATAATTTTTTCTACATCAGACATAGTTTTTCCCGTGTCTGATGTAATTTTGAGATGTTTGCGGTTTCCCTGTTTTTACTTTGCAGCTTCGCTGTTCTGCAAAGATTGTTTCAACCTTTTTATATGTTTGGGTCATAGCGGGATTACGTACAACTTATAAAAGCACTTGGCATTAACAAACAAAGCAGACTAAGCCTCCTTGCTGTTTTGCAACAAAGGAGGCTTGGTCTGCTTTGCTCTCTTCTAAAAAGAGAGGAATAACTTTTATTACTTTTTTAGTGCAAACAAAATTTCTGTAGAAGTTTCATCAACGGTGAGCTTGTCTTCGCGAAGTAACCACCCGAGACCGAGATAAAAGTCTTTTTCGTTGATTTTTGCAGATTTCTTGATTTGCTTCAAAGTCTGCGCACCTTTTTCATTAAGGGTTGCCCAAATCTTTCCTGCTGTTTCCCCTGCTTTTTCTTGTAACATAATAAATTAGTTTTTTGGGATTCGCTTTTCTTATCCCTAATTATTGTAATGCAAAACTACTTCTTTATATTTTTGTGGATTGCATCAGATTTTAAAAAAAAGAATAGTGGACACTTGTAGCAGACGGATTTGACATACAAGTTTTGCAAATACAAATGTGGGGCGGTGTCGTTTTACGTGCATCGCCCCACATTGTGCCAAAGTTTAATACTCGGTCTGTATAATACCGTGTTTTGAGCTTTCTATGAATTTTACAATATTTGCGATTTCGCCACTTTGCGGAATCTGTTCTTTGATTTTCATAACAGCATCCTCCAAGCTGGTATCACCGTTGAAAACAAGACGGTAAGCGTTTGCTATATGACGTAGTATGCGTTCACTCACATTTTTATAGTTCGCCAGTATTTTGGCGTTTATGCCATGGTAAACAACAGGGTTCCCACTTGTTATTATGTATGGCGGTACGTCTTTTTGTATGCGGCATCCGCTTTGTATTAGCGATAATCTCCCGATGCGATTTCCTTCTTGAACAATAACCAGGTTTGAAAGTATTGCTTCACTTTCAATAACGGTACTTCCTGCGATTATTGAAGCTATTCCGAGTACTACATTATCGTGTATTTCCGCATCATGGCAAATATGTACTTTTTCCATAATGTGGTTGCCGTTTCCTATTTTTGTAGCTCCTTCCGAATGCGTGCCACGCGCTATGACAACATTTTCGCGAATATCATTATTGTCTCCAACAATTAAGTGGCTTGGTTCGCCTTTATATCTGAAATCTTGAGGTTCTACTCCCAAAAGTGCATGCCCGTGAATTCTGTTGCCTTTGCCGATGGTAGTACCTTCAAGAATGCCTGCATATGGCATTATGATACAGTCGTCGCCAATTTCCACATTTTTGTCGATGAATGCGAACGGCATTACCTCTACATTTTTCCCCAGTCTGGCTGTTGGGTCTATGTATGCTTGTTTGCTTATCATGGTCAAATATATTTTTTGATTAGTTTCTGCCTCCTCCGAGAGCTGCATACAGATTTACTGCTGCTTGTAATTTGGCATAGTTGTCGTTTATTAGTGTGAGTTGTGCGTTCAAAAGCGACATTTCTGCAGTTAGCTTTGCAATGTAAGTTGTGGACCTATCGAACTTGAAAAGCTCGTTTGTTTGGTCTCTGGTTTTTTCCAAAGAACTTACTTGAACTCTACATATATTCGCTTGTTCGCATGCGGCCTTATAAGCATATAGAGCATTGCTAACTTCGCTTCCGGCGTTAATGATTGCCTGCTCAAAATTATTTTGCGCGGCACGTTGTTGCGATTGGGCAATTTTTAATTGCGCAGTTAGTCTTCCTTGAGATAAAATCGGCTGAGCAAGCTGTCCGATAAGGGAGGTGATTATTTTGCCGGGATTAACAATTGCGCCATTACTGTTTGTCCAGCCGGCCTGTCCTGTAATTGTAAGACTTGGATAAAAGGCAGAATAGGCAGCGTTTGTTGCATAAAAAGCATTCCTCAAAGAAAATTCAGCGGCTTTCACATCCGGACGATTTGATAGTAATTGTACCGGTATACCGGCTGACATATTTGCGGGCATTTGCTGTGCGTTGAGTGTTGAGCGTGTAATAGCGTGAGGTGGTTCGCGCAATATCTTGCAAATGGAATTTTCCGCTTCGCGTATGCTTTTCTGCAAAGCGGGGATTGTGGCCTTTATTTGCAGGTAGTTTGCTCTGCTTTGCTCAACGGCAGCCGTATTGGTCATGGCAGCTTTTTGCATTGCTTCCATGGCTTCAACATTTTTACCCCACAACTCTGAAGTTTCGCGAGTTATTTGCAGCTGTTCGTCAAGCATAAGTAGCGTATAATACAGGTTTGCCACATTGGATATAATTTGTGTCTGCACTGATTGTTTGTATGCGCTGCTTTGCATGAGCATGGACTTTGCCTGTTCTTTTGCATTGCGTATGCTTCCGAATAGACCCAATTGCCAAGAAGCCACCAATGGTATTGAATATGTTTTTACTGTTTTCTCACCATCAAAGCTGCTAAGTGTTCCCTGAGCGTTCAAACTCAATGAAGGCAGATATGCAAGTTCGGCTGCCTTTAATGTAGCTTGTACTTGCTTTATGTTTTCTTGCGCATTGAGCAAATCTGTGTTTTTTGCCAAGGCTTTTTCAATAATGCTCTGTAGGTTTGCGTCGGTGAAAACCTGACGCCAAGGCATGTTGCCGAAATTAATGGTATCGCTCACTAAAATGCCCGTGGTACTAACGGTGTCGCGGTATAGGGCTGTTGTAGGCAAAGCATCGGGGCGTTCATAATTGGAGTATATCCTACAGCTCGCGAAACCTATGGCAGCAAGCAGCAACAATAATGTGTTGCTTGCTGCCTTTTTTATATTTTGTTTTTTAGTCATATTGTTCAGTTTTTTATGGAATATTGCGCTATGTCTCCACTTGCATCGCTGTTGTCTATGTCTTCCCATACCATAGGCTTGATTTTCTCTTGGAGATATTCAAATATCACAAATAGAGACGGAACGATAAATATTTGGCAAATCACACCTATTAGCATGCCTCCTACAGCTGCGGCACCAAGTGAACGGTTACCATTTGCTCCGACTCCCATTGCAAACATAAGCGGCAGAAGACCGACAATCATGGCAAGCGATGTCATTATAATAGGTCTTAATCGCGCTCCTGCACCTAAGACGGCAGCCCACGTTATGCTCATACCCATTCTTCTTCTTTCAAGCGCAAATTGAACTATGAGAATGGCGTTCTTTGCGAGAAGTCCTATTAGCATAATAAGCGAAATTTGCACGTAAATGTTATTTGATGCCGCGCCAAGGAATGGCAACACTATATTTGCCAGTCCGAGTAATTGTATGAATATAAAGCTGCCGGCTAGTCCGAAAGGAACAGACAGAATAACTGCCATTGGAAGCAGATAACTTTCATACTGTGCGCTCAACAGCAAATATATAAACGTTATACACAAAATAAAAATGATTGCCGTTGCGCTTCCGCTACTTGACTGTTCTTCACGGGTTATTCCCGAATATTCATATCCATAGCCTGTGGGTAGATATTTTTCGGCAACTTCCTGAACCGCCTTTATAGCTTGGCCGCTACTGTATCCGTCTCCGGGATTTCCATTTATGGACATTGACGTGTACATGTTGAAACGGTTTATGCTACTTGGGCCATAAACCTTTTTCATTGTAATAAACTGCGTGATAGGAGCCATCTCATTACCATTTCGTACCTTTATTTTTTTGAGCGACTCCAAGTTTGTGCGCTCACTACGTTCGGCTTGAACCATTACTCTGTACAACTTTCCAAATCGGTTAAAGTTTGAAGAATACAAACCTCCGTAGTAGCCCTGCAAGGTGGTAAGTATGTCATTCGGGGTAAGACCGGCTTTCATACATTCCGCAGCGTCAATATCTATCATGTATTGGGGATAGTTCGGGCGGAAAGATGTCTGCGCCTGAGTTATTTCCGGGCGCTCATTTAGCTTATCTATGAAATCCTGCGCAACTTTATAGAAAGACTCGATAGAACCTCCCGTCTTGTCCTGTAAGTTTATTTGGAAACCATTGGAAACACTATATCCAGTAATCATAGGAGGACCAAAAAACAGCACTTGGGCATCCTTTATGAGCTTTCTTGCATTCAGATATAAAGTACCAACAACAACGCTGGAACTTTCCTTAATTGAACGCTCGTCCCAATTTTTAAGCTTGCAGATAAAAGAACCTGCATTTGAGCCTTGTCCTCCAAGAAAACTATAACCAGATATCTGGGTATGACTTTCTACGGCAGGATTGGCGCTTATCAAGCTGTCAATCTTTGCCAAAACCTTTTCTGTGCGGTCCTGAGATGTTCCCTCTGGAAGATCGACCGTACCCATGACGGTGCCGGTATCTTCGTTAGGAACAAATCCGGTAGGTGTAACATTCATCAATACCAACAAAGCGGCTATTCCTACGACAACCGCACCTAGGGTTAGGTATGGACGGTGTATTTGTTTTAGTACTGCTGTTTTATATTTACTTAGCAATGAATTGTAGGCGGTGTTGAATGCCGTGTGGAATCGTTCCACGAAGGTGGTTTTCTTAACCTTACCTTCTTTGTCGTGCGGCTTTAAGAAGATTGCACAAAGTGCAGGGCTTAAAGTCAAAGCGTTAAGTGCAGAGAGACCTATGGCGATAGCCATTGTCAAACCAAACTGGCGGTAAAAAATACCTGCAGTTCCCGGTATGAAACTTACCGGGATAAACACAGCCATCATCACAAGTGTAATGGAAACGATGGCTCCGCCAAGTTCGTGCATGGCATCTATTGAAGCTTTGCGTGCAGACTTATACCCTTGGTCAAGTTTGGCATGAACACCTTCCACGACTACAATCGCATCATCGACGACTATGGCTATGGCTAAGACTAATGCGCTTAATGTCAAAAGATTTATGCTGAAACCTAAAACATAAAGGAAAAAGAATGTGCCGATTAGTGCTACAGGTATTGCAATTGTAGGGATAAGCGTGGAGCGCAAATCCTGCAAGAAAATATATACAACAATAAATACAAGAATGAATGCCTCCAACAATGTCTTCAATACTTCGTGTATTGACGCAAACAAGAAATCGTTAACGCTTTGTGCTATGTTTATTTCAAGACCTGGAGGGAAGTTCTTTTTTGAGTTTTCAAGAACTTTTGTTATATCGTTTACAACTGTGGTGGCATTTGAGCCTGCAACTTGAAACGCCATGCAGGTAACGCCTGTTTTTCCGCTTACTTTGTTTGTGAATGCATATGTAAGTCGTCCGAGTTCTACACGGGCAATGTCTTTGAGTCTTAGTATTTGTCCGTCTTTTGTGGCGCGAATTACAATGTTCTCAAATTCGTGTTCGTCTTCCAAACGTCCGCGATAACGCAATGTGTATTCAAATGTTTGATTTTCACGTTCGCCTATAGAACCAGGTGCAGCCTCGATGTTCTGCTGGGCAAGCGCTGTTGTTACGTCTGCCGGCATAAGGTGATACTGTGCCATAAGCTCAGGTTTGAGCCATATTCGCATAGAATAGTCTGCTCCCATCACAAATGCTTCGCCTACGCCATTCACACGTTGTATAAGAGGAATTATGTTGATTTTGGCGTAATTCTCTATGAACTTTTGGTCGTATTTACCGCTTTTGTCATAAATAGAAAACACAATCAACATACTGTTTTGGCGTTTGCGCGTTGTTACACCTACTTTTGTTACTTCGGCAGGCAAAAGCCCTTGGGCCGTAGACACCTTATTCTGCACGTTAACGGCAGCCATATTGGGATCTGTGCCTTGTTTGAACGTTATGGTAATAGTTGCTGAGCCGGAGTTAGATGCTGAAGATGACATATAGTCCATGTTCTCCACACCATTTATGGCTTCCTCGAGTGGAACGACAACGCTGTTAAGTGTAGATTGTGCATTTGCGCCTGTGTATGTGGCACTAACTTGTACCGTAGGGGGTGCAATGTCCGGGTATTGCTCTATAGGCAAAGAAATCAATCCTATAACACCCAATATAACGATGAATATTGATATCACCGTTGACAGCACGGGTCTGTTTATGAATCTGTCTAGTTTCATTTATTGATTTTTTAGTTGGGGTATTTATAGAACTTGCCTTAGAACGGAAGAACACCGTCTTTTTCGTCTTGAAGAGCTTTTTGGAAGTTCTTGGCAGATTGTGCGGCAGTAATGGGCTTTATCTGCATATCGTTTTTAAGTGTGTTCACGCCTTCGGTAACAATGCGTTCTCCGCTTGTCAAGCCGGAAAGTACGATGTAATTTTGACCATCGTTTTCATCTGCTACTTTTATCTCGCGTTGCTGCACTTTGTTGTCCTTTCCCACTACATATACGAATTTTTTATCTTGTATTTCGTATGTGGCTTTTTGTGGAATAATAATAGCGGCACTGAAAACTTTGGGTAGTAGTACGCTTCCGGTACCTCCACTGCGAAGTTCATGCTCGGGATTGGGGAATGTAGCTCTCATGCTTACAGAACCGGTGTTTTGGTCTATTACTCCGCTTACTGTTTCCACCTTTCCTTTGTGTTCGTATATGCTTCCATCAGAAAGTTTAAGCATCACCGGTGGCAATTGCGATATTGCTGTATTTACATTGCCGTTTGCGCGTGTCATCTCAAGGAGTTGCTTCTCTGTCATGGAGAAATATACATACATTTCCCCTATGTTGGAAACGGTGGTTAGCGGCGTTGCGCTTGAAGAGCTTACCAAACTCCCAACCCTGTAGGGAATTTCGCCTACAACGCCATTTGCGGGGCTTACCACGGTGCAATAGCTAAGTTGCTCTTTTGCATTTGTTAAATTGGCTTTGGCCTGTGAAAGTTGCGCCTGGCACGATGCAAGGTTGTCAAGGGCTGTTTGAAGGTCAAAATCACTTATTATTTGTCGTTTGTGCAACTCCTTCTTGTTTTCAACTGTAAGTTTTTGCGTGTTCAGCGCAGCTTTGGCCACTTCAACGGCAGCTTTGGCGCTCTTTACTTGGGCTTGGTATTGAACGCGGTCTATAATGAACAGCGGCTGTCCCTTTTTAACAGTGCTTCCTTCGTCAACACACAATTTCGTTATAAATCCTGCCACTTTGGGACGGATTTCTATGTCTTGCTTTCCTTTTATGGTAGCAGGATAAGATGTTGATTGCTCGGAAGATCCCGGATTTACTGTTTCCACGATATACTCCGGGATGTCGTTTTTGTTCTGACTTGATTTCTTGCCACAACTGACAAAGGCAAGAAACGCCAATGCCACTAAAATGTTGTTTTTAATCATTGGTTTAACTGCTTTGATTTTTACTCTTAATTTATTGGTGCAAAGTTACGAAACATATTTCTCCTTAAAAAACAAATGCGTTCACTTTCTAACTTAATAATTACTAATCGCCGTTGGGAGGTGAGACAAGATATGTTAACAATTTCTTTGAGAATACCGTGTGGGGTTATTTGTAGAATGAATAAGAATCGCCGAAGCCGTTTGGTGGCTTTGCTTATCTGTGGCAATTTTTTAATGATATGCAGTTTTGTTTTTTGTTTTTTGCATAGTCATTCGCAAACGCGGCATTCTTTGGCAGAACACGGATTGTTAAACAATTGCGCGCAGAGTATGCAATAACGATATGTGTTTGTAATGTAAAGGATTAAAAGATGGCAGAATTATGTCTGATATAATTTTTTCTACGTCTGATATAATTTGAACTATATCCGATGTTTTTTTTGTTTTTTCCGCATGCAATTTTGCCATATGCGGCAAAGACATTTTGTTATGCCTATTCTCCAGCCCGAATTTTATTCCTTTTGGCGGGGCGTGGCACGCTTGCGCGTTACGGAACGGAAATGGTCTCCTTTGCCGCTATTCTTCGCTGATTGTTGTATGGAGTCTATAAACTTTTTTTCTGCTGCTTTTTTTGCATTGTCAACGCTGTCAACCGCAGGTGCAACCTTTAGGTTTTTGGGTTCGACAGAATGGAAACGTATTAGCGATATTCTTGAAATAAAAAGAAGTTTTGTCGTTTCGTTCCACGGTTCGTCAAGATAAATGAAGCCTTCTATCCTTTTTATGGGAAGGTTTGAAGATTGTAGTGATATTACATTTTCACCATCGCCGTATATAGGTTGTTGTATGGTTGTAATTGAGTCGTTGCTGTAAATGACCGAAAGGACTGTTTGGGCATTTTTGCGTCCTTCCTTATATACAAACAATGTATTAAAGTGCCATTCATATCGATCCTTTGGCATGAAAGACGTATCTGCCTTGATTTGGAATTCAAAGCGATTTTTTCCCGGTTTAGGGGTTAGCAGGCTATACGATTTTGAAACCCATATGTTTGCCGTGTCTCCATGCGTAGACAAGTTTGCGTGATTAATACCATCGTTAGCCAAATTCCCGCCGTAGGCTTGTACCTCGTTTTGAAATCGCTTTTCCAGATTGCTGTATATTTTATATAGTTGGTCGGCATGGCGGGAGTAATATTGCATGGATTTGTTGAACTCCGCGCGGTTTACCTCGTATTTTTGCAACACAGCTTCTGTATATATGTCGGTGTTGCGTGTGGCATTGTCTGTGTTTTTTGCAATGGCCTGTGCTTCATGATAGTCGTATAGCAAATTTTCCATTTCATCCGCAGGGATTATTCCTTTGGGGGTGCGCACTTTGCACGAAATGAAAAATAAGATGACTGTTACTAAAAAAAATATTTTGCCGGGCTTCATGAAGTACTTGTTGTTAGTATGCGAACTTATTACTCAATTCTTAATGTGCGGCAGCTTGTTTGCTGTAGAAAGGAATTTCCTATAAAAAATGATCACAGAAAGAGCTCCGCATGTTATTGCAGAGTCTGCAAAATTGAAAATTGGCGCAAAAAAAACGAAGTGGTTTCCGCCTATTACAGGCCATGAATGGGGTAAGTATGTGTCGATTATTGGAAAATAGAACATATCAACCACTTTCCCCGACATGAAGTTTCCATATCCGCTGCCAAAAGGAACAAGTGTCGCTACGCTGTAATCGCTGCTTTCACTGAAGATCAAGCCGTATATTGCGTTGTCGATGATATTCCCCATGGCACCTGCAATGACCAAAGATAAACAAGCTATGTAACCTCTTGGTACGTTGCGGTGTGAAATACGGCAAATGTAGTAAACCAGAAAACCAACAAAAATCAACCGTGCAATAGTTAGTATCAATGTACCGGCAATGTTAACTCCGAAAGCCATACCGCTGTTCTCTACGAAGTATAGATACATCCACGATGTTATTTCGTGTGCTTCATGCAGTGCGAAGTTGGTTTTTATATAGAATTTAATTGACTGGTCTATAAATATTACAATGGCGATAATGGCCACGGCCATTATCGCATTTGTATTAATTTTAATTTTATTATTATGCACTGTAAAAACTATTCATTTGCGGTTTTTCTGCTTATTAAGCATTTCTTTGGCCTCTATGGATAATGTAGCATGCGGAACAATGCGAAGACGCTCTTTCGGTATCAGCTTCCCGGTAACACGGCAAACACCATAGGTTTTGTTTTCAATTCTCACAAGTGCTTGCTGAAGGTCTCTTATGAATTTTTGTTGACGCACGCACATTGTCGTAAGCTCTTCCTTTTCCTGGGTTACAGAGCCCTCTTCAAGAACCTTAAAAGTAGGTGAGGTGTCGGTAACATCGTTACCGGCCTTGTTTGTTAGTACTGACATCATTTGGGTATATTCCCTTTTTGCCATTTCAAGCTTTTTGTGAATGATTTCCTTGAACTCTGCAAGCTCCTCATCGCTGTATCTTGTCTTTTCAGCCATGGTTTTTGTTATTGGAAAATTGTTATTTTTCTATTTTTACGGTTATATCGGTGCCGCCTATATTCCATTTCTCTCCGCTTGTAATGTTATTCGAAAAACTTATGCGGTTAGCAAGAACTTGTGTGGAAATGTAATCTTCAAACTTATCAACTATTTTATGTGCCACATCGGAACTTTCAATAGTTATGTTAACTCTGTCGGTGATTTCAAATCCACTATCTTTTCGGAACGTTTGTATGTGCTTCACAAGCTCTCGTGCCATTCCTTCAATACGCAGGTCTTCTGTTATTTCAAGGTCCAAAGCTACTGTGAGGTTTCCGTCATTTGCCACGGCACATCCTGGTATGTCTTCGCTTACCACCTCTACTTCGTCAAGATTAACAACGGCAGTTTGCCCTGCAATATTAAATGAAAAGTGTCCTTGGTTTTCCAATGTTCTTATATCCTCCTGCGACATTCCTTTTACGGCAATGGCAAGATCTTTCATTAGTTTGCCATACTTCTTGCCAAGTATTCGGAAATTAGGTTGTACACGTTTTTTAAGCAGGTTGTCGTCTTCAACAAATTCCAATTCCTTTACGTTTACCTCATCAAGGATTAGTTTGGCTACCTCTTCAATGTGTTTGCGTGTGTCGCTGTTGCCGGATATTGGTATCGTGATTTTTTGAAGCGGCTGCCTTACTATAATTGATTCCTTTTTTCGAAGAGAAAGCACCATGGAAGTTATCTTTTGTGCCATTTCCATGCGGAGCTCAAGTTCCTTGTCGATGCATGAGTCGTCAGCCGCAGGAAATAGAGAGAGGTGCACGCTGTCGCAATTGTCTTTTTCCGTAACGGAGGTCAAGCTTTTGTATAAGCGGTCGGCATAAAAAGGAGACAATGGCGCAATAAGCTTTGATAGGGTTACAAGGCAAGTATAAAGCGTTTGATAAGCGCTCAGTTTGTCGTTATTCATCGAACTTCCCCAGAAACGCTTTCTTGAAAGCCTTACAAACCAATTCGACAAGTTGTCAATTGTGAATGTTTCAATGTATCTCCCTGCACGCGTGGGCTCATAATCGTTATAGGCATCATCTACCTTTTTTATAAGACTATTAAGTTCTGAAAGAATCCAACGGTCGAGCTCCGGACGCTCTTTATTGGGAATGTCGGCTTCCTCATAATTGAAGTTGTCAACATTAGCATACATGGCAAAAAACGAATATGTTTGGTGCAACTTGCCGAAAAACGTTCGCGATGTTTCTGCCACACCGGCCTCATCGAACTTCAGATTGTCCCATGGTGCAGAATTGGTCATCATATACCAACGTACCGGGTCAATGCCATATTTTTCAATAATTTTGAAAGGGTCAACGGCATTGCCCAAATGTTTGGACATTTTATTGCCGTTTTTGTCAAGCACAAGACCGTTGCTTATAACAGCTTTGAATGCAATGCTGTCGCGCACCATTGTAGATATTGCGTGAAGGGTAAAAAACCAGCCACGTGTTTGGTCAACGCCTTCAGCTATAAAATCGGCAGGATAAAACAGGTTCTTCTCTATTTTGTCCCGATTTTCAAAAGGATAGTGCAATTGCGCGAATGGCATGGAACCGGAATCAAACCATACGTCAATCAGGTCGCTTTCGCGTTTCATCGGTTTGCCTGATGGCGATGTTAATATTATGTTGTCAACATATGGGCGGTGGAGGTCTATTTTGTGGTAGTTCTCGTCAGAGTAGTCTCCCGGAATAAAACCTTTATCCTTGAAAGGATTAGCAGTCATATTGCCGGCTTTTACGCTCTTTTCTATTTCATTGTACAGTTCCTCAATGCTGCTTATACAAATCTCCTCTCCGCTATCGCTTCTCCATATAGGGAGTGGGGTGCCCCAAAAGCGTGAGCGCGAAAGATTCCAATCGTTTAAGTTTTCAAGCCATTTTCCAAATCTCCCTGTACCTGTTGATTGCGGTTTCCATTTGATGCTTTTGTTCAACTCAAACATGCGCTCTTTTTTTGCAGTAGAGCGAATAAACCAACTGTCAAGAGGATAATATAGTATTGGCTTGTCTGTACGCCAACAATGCGGGTAATTGTGTACCTGTTTCTCTATTCTAAATGCCAGGCCTTTGGACTTAAGCTCCATACAGATAGATATGTCAAGCGTTTCGTCTTTGTCTGTCAAGGTTTCGTCATAGGCGTTTTTCACATATCGCCCGGCGTAAGTCTTATACAGGTTTACGTCCATGTTCTTTTGCACGAAATCCTTGTCAAGGTCTTCTATTCTGTAAAAGCGTCCGTTGAGGTCAACCATTGGCCGTTTGTTCCCGTTTTTATCAATTAGCATTAATGCGGGTACACCTGCCTTATGAGCAACAAATGCATCATCTGCACCAAAAGTTGGAGCTATGTGTACAATACCGGTACCATCTTCTATGCTTACATAGTCTCCTAGTATCACACGGAATGCGCCATCTCCCGGATTTACGTATGGGAAAAGCTGTTCGTATTCCAGGCCTTCGAGTTCTGTTCCTTTGAAATGGGCAACAATGCGATAGGGCAGATTTTTCCCGCCCTTTTCAAATTCCATTGGGGCATCAACTCCGGAAGCATTGAAGTATGAAGCTACTCTTGCTTCAGCCATTATTACAGACACAGCCTTTGCCGTGTATGGGTTGAAAGTGTTGACAAGCACATAATCAATTTTAGGACCGACACACAATGCTGTATTTGAGGGCAGCGTCCACGGAGTTGTTGTCCATGCCATGAAGTACGTTTCACCCCATTTGGTCTTAAACGGACTTTGGGGCGATTTCATGCGAAACATTGCTGTTACGGTAGTGTCTTTTACATCGCGGTAACAGCCGGGCATGTTAAGTTCGTGAGAACTCAATCCTGTGCCTGCCGCCGGGGAATATGGCTGTATTGTATATCCTTTATAAATCAGGCCCTGCGAATAAAGGTTGTGAAGCAGCCACCATACGGATTCTATATAGTAGTTTTCATATGTTATGTATGGCCTTTTCATATCAACCCAATAACCCATAAGGCGACTCAGGTTTTCCCATTCGGAAGTGAATTTCATCACATTACTGCGGCAGTGGGAATTGTATTCTTCTATGGAAACAGTCTTGCCAATGTCGTCTTTGGTTATGCCCATTTCTTTTTCAACGCCTAGTTCTACCGGAAGCCCATGAGTGTCCCATCCCGCTTTTCGGGGAACTCGAAAACCTTTCATGGTTTTATAACGACAAATGGTGTCCTTTATGGTTCTTGCCAGTACATGATGTATGCCCGGATGCCCATTTGCCGATGGAGGACCTTCGTAAAATACAAAGCAAGGATGCCCTTCTCGTTCGCTTATGCTGCGCTCGGGCGCATGGTTCTTGTCCCACTCCCCAAGTACTTGCTTATTTATATCTGACAGGTTAAAGTCTGAATGTTCTTCGAATTTCTTATGCATTATTTCTATATATTCAAAATTTGTGCAAATTTACTTCAACGCCTACAAATCACAAAATCATATGGTTTAAAATTTGTCTAATCGTGGTTTTTCGGTTATTTCCGGCAAAGGCATTTTCATAAAGCACTAATCGGTTCCGGCTTGTTAGTGGTTATGCTATGTCGCTTCGCTGATTATGACTAACAACCGCTGATTGCTACAAACAACAAATTGCATATACGTAGTGGTATGTTCCGAAAAGCATCGATTATGCAATGTCGCAACGGTGGTTTTTAATGTGGATTGAACGGTAGCTTTCTGTGCAGATGCTATTCGTTCATACGAATTTTTGCCAAACCATGTTCGAACACTTTTTCCATACTTTCCTAAAACTACATTTGATATAGAAAAAACTATGTCCTATATAGAAAAAACTATGTCCTATGTAATTAAAACTACGTCAGACAAAATTTTCAACGAGGTATAGGTTTTGAAAGCTATACCTCGTTGAAGTGGTGTTTTCAAACTACGACTGTTTAGTTTTGAAAATCTATTTCCCTTTCATGTTGAAGAATAATAATATTTGGCTCATAAGCTTGTTGCGCGAATCTTCGGAGCGTATCGTTTCAAAAGGGAAGCCTAATGCAATGGTGCGGTATCTGCCTTGCCATGCTACGCCCGCACTTAAATTGTTTTCAGTATATCGCATAATGGTACTTGCATCTTTGTCTGCGGGTTCTATACCGTCGGGAGATTCCACTATGTAGCAACTGTCGTTTAGTGTGCAGTTAAAATCGTAGTTTCCATCGAAAACGCCGCATGGAGAAGCAACGCTATTTACTTTTCCGGTGCGTGCGGCACGTTTGTTGCGCCATTTATAATGAAGAACTTTTTGGGCAAAATCACGGTCTTCGGCTCTTGATTCAGCAATAGGGTTACACCATAAATCGCTTGCCAGGAAAGAGCCTGAAACAAATATGTTTCCTCCGTTTTCTGTATAATCCTTGATGGCATATTGCAGCTTTTGTGGGAAAGTTTTGAACGAAACAGGATAGAACCCGCCGTTACCCATTTTTGTTTGGCATTGCTTTCCGAGAATCAGGTCAACCGACTTGTACAATTTCATGTCAACAATACTGTCTTCCACCGCATCGCTTCCGCACGAAACAAAAGAAATGCCGGATTTCAGTGCGGATTTCCCGTGTATTGAAGGGTAATTGAAAGTGTTTCCTGCTATAATTTTAGTTTCGTAATCTCCATAGCTGTCTCCAAATCCGCCGGAGTCATCATCATGCCACGGTTCTCCGCGTCGAAACTCTTTCATGCTTCCTATGTAGCTGAAGTCTTGTATATATGGCACACCGTGGTCTTCATCATCAAGAAATCCGGCCAAAACGGTGTCAGTGGGGGAGGGGGCTACAAAATCAGCCGGTGCGCTAATACGTGTAAACCCATTCACAATGAGCAGCACGTTATCATTTTTAAAGTTATTAGCGGTTTCTGCGGCTTTGTTTTTATTTCGTTTACCACCTTTTCGCGTTTTTTCGTTTGTGAGAGATGCGGAAGTTCTCGCCGCAGAAAGAATTTCTGAAGGAAAACTTTCCCCTCCACGGTTTACCGCTGTGATTTTGAAATTGCATACAGTATCGGTAGGTATTGTTGTTCGCCAAGTAGTACCTTTCACTTTTGTGCCGTTGTCAAAGTCTCCATTGCCTTTCTGCATATAAACTATATAACTATCCGGATTGGCCGTTGGCTCAAGTGAGTCTTCCGTTGCCCGCCATGAAAGTTCTATCTCGTTGGAACCGGGGGATGCAAAATTTATTGCAAAGTGTGTAACGGGCAACGGTTGAACAACATACTCGGTTCCATATTGGGAAGAAACAAATTGTAACATTCCCTTGTAAATGGCACGACTTACGGTGAAGCGAAAACGCGGGTCAAGACCGTAGCGCATGTCAGCAAAGTTTTGGTGGGAAAGCAATTCAAGCAACATTGCCGGCACGCGTGGTGTCCAGGCTTCGTAATATGGTTTATTCCATTTGCCACGCCTTGTCCAGTTGGGATTGTAAAGCCGTCTCACATCATTGACGATGTTTCCCTGTATGAGTTCGCAAAGATCATGCGAGAGAAATCTTGATGACCCATTGTAGAATTTTCCATCATATTCATCGGTAGAATATATACCGAGTGTGCCTACTATACGATTGTCCTTGTAAGTTCCTGCATCGGAATGAAATGCCATTGAAAGGTCTATTGGTATGTTGAGCCCCTTGCCTTCAGGATAAACCGAAGACCCTCCCGCCATGTAGTTCACCCACAAGCCTCGGTTCACGTAATCATCACGATAGTCATCTTTTCCGTTTGTTGGCGAATAAATAGAATCGGGAACGCCTGCCCATTGCATATAATATCGTGCGCCTTCTGTAAAACGCGGATAATTACTTGTTACGTAAGGGTAGTCTTTGCATGCTTCATCGTTTGGTGAATTATGGCGTGCAATGTTACCCATTCCGCCACCAAATCGAACGGCATCTGCCGTAACAACTTTGCCTTTTTTGCCGGAGACATTACTAAGCACAACCATGTTGCCGTCATTGCATCCGGCGGAGAAGTTAAAAGTGCCAAGGTAGATCCATGTGCCTCCACCCATAGTTTGGTTTACTTTGAATTGCGTAGCAATACCTCTGTGAAAAACGGTATATAATGCGTCTTCCGTGCTGTTTTCCACGGTTCGATATGAAACATAAACTGCGTATTCACCTGCTTTTTTTATTTGCGGTTTCCATATAATTGAACCAGCATCTTTCTTGCTTACAGTTAGTGCTTCACGATAAGTTCCTTCCACAAAAGGATTTTCAAAATCCTTATAAAGCTTGCGCAAATGAGCAAAACCTTTTTCTTTACCCGTGTTCCAAGGTTCCTTGCCTGCATTTTCTATATATGAAGAACCTTCGTCAATTCCTTTGTCGTTGTCAACAATTATCTCTTCTGTTTGCGTGTCGCGTTCACGCGGTATAAGAACGTTAGCTCCTGCATTTTCAAGCATTGGAACGAGAAAAGGCATAACATAGCTGCGAGTATATAGATCCTCGACAGTTTGGAACATTCTTGCACGTTGCCATTCCCAGCGTGTAAGCTTTTGTTCGTAATATCTTCCATGACTCGGCCACACAACGATATGTTTTCCCGCGAGACCTTTTTCAGGCTTTATCAGCGATGATGTTTTTGTGACAAGTTGTACTGCATTAGGGCGCACAAACCTCGGAGTTCTATCCTTTTTGGGGTTGCGGCGTTTTGCCAAGGGTATAAAATCACTGATTTCGTGGCCCTGGGTATAAATTGCTAATTTGCGCCCATAATATTTCTTTGGTAGGATTGAACGCAGTGTGGAATAGATGTCTGACAAATTAGACTCGTTAAAAGAAATGTAGGCACAGTTTTCTGACGCGGTAATGAACAAAGTACCTGCACTGTCTTTAACCTCGTTTATCTCTATTCTGCCTATTTGTGCCTCTTTTGCCCCAAGCTTGGTAAGAAATGCACCCGCCTGCTTTTTGAATTCACCGAGGTCGCTTTCGGAATAGCAAAAAATAGGCAATAGTAAACAGACTGCCCAAGAAATAAAAAACTTTAAACTTCTCATTTTAAAAAAGTATTTATGTGGTGAACTATTCGTATATCAAGTATGGCTTTTGTTGTTTTTTGAATTTTGCAATATCGCTTTTCCAAGTAGATTTAATTTCCGATGCAGAATATCCTTGTTCAATCATTTTACGTATTCGACTGCAACCGGCAAGTTTGTCAAAGAAGTCTGTGAAAAAAGAACCGCCAATGTTTAGGTTCTTGTATGCATCAATTACATATTCAAGGTTTATACCTTGTTTCCTTATTGCATGTATGCTCTTGCCTGTGAGACTTTTTCCATAGCAGGTTTTGCCTAAAAGCGGCGGGTGTTTTGCCCCCGGAACGCTTTTTGGTGTGAAAGAGTAGCGGCAGTTTTTCATGTTCGGGTGTCCGTAAACCTGAAATGGTTTTGTTGTTCCGCGCCCGAGACTTACAACAGTCCCCTCAAAAAAGCAAGTTGAAGGATAAAGATATATAGATTTCATATTGGGAAGGTTGGGGGAAGGTGGTATGTTTAACTTGATGAGCTTGGAATGTTTGTAATTCATACACGGTATAACGTCTAACTTGCATTCTTTCCCTTCGTCAAGCCACTTTTCTCCGTTAATCATTTTTGCAAGTTCCCCAAGTGTCATCCCATATACAATCGGAATGGGAAGCCAGCCAACGCCTGAGCGGTAATTTAATTCAAGAATCGGGCCATCTACATAAAACCCATTAGGATTTGGACGGTCTAATATTATAACATGTTTGCCGGATTTTGCACAGGCGTTCATCAGCCGCCACATTGTTATATAATACGTGTAGAACCGTAGCCCCACGTCTTGTATATCTACAAGTAATATATCAAAGTTGTTGTTTTCTACTACGTTGTTGTTTCCGTTGTATAGCGATATTATTGGTATGCCGGTTTTCTCATCAACAGAACTTGCTATATGCTCCCCTGCATCTGCGTTGCCACGAAAGCCATGCTCCGGGGAGAATATTTTCACCACATTCATGCGATTTTCGATTAGAAGGTCAACCACATGTTTTTTGTTTGCAATTCCCGTGTGGTTCGAGAACAATGCTATTTTTTTGTTTTTTATCAAAGGAAAATATAGTTCCGTGCGTTCGTCTCCCGTAACAACCCTTTTGGCCGAGATGTTAGCACAAGCGTGTGCAAGAAAAAAGCACATCAAAATAAAAACAGGCTTCATTAGCTTTAATGATATTTTGAGACAAAATCTTTTATACGTTTCGTGTATTCAGCAGCTGCTGTCTTGTACGACAGTGCATGTGGCGCCCCCGGTACAATCCATATCTCTTTTGGCTTAGGTTTGGCATTGTACAGTTGTTCAACCATTTTCACCGGGACATAGGTGTCGGCATCACCATGTATAAAAAGCATTGGCAGCCTGCATTTTTTTATTTGGTTAATCGATGACGCTTTTTTAAAATCGAGATTATATTTTTTCTGCGCCCTTTTTTGAGCGGCTTTAAGTAAAGATTTGCCCGTAATATGATAATCTTTTGCCAGTATGTAACTGAACTGCTCCCACACAGATGTGTACCCGCAGTCTTCAACAAACCATTTTACGTTTTGGGGAAGCGAGTCGCCGGAAAGCATCATAGTAGTTGCGGCACCCATTGAAACTCCGTGTACGATTATTTTTGCAGTATCTGAAAACAGCTTGACAGCCATATCTATCCAAAGTTTTACATCTTCCCTTTCGTACCAGCCCATAGTATAGTGGTCGCCGCCACTTAACCCTGACAAACGAAGGTCAGGGAGCATAACATTATATCCCAAATCGTGATTATACATATATCCAAGATGCGCCACGCCCACAGACGATGATGTGTGTCCGTGTATGACAATAGCCGTTATGTCGGAATGTTGTGCAGACTTAATGTATAAAGCGTGTAATTTTGTTTTGTCAGGGGCTGTTATAAATGTGTCGCGTAAAGCGGATGCTTTTATAAGACTGTCTCTCCATGTTCCTACATACGGATAATCCCTGACTTCGTTTTTCCATGCCACAGCAGTGTCTTTTGATGTGTAGTCGGGCTGCAGTGCCACTTTTAGAAGCTTGGGGGCCAGCATAGAAGATATACAACTTACGAAAAGCAAGGAAGATAATGCAATAACCACAGGAACTTGGAATAAAGGATTTTTTGTGCTTAGATGTGCTTTCATTTCACAATAAATTTTTTGCATTCATCAGCCAATGAGGTGTTTTCAAAAATTTCTTTGGCTTGGGCAAGAAGTGTGCTTTCATTGTTGTTATAGCGTGAGGAAAAGTGTCCGATTACCAATTTTTTCACGTTGGAGTCTTTGGCTAAGGTTGCTGCCTGTTGTGCTGTGGAATGAAAAGTTTCTTTTGCCCTTTGTTCGCAGTCTTTTCCAAAAGTCGCCTCATGGTATAAAAGATCTACGCCCTCTATAGTCTCTTTTAGCTGTGGTATATATATGGTGTCTGAGCAATACGCATATCTCCTCGCTTTTTCAGCCGGTGCCGTAAGTCGTTCGCAAGGAATAGATTGTCCTTCTTCAGTAATCCAAGGATGTCCCTGCTTAATGCCGTTTATGGCATAAAAAGGTATTTTGTAGAAATCAATCATGTCGCGTTTGATATGTGGAAGTTTTTGCTTTTCACATATAAGGTATCCGCAGCATGGAATTCTGTGTTTAAGAGGTATGGAATAGATTTCAACGGTGCGATCCTCGAATATTTTTGATTTAATATTAGTGTTTACAGTGTGGAAAATCACTTGATAAGTCATTTCCCGGCAATATTCGCTTATAAGAACTTGGAGACTTTCTGCAAGGCCGCTCGAGGAGTAGATATTAAGATTTGCTTTTCTACCAAGAAGGTTATATGTGGATATTAATCCTATAAGCCCGAAACAATGGTCGCCGTGAAGATGTGAAATGAAAATGTTGTCAAGGCGTGAAAAGTTCACACGATTTTTGCACATTTGTATTTGAGCCCCTTCGCCGCAATCGAGCATATAAAGTTTGTCATGCACATTTATAATTTGTGCGCTTGGAAAATGGCGTGCGGTCGGTTTTGCGCTGCCGCACCCTAATATAATTACTTCAAATCGTTCCACAATGCAAAATTAAAGCAATTACCCGAAACGGACGGTCCGCGTGTTATGAAATTGGAACTTATATTCATAACATACATTGTTGGGATAAGATAATGTGGTTCTTCTATGGCAGTTTTTTGATTGAAGACAATATATTTTTTGCTTAAGGCGTCTCAACATCGAAAATATTTTACGGACATCGCGAAAATTATATTTGATGTAGATAAAACTACATGGGACGTAGGAAAAACTATGTCTGATGTAAAAAAAACCACATAGGACGTAGAAAAAATCATGTCTCATGTAGAAAATCACTCCGCAGACCGACAACATTTTCTTCATACAGCTTGATAAAAAGTTTTATTCAAAGGGACGACTAACTGTTAGTGCAGAAATAAGCCTCAAGCAGAGATAGCAAGTAGACCAAGAACAAAAACACTGAGTAACATGCTTATTACAAGAATGGCAAGAGATGTTTGGACATCCATAAAAATTCTTTACCTTTGTGGGCACTACAGAACTTTATTCCGGTCTATGGATTTATGAAGATCTCTCTAGTGGGGGGGGTATAGTAAACACAGAAGGTAAGCTTCTGCAAGCCGATAGCATTCTAAAGATTTGCTTCAATCTAAATTAGGAAAGGATAGTAAACATGGTAAAAATCATAAAAAATGCCAGAATAGTAAACCAAGGCAAAATTCAAGCATGCGATATAGTAATAGAGAATGACAAATTTGCATCAATAGAGTCTCATGCAAAATCGAGTAATGTTGAGGAAATAATTGATGCTACGGGATGCTATGTATTTCCGGGAGTAATAGATACGCATGTACATTTCAGAGAGCCGGGGATGACTGATGTTGCAGATATTTTTAGTGAAAGTAGGGCGGCTGCTTTGGGAGGAGTAACGAGCTTTTTTGACATGCCAAACAACACGCCTGCAACAACCTCAAACAAAGCAATAGAAGCCAAACGTATGATTGCCAAAGAAAAAAGTGCAATAAATTACAGCTTTTATTTAGGAGCAACATCCGATAACGTCAAAGAGATAAGGTCTGTGAATCCAAGTTCTGTTTGCGGAGTGAAAGTTTTTATGGGCTCTTCAACGGGCAATATGCTTGTGGAAGAAAAGGATGCTTTGTACGAGATTTTCAGGAGTAGCCCAATACCGATAGTCACTCATTGCGAAGATATGGGAATCATAGGCATAAATACCAAAGAAATACTTGAACGCTACGGAAAACAAGCAGATATTAAATGGCATCCTTATATACGCAGCGAAGAGGCTTGTTACAAATCAAGTAAGACTGCTGTGCAATTAGCCAAAGAAACCAATGCCCGGTTGCACGTTGCTCACATCAGTACTGCAAAGGAGCTTGAACTATTTGATAAAGGCTGTAGTAGTATTACTGCCGAAGTATGTGTACCACATTTGGTTTTTTGCGATGAAGATTATGCTAATTTGGGAGCGCTGATTAAATGTAACCCTGCCATAAAAACCCGAAAAGACCGTGAGGCTTTGCGCAAGGCAATTGTTGTCGGAAATATCTCAACTATAGCAACAGACCATGCGCCTCATCAGCTCATACGTAAGCAAGGGGGTGCATTTACGGCGGCATCGGGAATGCCATCCGTGCAGTTTTCGCTTATAAACATATTGGATTTATATGACAAAGGTATTTTAGCTTTGGAAAAGATTCCGGAATTAATGTCGCATAACCCGGCAAAAATATTCAATATAGAGAAACGTGGCTTTATTAAAAAAGGGTTCTTTGCAGATTTTGTTATAGTAAAGAAGAGCAAAGAGTATATTTTAAACAAAGACGAAGTTATAAGCAAATGCGGTTGGACTCCATATGAAGGCAGAAAGTATTCATGGCGAATAGAAAGCACTTATTCTAATGGAGAATGCGTGTTTTCGCGGAAAACAGGGCTATCAGACAATGTACATGGACGTGAGATAATTTTTGACAGATGATAAAAAAACTGTCGTTCAAAACACACGAAATAGCAGAATATATAAGTTGGACTTATTTTTTCCATGCTTGGGGTATTTCCGCTAAATTTGCAACCATTGCAAAAATACACGATTGCCAAGCTTGCACTTCTTCTTGGATAAATAGTTTTACGGCAAAAGAAGACAAGATGCAGGCAAAGGAAGCCATAAACTTGTATAAAGATGCCATTGAAATTCTAAACGAAGTTGACGGCAAATATGATTTCCATGGTTGTTTCGGTATTTTTGAAGCAAATTCTGCGGGAGATGACATTTTAGTGTACAGTGGGAAAGAAGTCGTAGCAATTCCGTGCCTTCGCCAACAAAACAGTATGTCCGCCCAAGGTGAATGTCTTTGTCTTGCGGATTTCATAATTCCTAAAGAAATGGGAAAACATGACAAAATAGGCGTTTTTGTTTCCTCGAATGCAAAAGAAATGGAAAACCTTTACCCTTCGGACAATTACAAGCATATGTTGTGCCAGGTGTTGTCAGACCGATTGGCGGAGGCCGGAACAGAATTAATGCATGCGATGATACGCCGTAGGTATTGGGGGTTCTCTGCAAACGAGAATTTGTCAACACAAGAAATTCTTCAGGGAAAATACCAAGGGATACGGCCGGCTGTTGGCTATCCTTCTTTTCCGGATCAAAGTGTTATATTCATTCTTGACAAACTTATTGATTTTTCCCAAATAGGAGTTACCATAACAGAAACAGGTTCCATGTCCCCCCACGCTTCTACATGCGGGCTTATTTTTGCACACCCCAAGGCGCGCTATTTTAATATTGGGAAAATAGACCAAGACCAGCTTAATGATTACTCTGCAAGAAGAGATATTCCCATTGAACAAGTTGAAGATTATTTGAGGGCAAACCTTGTATGATACTGCGTATTGTTCCTATATTATTGTTATTGCTTACGATACCTGTTTTTGCAATATACAAGATGTTGTTCAAAGAAAAAACACGGTTTATAAAGACGTGTTTGTTTGCACCCAATGCTATATTAATAATACTCTTGCCATATTTGGCTTACAACGACAATTGCATTAAAAGCGACGGCGCAGAATTGGTTGCCATATATCTTATAATCGCATTTGGTATTGCAATTCCCGAATTGTTTTTTTCTTTATCTTATGCATGTTTCGTCAATAGAAGGGGAGAGAAAATAAAAAAAATAGGTTTTTTCTTCAGCCTTGCCACCGCATTTGCAGCCTTATCTGTTTTTATCATATCTGTTATCTCATGCTTTGTAACAATAAGGACAACTAAATATACATACGTGTCAAACGACATTCCTTCTTCTTTTGACGGATATAAAATTGTACACTTGTCAGATTTGCATCTTGGTACATTCAAACTTTATCCGCGTGCGTTGAATAATATTATTGCAAAGATAAATGCAGAAAAGGCTGATTTAATCGCGTTTACCGGAGATTTGGTAAACTATGACAGCAATGAAATTAACGATTTCAGGCACGAACTTTCAAAGTTAAAAGCCAAAGATGGCGTAGTTTCAGTTATGGGTAACCATGATTATCTGATGTATGTGGACTTTCAAGGCGATTCTGCCAATACAAAACACATACGATATTTACAAAACGAGCAAAAAAAAGCCGGTTGGCGTTTGCTGCTTAATGAAAATATTTGCATACGGCGCGGTGATGACAGCATATATGTAATAGGTTCGGAGAATGATGGAGAAAAGCCATACCCCTCTCGTGGCAACCTATCTGTTGCAACGAGAGGAATATCCAAAGGAAATTTTTGCATTCTTTTGACTCACGACCCTTCTCAATGGCGTAGAAAAGTTTTGCCACAAACAGATATTCAGCTAACTTTGTCTGGGCATACTCATGCCGGACAAATTAAAATATTTGGGCGTTCTGTGTCTGAAATAAAATATAATGAATGGAACGGTATATATTACAAAGGCAACCGTGCCATATTGGTCAGTACGGGGGTAGGAGAGGCTTTAATGCCTTTTCGCTTTGGGGCATGGCCAAATATAGAAATTGTTGTATTAAAAAAGGGAAATAGCAGGGAATGAAAGCTTTGTATTATTTATATCAGTTGTGTGTGGCACTACCTGTTTTTATTGTGTCAACAATTCTAACTTCGGTAACAACAAGCCTTGGTTGCATGATTGGCAACGGACATTTTTGGGGATATTGGCCCGGTAAAATTTGGTCGCATATTGTGTGCAATGTCCTGTTGCTGCCTGTTAAAGTAGAGGGACGCGAATATTTGCAACAGGGACAGTCTTATGTTTTTGTAGCAAACCATCAAGGGGCAATGGACATATTCATCATATACGGTTACTTGTGCCGTAACTTCAAATGGATGATGAAAAAGGAACTTCGCAAAGTGCCATTCATTGGCTTTGCTTGCGAAAAGGCTCATCATATATTTGTTGATAAAAGAGGTCCCTCCAAAATAGAGGAAAGCATAAACGAAGCTCGCAAAACGCTAAAAGATGGTATGTCTTTAGTGGTTTTTCCCGAAGGAACCCGCACTTATACCGGCAAAGTAGGGCGGTTCAAGAAAGGAGCGTTTTTTATTGCAGACCAGCTTCAATTGCCTGTTGTTCCGCTTACCATAAGCGGTTCATTTCAAGTGTTGCCAAGACAAAAGGGTATGTTCAATTTTGTGAAAAGGCATGAATTAAGGCTCATAATCCATAGGCCGATATTACCCATGGGTAAAGGTGAAGAAAACATACAGGAAACAATGAAAGAGGCTTATGAGCAGGTGTGCAGCTCCTTGAAGTTGTAGAAGTTTTCGCCATGGACTGGGATATAATTGCAAGATTAGTCGTTGCACTTGCTTTGGGGGGCGCTATAGGAGCAGAACGTGAGTACCGTTCAAAAGATGCCGGCTTCCGTACACATTTTTTGGTTGCTTTAGGAAGTGCACTTTTTACAATTGTTTCGATGCATGGATTCTTGGAAGGCGGTGCAGATACTTCACGCGTGGCTGCACAAATAGTTTCCGGAATAGGCTTCCTTGGTGCAGGCACGATAATTTTTCAACGGAATATTATAAGGGGACTTACTACCGCCGCCGGATTATGGGTTACCGCTGCTGTGGGTATGGCATGCGGAACAGGATTATACGCTCTTGCTGTTATTACAACATTGTTGGTTTTGCTTGGCCTCGAAGTCATAAACAAATTTATCCTACCCATAAGAACAAGCCATGTTCACGTTGCTTTTAGGGCAACAAATGAAAGCCGGGCAAAAATTGCCGTAGAGCAGATAAAAGCAATCAGCGAAAACGTGTACCTTTTTAATTTCCATGCGGTTCGGTCTGGCGAAAGCATCGTTTGGGATGTTTCATTGGACATAAAGCTTAAGAGAACGCACTCTTGCAAGCAGCTGCTGGAATATGTAGGGCTTTTTGAAAATATAGTAATAAGCAGAATCGAATAGCGGTTTGCTTTAATGAGAAATTATTTTCCTGCAAGGCCCCGGCACGATAATATTCCTAAAGCCTCTAATTTTAATATATGCGCCATTTATCACAGATTCTGCATGCCACACATTGAGCTAAATTATGCACAGAAAATCGGACATAAAAAGAATCAGATATAATAAAAACTATGTCCTATGTAGAAAAAATTACATCAGACATAGGAGACACTACATAGGACTTAGTTTCATGAAGACAGTAAGTCGCAGAATGTTGAAAAATTTTTGTACTTTTGAAATTTAAAAGGGAACAAAAATCAAACAGCCACTTGAAACAAATATTTTCCATATCAAATATGCATTGTGCCGCCTGTGCTCACAACATAGAGCGCGTTCTTAAAGGAACCCAAGGCGTAAAAGAGGCTTCTGTAAATTTTGCTTCAAAAACAGCAGCCGTAGAATTTAACGAAGCAATAATAACACAAAAGGAACTCATTGAGGCTGTTGAAAATATAGGTTATAAGGCATACGTTGCAAACGAAACAAATGATTCACCAGATAATGCAAACGATAAGTCTTTAATAAGACGTACGCTTTTGGCGTGGGGCTTTGCTATTCCCATATTTATAATAAGCATGGCATTCGGCAATAGCCCCACAAACAGAATTATCCTTGCGTTACTTACGTTGCCGGTTTTAGTATATAGCGGAGGTGCCTTTTACAAAACGGCTTACAAACAGTTAATGCACAAGCAAGTTTCCATGGACACTCTTGTGGCGTTAAGCACTTTGGTGGACTATCTGTTTAGTTTGTCTGGTTTGTTTTTTCCAAATTATTGGAGCTACAATGGCAATACACCATTTTATTTTGATGCTTCAGCCATGATTATCGCCTTTGTTTTGTTAGGGCGTACAATAGAAAACCGTGCTATATACAAAACCGGGTCGGCCATACGCGCACTTATGAAATTAACTCCTAATAAAGCGCGAGTTATAAAGGCAGGAGGCCACGAAGAAGATTGCCCTATAAGTTCCATTAAAGTAGGCGACTTGGTCAGAGTGCGGTCAGGGGAGAGTGTGGCTGTTGACGGTGTCGTTACAGAAGGATGTACGTATGTTGACGAAAGCATGATAAGTGGCGAGGCCACACCTGTTGAAAAAAGACAAGGCGACCGTGTTGTTGCCGGAACAATTAATGGTAATGGCTCCATTGTTGTGAAAGTTGAAAGAGTTGGTAGCAATACCACCATATCAAAAATAATAAAAGCTGTGCGTGATGCACAGAATTCAAAAGTACCTCTCCAAAGGATGGCCGATAAAATAACATCGATATTTGTACCGGTCGTTATGGGTGTGTCCGTAATAACATTTATTGTTTGGATATGCGTTGGTGGCGTGCAAAGCATGCCATTCGCAATAACGGCGGCTGTAAGTGTACTTGTTATAGCCTGTCCTTGTTCTTTAGGATTGGCAACTCCCACTGCTATAACCGTTGGAATAGGAAAAGCTGCAAAGTTCAACGTACTGTTTCGCGAAGCTGCCGCTCTTGAGACCATAAGCAAAATAGATACAGTTGTTTTCGACAAAACAGGCACACTGACAATAGGACATCCTGTTGTTGCAGACTGTTATACATCCGGAATATGCACTAACGAAGAACTTAGTGTCTTGATTAAAGCTGAGGAAAAATCTACCCATCCATACGCAAATGCAATCGTTACCCATCTAAAAAAAGAGCATTATCAAAGCGCTATAAGCGACATACCATTTTATGAAAATGTTATTGGTAAAGGAATTGTATTCAAATTTAATGACAAAGACTATTGGGCGGGAAACAAAAAGATAATGCAAGAACATATAGGCATTATGCCCGAGGAAATTGAAAAATACGCAAACACCGCCTCTGTTTTCTATGGATGTGGCAGCAATTTATTAGCCATATTTTCTATAAGCGACAAACCGCGTCAATCCTCCATAGATGCCATTAAGCACATTCATTCTCTTGGAATCAAGACTGTTTTACTTTCCGGAGATGAGAAAAACGCGACAATTGCTGTTGCTAAAGAAACGAAGATTGATGAAGCAATTTGGTCGGCATCGCCGGAAGAAAAATTGAAAAAAATCAAGCAAATAAAGAGCAACGGAAGCAATGTGGCTATGGTTGGAGACGGAATCAACGATGCAGCAGCGTTGGCAGAAGCTGACATCAGCATAGCCATAGGCGAAGGTGCGGATATTGCAATAAACGCATCGCAAGTTGTTATCACCAATGGGAACCTGGATAATATTTACAAAACATTTATACTATCCAAAGAAATAGTTAAAACAATAAGACAGAACCTGTTTTGGGCATTTATTTACAACTTGATAGGAATTCCTGTAGCCGCAGGTGTGTTGTATCCCGCATTTAATATAGTTCTTAGTCCTATTATATGCGCAGCGGCAATGGCGCTGTCTTCAATAAGTGTTGTAATAAACAGTTTAACCATTTACAAGAAGAATATATAAACAAGATAAACAATGAAAACAAAACTGTTGGCTTTATCGCTATTGACAACTTGCGTAATGTACGCACAGACTCCGACGTTTACGGAGCTTTCAGACACCAAACCGCGTACAAGCGAAGTGCTGTGGAATGCCCAAGTAAAAACACCACAAGCTGCGTGGGGAAGTACAGACATACGTTACTCTAAAACAAGTATTCCAAAACACCTTACGAATTTCTGGCATGCTAAAGCCTGGAAAGGAGAAAGAGTTAACGGTCAAGCCCTGTTTTTTACATCTCAAAACATTGAAAATATCAGTGTAACAAGCACAGTTCTAAAAAATGGTAAGAACAGCATTCCATCTTCAGCAGTGAAAATATATTTTGTCAGATATGTAATGACTGATGGATTAAACAAACCCGGCGAGAAAGGATATAAAAGCGGTTGCAGAGGAAATAACATAAAAGCAGAGTGGGACTCTTCTATAGTTGCCGACATGCTTGACGCATCTAAGACCATTCCCGTACAGGCAAAAACAACACGTCCTATTTGGATAAACGTATGGATTCCGCAAGAAACAAAACCGGGTGTTTACAAAGCAAATCTGAAAATAAAAATTGAAGGTAAAAAAACGATATCACTTCCGTACCAAATAACTGTTGGCGCACGGACTCTTCCAAAGCCTGACAGATGGAAATTCCATTTGGATTTGTGGCAGAATCCATACGCCGTGGCAAGATATTACAATGTTCCCTTATGGAGCAAAGAACACTTTGATTATATGCGTCCGATAATGAAAGCATACGCAGATGCGGGAGGCAAAGTGATAACAGCATCTATAATAAACAGGCCATGGGCTGGTCAAACAGAAGATGCTTTCAGCAGCATGATAGGAAAAACAAAGAGTATAAATGGCAGTTGGATCTATGATTATTCCGTTTTCGACCGTTGGGTGGAATTTATGATGTCTTGCGGCGTTACCGAGCAAATAGACTGTTATACAATCGTTCCATGGAGCTTGGAGTTTGACTACTACGACCAAGCGTCAAACAGCGTGAAAATAATCAAGGCAGAACCGGGAAGTGATGGCTACAATAGCTATTGGCTTCCGTTCTTAAAGGATTTTGCCGCCCACTTAAAAGCTAAAGGATGGTTTTCGCGCACAGCAATAGCTATGGATGAACGTCCGAGAGAAGCTATGAATGCCGCAGAAGCTGTTATCCGCCAAGCGGATAGCGAATTTAAGATAGAAGGGGCCATACATTATTATCCAGATGTAGAACCTAATATTTATGACTTATGTCTGGCATATGGTGAAACTGTACCTACAGAGATTTTGGAACGCCGTAAAAAAGAAGGAAAGAAAACAACGGTATATACTTGTTGTAAAGAAGCATATCCCAATACTTTTACTTTCTCAAAACCGGCAGAGGCTACATGGATTCCTTTGCATGCAGCTGCAATAAATGTTGACGGGTATCTGCGTTGGGCATACAACAGCTGGACTGCAGACCCTCTGCGTGATTCGAGATTTCGCTCATGGGCCGCAGGAGATTGTTATCTTGTGTATCCCGGAGCATCAAGCGTGCGTATGGAAAGACTAATCGAAGGAATTCAGTATTATGAAAAAATCAGAATTTTACGCGAAGAATTTATCAACAACCCATCTAAAATCAAAGATTTAAATGAAGCTGTATCAAAATTTATTCCTCAAAATTTGCATGGGGAAAATGCAACGCAAATGGTAGCCGAATTTAAGAAAATAATAAACAAATATTGATGTTTGGTCATGCAAAAGAATAGTATAAAAAAAGAAACAAACATTATCATAATCTTGCTGGCTATGTTAGTGTCCATGTGCTCGAGCAACAAACAAAGCCATAACAAATACTCATATCAAAGCCAATGAAGCCATAAATAAAGCAACAAACAAGGCTAACGAAAATATTACTAATGGCATTAACAAAGTATTAAGCAAATGAGCTTTCTTGATTTTTTCTCAAAGGAGAAGGTAGAAAAACTTGACAGTGGCTTAGAGAACACTAAGAAATCTTTCTTAAATAAGCTAAGTCATGCCGTTATTGGAAAAAGTACTATAGACGATGAAGTGTTGGACTCTTTAGAGGAGTCCCTGCTCATGTCGGACGTAGGCGTTGATACCACATTGGAAATTATAGACAGAGTGAAGCATCGTGTGTCCCGAGACAAGTATATTGGAACAAAAGAGCTAAACCAAATGTTATGCGAAGAGATTACCGATATGCTTTCTAAAAACACAAGCGATATCGATTTAGATAAAATAAAGAAAGATAACCGGCCATACGTAATATTGGTTGTCGGGGTAAATGGGGTAGGCAAAACCACCACTATTGCAAAACTTGCATACATGTTCAAAAAGGAGGGATTAAATGTTATGCTGGGTGCGGCAGATACATTTCGTGCTGCTGCCATAGAACAGTTGCAATTTTGGGGAGACAAAGTTGGTGTGCCTGTCGTAAAGCAACAAATGGGTAGCGATCCTGCCAGTGTTGCTTTCGACACATTGAATTCGGCTATAGCTAATAAGTGCAATGTTGTAATTATTGATACCGCAGGAAGACTCCACAATAAAATAGCATTGATGAACGAGCTTACAAAGATCAAGAAAGTTGCAAAAAAAGTGATACCGTCCGCTCCCGATGAAGTGCTGCTTGTATTGGATGGCTCCACCGGCCAGAATGCGTTCGAGCAAGCAAAACAGTTCTCGCAAGCAACCGAAGTAAACTCTCTTGCCATAACAAAGCTTGATGGAACGGCAAAGGGCGGAGTGGTTATAGGCATTTCGAATATGCTTAAAGTTCCGGTAAAATATATCGGACTTGGAGAAAAATTGGATGACCTACAGATTTTTAATCGTGAAGCTTTTGTAAAATCTCTTTTTAATCTGCTATAAAAAGTGTCAATGAATCGTGCTATTGATATAATAACCATGGGATGTTCTAAAAATCTTGTCGATTCAGAACATCTTATATTCCAATTGGAACAATTGGGATTTAATGCATACAGCAACCCCGAGCATCTACATTCCGGAATAGTCGTGGTAAACACATGTGGTTTCATTGACGCCGCAAAAGAAGAAAGTATAAACCTTATTTTGGAACTATGTCAGGCTAAAGAAGAGGGGAAGTTGGAAAAGGTTATAGTTATGGGATGTCTTTCTCAAAGGTATAAAAAGCAGCTTGAGACTGAAATACCACAAGTAGACCGTTTTTATGGAAAATTCAACTGGAAACAGATCATAAACTATTTAAAAGAAACCTACAATGTTCAGCCTAAGGCAAATGACTTTCAGGCGACTTGCAGCAAAGTAAATAGAACTTTAACAACCCCCAAACATTACGCTTACATAAAAATATCAGAGGGCTGCGACCGGCATTGCGCCTATTGTGCTATTCCAATGATTACAGGAAAGCAAGTAAGCCGCGATATGAAAGATATTGAATATGAAGTTAAGTCTCTTGTAGAACAAGGCACAAAAGAATTTCAAATTATAGCACAAGATTCCACATCTTATGGTACAGACAACTACCACCACCAAGCTTTGCCTGAACTTATAGAAAGGCTTTCGGATATTAAGGGTGTTGAGTGGTTAAGAATTCATTATGCTTATCCCAACAATTTCCCTCAAAAGCTTTTGAAGGTTATTAGGGAACGTGATAATGTGTGCAAATATTTGGACATAGCTTTGCAGCATATAAATGATGATGTGCTGAAAAGAATGCATCGCAATATTACAAGCCGGCAAACTCAAGATTTAATAGCAGAAATCAGAAAAGAAGTTCCCGGAATAGCTCTACGTACCACCTTGATGGTTGGATTTCCCGGAGAAACCGAGGAGGCGTTTCAACAATTGATGGAATTCGTTAGTAAAACCAAATTTGAAAGAATGGGTGCCTTCGCGTATTGTGAAGAAGATGGGACATATGCTGCAAAACACTATAATGATGATATAAAAGATAACGTGAAACAAGCAAGGCTTGATAAGCTTATGAATTTACAACAACATATTTCAGAAGAAATTTGTCATAAAAGAGTGGGGGACGTTTGCCGCGTAATTATTGATAGAAAAGAAAACGATTATTACATTGCCAGAACCCAATACGATTCTCCTGAAGTGGATGGAGAAGTACTGATTCATGATGATTTTCATCTAAATATAGGGGATTTTTATAAAGTGAAATTAGTGTCTGCGAACGAGTATGACTTATTCGCGGAATTATCAAATCAATAATTTGAAATATAATGAATAATAAAGAATTCATAGAGAGACTTTCAAATAAATTGAAAAGTAGTTCTGAAGACATCCAAGATGAAATTAATGCACTTGGAAATGCAATAATAGAGATTCTTGATGATGAAACAACGCTTACGCTAAAAGGCTTTGGCACATTTGAGGTGCGTAAGCGCATCGAAAGAGTGGCCGTCAACCCTGCCACACAACAAAAAATGCTTATACCGCCAAAATTGACAATAAGTTTCCGCCCCTCACCAACACTAAAAGAAAAAATAGCAACAGCCCCCAACATACAAACCTCTTAACATTATGGAGAGAAAAAACTTTGCCGATTTAATCGAGGTCTTGAAGAAAACGAATTACGACACATCGGAAAACTTCGAGCTGTTTGCTCGTGCTTTTTTTGAAACAATTGCTGACGGGCTGGCTGAACAAAAATTCGTGAAGATTAAGGGGATAGGGACTTTTAAAGTAATAGAAGTATCGCCTCGTGACAGCGTAGACGTAAGCACGGGCAACAGAATTAAAATAGAGAAACATTCAAAAATAACATTTACTCCCGATGCTTACCTGCGCGACATGATTAACAAACCGTTTGCCCATCTTCAATCTGTTGTTATAAACGAAGGTACAGATATCGGGCAAATGACAAATTCTGATAATACAATTATAGAAGAAATTCACAAAGAAAGCCATAAAGAAGAGGTAAACAGTGTTCCTTTGACTGTGAAACCGGAAAACACGGAATGCTGCGATAATACAACGATAGAAGAAGAAAATGTAGCTCCCCAAATAGCATCCGATTTAAAAGAAAGCTGTGAAGATGAGATTACAGAGCATGAAAGCACTAATGAGCCTCCGGAAATAACAAACCGCACAAACAAATCTTTTTCCACCAAAAAGATGGTGTTTTTAATTGCCTTTACTGCGGTAATATTTTTTGTATCAGGCTTTTATTTGGGTATTAATAAAGATTTTGTTGAAATAAAGCCCAAACATAAACTTTCTGAAAACAAGGAAACGAGACAAAACATCGTAAAAGTCTCACGAAAACAAACAACTATAATTACCCCCAAAATAAAACGCGAAAATGACACGGTTAAAAAAAAGGAAAAGGTACATCCTGTAATGCCTGTTGTAGCCGGGGATAAATACATGATAGTTGGAGAACAGGAGCCACACACTTTGAAGCAAGGTGAAAACATAACGCGTATTGCCAAACAAACTTATGGCTCAAAAGAATTTGCAAAATACATTATTCGTTTCAACAAAATATCTAATCCGGACATTGTTCCGGTTGGAACTATGTTGAAAATGCCAAAGTTAGTTCCCAACGACGCATACCTTGCCGAATAAACGCAAAGATTAGATTTCGTTCAATTTGGCATAGCTGAATATTATAGTGCGCAATCAATAATAATCAAGTAGAGCGAACGGACGTTGATTTCACGCAAAGCGTATTAAACATAATTGGGATTATAAATCTTTTTCGTTTTGTCGCTTTGCTAAAAATAATAATTTCGCAAAAGCCTTTGCAATCAATCAAATATCAGCTAAAATAACCCTGTTATATTTGTTTACGTAAATAGTTTTATTTCAGACTTTTGAAAAGTCATAAAAAAGTTCAGACATAATTTTTCCTATGTCTGATGTTGTTTTTTCTACATCAAACATAGTTTCTCTTGTTTCCTATATGGCTTTTCATAAATTAAGCAATGCTTTTATTGTTGCACTATCACCATTAATGGGTATTGTGGGTTAAGGAATGTGTGATTAATTTTGCATTATGAAAAGTTCTGCATTGAATAGATCTTTAGCATACATTGCTTTTGTGTGTTTGGCTATCCTTTGTATTTCTATGGGAATTGCAACCATAACTGAACTTTACAAGGGCAAGGACTTTGCGCTGCAAACAATTTATAACAGCCATTGGTTCATGTTACTTTGGTTCTTAGTTGCCTTGTCGGCCATTGTATATTTTGTAAGAACAAAGAAGTACAAAAGTATTTGTACAATTGGCATACACTTGTCGTTTATACTGATATTGGCGGGGGCTTTTACAACCCACGTTACATCCGTACAAGGTTATTTGCATTTAAGAAATGGTGAAACGTCTTATGCATACATCACAAAAGAAGGCATTGTAAAAAAAATGCCTTTCCAAATAAAACTATTAAAGTTTAAAATAGAATATTATCAGGGAAGCGATGTTGCCGCCGATTACAGAAGCATAGTGGAGATTTCCAAAAAAAACGGCAAGGCAACAAGGGTCTCAATCTCCATGAACAAAATACTTAAAGAATCCGGCATAAGACTTTATCAACTGTCATACGATGATGATTATAATGGCAGTACCTTTTTGGTTAACTACGACCCGATTGGGATTCCCATTACCTATTCAGGGTATGCCCTATTGTTTATATCCCTAATATTATGGTTGTTTTCTCGAAATGGAATGATGCGAAAGGCTTTGCAACAAATAAATTCGAAGGGGCTTGTATTGGTTGTGCTATTGCTGTTAGGAAATCAGAATATACAGGCACAACTTTCGATACCCGAAGCTCAATCGGACGAATTCGGGGAACTTTTAATGAATTATGAAGGGCGTATAACCACGATAGAAACCTTTGCAAAAGACTTTGTTCTTAAAATAACGGATGGTGAAACATCCTATAAAGGTCTTGACTCAAAACAAATTCTTATCGGTTGGATTTTATTTCCTCAACGATGGGAAAATGAGAACATCGTATCAATAAAAGACCGCAAGTTATGCAAGCTTCTTGAATTGGAACACTCAACATCGTATTCCAAAATAGTTTCTGCAATAGCCCAACGCACTCCACAAGAACAACAGACAATACAAGCAACCGTAGGAGAAAAAGCAGTTCAAAGACTTTCTGAGAAATTAGACTTGGTATATTTCGTGGAACACGGCACAATGCTTAAAATATTCCCATACAAAACCGGGAAGCATGTCAAGTGGTTTTCTTATAATGATAAACTACCCGCCTCTGTGCCCAAACGCGACATGGATTTCATACATTTATCCATGTCAAATATATACGGTGCTGTGTTAATGCAAAAAACGAACTTAATATCGTACTTCATAAAAGATATAAAAGACTTTCAGGTTGCCAACGGAGGAGGCACACTCCCCTCTCGTTTGCAATTAAATTGTGAGCATGTAATAAACAACGTTCCATTCACCGGTATTCTATTCAAAATAAATCTGTTGGCGGGTATTTTTGCCTTTTTCGGCATTTTCCTAAAAAGAAAGGAAATGATACAGCGTTTATGTATCTGCTTGTCAATGTTCACGTGTGCCGTTTTGCTTGGATTTATGGTTTTAAGAGCCATAGTCTGCGAACATGTTCCCCTAAGTAACGGATATGAAACAATTATCGCGGTAGCTTGGTTTACACAATTTATATCCATCATTTTTTACAAACGAATACCTTTGCTTAATGCATACGGCTTAATAGGCGCAGGTTTCATCCTTTTAGTGGCATCATTACAAGCCGCTGACCCTAAAATAACCCCTTTAATGCCCGTGCTCGACTCGCCATTATTAGCCATTCATGTTTCTGTTATAATGATTGCATACGCATTTCTAACCCTTTCATTTCTTGTTAGTCTTTCTGCATTAATATTAGGACGTAAAAGAAATGGAAATTTAATATTGGAAAGAATGTGTCTGCTTGTCAAGTTACTTTTACCGCCGGCTATTGCAACATTGGGAATAGGAATATTCATCGGCGCTATTTGGGCGAACATATCTTGGGGAAGTTATTGGAGTTGGGATTCTAAAGAGGTGTGGGCTCTTATAACATTTATAATATACGGAATTTCATTTCACGAAAATATTATAAAAAAGCTAAGTAAGCCATACTATTTTCATGCATATATAGTACTTGCATATCTTACAGTATTAATGACTTATTTTGGAGTAAACATGATTTTGCCCGGTATGCACAGTTATTCGGGAATGTAGAACATCTAAAATCGACAATAATAATGAGACTCTCTGATCTTAAAATGGGTGAACGTGGTGTCATCGTTAAAATATATGGGAATGGCGGTTTTCGCAAACGTATTGTAGAAATGGGTTTTATAAAGGGCAAAACCGTAGAAGTGGTGATGAACGCCCCGCTTCACGACCCCATTGTGTATAAAATAATAGGATACAAAGTTTCTCTGCGCCGCGAAGAGGCTAAAATGATAGAGGTAATAAGCGAAAGTGAAGTTAACGAGCAAACTAACAGCCAGCTGTTTTCTAATTTAAAGCCTTTAGAGTCAAAAGAACCGCAAATAGGCTCCGCTTCAGCCAAAAACGATGGCGATACTCGTTTGCAGCTCATGGAACGCCTTGCAGAAGAAAGGGAGAAACATATAAAGGTAGCTTTGGTGGGGAACCCAAATTGCGGAAAGACCTCGCTTTTCAACATTGCTTCGGGAAGCCATGAACATGTAGGTAATTATTCGGGAGTTACCGTTGATGCCAAAGAGGGTAAATTTGAGTTTAACGGCTATCACTTTATTATCGTTGATTTGCCCGGCACATATTCCCTTTCAGCATACAGCCCCGAAGAGCTGTATGTAAGGAAAAACTTGGTCGAAAACACTCCGGATTTAATAATAAACGTTGTTGACGGCTCCAACCTTGAAAGGAATTTGTACCTCACAACGCAACTTATAGACATGAACTTCCCCATGGTCATAGCTCTTAACATGTTTGACGAACTGGAGAAAAGCGGGGACAAATTTGACTACAAAAGTCTTGCTTCAATGTTGGGCACGCCCATAATTCCCACAATTTGCCGCAGCGGTCAGGGTATTCCCGATTTGTTCAATACTGTTATAGATGTATATAATGGCACTAATGAGATAGCCAAGAGGCATATTCACGTAAATCACGGGGACCTTCTTGAAAATTCGATCAACCGTGTAAGGTCAGCTATTAGCAAAGGGGCAGGTACGCTAAATTCGAAATATTCTTTGAGATTTCTTGCCATAAAACTTCTTGAAAACGATAGCGATGCTGAAAATATAATTTTATCGGAACCCAATCATGAAGAAATTTCCGCCATAGCATACGAGGAGAAAAAACGCATTGAGGCAGAACTAAACGAATCAAGCGAGTCGGCCATAGTTGATGCAAAATACGGGTTTATTTCCGGAGCGTTGAAAGAAACATATCATCAGCATGTTTCAACAAGCAAAAAGCATACGCTTAGCGAAAAAATCGATTCGGTAGTAACCAACCGTTTTTGGGGCTACCCCATTTTTTTTCTCATTCTATTTATTATGTTTGAGGGGACGTTTGCCCTAGGTCAGTATCCAATGGATTGGATTGACAGCTTTATCGGGAAAATTGCAGAGTTTGTCGGGGAAAACATGCCGGATGGTATTCTGAAAGATTTGATAAGCGATGGTATAATAGGAGGTGTAGGGGCTGTTATTGTATTCCTTCCTAACATTCTTATTTTATACTTTTTCATATCCTTACTTGAAGACAGCGGGTATATGGCTCGGGCTGCATTCATTATGGATAAGTTCATGCACAAAATGGGACTGCACGGCAAGTCGTTTATTCCATTGATAATGGGTTTCGGATGCAACGTGCCGGCAATCATGGCTTCCAGAACCATAGAAAGTCCTAAAAGCCGTCTTGTTACAATGCTCGTTATACCCTTTATGTCGTGCAGTGCACGACTTCCCCTATACATAGTGCTTGTTGGAGCGTTTTTCCCCAAATATGCCTCCTGCGTAATTTTGCTTCTTTACGCTTTGGGCATAATCATGGCCATTATCATGGCACGAGTTTTCAGCAAATTTCTCATGAAAAAAGGTAATCTTCCCTTTGTAATGGAATTGCCTCCATACCGAATGCCGTCATCAAATACCATAGCTCGCCATACCTGGGAAAAAGGAAGGCAGTACCTTAAAAAGATGGGCGGCATAATTTTAACGGCAAGCATTTTTATATGGGCTTTAGGGTATTTCCCGCATAAGGGAATCGCCGGAACTCAAACCAGCTCAAACTCTTATTTGGAGCGCATAGGACACGCCATTTCCCCCATAACGAAGCCGCTTGGCTTTGACTGGAGAATGAATGCAGGCATTATTGCCGGAACCGGGGCAAAGGAATTAGTTGTAAGTACTATGGGAGTTCTATACAATCAGGAGAACAAAGAACAGGAAAACGTTAAGTCGGAAAACAACTCTGATGAGACCACAAGATTACAGAAAGCTGTACGCAAAACCATGACGCCACGTAGTGCTGCATCATACCTTGTTTTCATATTGCTATACTTTCCATGCCTCGCAACCATGGCAGCCATAAAAAATGAAACAGGCAAATGGAAGTGGGCCTTGTTTACCGCAATATACACAACAACCATTGCATACATTTGCTCGTTTGCTGTTTACCAAATATCATTCTTGTTCACATAGTCGATGAGTGAACAGCTATAATTTTCTAATGAACGGCTAAGTGTTTGAATTTCTTGCGGTGGAGAGATTTGCGGTAAGGTATGTAAGTTAATGCGTTATGCAACGCTATGGCGGTCGAAAAAAAAGGTCTGGTGTAGTTTTTTCTATGTCTGATGTAATTTTTCCTATGTCCTATGTAGTTTTTCCTACATCCCATGTGGTTTTATGGTGTCGGAGAATGGATATGCGATTATGGTTTTGCGTTATTTGTAGGAGCGTATGGCATACGCCTTGTATACCATCGCGTTAAACAATGTGCATTTATTATTATTGCTGTCCGCTAAAATGCGTACCTTTGTTCATAGTTACCGTGGTTATGTTTTGTTAAAACAAAAGTAACTGAAAGGGCTGAATTCCAAGCGAGGAATCCGGCCTTGATTTTTATCGGTCGGAAAACTTTTAGCGGACAGCAATAGCAAAAAATAAGCCATAATTTTGTAAAGGTCTTTGCTTGCTATAAGCTGGTAATCACCTTTACAAAATTTTGCTGCGAGGCTTCAAGATAGTTGAGCTTGTATGGTTCTATTTTTAGCGAAAACAGTGCCCCTACCCCGTTTATGCCATAATATGCGCATATTATGCTGGCAAGGTTGAAAGACAGAGAATCGCCTTTCTTTATCAGGGCATTGCATATCTTTCTAAAGAAATCCGGCGAATCTTGAATGCGTTTGCTTTCTTTGAAAATCTCATAATAAAGGATAGGCGATGTTCCGTGCATCAAATGGTCTATTCGTTCTTCGGCTTTCGATATGCCAAACATCTTCCACAATTCGGCAAACTCGCTGTCTTCTTTAAGCAATACCACCGATGCTTTTAAAAACTTGCACACATCCACATTCATGTTGTTCTCTTTCAAAAAAGATGCGTATGCGCTTAGCGCCTTTCCCTTGAAGCCTATTTTGTTTTCTGCATACAGTTTGCTCGATGCCTTCAAGCAAGTGCCAAGAAATGCTTTTGGTCTGAGCAAGGACAGATACGAAAAAACGCGCCAAAATTCTTCACCGGCAAACTGTGGCAGAACTTTTTCAGAAAGCAAACGGCTCGCAATGCGAAATGCTGAGTTTGTCATTGTAAGAAGATATGTACCCAAAGCCGACAAATCTTCTTGCGATGCCAAATGCAGCATTCGCTTTTCCATTACGGCATATTGCCTTTCCACAACCATGGGCTATCTCTTTTCAAGTACGCAAATATTCTCCACGTGGTGCGTTTGGGGGAACATATCCACCGGCTGTACTGCTGTTACCCTGTAGTCTTTGTCTGTTAGTTGCAAGTCTCTTGCCTGGGTTGCCGGGTTACAGCTCACATATACTATGCGGTCCGGTTTTGCTTCAAGTATTGTGTCAATAACATCCTTGTGCATTCCGGCCCGTGGGGGGTCTGTTATTATTACATCGGGGTGCCCTTTTTCAGAAATGAAGTCGGGGGTGAGAACCTCGCGTGTGTCGCCGGCATAAAACTCTGTGTTGTTTAAATTGTTTATGGCCGCATTTTCTTTTGCATCCTTTATGGCCTCAGGCACATATTCTATACCTACAACGTTGCGGGCTTTGCGTGCTATATAGTTTGCTATTGTTCCGGTACCGGTATATAGGTCATATACTGTTTCTGTACCTTTCAACGCCGCGTACTTTGCCACGGCGTCATATAGTTTTATTGCTTGGAAAGTATTTGTTTGGAAAAAGCTTTTCGCACCTATTTTGAACTTCAGGTCGCCCATGTTTTCATAAATATACTCCCTGCCGCCATAAGTATGTACTTCCAAATCGCCAAAGGTGTCGTTGAGTTTAAGATTATTCACATACAGCAGCGATGTGGTGCTTGGAAACTTTTCCGATACATGTTCAAGCAGCTTCATGGCCTTTTCTTTCTCAGTTTCATCAGTGTAATGAAACTGTAGCAGCACCATCGTTTCTCCTATGGTTGTTTTGCGTAGCATCATGTTCCTTAGCAAGCCCTCGTGCCGGCGAATATCGAAAAAAGACAGCTTATGTTCGTAAGCATATTTCCTTACTTCGTTGCGAACTTTGTTTTGCCAATCGTCCATAAGTCCGCAGTAGTCTATGTCTATTATTTTGTCAAATGCTCCGGGCACATGAAAGCCTACTGCATTCATGTTTTCATATACAACATCTTCTGCTATTTCCTCTTTGGTTAGCCAACGCTTGTTTGAAAAGCCGAATTCAAGTTTGTTTCTGAACTCCTTAACCTTGTCGCTTCCTATTATCGGTGTTATTTGCGGTATTTCTATCTTGCCTATTCTGTGCAAAGCATCGCTTACAGTTTGTTGCTTCCATTTCAGTTGCTCTTCATATTTTAGGTTTTGCCAACGGCAACCGCCGCAAATGCCGAAATATTTGCAAAAGGGTTCATTGCGATACTCACTTCTTTTTTTCAACGCAACAGCCATCCCTTCGCAGTATTTGTTCTTTTTTCGAGTAACTTGAATGTCAACTATGTCTCCCGGAACCACAAACGGAACAAATATCACTAAGTCATCCACTTTTGCAACAGCCTTGCCTTCTGCTGCAATCGCTGTTATTTCTACATCTTGGTATAATGGCAATGGTTTGTCTTTTCTGCTCATATTGCTTTTCTTATACCGCAAAGATACAAATTTAGTATGCCATATAGCTGCCGGTTTGGCTGTTTTATGCAATATCCCTAACTTTGTGTTGGCAAATACCCTATAATAAAATGGTAAGACATATCGTATTATTTCGTTTTCGCAACGATGTAAGCGCGGAAGTGCGCTTACAGGCGGCAAATTCCTTTCGCAAAGGTATTATGGATTTAAAAAAGTCGATTCCCACCATTAGGAATATTGAAGTGGGCTTTAACATTAATAATAATGAGCAATGGGACATTTGCCTTAATGGTGAATTTTCCACATTGCAGGATGTTGTCGACTATGGCAAAAATCCTTTGCACATTAAAGTGGCAGGCATATTGAAGCCTTTGGTTTCCGATCGCAGCTGCGTGGATTATGAAACGGAGCGGAATTAATTCCGCTCCGCCCTACTCCACACTAATCTATATCGTAATCGGCATACAGATATCTTTTTATACTCCGCTTGGGAGTTTTCTCAAATTCCTGTTCCACTATCTTTATGCCCGACAATTGCGAATAGGTTGGCAGCTCGCTGTTTAGCTCGCGCCTGTTCTGTTCCATGATTTCCGCAAGTTGCGTGCGGTTCAATCCGTTGGCCTTTACCAATTCTTCCGCAGGATAAACCAGGGCGTAAAAGCGGTTGCCTTTTTGTATCATAACGCTCTCCTCAACATAAGGCAGCATATTCAGTTTGCCCTCCACTTCTTCGGGGTATATGTTTTGCCCCGATGAGCCAAGCAACATGTTTTTTGAGCGTCCCTTTATATACACATAGCCGTATTCGTCCATAAGCCCAAGATCCCCGGTGTGCATCCATCCGTCTTTTTCTATTGTGGCAGCGGTGGCTTCGGGGTTTTTATAATATCCGAGCATCACATTTATTCCCCTGCACATTATTTCGCCCGGAATGTTTTGCGGGTCGGGAGAATCTATCTTAACCTCCATGTGTTTCACCGGGCGACCGCACGACCCGTTGGGTATCATGCTCCAATCGGCATAGGTTATAATAGGTGCACATTCCGTCAGTCCGTAGCCCACGGTAAATCTAAAATGTATTCTGTGTAAAAAGTCCTCGATGTCTCTGTTCAATGCTGCCCCGCCAACAATAACCTCATAAAATTTGCCTCCAAAAGCCTCGGTAAGCTGGTTGCCTATGGCTGTTACCACTTTGTCTTTTACATAAGGCATTCGCATAAGCAGTTTCATCTTAGGGGTTTGCAGTTTTGGCAGAACCGCCCTGCGAAGGGCTTTTTCCAATATAAGCGGCACGGAAACTATCAAGTCGGGCTTTATGCGGCCAAAGGCTTTGAATATTATTGTAGGACTCGGGTTCTTGGTAAGGAAAAACACGTGTGCCCCCGATATGAACTCAAACAGGAATTCAAAAGCCATGCCATACATGTGTGCCATTGGAAGTATCGACACCACCCTGCTGCCCTCGTGTATGCATGTGCCAAGCGCGCCGTTGGCAAAGTCCATGTTGCTCCAAACTGCACGGTAAGGTATCATCACGCCTTTCGACCGGCTCGTTGTTCCCGATGTGTAGTTTATCATTGCCAGTTCTTCGTGTTCGTCGCGCCGGTATGCCACATGTTCCTTACGGAAGTTTTTGGGATATTTTTTGCCAAACAGTTCGTTAAGCCTTTCTCTGGCATCTGTTATCATGCCTGAACGGCTCACCAACAACGAGAAGTCGTGCAACCCGAAAATTCCATGCAACTGTGGCATTTTGTCTGCCTCCAAATCGGGCCAAACCTGGTCTCCCACAAAAAGCAGCTTGCTTTCCGAATGTTCTATAATGTTGTATATCTGCTCGGGAGTGAACTCATGCAATATTGGCACGGCAACAGCCCCATATGTCAATATCGATAAAAAGGCTGCGGCCCATTGTGAGCTGTTCCTGCCGCAAACCGCAATTTTGTCGCCTTTGCTTATCCCGGCTTCTTCAAATATTATATGCAGTTTCTCTATTTTGCGTGCAACATCCTTATATTGCAGGGTGGCGCCTTCATAATCGGTCAGTGCATCTCTGTCCCAGTATTTCTTAATGGCGCTCTCAACCAATTCTATAAAACTGCCTATATTCTCTTCTTTCATTTTTGCACAAATCAACTTTCAGTGTGCAAATGTAAGCACATTTTTCATATCTGCAAATTTATTTCGCAAATAATCTTGCACAAACCGGGATTTATGGCGGCAAAGACACTTAAAAAGATTTGATGACTTACTTTACAAACTTTTGTGCCTTTACCACATTCAAAAACACCGGGGTGCAGAGGTATGCTCTTACGAGGGGGCGCATTCCGGGTACAGATACAAATACTAAGTATTCATATATCGTAAAACTTACTTCAAACATGGTTTTTCTTATGTCCTATGTGGCTTTTTCTATGTCCTATGTAGTTTTTTCTATGTCCTATGTAGTTTTCGTAATTAAAATATCCTTTATCACAACGCCTTGCTAAAACAAAAAAACGCAGCATACCCGGGCAATTTTATTGTTTGCCTAATGTCTCTGCATTATATCTTGTCATGTTTTTGCGTAATTTGGGCATTCAATAATTAAATCATAACTTTGTATCATAAAACATTTTTGATTATGGTAAACAAAGTTGCCTTGATAACAGGCATTACGGGGCAAGACGGCTCTTATCTTGCCGAATTTTTAATAGAAAAGGGATATGAGGTGCATGGGCTGTTGCGCCGTTCTTCGTCATTCAACACCGGACGCATCGAGCATTTGTATCTCGACGAATGGGTGCGCGATATGAAACAGAAACGCCTGGTAAACCTCCACTGGGCCGACATGACCGACTCTTCATCGTTAATACGCGTTATTTCGGAAACACATCCTACCGAAATATACAATTTGGCTGCTCAAAGCCATGTGAAAGTTTCGTTCGATGTGCCGGAATATACCGCCGACACCGATGCTATAGGTGTTCTGCGTTTGTTGGAAGCCGTTAGAATATGCGGGCTCGCCAACAAATGCCGTATATACCAGGCTTCAACCTCCGAACTATTTGGAAAGGTGGTCGAAGTTCCGCAACGCGAAACAACTCCGTTTTACCCGCGCTCGCCATACGCCGTGGCAAAACTATATGGCTTTTGGATAATGAAAAACTATCGCGAAAGCTATGATATGTTTTGCAGCAACGGAATTCTTTTCAACCACGAAAGCGAACGACGGGGAGAGAATTTCGTTACGCGAAAAATAACTCTCGCCGCAAGCAGAATAGCCCAAGGCTGCCAAAACAAGCTGTATCTTGGCAACCTCGATGCCAAGCGCGATTGGGGATACGCAAAAGACTATGTGGAGTGCATGTGGCTGATTCTGCAACAGAACGTTCCCGATGATTTCGTAATTGCCACGGGCGAAATGCATACGGTAAGGGAATTTTGCTCCATGGCTTTCGAAAACGTGGGCATTTCGCTGCGGTGGGAAGGCAGCGGTGTCGATGAAAAGGGAATCGACGAAAAAACCGGCAAAACTCTCGTGGAGGTTGACCCCAAATATTTCCGCCCGGCAGAAGTAGAGCAATTGCTCGGCGACCCCGCAAAGGCTAAAAAAATGCTTGGATGGAATCCGCGCAAGACTTCGTTTGAAGAACTTGTAAAGATTATGACCATGCACGACATGGAATACGTAAAAAAACACTTAAAAGCGCAAATGCCGTAAGCCATGATTAGTAAAACCGACAAAATATATATCGCCGGGCATCGCGGACTTGTTGGCTCGGCAATATGGAATAACCTTAAACAACGCGGATACAACAACCTAATTGGAAAAACCCACGAAGAACTCGACCTTACCGACCAAAACGCCGTTAAAGAGTTTTTCGACAAAGAGCAGCCCGACGCTGTTGTGCTGGCTGCCGCTTTCGTGGGAGGTATAATGGCAAACTCGCTTTACCGCGCCGACTTCATAATGCAGAACATGAAGATACAGTGCAATGTGATAAGCAATGCCTATACTCATAAAGTGAAGAAATTGTTGTTTCTCGGAAGCACCTGCATTTATCCCAAAAACGCGCCGCAGCCCATGAAGGAAGACGCACTGCTAACCTCTCCACTGGAATATACCAACGAGGAATATGCCATTGCAAAAATAGCGGGACTTAAAATGTGCGAGAGCTACAACCTGCAATATGGCACCAACTATATTGCCGTTATGCCAACAAATCTATACGGGCCCAACGACAATTTTCATTTGGAAAACTCACACGTGCTTCCGGCCATGATGCGAAAAATTTACCTTGCAAAACTCATAAACAACGGCGATTGGGATGCCATACGTAACGACATGAACAAACGCCCCATAAACCCCACAGACGCTTTGCGCAAGGAAATCGGCAACGGGAATGTTGACGGAAACAGCACAAAGGAGCGCATTCTCAAGGCTCTTGCCTTTTACGGCATAGGCAACAATCATGTTGAGCTTTGGGGCACGGGAAAACCATTAAGAGAATTCCTGTGGAGCGAGGATATGGCAGACGCTTCCGTCTATTTATTGCTTAACATAGACTTTAGCGACATCATTGGCATAAAGAAATATTCATCGGTATTTTATGGCGCAAAAACAAATGGCGAAATAAACCGCAACAACAGCGAAGGGCGTGGCGGCGCAATCCCCCAACTCGGAGAGATCAGGAATTGCCATATAAATGTAGGCACAGGGAAGGAACTTACAATACGCGAACTGTCTGAATTGGTGGTAAAGACGGTGGGCTTCACCGGCAAATTGTCTTTTGACAAAACAAAGCCCGATGGAACGCCGCGCAAACTTATTGACGTTTCAAAGCTTCACAGCTTAGGTTGGACGCATAAAGTGGAAATCGAAGACGGCGTAAGAAAACTCTACAGCTGGTACAGGGACAGCCTGAAATAGCTTTCAACGGTTATAAAAGAGAAGGCAGGCGTTTGGCTTGCTGCCTTCCGCCCCGTGCTTAAAGCAGGCATTCCATAATGCTCAAAAAACATTATGGAATGCCTGCAAGCTTTTCATCACCCCCGGCATACATCGCAAACAACAACCTGTTGCCGGAATATTATCAGCATCGTCATTCCTTTATGCAACGCACAGGGCGCGCCATGGCCTGTGCGCCGGCAAATCCGTATGTGGTGTAAAATGATTGATCAGATTTAAATATGCACAAAGACCAGCCATTATAATTGCCTGTACTATTTATGTACCCATGGCAACTCCAATAGTAAACTCCATTAATGTTAAATAGTCCGCCCTGTACCGCTACTGTCATAGAATAATACGCTCTCTGCCCCGTAGCTGTGAGTTTCAGAGATTCTCCTTTTTTGTCTCGTTGAGTGTATACATTATAGGTGTAGCCGTCGTTTAATATCTCTCCGTTCAAACCGCCTGTATCAAGCGTACCTTTTTTCCCGTTTACAAATACAGCAAAAGCTCTTGGCACAGGAACTTTATACCAGCGAGGCGAGGGGTCATAAATGGTTTTGGTGGATGTCTGTATATTTTCATCAGACTTGCCATTAGAAGAAAGTACATCTTTGTTCCAAAGGTCATATCGCGGAGTATTAATCCAGCGGCAGTTTTCTCCTCCACCACTATTACTAACATAATAAACATTCGGATTTTGGATGGCATCGCCCAACGTAGCCTTTTTCACCTCGTATCTGTATCCATAATTGCTCTGCCATGTTTCGTGTGGACGAACAATGTCTTTTTCTTGTCTGTTTTTCAATGCCACAATGGGGTCTTTGCGTCCCCACTGGTAATAGGTCGAG